>Ga0080004_1128349_pt1 | contig 168154 bp, 168 predicted proteins | sample WasSprMetagenome_FD_69207 | JGI IMG/M metagenome (GOLD analysis project Ga0080004, IMG submission 69207) | Sulfidic aquatic microbial communities from Washburn Spring, Yellowstone National Park, USA - WS (SPADES assembly) (version 2) | ecosystem: Environmental > Aquatic > Thermal springs > Hot...
AACCGCAGAAAGCATCATTAGGGCCTACAGCTTCACCGCAATAAGGACAGTGAAAAGCCTCTGGACTAGACATTACAATTGAACAACACAAGACATTAAATATAAGTCTTTGCACTTAAGCATAAAACAATAAGGCTGAACCCTGGAAATTATTTACAGCACACATTAGCAAGAATACTGGTCGCGATTCAAAGGAAAAACTTATAGTTTGTTAAGATACCATGTATTAGCATGTAGCGTGCGCTACCTTCTTATCTAAAACTTTGAATTTCAGTGAAGAGAATTGAAAGAAAGCGGACGCGCTAAACATATTACACAAACATCCTCGAAAAACATCCAAAAAACCCGTAGAAACACGCGGCAAACCATACCACCCTCCTGAAAAACTTAAACCTTAAATACACCTCTCCAAAGCTAAGGAGACAGAAGGAGGAAAGAAAAATGAGTTCGTCAAGCAAACCACACCTGAATCTCATAGTTTGCGGCCACGTCGATCACGGGAAGAGTACTACTACTGGTCATTTGCTGTATTTGACGGGGTATGTTGATGAGAGGAAGATGAAGGAGTTGGAGGAGGAGTCGGCGAAGACTGGTCTGGGTGATACTTTCAAGTTTGCTTGGGTGCTGGATCGTTTGAAGGAGGAGCGTGAGAGGGGTGTTACTATTGACGCGATGTATGTTAAGTTTGAGACGAAGAAGTATTACTATACTATTATTGATGCTCCTGGGCATCGTGATTTCGTGAAGAATATGATTACTGGTGCTAGTCAGGCTGATAGTGCTTTGCTGATTGTTTCTGCTAAGAGGGGTGACTTTGAGGCTGGTACGAGTCCTGAGGGTCAGACGACTGAGCATGCGTTTCTCTTGTTTACTCTTGGTGTTCGCCAGATTGTTGTTGGTGTTAATAAGATGGATGATCCTTCGGTGAACTGGAGTCAGGAGCGTTTTCTTGAGGTGAAGAAGGGTATTGAGGATTTGCTGCGTCGTATTGGGTTTAATCTTGAGAAGTATCCGATTCCTATTATTCCGATTAGCGGGTGGACTGGTGATAATCTTGTTAAGCCTAGTGAGAAGATGCCTTGGTATAAGGGTCCGACTTTGATTGAAGCTTTTGACCTGTTTCAGCCTCCGCCTAGGCCTATTGATAAGCCTTTGAGGATTCCGATTCAGCAGGTTTTCACTATTACTGGTGTTGGGACTGTTCCTGTTGGTAGGGTTGAGACTGGTGTTTTGAAGCCTAATTCGAGGATTGTTGTGAGGCCTGTTGATAAGGTTGGTGAGGTTAGGACTATTGAGATGCATCATACGCAGCTTGAGAAGGCTGAGCCTGGTGATAATATTGGTATGGCTGTTAAGGGTTTGTCGAAGGAGGAGTTGAAGAGGGGTAATGTGATTGGGTATCCTGATAATCCGCCTACTGTTGCGAAGAGTTTTATCGGCAGGATTATTGTGATTAGGCATCCTACGGCGATTGCTGCTGGGTATACTCCTGTTCTGCATGTTCATACTGAGCAGGTTGCTTGCACGTTTGAGGAGTTGCAGAAGAAGATTGATCCTCGTACTGGTGCGGTTGTTCAGGAGAAGCCTGATTTCTTGAAGACTGGTGATGCTGCGATTGTGAAGTTTAGGCCTTTGAGGCCGATTGCTATTGAGGTTTACAGTGAGTTTCCGCAGCTGGGTAGGTTTGCTATTAGGGATATGGGTATGACTATTGCCGCGGGTATTGTGACTGAGATTCCTGAGAAGGTTCCTTTTGAAGCTAAGTAGTTTCTCTTAGGTTCTTGTTTTTTCAACCGTCTTTATGCTTATTCTTTTTTAATTTCCTTTTCTGGGCTTGAGTGGGCTGTGTCGGCTGTTTTTCTTGAGGCGGCTTATGTTTTTTCTGTTTCCTCCTGGCGGATGGTGGCGTGCTTCTCCAAGTGTTTCAGCCGGGTTTTCTCTTCTTCGGGTCTACGTGTCTATACGCGTTTTTCTTTTCTCAGGCTGGCGTGTAGCATCATGGTTGGGGGTTGCTTGCTCTTAATGTTGGCTGCTGTTTAGGCTTCGTAGTTTTTTGCAAAAGCTTGTAGTTATTAACCGCAAGCTTTATTAAAAAGCTTGTGAAAATAGTTTTTGTTGAACGCCGAGGATTTGAAGAGGGTGGTGGCTTCGCAAAGGGAGGAGATGGAGAGCCTATTTGCTACGGAGAAGATAATAGAGAGGGATGTTGACGCCGGGAGGCTGAGGGGTTTTCTTTCACACCCGAATGTTTTGACTGTTCTCGGCGTGAGGCGGTGCGGCAAGTCGCTTCTCTCATGGATGCTTCTCAAGGGTGTGAAGTTTGGGTATGTCAACTTTTTCGATGAGAGGCTCGTCGGCTTTGAGGCGAAGGATTTTGGAAGGCTGCTCGATGCTTTCTACCAGCTTTACGGCTCGGATTTAAAGTTCATGGTTTTAGACGAGGTTCAGCATGTCGGCGGCTGGGAAAGGTTCGTGAGCAGGATGAGGACTTCTAAAAGGATCATTGTGACTGGGAGCAGTTCTCAACTGCTTTCAAGCGAGCTTGCTACGCTCCTCACCGGGAGGCATGTTGACTTCGTGCTTTTCCCGTTTAACTTCAGGGAGTTTCTTAGGATACGCGGCGTGGAGCTGGATGAGAACTGGCAGTATCAGACGAGTAGGGTTTCCACGGTTAAGAGTATGCTTGAAGAGTATCTTAGAACAGGAGGGTTTCCGGAGGCCAGCAGGTTCGGCAGGAGGATCCTGGTGTCCATTTATTCCGACGTGCTTGAAAAGGATGTTGTAAGGAGGCGTCGCGTGAAGAAGACGGTGGCCCTTAAAGAGTTTGCGAGATACATGGTTTCAAACGTTTCCTCTGAGTTCAGCTTTAACAGGCTTAGGAGGATGCTGGGCGTGAGGGATGTTCACACGGTTAGGAACTACGCTGAATGGGTGGGTGAAGCCTATCTCTTGTTTTTCCTAGAAAGGTTTTCGCCGAAGCTTAGGCTTCAATACATTTCTCCTAAGAAAGCCTACTGTGTTGACAACGGGATCGTGTCTTCAATCGGGTTCAGGGTTTCTGAAAGCCTTGGTAGACTTATGGAGAACCTGGTGGCTGTTGAGCTGCTGAGGCGGAGAAGCTACTCTTTCAGCGACTTCGAAGTCTTCTATTGGAGGGACTACCAGCAGAACGAGGTTGATTTCGTCGTGAAAAACGGCTTAAGCATTAAGCAGCTTATACAGGTGACCTATGCCAGCGGCAGGGATGAGGTTAACCAGCGGGAGGTTAAGGCGCTGCTCAAGGCTTCGAAAGAGCTGCGTTGCAAAAACCTGTTGGTGATCACGTGGGATTACGAGGATGAAGCTGTTTCGAACAGTGAGAAGGTGCGTTACGTCCCTCTTTGGAAATGGTTGTTGAATCCTTAGTGTTTCAGGCGTGTTTGAAGCGTCTTGCTGCACCCCTCGTTGGCTGGCTGAGCATATAGTCTACCGCTGCCTTCGCATGTATCTCCGTCGTGTTGAAAAGCGGGATTGCTGCATCCTCCTGTTTCAGGAGGAGGGGCAGCTCGGTGCATCCTAGGATTACTCCCTGAGCGCCTCTTGCGGCAAGCTTTTTCACGATTCCCGCGAGCTCCCTCCTGGATGACTGTTTAAGTATTCCCCTGCATAGTTCCCTGTAGATGATTCTATGGGTTTCAACACGGTCTTTCTCCCCGGGTATGAGGGTTTCTATCCCGTGTTTCTCTTTCAGTCTTCTCCTGTAGAACTTGTCCTCCATCGTGAACCTTGTTCCCAGCAGAGCCACTTTCCTAAGGCCTCTCCTCTTTATTTCGGCTGCTGTCGCGTCAACCATGTGGATAATGGGGGTTTTCAGGCTTTTCTGAACGTCTTCAGCAGCCTTGTGCATCGTGTTTGAACATATGACTATTCCCTGGGCGCCCGCGTCCTCCAGCTTCCGCGCGATGCTTGCCATTAGTTTCGCGAGTCTTCTCCATTCACCCTTGCGCTGAAGCCTCTCAACCTTTTCGAAGTCGACTGAGTACAGTATGCATTGCGCGGAGTGTAGTCCTCCGAGTCTCTCCCTTACGCGTTGGTTTATGATCCTGTAGTATTCCTGCGTGGATCCCCAGCTCATCCCGCCGATAAGCCCTATTGTTCTCACGCGTCAAGACCCTGTTTCCAGGCTTAAATTCTTTCACAGTGCGGCTTCAAATTCCCGTGTTTCCCCGTATTCTTAATAGCGGCTTAAGCTTGTCTAAGTGTAGCCTGTGTGCTGACGGATTGTTCAAGCCGGTTCATCGGAATGCTGCTCGGAGTATTGCTTATTAACCCTGCGTGCGCTTTAGGCGTCGCAGTTATGATTGGGCCTGTTCACGCTTTAGCCGGGTACTTCGTTGCATACGTTGCCGTAGAAGGGTTGAGGATTAAAGAGTCTCGCGACGGTGTGCTTGCAGCCATTCTTGGAGCTGCGCCTGACGTTGACTACTTGTCCCCGTTTCCATTCGGCACTCCGTTCGGGCACCATGGGGTTACTCACTCACCCTTATTGTTGACGCTTGTCTCAACGCCTTTTCTAGTTAAGTACAGGTGGAAGGCGGTTCCGTATTTCTTAGCACTAGTGTCGCATATCGTGGCTGATCTTGTGGATAATACTGTTCCCCTGTTGGCTCCTGTCTCATGGGAGGAATTCGGGTTACGCTTCTCACTCTCCTCCTCGTCTCTGCCTCTAGCTCATTTCCTTCAGCTTCTCGTCACGATGGTTTCAGCATGCGCTGTTGTTAAGGGGTGGAGGAGTTTCCCAGTATCCCTGCCGGAGAAGTATGACAGGCTTGCAACACCCGTCTTGATATTGTCTATGCTAGCCGTCCCGTTTCTACCATGGTTTATCACCGGCGACCTTCAGGTTTTTCTCAACCTGTCTAAAGAACCGTTTTTCATAATATCCGTTATACTGTTTCTGTCTTCCTCAATACTCATCCTCCTGATCCTGATGCTGAACGTTAAATTCTTAGCTTCGAGGATTTTAAGCGGCTTCCCCCAGGGCATGGCGCGCGGTGGTCGGGATGGTTGTGAGCAAGCCGGCTTTTGAAGCGGCATGCATGGTTGAAATAGACTATGCGTGTTAAAAAGTGTTCGGAGTAGTTTAAGCCGGAAAACCATGGGCTGTGGAGGCATCGCTATCCGTAGGGCGTTTCGGATGGCTGGTTTTTCCAGGTTTCTTAGGTTTTTGGTAGGAATATATTTAAATAGGATTGACTGAGAGTAGGAATATGAGTGGTAATGACGGAGGTTGTTGTGACGCGCCGCGGCCAGACTACTATTCCCGCCGAGATTAGACGGAAGTATGGTATTGTTGAGGGAACCAGGCTTGAAATCTTTGATAAGGATGGGGTCATTATGATAAGGAAGAAGCGTTCAACAGTAGACTTGATCGGGACTGGGAGTGTGGATGTTAAAAAGGCGTGTGAGCTACTTTCTAGGATAAGGGAAGAGGATGACCGTTAGAAGAAGGGCGGTTTACGATACAAGGTTTTTCGCAACACTGTACTATTCTAAAGACCCGGATGAGAAGGAAAGGCTGAGAAGGGAGCTTTCCGGCAGGCATGGGAAGTATGTTTCGGCAGTCAGCATCTACGAGGTGTACAAGCTTTCTGTTCAGACTGACGGCAGGGAGGCTGCGGAGCTGAGGGTGAGTCTTCTCGAGAAGGATTTTAGGGTTGTGAATGTTGACGGCGGGATTGCAAGGAGGGCGGCGGAAATCTGGTGTAAGTACCGTGTCCCGATGGCTGACGCAATAATAGTGGCTACGGCTGAGGTTTTGAAGGCGGAGTGCGTTACTAATGATCCGCATCTTGCCTCCATCCGGGAGGCCAGGTCGCGGTGGATCTAGCTAGGTAGCGCGCGGCTTAGGGCTGTTGGAGTACAGAGAAAGTTTTATTCGCAGGTAGCCTTTCTCCGGAAGCGTGGGAGCATGCTGAGTAATCGCGAGATTGAGGAGGTTCACGGGGCTGCCCTGCAGGTTTTGCAGGAGGTCGGGGTTATGTTTGAAAACGGTGAGGCGCTTCAGGTTTTGAAGGCTAATGGGGTGGAGGTCAGGGGGAGTGTTGCACGTATTCCTGAGGAGCTGGTTAAAGAGTGTTTGAAGAAGGCTCCTTCCTCAATCAGCCTTTATGATCTGGATGGGAGGTTGAGCTGTAGACTTGGGGGTGACAGGGTTTTCTTCAACCCTGGCTCGACAGCAAGCTGGTATATTGATGAGAATAGTGTGAGGAGGAGGCCTTTCTACAGGGATATGGTTGTGTTTTCTCAAATCGTTGAGAAACTGCCTTTTCTCCATATGCAGAGCACAGCCCTTGTTGTTCAGGATGTTGAGGAGGATTTGCGCGCAGTCTCCAGGCTTAAGGCTGTTCTGGAGCACGCTAGGAAGCCTGTTGTCACAGGAATTTTTAAGGAGGATGATTTGGAGAAGATGTTCAGCCTTCTCTCCAGGTTTACGGAACCGGGTAAGCCGGTTGCCATATTCGACGCCTGCCCGAACAGTCCTCTACGGTGGAGCAGCCATTTGAGCAGGAGCATTATTGAATGCGCCAGGAGAAATATTCCTTCGACGATCATCTCTATGCCGATGCCCTTCACATGTTCTCCCCCTACTTTAGCCGGAAGCCTCGTCCAGCATCATGCGGAGAACCTGAGCGGGATTGTTCTCGCCGAGTGCGCCGCGCCCGGGGCCAGTGTAATCTACGGGGGCTCACCCTCGCTGCTGGGCAAGACTCCTTTAATGAGCCACCCCGGGGTTTTGAAGCTTATTCTCGCCTACAACCAGGTTGGGAAAAGCTTCGGGATTCCGACTCAAGCCTACCTCGGCGTTTCAGACTCTCTGATGGTTGACGAGAGGGCTTTCGTAGAGTCAGCCTACTGTTTAACAATGGGGAGGAAGGCTGGGGTGAACATTGTCTCAGGGCCGGGTATGCTTGAGGGGGAGAAGACCCAGAGCATTCTGAAACTAGTGTTGGACAGCCTTGTCTGCGAGAACTCTTTCACCCGCGGGTTGCCCCTGGTGAACAGTGTTCTCGAAACGGTGGAGTCGATGGATGTTTACTCCTACTGTTCCACTCTGGAGAAGGAGGTTGAGGTGGATGAGGAGACTCTTTGCCTCAGGCTGATCAGGGAGGTCGGCCCCGGCGGGAGCTTTTTGAAGCCGAAATACATGAGGGAGTATCAAAGTGTTTTCAGCAGGGAGTTCTCAATGCCCTCCGTGGGAGATTTCCAAAAGGAGCCTTTGAGAAGACTGTTTGAGGAGGCGAAGAGGGAGGCGGCCTCTCTTCTCACCGGGTTCTTGAAGAGCCTTTGACTTAAACACGGCTGCGCTAAACCCTCGAGGAGTCAAAGGGTTTTGAAAATACGGGATAGCTTTAAATACGTGCTTCAAGCTTTAAAACATGGAGGCGGGATTATTGTCCGGATACCGTTACAATAGGCCGGTTCTCCTGGAGATGGCTGTCGCGGCTGAGGAATCCGCCAGAGCCTTCTACTCTGCTTTAAGCAGGAGGTTCCCCGGGCACGCGGCTTTCTTCAACCAGCTTGCTGGAGACGAGGAGCAGCATGCTAAAACGTATAGGAGGCTCTTGTCAGGCAGGGAGACCTATGCTTCCGAGGAGGAGCGTAAGCTGGCTGACCGCTACATTCAGGCTTTAGAGACTTCTGGCTTAGTAAGCAGCCTTAGGAGAGGTGCTGAGAGGGCGGGGGAAGTCGGGGATTTAAAGTCCGCTATGCAGGCTGCTGTCCAGATGGAGAAGGACACTGTGCTCCTATACCATTCGATAGCGATGGCCGCCGGGAGTGAGGACAGGCGGGAAATATACAGTATAATAGACGTGGAGTTAAGCCACCTGGCTAAGATTGAAAGTCTTCTTAAGACTCTGTGAAGCAGAAGCCTAGGTTTATAAACGCGCCCTTTTTCAAGTCTCCTGGCATCTTGGGCAATAGTAGATGCTCCCACCCAAGTATGCTTCCCTAATGATGATTTTTCCGCAGACGGGGCATGGTTTGCCAACGGTGTTTCTGCTGAGCATCGTCCTGTATCCTTCGGGCCTACCGTACAGGTCTGCCTCCGTAGCGCGCGCTGGCTTAAGGCTTAGCCAGAGCCTACCGCAGTCCCAAGTTATCCACATCGTTTAAATACTTTCCCAGTCCTTCTAGGGGGGTGGGCAGCAGGGGTTCTAAGGGTTCAGAGGACTCAGGGCTTCCGCAGCCGGGTGAACGGCTTAATCCCTTGAACATCGGCAGGCTTATTGTTCTGGATGAGTGTGATAAGTGGTGCGGCGTCGTTATGGAGGTTGACTTCAGGAAGGATGTTGTCAAGAGGCTGGGCGAGATAGCTGAGAACCTCGGGATCGTGATAAGGTTCATCCAGGTCTCCATGGTTAAGCCCAAGGAGCCTTTCGCGAGGGCTGTGGCCTTCCTGGATTTTTCCAGCGCTATTGTCACGCCTGAGGAGGCTTTGGAGCTGGTTAGTAAGCAGGAGTTCGTCAGGAGCGTGCGCCTCATTCTTCCAACCGGGAACAGGGTTCTTTCAGACGACTATTTCTTCCCGCTTGTCGTCGGCAGGAAGAGGGTAGTAATCTTCAGGAGGACGGTTTACGAAGCCTTGTTTAAGGGTATTAGGGAGAGGTTTGGCACAGCCGGAGAAGTCATGCTTTACTACGTGGGCTTCAACATAGGCTACCAGGCGTACAGTGATTACGTGAGCACCACTGGCTCAGATAAGCCTGAAACCCTAGTGGAGCTTGCTAAGACCTTTCTCAGGACGATGGGCTGGGGGGTCTTCGAGATCGTGAAGATGGATCTTGAGAAGGGCGAGGCCCAGGTGCGTGTCTACAACGGCTTCGAGTGTGAAATAGGCGGGGGAGGCGAGGCGTCTTACGGCCACTTCTCAAGGGGTCTTGTAGCAGGGTTTTTCACGCGATTATTAGACAGGGATGTGAAGGCTGTTGAAACAATGTGCATCGCTAAGGGAGACCCCTGGTGCGAGTTCACGATAGGAGAGTTGTGAGAAAAGGTTTAGGCAGAGTATGGAAAGGTTTTAAAATAATCTTTAATCATGAAGCAGGGATGAGGCTCTCATCCGTTGGGGAGAGTATTCTGAGAGCGATCGAGGAGTTTGAGATTATCGATGCTCACGAACACCTCCCGCCTGAGAGCGTCCGCCTGGAGCATAAGGCGGATGTCTTCACGCTGTTCAGCCACTACACTAGGGTTGACCTATGGGCCGCCGGCATGCCTAGGGACTACTGGGAGATGATTCACAACCCCTCCATCCCGCTGGAGAAACGCTGGGAGATGTTTGCACCTTACCTGAAAATGATAAGGTATGGCTCTTACGCTCGCCCAGCCTTCATAGCTGCTAGAGAGATCTATGGCTTCAACGATGTTAACGAGGAGAATTACAGGATGATTTCTGAAAGGATTGCGGCGGAAAACAAGCCCGGCATCTACCATAGGATTCTGCGCGGTAAATGCAGGATCAGAGTTGTTCTCACGCAGCAGAACCGGACTGACTACGACCTGGATCTTCTAATACCGTTGATGCCTATAGACGTCTATGCTTCAGTCAGGTCTAGGAAGACAGTGGAGGAGCATGCTGCTAGGCTGGGCTGGAGCGTCAGAAGCCTAGACGATTACCTGGGGATGGTTAGGGAGGGCTTGGAGAAGTGGAGGAGAGAGGGCGTAATTGGGCTTAAAATGTCGTCGCACAGTTTTTTGAAGCCCAGTAGGAGCAGCGCCGTAGCCCTTTTCGACAAGCTGATGAGCAACAGCGGGAAACAGCTTCCATTCATGAATCCGCTCTACTGCTTCCTAGTGGAGGAGATGATAGACATGGCTGCGGAACTAAACATGGTTGTCGCCGTCCACACCGGCATGTGGGGTGATTTCAGGGAGCTTGACCCGCAGCACATGATCCCCGTCTTCGAGAGGCACCCGGCTACGAGGTTCGACATGTATCACCTGGGCGTCCCCTACGTTAGAGAAGCAATCATCATCGGGAAGAATTTCCCCAATGTCTGGCTCAACATGTGCTGGTGCCACATCATCTCCCAACGGCTCGCATGCACAGCCCTCGACGAGATGATCGACCTCGTGCCGGTGAACAAGATCATTGCTTTCGGCGGCGACTATGAAATACCGGTGGAGAAGGTTTACGGGCACCTCGTCATGGCGCGTGAAGACGTTGCAATGGTTCTGGGGAGGCGTGTCGAAGAAGGCTTTATGACTGAGAACGAGGCTGTTGAACTCGCTAGAGCCTGGTTCTACGAGAACCCTAGAAGCCTTTACCAGCTTAAGGTTTAAAGGTGCAACAGCTACCCGGAAAACCATATCCTAAGGAGTCTCAGGCCGGTGTCAAGGCTGTTCAACCGCAGTGAAACAGGTTTTATTCGCGAAAATAAAGCCCCAGCCTTATAAAACGCCCAGCCTTCTTCAAGCCTCCCACATCCTGGGTATAGGGGATGCTTCCACCAACTATTGTTTCTCCGCAAGCTAGGCATTGGTTTGCCAACGGCGCTTCAGTATCCTCAGATCTACAGTACACGTCTTGATTTTTTTTAAAAAAAATAAAGGGGGGATTCGAGGATTATTTTCGCCTACGGGTATACTATGGGATAGCAGGGTTCTGTGCAAACGAACGGTAGCCTGTTATTGTTAAGTCCGTCCAACAGGTTCTTCCAATACTCCTGCTCAGCCCTACCAGCTCCGCTTAATGCGGAGTTAGCCTTTGCCATGATCTCATCGATGCTTATGAAGCCGCTGGGCACGTAGGTTGAAGAACCAACATAGACGATTGTTGAGCCGCTGAGGAAGCCGTGTAGAACGTTGAGTTTTGTTGCGATCAGCTGCGCGGAAAGCATCCAACGCATGTCTTTTCCAGTTGCATTTAACAAGTAGTTTTTGATTTGAGTTCTCGCCGTGCTAAGAGAAGAAGTGCTAAATGGTGGATATGCCCATCCGGTTGGCTTGTAAAGGTTAAGCTCATTCAGCGCCGTCACATAGTCAGAAGTTATCAGTGACTGTCCGTTCTTGTTGCTCCAGAAGCCCAGCGTCTTGCCTCCAGTGCCCTGCTTCAAGCAGACGTTTCCAAAGTCATTATCCGTGTAAGTCTGTCCTAACTCGACTATGATTACATAGTAGCCGCTTTCAGGGGCTGTCTGAACCCACATTCCAGACGGCATTACCTCGACAACCCTATAGGTTCCAGCTTCAGTCACTGTAAAAGTGTAACTACCATCACTCCCAGTGTAAGCCGTAGCAACGAGAACCCCATCCATCGCATCCTCATCATACCTGTACAGCTCGATCTTCCATCCCGCTATGCCCGCCTCGCCAGAGTCCCGTTCGCCGTTTAAGTTTGCATCGTAATATTTAACCCCGCTAATAGTTGCCGACGGTGGAGTAATGCATTTCACCGTAACAGTGGCAGAAGCAGATTGTCCAGTTTCCCGAATAGTCGCAGTATTCTCGTTTGTTCCTTCATCTTCACATGTGAAGGTTCTAGTATAATTAACGGAGCCGCTGCTGCTGAAAGTCCATGAGCCACCATTAGTATCATCAACGTGAATCACGTCGTTAATCAATGTTGGACTGCTTGGCAAAGTAGTAGTAGCGCTTGGACTTGGACCAAAAGGCTTGCCTGAATGTCCTGAGTGGTTTGTGATTGTTACATTAGCAGTAATCTTGTATGTGCCAGTGCCTATAGGTGGCGGAATCGCTATCTCATAGTGATATTCTCCGGTCTCTCCAGGGTCAAGAACCGGGTTAGAGCTAACATCAACAGATGCGGTTGCGATCAAATCGTTTGGCGGTGGAAAGCCATCTCTAAGCTCAATTATAATTTTCAAGTTTTCAGTAGCGCGCTCGCCGTCATTCTTGACAGATACCGTGCCATTTATGAAGTATTCATCCGTGCCCTCATCCTTTGTCACAGTGATCGTGTATGTCGATGTTCCAGACTCGTCTGGGTAAAACTCCCAATGGTCAGGTTCAACAGATTTCTCAATTGTCCAGCTGAAAGTGCGTGTCCAGTAGGCTGTCGCGGTCACATTCGCCTTGAGTGTTGTTCCCGCCTGTCCCTGTCCACCCTCTGCAGTGCCTCCTACAGTGAAGTGCACTAGCGCGCGCGCTATGCTGTTAACAGTATTCCTAATAGAATGGATTCTGATTGTTTTCTCATTTTTTGTCACTGTAAGGAGGGTCTTTTCAAGCGCCTTATACGGCTTTCTTTTAAGCTTTAGTATGTTCAGAGTTTTACAGACACGGAAACAGTTTATTTTCGTTTAAAAGCCTTAAAAAAGGTTCATTTTCGTTCGGAAGTTTGAAAAAGTTTTAATTCGTTTATGGGCTGTGGGAACAGAGTGGGCTGGTCGTGCTGTTTAGCACGCCACGCCGTTGGCCACGCGCCTAAGCCGCGTCTTTAAAACATTGTTAAATACGCTTATGCTTTGTTATACGCTGGTTTTTAAATTCCTACACCGCACGTCTTCACGGTTTCGATCAGCGTGCACACATGCCTGCCTCACGTTTTGAAACATGTTATTATGGAGAAAAAAAGACGGGGTTGTTTCCCTGCTACTTGCTTCTGCCTTTAGCCTTCCCCTTGCCGCTGCTTTCTCCCTGCCCCTTTCCTTCTCTCTCCATCTCCTGTTCCTGAGTCCGGGCTTGTGTTGAAACCTGTTTCCCATTGCCCTTCGTATTCATGCTTGACATTGTTGTCTCCATTTTCTTTATAAGTTCCTCGGCTTGGGCTATAAGCTGGTTCGCGGTCTCTTCGTCTATATGCTTGCCCTTCTGGGCTTCAACATGGTGGATTAACGCTTTCAGGTTGTTCACGGCTGCGTTAAGCATGTTCGCCGCAGTATTGTTCTTATCCTCTTCAACCCATTTCATGAACTGCTCTATCTTCTTCTCAACCATGCTTATCTTCTGAGTCAGGCTGACGTTTATCCCCTCGACATCCGCCTTGATCGTTGCGTTCAGAGCCTCAAGCTCGCGAAAGATTGCTTCAGCCCTAGCCTCCATGCTGGCGTTCACCCGGAATTCTGTCCAGGCTAGCAGAGTGCCCTCCTCACCCCTTGTTGCGTTAAAGGCTTTCGCAACATATGTTCCATCAGGGGCGTCGAAGGGTATTGTCCAGTTTACTTCCTCTAATCCGCCGGGTATTGAGCCATCCTCTGATGAAGTGAAGCTGAGCTCAGCCAAGACGTCTTCCCCGAAGAATATTCTGATAACGTAGCTTGTTCCACCCGGCGTGTAGCCCTTTCCTGAGAAAACCACGGTCTCCTCAACAATGTACTCCGTCTTATCCGTCTGAAGGGTGGGAACATTCACTTCGAACGTTACACTGGCTACTTTCTTCTTGAAGGTTTCAGGGTTCCCAGGGTCAGTCGTGTTGTAGACTGTTGCCACGTACGAGCCGCTTGGTATGCCTGCTGTTACAGGCCATTCAACGTCTTGCGGGATTTCCCCTTCTCCTGTGGCTGTGAAGCTTATGGTTCCATAGGTTTCTCCGTCCCTCGTAATGTTCAACTGGTAGTTTCCTTCGGCTGAATAGCCTTCTCCCGAGAAAACAACTATGTCCCCGACCCAGTAGCTTTCCTTATCTGTTGAGAGGGTTGGGCCCGTATTCTCCACGGGTTGCTGGCTCTGCTGAGGGAAGAATAGGCCTCCCGGGTTGGCCTGTGCTAGCGCTAGTATTGTTAACGCGGCCAGGAGGAGGCTTACCGTGACGATTCTCATTCTCCTCATTGTTTTTCGCGACAAAGGCTTCCAGCCGGCTTCTAATAAGCGTTTTAACGTTTTTTTCCGGTGAAACTCTTTGAAAAGGCTTTAATTCGGTTTAGAAAGGTTCATAATGGTTCTTTTCTCCGAAACGGGTTTCTGGAATGCTCTGATCCGGGATAATGTTTCTAAACAGTTCTCCCGGGTCCTGCTTAACAATGGGGAGGGCGTGCAGCCTTGTTTCCACCATGCTGGCAGGGCTTGTTCCACCGGTTTAAAGAGGTTTTTCAACCAGTCTGGCGTAGGCTTAACCCTACTCATCCTGTTCCGCGCCGGGGGGAAGACTTATCTCTAACAGTGGCTCAGACTGTTTGATGAAGCCTATGAGAAGGATACGCGTAACCGTTTGGAACGAGTTTCTGCATGAGAAGCAGGACCCCAGGATTGCTGAGATCTATCCAGACGGGATGCATAGTGTTATAGCGGGTTTTCTGCGCAGCCAGGGTTTTGAAGTCAAGACAGCCACGTTAAGCGAGCCTGAGCATGGTTTAACCCAGGATGTTTTGAGCAATACTGATGTTTTAATCTGGTGGGGCCACATGGCTCACGACAGGGTTGACGACGTTGTTGTCGAAAGGGTTTACCGTAGGATTGTAGACGAGGGCATGGGGCTTATCGCGCTTCACTCAGCCCATTTGTCAAAGGTTTTCAAGCGTCTAATGGGTACTCCGTGCAACGTTAAATGGAGGGAGGCTGGTGAGAGGGAGAGGATATGGGTTGTGGGAGGGGGCCACCCTATTGCCGAGGGCCTGGGCGACTATTTTGAGATTGAGCATGAGGAGATGTATGGTGAGCCTTTCCAGATTCCTCAGCCGGATGAGCTTGTCTTCATAAGCTGGTTCAAGGGTGGCGAGGTTTTCAGAAGCGGCTGCTGCTTCTACAGGGGTCTTGGGAAAATATTTTACTTCAGGCCTGGCCACGAGACTTATCCCACGTACTACGATTCTAATGTTCTCAGGGTTATCGGGAACGCTGTGAAATGGTGCGCCCCGGTTGACAGGCCTAGGCCTGTCCACGGTAACGTTAGGCCTTTGGAGCCTCTTTAACGGCTCCCTGTTTCCTGCGGGAGCTAGGGCTGTTCCTCCAAGTATTGCAGGAGGCTCGCCTGCTTTCTGCCGCGTGAACGCTCCGCCGCCAGAGTGTAGAATCTTCTCGCCAGCGAGAGCCTCGTGCTCGTGTTCTGCTCCCCGTCTAGGCCGAGCTCCGAGACTAGGAAGTCTCGCAGAAGCTGTTGGAAACCAGCTTCCTCGCTTCTTCTTGCTTCAACGTATTTCAGGAAGGCTTTGAAAAGTTTTTTCGAGCACTCTCTCATTCTTCTGATGTTCTCCTCCGTCTGGAGCCTGAGCTCACAGTAGGTTTCAGCAATGCTTCTAACGTCTTCGCAAGGCTTCCCGCTCACTCCTACTCATAATGTTTTAAAACTGTTTTAAGCTCCAACCGTGACGCCTGTTTTTCAACCAGGATAATTCTCCTCAGCCGGCCCAGCCTTATCCAGTATCAGCAGGTCTATCCCGTTTCCACTAGCCGAATCCCTTTGAAGAGCTGTCCTTATTGCTTTCAAAACCAGTTGTCTCGCCTCCTCCTTGCTCATCCCGTCCCTGTACTCTGCCTCCAGTATTCCCAGCGCCACTTCTGTTCCGCTTCCGGCTGCAGCATACTTGTCCTCTATGACTGAGCCGAGCGCGTCGAGCGCGTATATTCCGTGAGTGTTGAAAGTGAATCCTCCGATGATGGTCTGTGTTATAAGCGGGTAGAGCCTGTTGGCGAAGAGAATGTTCGACAACAGTTTTGAAAGAGCTTTAGCAGTTATTTCTCTCGAAGTATTGTACTGGAACATTCTGGCATGGTAGTTAAGCTCTCTAACTATCGTCTGAACATCAGATATTAAGCCTGCCGACGCTAAGCCTATTTTCGGAGTTATCTGGAATATTTTCTTGACTGACTTCCCTATTATGAATGTACCGTAGGCTGCTCTCCTGTCCGCTCCGAGAATAACCCCGTCCCCGTAGACAAGCCCGACGACAGTAGCGCCAGGCACGTATTCACCCATGTTTACTAACCACCTTCTCCGCTCTCCCACTGGCCTGGGTGAAAATAAGCTTTTATAGAAAAACATCCGGCTTAAGCCTAATGCTGAACCATGGTTGAGACTCTTGAAATAGACGGCTCAATGGGTGAGGGCGGGGGCCAGGTTTTAAGAACAGCCGTGGCTCTTTCAGCACTCCTCAGAATACCCGTCAGGGTTTTCAACATTAGGGCTAGACGGTCTAACCCGGGTTTGAGGCCGCAGCATTTCGCCGCTGTGAACGCTGTCGCCCGTTTAACAGGAGCCAGGGTTGAGGGTCTTGAAATCGGCTCAAGAGAAATATTCTTCACACCCGGTGGGGCTGAGGTTTCTGAGGCTACGCTCGACGTTGGAACCGCTGGAAGCGTGCCGCTGGTTCTCCAGGCTCTGATGCCCGTCTTAGCGTTTTCAAGCCGTGGGGCAAGCTTAACCCTTAAAGGTGGGACGAACAACCCTAGAGCACCCCCGATAGACTATGTTAAGGAGGTTCTGGCCAGGGTTCTCGCTGAAATGGGCTACTGCGTGGATATTGTTGTCGAGAAGAGGGGGTTCTACCCTAGGGGCGGGGGCGTCGTAAGGTTCAGGTCTAAGCCGGTTGAGGTTCTGAAACCGTTTAACCTAACCGGGTTCCCAGGGTTGCGGAGTGTCAGGATCCTGGTTTACAGCGCTAGGCTTCCCAGGCATGTGGTTGACAGGATTGCCCGCTCAGCCTCGCTTGAGCTCACTAGGAGGCTTAGGGTTCAGCCGGTTGTGGAGGTGGAGTTCATGACGGGCGAGGAGGAAAACGCTCCCCTCGACCCTGGCTGCGGCATCATCATCCTGGGAACGCTTGAAAACAATATTGTTTTCGCCTCCAGCAGCCTAGGGGAGAAGGGTAAGCCTTCTGAAAAAGTCGGCTTCGAGGCGGCTTCAGAGTTCGTAAGACAGGTTGAAACAGGAGCGCCTGTCGACAAGAATCTTGCCGACCAGCTTGTGGTTTACGCCGCCCTTGCCCAAGGGGTTTCAAGGCTTAAAACCTGCGAGATTACTCTTCACACTTTGACGACAATAAGGCTTGTCGAGCTCTTTCTCCCGGTGAGGTTCCAGGTTGAGGGGTCTGCCGGTGCTCCCGGGGGCTACGCTGTAGAAGGCGTCGGCTTCAAGCGTGAATCAGCCTAAGGTTTATCAACATGCTTGACTCCGGGTTGAAGCATGAGGAGCGAAGCGTACCCGCTTTACGTTGGGCGTTTCCAGCCTGTGCATAATGGTCACGTGCACGCTATTAAGCATGTTGTTTCAAACCATGGCAGGATTATTATCGCTGTAGGCAGCTCTCTGACGAGCCATGATAAGGATAACCCGTTTACTTTCGGAGAAAGGCTTCAAATGCTCTACCTTGCTCTTGGAGAAGCTGGAATAGGGCTTGAGAAATGCGTCATAACAGGGGTTCCAGATATTCCTAGCGCGCACTTCCTCTGGGTCCGGCTTGTCGAAGCCATGTGCCCGCCTTTCAAACTTGTTTACACTAACCAGCCTTTCACCGGGAGGCTTTTCAAGGAAGCCGGCTACGAGGTTAGGCCAATACCCTTTCTGGATAGAGAGAGATACTCGGGTGTAGAGATAAGGAGGAGGATCATGCTGGGTGTAGACTGGAGCCAGCTTGTCCCAGCCAGCGTCTACGAGTACTTGCTGAGCATAGGCGGGGATGAGAGAATAAGGTCTCTAGCCTCCTCGGATGAGGCTGTTTATAAATGAGAGTGTTTATAAACATCTTTTCAAAGGGGTTTGAAGCATGGAGCCGGGTTCACTAGTGCTCGTCGACTACACTCTCTCCGTGAAAGAGACTGGAAGCGTTATAGAGACCACTGTAGAGGAGGAGGCTAGGAAGGCGTCAATATACAGGGAGGGTGAGAAATACTCTCCCAGGCTGATATACCTTGGTGGAAAATGGGTTTTAGAAAGCTGGGAGGAGGAGCTTCTTAAAAGCGAGGTCGGTGTCGAAAGGACTGTTGAAATCCCTCCTGAAAAAGCCTATGGCTTCAGGGATCCTGGTAAGGTTAAGACTTATGCGACCAGAAGGTTCTCCAAGCCTCAGGAGCTCACCCCAGGCGCCCTGGTTGAGGTTGATAACAGGATCGGTGTTGTACGGACTGTTAGCGGCGGCAGGGTTCAGGTTGATTTCAACCCGCCTCTCGCAGGCAGAACCCTGGTCTACAGGTTTAAAATAGTTAGGGTTCTTGAGGATGATGCGGAGAAGATTAAGCATCTTGTGAATAGGCGTCTACCTGATGTTTCAGTCGACGAGGTTACGGTTGGGCTTGAAGAAGCCAAAGCGGTGATAAGGCTTCCTCAGAAAGTTCTTCTCTCAGAGGGTATTCAACAAGTTAAGAAGGCTGTTTCAGATGATGTTTTAACGATTGTTAAAAACGTTAAAACAGTCGAGTTCATAGATGTTTTCACACCGCCTCCAGCGGTTTCAGCCGGGGAGGCTCAGCCTACTCCTCAACAATCTCAGCCTTAACGAGAATAAGCTTCTCCCCGGGACAGTCGTATGCTCCAAGCTTCTCGAGAACCCTGATCCTCCGGTTTGAAACAAGCATGTTGAAGACAACGGGGCATTCGAGAATCCTGCTGCAACCGTTTCTACAGAAATCGCTTTTAAGAGTCGTGACTGCACCCTCCTTAACCCGGCCCGGTGCAAGAAGAGTCAGCGGCTCCATGCTGATTTCAAACGGTATAGCGTCTCCTCCTCTCAACTTGCAGTAAACCTTCTCGCCGCCTGTTTTCCCAATAATCCTGTAGGAGAAGCCTATGGTTAGCGAGCCGTGACACTTGTCCCTAGCATAGCATTCTTCACACTCGTATGATTCACCCATGTATGTGAAGACGAAACCCTTTCTCGCAGACGGGTCCAAATAGCTATACTTACCCACTGGTATACACCGGCTATATTACCATCGTGCTTCTAGCAAGCTCCTCCGCAGCCTTCCTGGTTAAACCCTTGTCTCCAAGTATAGTGTATCTTTCAGGCCTTATAGTGTGGGCTAGAGTCAAGGCTTTAACAATCTGTTTCTCGGAAACATTTATCTCTCTGGCTGAAACGGGTGCGCCGACTTTCATCAGCGCGCTCCTGATTCTAAACCAGTCTGCATCGTGAAGCTTACTCATCATTATTGTTCCTATTCCAACCTGCTCCCCGTGGAGAGCAGGGTATCCTGCAACATAGTCGAGCGCGTGGCTGAAAAGATGCTCAGAGCCGCTGCAAGGCCTGCTGCTTCCAGCTATGCCTATCAGGATGCCGGCGTGTATCAGCGCTTCCACGAGTATGCTTGCTCCTTCAACCCTGTCTGCCGCAATGGTTTCAGCACACTTAACTATTCTATCCGCTATTGTTTCAGCAAGGCTTGCAGCATACTCGCCGTAGTATTCTCCGCGAAGCGTATGGGAGAGACGCCAGTCTTTCACTGCAGTATGCTTCGCCACAAGATCTCCAACCCCGGCTCCGAAATACTTTGGAGGAGCGGTTGCGAGAATCGAAACATCCCCTATTATTACTGAGGGCATTATCGTGTTGAACGAGTATCGTCTTCCCCGTTTAGGCGCTGAAGCCAGTGGGCTTGCAATCCCGTCGTGGGAAGGCACTGTAGGGACGCTTACGAATTCAAGATTGTTCCTCCAAGCGAGAATCTTGCCGGCGTCAATAACTCTTCCACCCCCGAAGCCCACCACCACGCTTTCACCCGGCTTCCTGTCAAGCTTAGCCAGATGCTTCTCAAGCTTCAAAGCCTCTTTGAAAGCATCCTCCCCGCCTATGGGGCTAAGCCTGAAGAAGAGCCTGTTCTCAACAAGTATTCTCTTAATCTTCTCCCCGAAAAGCTTCATCGGCGTCTTACTGGTTAAAACAATGACTCTCTTAGCTCCAAGCTCTTTAATGCTTGAACCAAGCTCCTCAACAGCATCCATCCCGAGTACTATGCGTCTCGGCAGCCTAACCGTGTGCTTACTCTTGTATTTCAAGGTGTCTAGGCGAATGGGGGAAAGATTTATCTTTAAGCCTTTCCCTGCTTTGGACGGTTCAGGTTCTAGAGGTGTTTAGGAGGTTGGCAAGCATTAATATGAAGACAGGCAGAATAGGGGTAGTCGACCCTCTCTGGGGCACCACGACGGTTGGAATATCCTGCACGGATGGTGTTGTCTTAGCTTCAGACACTAGGGTTGTTCAAGGATACTATTTTATCGCTCATAAACGTGGAAAGAAGATCCTGAAAATAGATGATTATATTGCTGCAACCATTTCCGGCGGGGTTGCCGACGCGCAGGCTCTTATAAGCACACTACAGTGGGAAGCACGGTCCTACAGGCTTGAAAGAGGAGTAAACATGCCTGTTAAGGCGGCTGCGAACATTGCTTCAATAATCCTCTCTTCGACGCGCATGGCACCCCTCTACATTCAGCTTATAATAGGAGGATACGACAGGGAGGGAGCCAGCCTATACGTGCTGGACCCGCTCGGAGGCTTCTCTAAAGAGGTTTTCGTAGGGTCAGGATCAGGTTCTCCCGTCGCGCTCGGGTATCTTGAGGCTGAGCTTAAGCCGCCGGTTAGCGTTGAAAACGCTGTACCCATCGCTGTCAAATCTATTCTCGCAGCCATGCAGAGGGACACTGCTACCGGGAATGATTTTGAGGTTATGATTGTCGACTCGAAAGGATGTAGGGAGCTAACGCTTGAGGAGAAGACAAGGCTGACTGGTTTAAGATGAGTGTTGAGAAAGACATAAGGGAAGTAATCTTCGAGAAAATACCTAGAGAAGCCCAGATAGTCGGCATAGAGATGGAGGGGCCTACTATAGCTGTCTACGTTGAGAACCTGAGCTTCCTTGTGAACGGGCAGCAGGTTCTGGCTGAGGTTGCGAAACAGCTTAGAAAAAGAATTGTCGTGAGGCCGGCTGTTAAAGCGAGAAAGCCGAAGGATGAGGCTGAGAAGATAATTAGGCAGCTGGTTCCTAAGAAGGCTGGTGTCGAGGCTGTTGTTTTCAACGATGTTTTCGGCGAGGTTCTGGTTTCAGTCAGGCATCCGGATGCTGTTGAGGAGCTTGGGGAGAAGGTTCTGAACGACATTATGGTTGAAACAGGATGGAAGCCCAGCATTATACGAATACCTCCACTAAGCACCACGGTTATACCGCAGGTAATGTATGTTTTCAACCAGAACGCTGAAGAAAGGTTTAAGATTCTCAGGGAGATCGGGGAAAGAATATTCAGGAAACCCCTGTTTAAGACTGAAACCATTACTCTGACTTTCCTAGGTGGTGCTGAGCAGGTTGGAAGGTCCAGCATACTTGTTTCAACAGACGAGAGCAATATCCTTATGGATTTCGGGATAAACCCTGCTGCAAGCTCCTACGCGGACTCTTTCCCAAGAATCGACAGGATACCCATCTCTGTTGAAGACATAGATGCCGTAGTAGTTTCCCATGCTCATTTGGACCATATGGGTGGGCTTCCACTGCTTTTCAAATACGGCTACCGTGGCCCGGTTTACATGACTGAGCCTACAGTACACTTGATGTTTCTACTGCTTAACGATCTTTACGATGTTCTCCAGAAGAACGGTGTCACACCCTTTTTCGAGCTTAAGGATCTCAGGACTATTCTGCAACACACGATCCCGGTGAAATTCGGCGTCGTCGTCGATGTTGCTCCAGACATTAAGCTGACGTTCAGAAACGCTGGCCACATACTGGGTTCCGCGATAATTCACCTCCACATCGGTGAGGGGCTTCACAACATTGTCTTCACAGGGGACTTAAAGTATGACCGCTCCATACTGCTTGAGCATGCTTCAACAATGTTCCCCAGGGTTGAGACGCTGATAACGGAGTGCACCTACGGCGGTGTGAACGACACGATGCCGCCTAGGGAGGAGGTTGAGAACAGGCTTATATCCCTGGTTAACTCAACGCTTGAGAAAAACGGGAACGTTCTTATCCCCACGCTCGCCGTTGGAAGAGCTCAGGAAATAATGCTGGTTCTGGATAACGCTATTAGGAGCAAGAAGATTCCTGAAGTACCTATTTATGTGGACGGCATGATTTCAGAGGTTACTGCGATACACGCCTCGTTCCCCAACTATCTTTCTAAGGATCTAAGGGAGATGATGAACAGCGGTGTAAACCCGTTTAAATCCGAGTACGTGATCCCTGTTAAAAGCTCGATTCCGAGGGAGGAGATAACTGAAGCGAGACGCAACATTATTCTTTCTCCTTCAGGAATGCTTGAAGGCGGCCCAGTTATAGAGTATTTCAAGCTGATCGCTCCACAGGAGAACTCTACGGTGATATTCGTAAACTACCAGATAGAGGGGACGCTTGGAAACAGGGTTTTAAACGGCCTTAGAGAGCTTACGATGCAGAACTCCAACGGCAGGGTTGAAGCAATAACTATTAAAAGCGCTGTGGAGAGGGTTGACGGTTTCTCCGGCCATTCTGACAGGAACCAAATCCTGAACTATGTTAGAAGGGTTTACACTAAAAGAGGACCTCTCTTTCTAGTCCACGGGGAGGCTAAGAAGATCCAGAACATGAAGAAGTTTTTAAGCAGGGTCTACGGGGACAACGTTTACTCTCCGCGGCTCCTGGAAACCTACAGGGCGCTTTAAAGTTCTCCACGGGCTCAGGCTGAAAAACACTCGTTTCCCTCCTTCCCAGCGGTTTAACAGTGTACCGTTAGCATTTAACGTTTGAAGAAGCATAGCGCGCTGAATTCAACAGGCAACGTTTTTCAAACATGCCTCCGGCAGACTGGAAAAGTATTTATTTAAGCTTTCAGCAGAATCCTTGAGAATTGTCCGCAGACACTACGATGGAGCTGCTTCAAGCATCCCTTGGAAAGAGCATAATAGTGAAGCTTAGAGGAGGTGCAAAAATACGTGGAATCCTAGACGGGTATGATCCTCATCTTAACATTGTGCTTTCCGACGCTGAGGAGCTTAAGGGAAACGAAACTACTAGGCTTGGGCTGATCGTGATAAGGGGGGACAACGTGATACTGATCTCGCCCCCGATAGAGTATAAGCCTGGTGAAAAGGAGTAGAGGAAAATGGGCAAGACCTCAGCCGGGACAACAGCCTTCGGAAGGCTGCACAAGAAGGCGACTCACAAGATATGCAGGAGATGTGGAAGAAGGTCTTTCAACATTAGGAAGAAGTATTGCGCTGCATGCGGCTTCGGCAGGAGTCCAAGGATAAGAAGATACTCTTGGCAGAACAAGAAACTGCAGAGGACTGTGAGAGTTGTCTAGGCTTTGACGGCTGATTTAAATAGCAGAGTCAGCCTTCTCATCAAAGAGTCCTACGAGTACTTGAGGAGGCAGGAGGACGTTAAGTATGAGCTTCTCAGAAGCATAAGCAGCGTTGTGAAGAAGTGCAGAAGCTCCGTTAAAGCATCCTACGCTCAGGACTTTACGGCTTCGAAAAGAATACTTAACGATGTGCAGCGTGGCATAGCGAGGCTGGTTAAAACTGCTTACCGGGAGGGGGTCTGGGAAACATGGCCCCCCATAGTTCAGACGTACCAGGAGTTTCTCGAGGCTGTTCTAGTATACTGGTTCACATCCGGCAGGGAGTATAGGCTTAGGGTTAAGCCTCCTCCTGCTTCAATACTCTACGCTGTCTCAGACTTCATAGGCGAGTTGAAAAGAGTTATGCTTGAGCATCTTAGGAGAGGCCGGTTGAAGGAGGCTGAGGAAACCTACGGGATCATGGTGCAGCTCTACGAGAATGTTTCGACAATCGCGCTCGGAGACTCCGTGCTGCCGGGCTTCAAGAGGAAGATAGATGTTAACAGGTCCTCAGTGGAGTCCGCGTTCTCAATTCTGAACGAAGAGCTCCGTAGAAGAGCCTTCCTAACATCCGTGGAAAAATACTTTGAGAAGCTTCGCTGACAGCTTTAAACCCAGGGAAGCTTGAAGCTGGATCAGACTCTGTATGAAAAGCTTTGTGAAACCCAGAGACGCATTTCTGAAAAAGTCATCGTCGCAAGCACATGCGGTGGTGAAGTTGAAAGGATTGCTGGCGTCGACGTTTCGTATCGTGGCGATTCCGCCGTCGTAGGCTTCGCGGTTTTCAGCATTGCAGAAAACAGGATAATTCTTGTAAGTGTTTCAAGAACATTTTCAAAAATACCTTACGCATCCTCTCTCCTATGCTTCAAAGAAGGCCCTGTTGTCCTCCCTGTTCTTAGAAGATTCTTCTCGGAGTATGATATTCTGCTGGTTAACGGTCATGGGCTTGCCCATCCGAGAAAATGCGGCTTAGCGACATATCTTGGAGTATTGCTTAAGAAGCCTACTGTCGGCGTTGCGAGAAGACCCTTAGGGAGGCTTGAAGAGGAGCATAACGTTAACAATTTAAGGGCGTTTGGAAACAGGTTTTACTATAGCGTGGGAAACATGGTGACTCTGGAGGAGGCGTTCAACGTGCTTAGGAGAACAACCCCGGAGAACAGGAGGCTCCCGATACCTCTTGAGGCTGCACACCTGTTCTCGAGAAGAGCATTAAGGCTGGTGGCTGGTGATGAAAGAGTATAGGAAGATGTTCATGCTGATCGCGATTGCGAAGCTTGCTGAAGAGGAGAAGACGCCTGTTTCAACAAGAAGGCTCTCTAAGACTACTGGGGTTTCGCATCAATCCGTCTCCAGGTATCTCAGGGAGCTTGAGAAAGAAGGCCTTGTTGAAACAGTGATGACGCCGAGAGGGCGGGTTATAAAGCTGTCAAGCAGAGGGTTAAACCAGCTTAAGCTTCACGCTGGCACAATCCTATCCTTAATAAACAGGGTTGACAAGACCTATGTTTTCACCGGAAAAGTTTTCACGGGACTCGGTGAAGGAGCATACTATGTTTCCAGGAAGCCGTATCTTGAGCAGTTCTACTCTAAGCTCGGCTTCTACCCTTATCCTGGAACTTTAAACCTTAGGATAGAACAGTATATGGATCAGCTTCTGCTCATCGAGAAAATGTCTAAACCACCGATCTTCATTCAGGGCTTCACGAATCATGAGAGAACCTTCGGAGACGGGTATTGCTACCCGGTTATCGTAAGTAATAATTATGAGGGTGCCATAGTTAAGGCTTTAAGAACTGTTTACGATAGTTCTGTGGTTGAAATAATCTCGCCCTACAATCTCAGGAAGGAGTTGAAGCTTAAGGACGGGGATACTGTAACCTTCACTTTCAAAAACGTTGAAACAGGTAAAGGGTAGGATGCTGCGAGAAGCCTCAGCTACGTGCTCCTGATCTTCTCAATAATCTTGCTCGTGCTCGTGTTGAAAAACTTCCTCATTTTAATTATCTTGATTCCGAGCCCAAGCCTTTTCAAAACTCTTTGAGTCCTCCTCATAATGCTGTTCTGATCATAGCCGAAGACAATAACATCAGGCTTAAGCCTCTTCAGAAACCACTCGATATTCTTATCAATCTCGCCCTTTCTTCCAATATAAACCTTGTCAACCGGCTTAAGCCTTGAAACCATGAAAGCACGGTCCCTAGCCTTAAACATCGGGCTCCTCCCCTTACTATCTTTAACCACGCTGTCGCATGCAACAATAACAAGGAGTCTACCATCCTCACCCGCCAGACGCTTAGCCTCCTCAAGAAACCTTATGTGCCCAGGGTGGATAATGTCGAAAACACCTGTTGTAAGAACAACCCTGCTTCTCCTGCTCATAGCCTGATCTCCGCCTTACTGTAGGTTCCTCATCACTATAAAAGCACTCCGGTTAAAGAAGCCTTGGTTCAACACTCGCCGTGAAGAGGCTTAAGCCAGTCGAAGAAAACCTCGTGTTTTAAGCATCCGTAAGGCTGAGCGGCTGAAAGACCTGCCTCCATGCGGCTGGAAGCATCCCCCTGGATAACGGGATAAAAGACCACAATAATGTTGCGAAGCATCCGATACCTGTAAGCCTAAATACTGCGGAGGAAAAACTTTTATTACCCCTGTTAGGCTTGGAAAAGCACAAGGGCCCGTAGCTCAGACGAGAAATATTTAAAAATGTCTCGGAGCAGCATGGCAGAGCAGCAGGCTCTTAACCTGACGGTCGAGGGTTCAAATCCCTCCGGGCCCGCTAACTTAATCGTTTAAAGCCCGTGTAGGAGAAAAAAGTATGACGCCTGTTAAGTAGTATGCTTAAACCTTCCATTATACTATTGCAGAGATAGCGCGCGCTAGAAAGAGGCTGGTTCCAACGTTAGTGATTGCGGTATATGCGTTAATCAAATTTGCCATGCGTCGAGGTTTGACTACGTATTCTTCACAATTATTCTCATCGAGCATGCAAACTATCCCGCTCTTTAATTCTGTTTGCATGAGAAATCAGCGTTTTCACCTTAATTATCGCCACTAACTTGCCTCTTCGATACACGCGGAAGTCTGATCCTGTTTAAATGACCCTGTGGACCCAAGCTTTTTCAACAGTCAGAAGACTTTATTCTTACCTCGCTATAAAATGGTAAACAAAGGTTTCACAGCGTTGTCATCAGACTGTTTACGCTGTGTTAACACGGCGGGGCGGCGATATTCTCCTGCAAAGACTTAATAGCGTCTCCTGCTTTAACACTGATGAATGAGCAATATCTCATTAGCCCGTAGATGGCTTAGGCAAGCAGAACGGGATTTGAAAGCCGCTAGGGATAGTTTTGGAAGCGAAAACTATAGTGGGCTTGTTTCCAGGCTCAACAGGCAGCTGAGAAAGCGTTGAAGGCAGTTCTCTTCCTCAGAGGGTTTAGAGTGGTTTTAACACGCTCGATTTTCGAGCTGGTTAATAGAGTCGGGGACGAAGAGCTTAAGAAGGAGGATGTCAAGTTTCTAGATAGCGTCTACATTGCTTCAAGATACCCGAACTCTTTCTCGGAGGAGGTTGTGCCGTCAGAGTATTTCGATAAGGGTGATGCTGAAAAATGCTTAAGGTTGTCAGAATTAATATTGAAGAAGGCGAAAAAACATATAGAGACCTAGAGAACAGGCTAATCGAGTTTCTGAAAAAGATAAGGACATGGTTTGAAATCAAGAAGGTCCTGGTGTACGGTTAATTCGCTAAGAGGGAGTTAAACGAGGGAAGCGATATAGATATCATAATGATAGGTGGTTTCAAGGGGAGAATGCATGAGAGAATACTGGAAGTGTTGCGTGAAACAGACCTGCCGATAGAGCCCCTATGCTATACTGAAGACGAGTTTCAAAAAATGCTTGAGAATAAGAACCCTTTAATCCTGGAGGCGCTTGAAAAAGGATACTGGCTGAATATCTAACTGGGTTAAGCCGGCGGACAAGTGCTTCTCGATAAGGCGGCTGGCAACTCTTCAAGAACTACCTGACGGGCTTCCCAGTTTTTCATAGACTGCTGCAAGTAGTAGTGGTAGAGCTAGCGTTACGTCAACGTGGACAAGCGCTATGGCAGCGTTCTCCTTCACCTTGTTCCAAGTTATTGCTTCTTCAAGCCTTGCTCCTGAAAGGCTTCCGTCGAACTCGTATGCTGTCGTTAGGGAAACAGCATAGTCCAGTCCTCCTTTAAACTGGTTCCACCATATGGTGTGATGCTTGCTTATTCCTCCTCCCAGTATTAGCGCGCCAGTCTTCTTGGAGGAGAAAACGATGTCTGAAAGCTCCTTCATGTCTTTCAAAAGGTTCAGTGTGAACTCGTTTGTCTGCGAGAATATGAAGAGTTGTGTGCCGAATGCTGAGTCAACCAGCCCAGGCGTATACACCGGTATTTTCTTCTCATATGCTGCTCTCAGTATCGAGTTCCTGTCCTTCAGCCTTTTCCCAACCTCCTCCGCAAGCTCCCTGCTGCTGAAAACCTTCTTCTCTCTTGTTATTTCCCTCAACACTGGTATTGTGAAGGATTCGATCGCCATCCCGTAGGAGTTCTGCGGTATCAGGATGTTTCCAAGCCTATGGATTTCTTTTCTCCTAAGATCCTTATCGTTCATGATGAATTCTCCCCTATAGTATCTTCCCATGCTTTTAGCAATATCATGGTCGAATGTTCCGCCTGTGGTTATTATGACGTCGCAAAGCCCTTTCTCAATCATTTCAGCAACAACTCCTCTCAATCCTGTTGAAACAATGTTTGCAGTTAGGGATAGGAATTTGACGCATTCCCTGTCTCTAATCATTTCAAGCATAATGTCGTGGGCTTTCGCAAGCTGTGCAGCCTCAAACCCCCATCCCATCCTCATCCTGTTCAGGAGCTCTGTGAAGGTTTCAACTCCCTCAAGCCTATAGTCAACTATCTCCTTATTCATGCTGAAGAATTCTTCCAGCCCTGGTTAAAACTGTTTAGCCTCAAGATACGTTTATATCCGTAGGGATTGCCGTAGGAACTGTTAAAACTTGACTGCTGAATCCTGCGGCATTGGGGAACAGCGTGTTGCAGGCTTAGCGAGCCTCATCGGGGGTAAAGCCAGGATCCGTGGCTGGCTCTATGTGAGGAATACTGTTGGCAAACTTGTTTTCCTAAGGATACGCGACTCCACAGGTGTGGTGCAGGTCGTCGTCAAGAGGGATATGGTTGGGGAAGAGGTTTTCAACCAGGTTAAGAGGCTGAGAAGGGAATCCTCCCTGATGGTTGAAGGGCTTGTTAGGAGGGATGCGCGCGCCCCTGGAGGTGTTGAGGTTCAGGCTGAGAAAGTCAGGGTATTGTCTCCCTCTCTGGAGGATCCTCCTTTAAGGAAGAACATGTCTCCGGAAGCCGTGTGGAAGTATCGTCATCTTTTCATACGCAGTAGAACTATGAACACTGTTTTGAAGCTAAGGTCTTCTCTTTCAACATTGTTAAGACAATGGCTTCTGGATCACGGTTATTACGAGGTTAGTGCTCCATCGATAGTTACTGCTGCAACCGAGGGGGGTGCGAGAATGTTTGAAGTCAGTTATTTCGGCAAGAAGGCCTTCCTGACCCAGAGCTCGCAATTCTATCTTGAAGGAGCTATTTTCTCCCTTGAAAAAGTCTTCTGTTTTCAACCGAGCTTCAGAGCGGAGGAGTCTAAGACGAGAAGGCATCTTTCAGAATACTGGCATCTCGAGGTTGAAGCATGCTACATGGATTTAAACCAGCTGCTTCAGCTTGAGGAGAACATGCTTACGGAGGTTGTTGAAAGATTCTATGAGAAGCATAAGGAGGATATTGAAAGGTTCAACCCTGGTTTCAGGCCTTTCGAAAAACCGTTCAAGAGAATAACTTACACGCGGGCTGTTGAGCTTTTAAGAAACAGTGGCGTGGAAATAGAGTGGGGTAGGGATCTGGGTGTGAAAGAGGAAAGGCTTATTGCCGTTAAGGTTGGCCAACCGGTTTTCGTGACGCACTATCCTAAGGAGACCAGGGCCTTCTACCACATGCCTGACCCGGAGAACCCTAGTGTTGTGCTTGCAGCAGACCTGCTTGTCTGGCCGTACGGCGAGATAACTGGAGGAGGACAGAGAATAGATGATTATAATGCTCTGTTAAACAGGATAGTGGAGTCAGGGTATAATCCTGAGGACTACGCTTGGTATCTTGACCTCAGGAAATACGGCTCGGTTCCGCACTCAGGCTTCGGCCTAGGGTTTGAAAGACTACTAGCCCATATTCTGCGGCTGCCCAGCATAAGGTATGCGGTCCCGTATCCACGTACGCAGACGATTGTCTACCCCTGAGGCTGAGATGAGCCTGCCGAGCTATTATATTCCGCTTAAGAAGGCTGTTGACGATTATCTTAAGGAGCAGGGTTTAACGATGGCTGACGTGGTAGCAGTTATGGATGAGGATAGGGGGAGCATTGCTGAGAGCCTTAGGAAAAGATGCGCAATATCCTTAAGGACAGAGAGGCTGCTTCTCGAAAAGTTAACGAGTAAACAGTTAAACATGCTGATATTCGTAATACAGGTTTTCTACATCGTCAACATGGGCGGGATGTACAAGGGGTTCATAATTTACCCTGAGAGAAGCAGCGTCGTATCCGGTCAGAAGGTTACTGAAGAAGGTTTAAAACTAGTCTTGAAAGCCCTTGGGTTTCCAAGTCTGGAGCAGGCCTAGCCGCGTGGAAGGAAAACAGTGTTAACGCTCATCTTTATGCAGCGAGGGATGGGGGCGCCCGGATTTGAACCGGGATCGCATGGGCCCAAGCCATCTGGCTGTTCTTCTCTGAAGCCTACCAAGCTAGCCGGTTTTCACCCTTTAGCCCACGCCCCCTCACAGCTTGCCTAGGCCCGAATGTTTAAAAAGGTTTTGCCCCGCGTCTTGTTTTTCATATTGCTGAAGCAGTTAGCCTGCTGGCGTGACGCGTTTCCAGTAACACTGAGAGTGCCGGAGGCGGGTCTCGATCCCGCGACCTCCAGATTATGAGTTTCATCAACCCCTAGGGTTCTGGCGCTTTAGCCTCTCATGGTCTAGCCGTCTGAGCTACTCCGGCACTCTTTTTCTTCAAGTGAAAAGCAGGGTTTTAAATTTTTATCCTGAACCCTCTGTTTTTCAACACTCGGGCCAACAGGTAGGAATGCCTCTGTTTCTGCCCGCTTGCTTTACTGCCTGAACCATGTTCACGGTTTTTAAAAGCGTTTTTCGAAAAGCGTGCGAACGGGAAACGGGTTGTTTAAAACAGGATGGGGGCGCCCGGATTTGAACCGGGATCGCATGGGCCCGAGCCATCTGGCTGTTCTTCTCTGAAGCCTACCAAGCTAGCCGGTTTTCACCCTTTAGCCCACGCCCCCTCACAGCTTGCCTGGCTCAGCGTCTTTAAAAGCGTTTCGTGGAGAAACCTCCATGCTTCACGCCACAGGTATACTGGTTGGAATAGGGGTTAAGCGTTAAGAACCGGTTTAGATAATCGTTTTCTTAAAAACAGGAGTGCTCCATAGCTATGAATATCCTTTTTTAAAGGTAAACAGGAGGATTAGCGTGCAGCATTAAGTTAAAATAGTTTCACCTCGTTGAGCAGAATATCATTAAGATGGAGGAGGAAAACAAGGGTTTCAAAGCTTTAAGCGACATCTTCAAAGCATTAGGTTTTCCAGTACGGGTTGAAATACTGAAGATTCTGGAGAGGAACCCGCTTAGATACAGTGAGCTGATGAAGACTGTTAGGCTTGACAGGTTCAGCGACGCTGGAAAGTTCGCATACCATTTGAGCAAGCTTATGGAGAATGGTCTCGTCGAGTATAAGCCTGAAAGCAAGATATACGTGATAACCCCGTTGGGCAAGGATGTTCTGAACCATGCTATGAATCTTTTCGAATCGCTCAGGAGAAAGGAGAACGTTCTGCTCGTGAGAAGAACAGACTCCTCCATCGAGCTTTTCGACAGGAAGAGGATTGAAGAATGCTTGGTGAAGGAGGCTGGGATGGATCAGGATACTGCTGAAACAATAGCTTTGGAAATAGAGGAGAGAATGTATTCTCTCGGAGTGAAGTATTTAACGGCACCCCTCATCAGGGAGTATGTTAACGCTGTTCTTCTCGAGAAGAAGATGGAGAACTATAGGCACAGGTTGACAAGGCTTGGACTGCCTGTTCACGACGTGTCTACGCTAATATCTGTTAAGCGGAGTCTTGACGAGGTGGTGAAGGAAGCTGGTGAAGAGGTTTTGAGACAGTATGCTTTTCTCGTAAAGCTTCCGAGGGAAGTGGGCGACGCGCATCTCAGCGGAATGGTTAATATTAATCATTTAGCAAGCTTCATGTTTAAGCCCGACGAGCCTGTAAACACATTGGCAAGCCTGAGCCTTGTGAAAACCTATTCTTATATTCCTTTTTCAGGAGACCAGTCGCTGGCTAAACAGGCAGCTTGGAGGATTGTTGAAGCGTTCAGCAGCTCCACCATGCATGCGAACAGTCTTCTCCTGGAGGATGAGGATCCTGGTCTTGTGGAAGAGTTTTTAAAAATCATTGCGTTAAGCCAGGAGAAATGGAATGTTATTTTAAGCGTGAAGCTGGAATCCGTTGCCCTGGAGCTTTTAAAAAGGCTCAGCGTAATAGCTGAGAAAACGGTTTTATCCAATTTCTCCCTTTCACTAGTAGGCTACGATAAGAGGGTTTTCGAGCCGGGTTTCGCTGATAGTTTAACCAGGTTTTTAAACTCCGGGGGAGCCCTGATACTGGCTGGTTCTCAAAACTCTTGCCCAACCCATCATCTCGCCGTTTTAAACAGTGATGCTGATAACTATGTTAGGACCGGTGTCTTAAGCTCCGTAAGCCTGAACTTGCCGCGTATTCTTGAAAACGCTTCCCTGAACGAGGACGCTTTCTGGAAAAGCCTTAGCGAGACCGTGGACAGGATTATCGGAGCCTTTGAGCTTAAAAAAGAAAGCTTGAGAAGCATCGTGGAGGACAGGAAGCTTCTCCCCCTGTCGTGCAGGATTAACGGTGAAACATACTTTCTTGTCGAAAAAGGTTGTTCAATAATAGAGTTAACAGGGCTTTACGATGCTGCCTGTAGACTTGCGGGTTCCCAGGATGCTTCAGCAAGCCTTTCAGAGGCTGAGAAGATCGTTAAAAGGGTGAACGAGTTTACCCATAAGTCTTCCCAGAAGGATAACAGGGTGCTCGTGAGCCTTGTAAGCCACGAGGAGGCTGTGCAAAGGTTTGGAGGAACCCGTGTGAACGTTTTTCCGAGAAACATGGGTTTTGAAGAATGGTTTAGGTTTGAGTCTAAGCTTAAGACTCTTACGTCTGAGTCTAACATTATTCATCTGCAGAGCTTAGAGGAGTTCGGAGTCCTGAAGAAGCCCGGTAAGACTAGTTTCCTGATTTACTCTCCGAAAACAATGTGTACGAACTGTGGAAGAATCTATCCTGCTTCTGAAGAAAAATGCTTCTGCGGATCGTATTTAAGAACTGTTTCTTAGGGGTCTGAGAGAAAAATTTAATAGTGGGGGTCCTGTTTCCCCTCCCGGTTACCGGCCATAGGAGCTGTGGAAACACCCGTACAGGAGAAATCCGCGGAACCGTTCCGAACACGGAAGTTAAACACAGCTCCGTTTCAAACAGTAGTGTGGTCTTCGGCCACGCGAGGTTTGAAAGCCGGTAACCTTCCTTCAGGTTGTTAATCAAGTGTAAAATTTTCATTAAAGGCTTAAATATTCTCCGGCTGGAAAAAACCAGTGGCGTAAAGATAGATGCAGACACTATTGTTCCCAGGACAGGGCAATACGGACATCGGCTACATAATCAACATACTTTACATGGCGATGTTTCTAGTGCTCGTGTTCTGGGGCGAGAAAATACAGACGATGATTAGGCTACGAGACATCGAGTATGCTCTTGAAAGACTACGCTTAATGAGGGACGAGTCGGTTAAATTCACGAAGGAGAAGTTGAAGAAATACGGTAAGGAGGAGATAAACAGGTTTCTAGATAATTATCTTGAGTTCGTAACAATTCCCCCGGTCGATATGGATCCGGCTGGCGTAGTCTGGAAGCTAGACCACATAGTTAAGACGGCTGAAGACAGGGTTAGGAGCGAGATAAGGCAGATAATACCGGATCTTGATGAAAACCAGGTTTTAAACATAATGAATCTTTTCGAAGCATCCTACGCTTTAAACTATTACTATAAGGTTGTAAGGCACTACTATATTCTGAGCAAAAAGACTTCAAGCTATATTCTGATAATACAGTTGCAGGCTATTCTCCCGCAGGTTATGATGGAGGCGGAAGCATACCTTGGAGCACTGCAGGCGTTCTCAAGCGGCCAGCCGATTGGCGACGGGGCTGGAGCGCTTGTCGCAGCCCGTCTCATGAGGGGCGGAGAGATATTTGACATCGAGAGGGACAACGTGTATACTGTTAAGAATATTCAGGGGAGAAGAGTATTCTTCATGAAGGCTAAGGGCCCGGGAGGGGCTGTGGGTACTCCTGGAGATGCTCTCATGAAGCTGAGTGAAAAAGAGAGTTTCAAAATGATATTTATGGTTGATGCAGGGCTTAAGCTTGAGGGTGAGAAGACGGGAAGCATTGCTGAAGGCGTTGGAGCAATCATAGGTGGAATAGGTACTGAGAAATACAAGATTGAGGAGGTTGCGACAAAGAAGGCGATTCCCCTTTACGGGATGATTATAAAAATGTCTTTGAAGGAGGCGATCACGCCGATGACTAGGGATGTTCTCAACGGTGTTGAGGAGGCGCATCAGCTTCTTTTAAAAAGGATAGTTGAGAAGTCTTCCGAAGGAGATACGGTTATGGTGATAGGTGTTGGCAACACGATGGGTATTGCCCAGTAGGAGGCTGAGAGCAGTGGAGAAAAGCCCAGCTAGTCTCCTGGTTCCGTTCTACTTCTTCCTGCTCGGCCTACTTATTCTTTTCTCGCTGATCCTTCTTGTTCAAGGAGTCACGGGCACCGGTAGGAGTGATAGTTTTACAAACATGCTTTTCATAATGACCGGCTTAACCGGGTTGGTTTCAACATTCTACATGATAAGAAGATACCAGGTCGGCGTGCAGAAAATGTTGAAGGAGAGGAAAATGGTTGTCTTAACGGTTGAAGAATGCTCTAAATGCAACTATAAGGCGGTTAGGCCTTTCCGCGAAGGAGACTATGTTTACGGATACGGTGAGGAGTGTCCCAGGTGCCCCAAGGGTTCAGGAGACACGGCTGTTGAAAACAGAATGGTGATTACAGCAATATACTTGGAGGGTGGGCGTCAGGAGGAGCGTTACTAGCCGGTTTAAGAAGTAAGGTTTACAGCGGAGTCTTCAAGTATAAGGAAAGTATCCTCGGCCTGCGCGATTCTCCTCCTGCTTTTTTCAACCAGAACCGGGTATGAAACCAGGTTTTTCCCAAGCTCTTCAACAATCTTGTTAAACATGTTTCCACCAGCCTCCTTAAACAGGCTTGAAAACCATCTTTCGCAGAAGGGGAGTGTTCTAAAAGTGCTCTGCATCTTCTCAACATGGCTGCTGAACCCCCCCTTATAGCCTGAGGGGAAGTGTTTAAAACGATATATGTAGGTGAGGCTAGCCTCCCCCACCTCGCCCACACCGTCGGCGAGCGTTACGAACGGCTCTATCGCTACAACCATGTCTCTCTTAAGCTTCTCGGTGCTGAAAGACTTAAGATTCGGGATTGAGAGTCCAGCGTGAAGGTTGAAACGGTCTATCTGGTGTCCAGTCAGGTTCCTTATCACTTTGAAACCTTTCGACTTGACGGTGTTTTCAACAGCCTCACCGACCTGGCTTATTTTAACACCGCTCCTCAGCACGCCGGATGCTTTTTCAAGGCTTTTCTCAGCAGCCTCAACCATCTCTCTGTCTCCCTGGGAAAGAGGTATTGTGAAAGCGGTGTCGACAATGCAGCCGTCAACATGAACACCAAGGTCCACTTTAACCAGCGAGCCCTGAGGAATCTCGCCTTCAAAACCCGGGGGAGGAGTGAAGTGGGCTGCAACCTCGTCTAAACCTATGTTGCACGGGAAAGCCGGCAGGCCGCCTAGCTGCCTTATGCGGTCCTCTACTTCTTCACAGAGGTCGAGGATCTTCACCCCGGCTTTAACCCGTTGACGCGTCTCCTTCTTAACCCTTTTCGCGATCTCGCCTGCCGCGAAATATTTCTCCCTTTCCTCCTCGTTCAACAGCCGTTTCCAATTTAAGGGAAAGGCTTTAAATGGGTTTCCAGGCCTCCTAAATCATTGTCAAGAGGAGAACAGTGATACTTGGAGGTACTTTCGACAGGTTTCATAAGGGGCATATGCTCCTCCTAGGGTTGGCGGCAACGCTTGGCGAAAACGTTATCGTCGGAGTCACGTCTGACGAGTTTGCTGGAGTCAAGCCGCATAGGGTTGAGGCTTTCACAGAACGTTTCAACAAGGTTTCCCGTTTTCTAAGAAGCGTTGGATGCGGGGGTTTCAAGGTTTTAAAGCTGGATGATTTCGCAGGTCCAGCGACAACTCTGGACAACGGGTCTCTTCTAGTGACCTTCAACACTTTAAGAAACGGGCTTCTTATAAACAGGATTAGGGTTGAAAAAGGCCTGCCTCCTTTAGAGCTTCTTCTAGCGCCTCTTCTTGAGGCTGAAGACTCCAACCCTATATCCAGCACCAGAATCAGGATGGGCGAGCTTGATGAAAAAGGTTTTTCAAAAAGCTTAAAAGCATGAGGACAACTTTTTTAAGAGAGCCGTCCGAAAGCGGATCTAACCGAGCATAGGGCTTAAGCTCTGCTGTGAGGGAGGAGGACCCAGGACGGCGAAACAGCAGAGCTCGGTTAAAGAGGCCTCGGAGCATGCGTTAAGCATGCTGTGAAAAAGGTCGTCAGGCCGAGCTTAAACAGCCTCCTGGGCTCTTATTTCCCTGAGGAAACCAGGTATTCCTTCAACATCTTTAGCAGAATTGCCTAAAGCCTGTTTAAGCCTATGCTTATACTCCGTGTTAATCCTTACTCTTCCGGAGCATATCTTCCTTATCTTCACGCTGTGCAGCCTACCCTTCCTGTCGAAATCCGTTAAGACAACGATTTCCGAAAAATTCTCCCTCTCCAGCCAGTCAGTAGCCGCCAGCTTGATGAAGCTTCTAAGAGTCATTATCCTGGCTTTAACCCCGAGTTCAACCAGCGCCTGCCTGTCCCTGGCTCCCTCAACCACTATGAGCCGCCCCGTGTCGTCGAGGCTCAGCTCCTGAATAATTCTGCTTACCGATTCTGCTGAAGCAGCTTCCCGTCTACCCGCTGTTTTCCTAAGCCTGTGCAAGAGCACCAGCTGGGTCTACGCATTCCCGGATAAAAAGTTTAAATCCCCTCCACAGCCCTGGCATGACAGTGATGCTTAATGAGGTTAATGGAAGCATGCTTATCCGTAGAGGAAAGGAGGCTTGGTGAAAATGGGGTCTGAACAGCCTCCGCCTGTCGCGAAATACGTGATCAAGGTGGAGTTTGAAGTCGAGGGGGTTGTGGAGAGAATCTTCTTTAAAATGGAAGATTCCCGCAGAAACACGACATTATAGGAGCCATATTCGGACAGACTGAGGGTCTGTTCGGAGACACCCTCGACTTGAAAAAACTCCAGAAGAGCGGTAAGCTTGGAAGAATAGATGTTGATCTGAAGAAAGAGGATAAGAAGACGGTTGGAAACGTGACTATCCCTAATAATCTTGACCAGCCTACTGCTGCTCTTCTAGCAGCAACGCTTGAAAGCATAGACAGGGTTGGGCCCTACGACGCCCGGTTTAAACTAGTCGGTGTCGAAGACATAAGGGAGGAGAAAAGGAAAAGGATTATGGAGCGGGCGAAAGACATTATGCAGAGATGGTCGGCTTCCCAAAGGAGCGAGGTTATTCAGATGATAAGCCAGGTGAGCGAGGTAAGCGACGTCGGTAAAATAGTTAGTCTCGCTCCTGATGTTGAAGGAGGGCCTGAGGCTGAGACGAGTGAAACACTGTTCATCGTTGAGGGAAGGGCTGATTTAACCACTCTTATGAAGGCGGGTGTTAAAAACGTGGTTGCCACTAACGGTGTTAACATTCCTCAGTATGTGGTTAACCTTACTCACAGGAAGAAGGAGGTTACGGTTTTGGCTGACGGTGACAGGGTTGGCGACATGATTGTGAAAGAGCTTCTGAGGAGAGGAGCGAAAATAGACTACGTGAGCAAGGCTCCTCAGGGCAGGGAGGTGGAGGAGCTGAAGCCTATTGAAGTATTGGACGTGATAAGCAGGAGGATTGACGTGAAGACTTACCTTGCGACGCTTCAGTCGACAGTTAGGATGGCTGAGCCGGAAAACCTTTTAAACATTATGAAGACGCTTAGAGACAGGGTTAAGGAGTCCTTCACCGCGATTCTTTTAGACGAGGAGGGGGAGATTATTGAGGAGGTTCCTGTAAGCCAGCTTTACGAACGGTTGAGCGGGCTTGACAATGTTGCCGGGATTATTTTCGACGGTATTGTTTCCCAGAGGCTTCTCGACCTTGCTCAAAGCAGGAATGTGAGAATTATTGTTGGCGAGAGAATAGGCGCAGTCGAGAAGATGCCTAGGGAAATCATCGTCAAGACGCTTGACGATTTAAAATAGCGGCTTGAAAACAGTTTCAACTAGGTTTCCTGAAGGTTTCTCCAAAGCAGTTCACGGTTAAGATCTATGAAGGAGCTGCCCCATTTGAATTTTGAAAGAATGTTTAAAGCCTGCTCTAGAAAGCCAAGTATGAAGAGGGCTGCAGCCAAGGCTTCTGCGCTTGAAAGAATGTTTGGAGCACCGTAGTTAACAGGGTTCGCCGCCAGCAGCCTTGGCAGCCTCCTCTGGAACGGGGCTTTAAGAAGGTGAAAAACACTGTTATCCGTGGATTTCCAGGAAGTATCTATGACTGTCACCCCATGTTTAACCGCAATATCCCTGTCTACCCGTGAAAGCGTGGCAGGAGCCTCAGGGTTTAAAATTATCGAGCGCCTCGGAACCTGAGATATTTTGGAAAAAACCTTAATCATGCCGTGCTTTCTTAAAACGAGAGTAGTGCACTTCCTAGGGTCGTCCGCGTGAAGATGAAGCGCGTAGAGGCAGGGGGGATGTTGAGAGTAACCCCTTTTCTGTTCGAGACGGGATTCGACTAAGCGGCCCACCTGGCCATCATGCGGGTTACTCATCTGGCCTGTTTGGCCTTGCTTGCTGCAGGCTGAGCCCGTTTCAAGCCCGCTCCAAGCGTCGTCAGAGCTCTTCATCCACATTCCTCCCGGAGGGGCTTCGTTTCTGTCTCAGCCTAGGGGTCTCCCCCTGCGCCTCACGGCGCTGCAGCACCCGCATCAAGAAGGGAGTTTCCTCAGGCCCTCTTCGGACCCGACGCCCGTCCTTCAACTTCCCCCCTGCCTGAAGCATAGTGTCGAATAGTGTTTAAAAACTTTGTAGAAAGCGTCACAGGCAGGTTTTCACCTGTTCCAACGAGAATGGTTAACCGTGTACCTCGGGCTATTGGGAGTGGCAGGCTGAGCACCTCGGACATAGTCCTTAGTGCTTACACCCCCACCCCATCAACGGAGTCTTCTACTCCCGCCCTCGACTGGGATCAGGCTGGTTGCCCAGCCCTACATCCCAGGTTGGTCGCCTATTTTCGGGAGTGGCTTCGGGCTTAGATGCTTTCAGCCCTTATCCACAACGGCGCAGCTGCCCGGCGTCTACCCTGCTGGATAACCGGTAGACCGGAGGCCGCGACGCCCAGTTCCTCTCGTACTGAGGACATCTTCCCCTCAGGCGACCAGCACTCCCAGCAGATAAAGTCCGACCTGTCTCGCGACGGTCTAAACCCAGCTCACGTTCCCCTTTAACGGGCGAGCAGCCCTACCCTTGGCGGCTTATGCACCGCCAGGATGGGAAGAGCCGACATCGAGGTACCAAACCGCGGGGTCTATGGGAACTATCGCCCGCGACGAGCCTGTTATCCCTGGGGTAACTTTTCTGCCAGCTTCGGCCCCCAGCTGTGGGGACACGAAGGTTCGCTAGGCCCGGCTTTCGCCCCTGGTTCTCCTGATGTGCGAGAACCAGTCAGGCCGGCTTTTGGCCTTGCCCTCAACGACGGAGTTCTGACCCGTCTGAGCCGACCTTTGGGCCCCCTCGATACCTTTTCAAGGGGGGACCGCCCCAGCCAAACTGCCCACCTGCCGCTGTTTCCCGGCTTCCGCCGGGATGAGTAGCAGCAGTCCCGGTGAGCGGTGTTTCATTGGCGCCTCAGCCCATCCCCGAGAGGATGAGCCTGGTAACGGCTCCCGCTTACGCTATGCACCGGAGCCACCGCTACAACGACAGGCTGCAGTAAAGCTCCACAGGGACTTCTTTTCCCGCTGGGAGTCCGTGGACTGTTCGTCCACGTTACGTGGGTTCACCGGGTTCCAGGCGGGGACAGCGGGGCCCTCGTTGATCCATTCATGCACGTCGGAACTTACCCGACAAGGCATTTGGCTACCTTAAGAGAGTCAGAGTTACTCCCGGCGTTTAGCGGCCCTTAGCCCGGTTGGACCCAGGTTTCAGGTACCGCCACTGGCCAGGATTCAGGAACCGTGTAAACCCTTTCGGGCTAACGGTTCCCTATGTTTTTAGTAAACAGTCGGGACCCCCTTGTCACTGCGACCTGAAGCCAAGCCTCGCGGCCCAGCTTCAGGCACCACTTCTCCCGAAGTTACGTGGCCAATTTGCCGAGTTCCCTCGCCATGGATTACCCCCGACACGCCTTGGGCTTCTCACCCAGGGGCACCTGTGTCGGTTCTCGGTACGGTCAGACGGGATCCTTCTCAGAAGCCTTTTCCATGGGCCTAGGAATCGGGTGAACACGCCTAATGGCGTGCTATTCCCGTCTTCACCTGGTTCTCGCCTTTACGGCACTCCCCAGGCTTAAACGGTTAAACAGGGCAGCAACCCTGCTCACCCTATCCCAAGCCGTCGGCTCCTGAGCCTAGCGTCGCCGCACGTACCCGTCTGGTGCCGGAATATTAACCGGCTTCCCCTTATCGGCCTACTCGTGTTAAGAGCAGGCCTTAGGACCGACTAACCCCCGGCTGACGACGCATCGCCGGGGAACCCTGGCCCTTACGGCGGTTGGGATTCTCACCCAACTTTGCTGTTACTACCACCGGGATCTACACTTCGGCTCGGTCCACTGGGCCTCACGACCCAGCTTCTCCCCAAGCCGAACGCCCTCCTACCAGACACGCCGCGTTGCGGCGTGCTCCAGGGTATCGGTAGCCAGCTTAAGCCCCGTCCATTTTCGGGGCCTTGCCTCTCGACCGGTAAGCTGTTACGCACTTTTTAAGTGATGGCTGCTTCTAAGCCTACACCCCGGTTGTCTAAGAGGCAAGACGCCCTTTGGTTTGACACTTAGCTGGCATTTGGGGACCTTAACCCTGGTCTGGGTTGCTCCCCTCTCGGTCCACGAGCTTAACCCGCGGAACCCCACTCCGCCCTTCTCAGGAGCACGCTGGTTCGGAGTTTGAAAGAGAGGCGGGCCCTTTCGAGCCCTTACCGCTCAATCAGTGCTCTACCCAGCGCGCCTCCTCCAGGCGGGCTGAGCTGCGACTCACTTCGGAGGGAACTAGCTATCACCGAGCTAGATTGGTTTTTGTCCCCTAGCCCCAGGTCAGAGGAACGAATTGCACGTCAGCACCCCTACGGGCCTCCACCAGGCTTTCGCCTGGCTTCGCCCTGCCCAGGGCTAGATCGCTCGGTTTCTAGTCTTACCGTCATGACTAAGGGCGCTCGACACACCCCCCACCTCCAGCCTTAAAAAGGCTGTGCGTGGAGTCGGTTTCCCTACGCCTACGAGGCTTGAAGCCTCTTAAGCTCGCCATGACGGTAAACTCCCCGGCCCGTGTTTCAAGACGGAGCGCATGACCCTGGTACCCTTCATCGCGAAGAGCCGTCTCCAGCTCCCGCTTTTGAAGGGAGTAACCCTTTCAGGCCATGCACGTCTATAACTGCCTGGTTTCAGGCGCTTTTCACCCCCCTTCCGGGGCGCTTTTCAGATTTCCGTCACCGTACTGGTGCGCTATCGGTCTCGACGAGTACTTAGCCTTGGAAGCAGCTGGCTCCCTGCTTCCCATAGCATATTCGAGCTATGGTACTCAGGCTGAGAAGCCATCCTCCTCCAGGCCTACCCCTACGGGGCTGTCACCCTCTATGGCGGACCATTCCAGGTCCCTTCGGGTCAGCCCGGATTGGAGGGAACGCTTCCGCCTCAACACCACATCACAAGCGTGTCATCCACGCCTGTTTCGGTTTGGGCTGATCCCCTTTCACTCGCCGTTACTCAGGGAGTCTCGTTTTGATTTCCTTTCCTCCGCCTACTCAGATGCTTCCTTTCGGCGGGTTCCCCCACCCTCCTTGCGGAGGGTGTTCCCTGAGCTGAAGCCCAGGGAAGGTTACCCATTCAGCGATCCCCGGATCAACGGATGCATGCTCCTACCCGGGGCGTATCGCCGCTTGCCACGGCCTTCATCGGCTGTCGAGCCGATCCATCCACCAGGCAGCGTCCATGTGCCACGGCCCCAACTTCCCGTTGGAACAGTCTGTGACCTGCCTGTGACGCACTCACAGCCCAACACGTTTGGGCTCATGCATTCGCCTAAGCGTAAAGCTTAGGGTCATTACAACGATGCTGTTGAACATGTTTTAAGGGTCCACCGTCCTAAACGTAGGAGGTGATCCCGCCGCACGTTCCCGTACGGCGACCTTGTTACGACTTCTCCCGCCTCGCAGGCCTAGGTCTCGTCCCGACCCTCATCGGACCAGGCCTCGACCCAGACCCACTCGGTTGGAGCGACGGGCGGTGTGTGCAAGGAGCAGGGACGTATTCACCGCACGATGGTGACATGCGATTACTAGGGATTCCACGTTCACGAGGGCGAGTTGCAGCCCTCGATCCCAACCACGGCGAGGATTAGGGATTACCTTCCCCTTTCGGGGTCGGAGCCCTCTGCCCTCGCCATTATCTGCCGCGTGTGGCCCAGGGGTTTCGGGGCATACTGACCTGCCGTTGCCTCCTCCTTCCTCCACCTTATCGGTGGCAGTCCCTCCAGAGTGCTCGCCCCTCTTTCGAGGGACGGTGGCAACTGGAGGCGGAGGTCTCGCTCGTTACCTGACTTAACAGGACACCTCACGGCACGAGCTGGCGACGGCCATGCACCTCCTCTCAGCTAGTCTGGCAAGCCCTTCAGACTGGCCTTCATCCAGCTGTCGCCCCTGGTAAGGTTCCCGGCGTTGACTCCAATTAAACCGCAGCATTCACCCCTTGTGGTGCTCCCCCGCCAATTCCTTTAAGTTTCAGTCTTGCGACCGTACTCCCCAAGCGGCGGGCTTAATGGTTTCCCTGCGGCACCGGTGCAGGCCGTACCCGCACCGACACCTAGCCCGCATCGTTTACGGCTGGGACTACCCGGGTATCTAATCCGGTTCGCTCCCCCAGCTTTCGCCCCTCACCGTCGAGCGCGTTCTGGCCACCCGCCTTCGCCACTGCAGGTCCTCCCGGGATCAGTGGATTTCACTCCTACCCCGGGACTACCGGTGGCCTCTCCCGCCTCCAAGTCATGCAGTATCTCCAGCGGCCCAGCAGTTAGGCTGCTGGATTTAACTGGAGACACACATGACCGGCTACGGGCGCTTTAAGCTCAGTAAAAGCCCCCACCACTCGGGGAGCGGGTATTACCGCGGCGGCTGACACCCGACTTACCCTCCCCTTATTCCCACAGCTTTTTAGACTGTGGAAAAGCCACCCTCAGCGGGTGGCACTCGGGATGACTTTGTCACGCTTTCGCGCATTGCAAAAGTTTCGCGCCTGCTGCGCCCCGTAGGGCCTGGGGCCTTGTCTCAGTCCCCATCTCCGGGCTCCCCCTCTCAGGGCCCGTACCGGTCTTAGGCTTGGTGAGCCGTTACCTCACCAACAACCTGATCGGCCGTGGTCCCATTCGGAGCCGCCGAGTTAAGCATCGTTAACCCGGCGTTTCGACGAGAAGGTGTTCCAAGCCTCCTCGCCTATCCGGGATTAGCCGCAGTTTCCCAGCGGGTGTCCCGGTGCTCCGAGTAGGTTGACCACGTATTACGGAGCCGTACGCCGCTGCCCGCTGACCGGGCCGCACGACTCGCATGGCTTAGTCCCATCCCGATAGCGGTGGGGTCCGGCAGGATCAACCGGTTTGGGAGTTACGGTCTTTGGACGGTGGACTTTCCTTACATGTTCAACAGCATCAGACTCTTTCGAGTCCTCAAGATATTGTGTCCACACGTGGAGCCCCCTTGTCATACCTGGTTTCACACCAGTGTCTAGGAGGCACGCCGTTCCAGTGTGGCTGGAATATAGTTGACCAGACGCTTATTTAAGCATTTCTAACGCGTTTGAGACTTTTTAAAAGGCCTGGTGGAACCGACTCCAAAATAGGTTTTTGAAAGACCTCTTCCAGTGGAAAACCAGGCTGGTCAGACGTGGGTCAACAATCCTGTGGAACTAAGCTTAACTATTTCAGCCGCCGAAACTGTCCCGTGAAGATCAGGACAGTATTGGGAGACATTCAGCCTGACGAGCTTGGGCTGACACTTGTGCATGAGCACATACTCTGCGATTTCATAGGGGCCGACAGGACTAGTAGGGACCGCTACGACCCGCTGGAGGTTTTCAACGTCATGCTGCCCTACTTGCGCGAGGTTAAGCAGCTTGGCGTCTCAGGATTCGTAGACTGCACGCCAGCGTTCATCGGAAGAGACCCGCAGCTGCTCGCCAGCCTGTCGAAAGCCTCAGGAATCCATATCCTGACCAACACGGGCCTGTATAAGGAGCCTTTCCTACCGAAGTATGTTTTCGAATACTCGGCGGACCAGCTGGCCGGCATGTGGGCAAGCGAGATTGAGCAGGGTATTGAGGAGACACGTGTTAAAGCAGGCTTCGTGAAGATCGCGGTGAACCCTGGCCGCATAATTCCGATACAGCAGAAGATTGTGAGAGCAGCCTCTAGATGCAGCCTGTCCACCGGGGCCACTATTGTTTGCCACACCGCCAGCGGCATAGCGGCAGTAGAGCTGTTGAACATAATTGATGAAGAGGGTTTGGACCCTGCTAAAGTAATAGTTGCACACTGCGACTCCGAGGAGGATTGGAATTATCATCTTGAAATACTGAGGCGGGGCGCGTGGGTTGAATACGATGGTGTTAGTGAAGCCGCGTCGACTAAAGTTTTAAACCTGATACGGCTCGTGCTTGAGAACGGTTTCAGCAGCAGGCTTCTCCTTTCTCAGGACGCAGGATGGTACAACGTGGGCGAGAACAGGGGAGGCGTCATCAGGCCGTACAGCTACCTGGTGAAGCATTTCATCCCACTCATGCTGAGGGAAGGATTCAGCCGGAGCCTTGTGGAAGAGGTTTTAGTCAAGAACCCTGCTCAAGCCTTTCAAATAAGCTAGTTGAAAAAGGAAGAGTCGAAAATTTCTCAGGATTCGACAAGTGTTTTAAACACTGGAAAAATTCGAGGAATGGACCGGGTGGGACTCGAACCCACGACCATTCGGGGTCACCCATTCCGAGTGCAAGTCGGACATTCTACCACTGAACTACCGGCCCCGGCGAATAGTTTCCCGTAACGATATATAATGTTTTCCCCCACGGTTTACTATCCACTGGAATGGTGAAAAAGTTTAAAACACCATGAAACGGGTTACAATAGGCTGTCTCTTAAAAAACGGCCGCTGTAGCGTAACCAGGCAGCGCGGTGGCCTGTGGAGCCACTTGTCCGAGTTCGAATCTCGGCAGCGGCCCTCAGCCAGAATCATTGTTACTGGAAGCAAGTTCAACGCTCGTACACCGGATTAGGCGACAGTGGAGAAGTGGTCAAATAGTGAGAAGAATAAGCAACGCTGAAACCAAAACCGGTTCCCATCTGAAACTGTTTAACGCCGCTTAAGAACCGTAACCCAGACCATCAACCTTAAAGAGGCTTAGGCGAAAACGTTTTAAGCCCCTTTTTTCAAAAATGCTATTGAGCCTCGGTAACTCAGCCTGGTAGAGTGGCAGCCTTGTAAGCAGAAAAAGCCGGGGAAGCTGTTAGCCGAGGGTTCAAATCCCTCCCGAGGCTTCAAAGCTTCTATAGAGCGGGATCTGAGGCTAGTGTTTAAGCCAGTTAAGCATATTTGCTTAAATTCTTGGAACGGGAGATGATTTCGTTGAAGAAGGGTAGGTGCGGGTAGCGCGCGCTAACGGGCCTTCTGGCCTAAGTCCCTAAGCTGACTAAAAATCTCAACCGGATCGTTTTCATGGAATATGTGGATTCTTGCCCGGAGGGTAAAAAGAAGTTTGCATTATTGACGCAAACTTTATCTAAAAGTCTGCGTTGACAAAACTCAATATATGGTAAGTGTAGAAGCCATAAAGTCGGCGATAGTACGACGGTATTAAACGACGGGAGGGTTAAACACTCTTCTAATGAAAAGCGCGCGCTGTACTTCTCGTGGTAGCTCCCATTGGAAGACGGCAGGATTTCCCTCATAGATAACCCATATCAAACCGTTTCCTTGAATATTCAATGGGTCAACGTTCCATTTTTTTCACGTAGAAACGCATAGTGAACCAGCGTTTTCCTGACTCCACCTTATTTCAATACTCTTTAACTCAAACTCGGTAGCGCGCGCACTATTCTTATTCCACACCTGTAAGTTCATACTTTCCTTGTTCTCTTCTCCATTTTAGGCTTCCGTCGAGATTTACAGTGATCCGTGAAGACTGTGGGGAGACCTGGAGATGCTCGATGGTTTGCAGGTATATTGCTCCATCCGCGTCTATTATCACGGGGCTTATTACGATCCTTCCCTCCGCCTTGAACTTCCACTTCAGGTTTCCATCGAAGTATTTAACTCTGATTAATTTAAGCTCGGCATCAATTCTAACTCCTTTAACCGGACAAGGACGTTCTCCATGCTTGACCCCGACTTCTCCATCCTGATAGAATGAGAGCACCAAGTTTTTGCCTTCTATGTTTTTCCCGTCGAACTCCGCATCTACGCGTATCTCCCCTCCCCAAACATGCGTCTTCTGCTTAAAACCATAACGATTTCCACCAATCTCAATTTCATTATTGAAGAGGTCTAGTTTGATCCCAACATCACTAACTGTGAACTCTGCAGGGAAGAATAGCCTATAATCGAAAAGCTCAACCAAGAAAAGAAAATTAATGGTTCTGTTAAGAGACACCAACAGAAAATTTATTAATGTCAAAGGGATTGAGAGGGCATAGAGGGTAATGGTGATTATAGATGAAGTGGGTTACACGTGAATATGTGCATGTTGATAGGACAGCGTGTCCATGGCTTATCAAAAAGTTCATAGATCCAGAAGCAGAGTTTATCTTTGTACCTGTAGAGAAGATAGAAGAAATTTCGAAAAGCAAGGGGGCAATTCCTTTTGACGCGCCAGGAGTTAAGCTTGGCCATAGGGATGGAAAATGCAGTTTCGAGACTATAATGGAAGAATACGGGTTAAAAGACCCTGTGCTTCAAGAGCTCGCGAAAATCGTTCATTCAGCGGATACAGGTGACGCTGAATTGGCGCCTGAAGGAGTAGGGTTAAGTGCAATAATGACTGGCGCAAGATTGAATGTCGAAGATGATTTTGAGGCTGTAGAAGAAGCTGCATATGTCTATGAAGCGCTTTATAGTTATTGCAAATATAAGTTGCTCCGTGAAAAGCATAAAAAAGAGTTAGAGGGAATGAGTACAAAACAGCAGCGTGAATTCTTGCGAAGGAAAATGCAAGAGCCACTATGCTAAATATTAATCCACCCTTTTTATTATTCAATCGTCAAGCGGACACTGAACAACTGATTTATAACATAATTTTTCTAACAGTCTATTACATTGTTCTTTACTTTTCTTTTGGAACTTTGGATAAAGCAAATGATAGACCTGCTAATAGGAGTAAAATGCTTAGGGAGAGGAAGACTCCAACATATTGTAGGCTTGCTGCAAGTATCAAACCGCTGATTATGGGTCCAAGCGTTTGTCCCACATCCATCATGGTGTCGAGGAACCCCATGCATGTCCCAACAAGTTCCTTAGGCGTTAACTCGCTTATTAGGGCTGGCGTTGAGGCCGTTACACTGGCGAAGCCGAACCCATAAATTAGGGCCAACAAAAGTAGAGCCCAGAAACTGGTGACGAAAGGAATCACCAGCATGGGCGCCGCTGAGATTATGCAGCCCAATATTATTGGCGTTCGCCTCCCAATCTTGTCCGAAAGCCTTCCCATGTAAGGTCTTGCGAAAATTGCGATGCCAATTATGCTTGTGATAATAATACCAGTTAAGAACTCATTTAACCCGGCGACCTCCGGCAAATAACCAGCCAAAAAGAACTCTGCAGAGCCATAAACATAGTATAGGCTTGCTTGGACTAAACTAACGGTCAACGCTCCACGGGTATGTATGACAATTCGCCATCCGTGGAAAATTTTCTTAACAGTTTCTCTGGCATCATGTTGCCGAGTGCTTATGATTTGTTTTCTTTCCGTCAAAAATGGAAGAGCCATAACCAGCGCTGTTACGCCCGCTATAGCCACGCATAGGTAAAGCGTGTGAAAATTGTTCGTCGTCGCGAAAAGTATGTAGCCGCCTAAAGCCGGTGCGATAACTCTTCCAACGTATGTCGCTGAAGAGAAAAGGGAAATTCGTTCTCCACGCTTAGTTGGAAATAGTTCGGCTATTGAAGCCTCAGCAACCGGCACAAAAATCGCAGTTGCGAATCCATGGTAAAATCTGACGAGAATAAGTTGCCACCAAACAGTTATCAGAAGATAAAGGAAGGGAGCGGAAGCAAAGATGAAACCGGCAATTAATATGAACTTCTTTCTGCCATAAATGTCAGAAAGCGAGGCAGCAGGCAAACTAACCAAAATTCCAGGAATCGTTGAGGCAGAAGCAACAATCCCCGTCCAATCGGTCGGCGTCCCAAGGCTTAGCGAGAAAGGCTTTAAAACAGGGCTCTTAGACATCGTTGAGCTTAAAATTGCGAAGAACCCCATCATGCAAAGCGTCCAAAAAGCGCTGTTTATAACATTCTTTTTTCGTGCCATGGTAAAATCCCTAACTAGTTAGGCGCGCCGACTGTCCATGCAACTTTTCCAGATGCCCCGTTATCTCTCCCAGTCCACCAGGCATTCTCATAACATGTTTCTTCATAGAAGATCTTCTTAAGCATCTCTTCGGAGGACAGGCTGGAATGGTCTTGGAAGAAACCCATCTTGCGAAGGTACTCGATTGAACCTATGGGCCTCCTCCTCAGCTCGGGTTTCATCACCGTAAATAACGTGGAGTAAGCTTAAAAGCATAACTCGAAGCGTTATAACACGTCAGAATCAGTTTAGCGCGCGCTAGTGTAGAGCAGCCTTATAAGCACTTACACGCTGTCAGATTAGAAAACCTACTCCTTGTCTTTTGGGCACGCGCTTAATATCCTAATGCATACTTTTAAGAAGGTGTTCAAACTTGTTTCTCATTTCATTCAGCTTTTCGGCGGTTTCGACGATTTTAAAAACGAGGCCTACGATCTCTTCTGAATACTCTATGTCTGCTGTTAGTGAAGCCTCTACTAGTTCCCAGTCCTCCGGTTTATAATATGAGTGATAATGGGGGTCTTCAGCGGTTACGGGCCATATGTCGAAAGGTTCTGAGTGAACATCTGGCCATAACCATTCAACCTGAACAGGAGATACTCTTAAACCATAGAATTCTGCTAAATCAAACAAAGAGATGGAAATCCCTTCAAGTAGTTGCGAATACTTAGCTAATTCGTTAAAATTAGCAGGATTAAACAGGTATGTGACTATTCCTTTCTTCTGACCCCTCAGTTTCTAGCGCGCGCTACCTTTTCTCCCGAAGCACTTTAAAAGCCTCCTCCAATCCTTTTCGAACAAGTATCCCCCGCGTAACGCTGAACAAGCTGTCTACTCCAGCTGCGATGAAGCATCCTGGCTTGAGGACTCTAGCAAGCTCTCTGACAGCCTTACTCGGGTCACTGCATTAAGATACCGGATCCCCTTCGGCTAGAACGAAGTCAAAATAGTTCTCGGAGAAACCTATTTCATAGATATCGCCCTCCTCAAATAAAACCATGTTTTCAAGGCGCCTCTTCATAATCTTACGCCTAGCAACGTTCAGCATTTCTCTAGATATGTCATACAGAACCACCTTCAAGCCTTTTTCAGCAATCGGGATAGCCCATTTTTCCAGTGCCCCCGCCAGCATCCAGCACAAGCCCTCCTTAGGAAGATACGGCTCGAAGTAGCGCCAAGTAATCTTGTCGTACAGCCTCTTGAAATACGGCGTATCATACTCCCTATCGTATTCTTCAGCAACCTTCTTATAGTATTGTATAACGCTATGCTTCTGCTCCTCTGCCGCAACCATGTTGACTAATTATTCTGAATACTCAATACATGCCCTGTAATAACACTGCTGGTAGAGCATACATACCACACTACATATGGGTCATAGATCGAATATCCAGTTTTGAAAAAGACTATTATTTTCAGCTTCCAGTTAACAATACAACTTTCAGATGACCGTAGACCTCTTCAATGGTCTTGAAATCCCTATCCAGAGTTGCTATCTCCTCAACGCCGTTAGCCACGGCAATGCCAGCGATCAAAACATCGATAACATTAACCGGCTTGCCAGCCCTTAGAAGCGTCCCCATGATTTCAGCAGCCTTCTCCGAAGATTCCTCATCAAAAGTCAAGAGATTCATACTCTTGATCAGTCTTCTCAGCACTTTACCCTCCTTAACAAGCCCCCTGTGATACACCTTGGAGAAAAGCTCGAAGCGAGTAATCGTAGTCGTGCAGAACCCTTCTTTCGCAGGCCTATCAATAATACTCTTGACTCCAGAATCCCCCCTCAGGATACTTATTATGGCTGAAGTGTCGAGCAACATCATCTTGCAGATGCTCTCCTCCTATCCTCAAGGATCTCCTTCTCAACCTCAAACCACAAGCCTGCGTTGTCACGGAACACGCCATAGAATTCAGACAGGTTAATCCTCCTTCCCCTCAGGATCCTAACTATGACCTCGCTAAAGCTCTCACCCTCACCTTTAAGCTCGACCAGAGCCCTATAGGCTTCGTCGTTTATTGTGATCGTCTTAACCATAACTTATAAGTGCATACATGTGTTTAAAAACTTATCGATCAAAAACCTGAAGACAACATGTAACGAACAAATCCGAGGCAATATGCTAACTTTCTAAGTTTCTCGCAGCTTTTCAAACATTGGTTTAAGCTCAGGTATTCTTTTCCCAACTGTTTCCCAGACATATTTTAGATTCACGCCGAAATATTCGTGAATAACCTTATTTCTCATTCCAGCCATGCCTTTCCACGGGATCTCTGGATATTTTACTCTTATTTCTTCAGGGATCTTCTTCACGGCTTCTCCTATGATTTTCAGCGCCCTCAATACTGCGAAAACTGTTTTATCATCTCGAGTGAACTGCTCGTAAGACATTCCTTCTATAAATTTCATGGCTTTATTCATGGAGTCAATAATATCATTAACGTGGTCCTTAACCACTCTTTTCACGGATAAACCACTTCTTGCAGAATATGCTTCCCTATAGCTGGCTTTAAAGCGGCTTTGTCTACAAGATCAACTTTTACTCCTAAAAGCTCCGACAGATAGTTTTCAAGCTCCACGAACTTTATGAGATCCATCTCTACGTTCTCTTCAAACTCTACAAGAACATCGAGGTCGCTTGACTCTTTGTTCTCACCCCTAACATAGGAGCCGAAGACACCGATTTTTTCACTCCGTATTTTTCCCTTAACTCCTCCCTATGCTCTCTCAGAACCTTCTTAACTTTCTTCAGGATTTCTCCTTCCATTCTTTACCACGTTTTTAAACTAAGACGTATTGAAGTACTGGATCCAAGTACTTAAGCATTACGCGGCCTCAAGCGATTTCTATACGTGTGTGACGTCCCGTATTTTGATCCATTATGCCTAGAATCAAATAGGGTCTAGTTGCTCCCATGGAGAGATCTTTTGGCACTTCCTTTCCGTCTATAAGTAAAGCGAGAGTCCCATCAGATTTTATAACAGGCTTGAAAGGTAGCTTGCCGGTAGAATAAGCTTTCAATAAGAAATCGAATCGAGATATCTTCGTGATTATGATATTTGCTTCTTCTCCTTCTTTTCCGAAGAAGCTTGGTACTTCAAATTGAGGTCTCTGTCTCAACGGATTACAATATCTAATTACTTCGATTCCTCTGCATGTGATTAATATAAAGCATGGATTGTCTCCAGGATAGTGCTTGGCTTTATCAGCTTCTATAATCCAGATAGTGCACGCTAACCTCTACGTCTTCCGAAGCTAGGGTCTCCGCCATTGGCTGTATCATCTTCTCCGTGCTATTCCACATGGTTACATAAACTATGGTTGCTTTTTGTTTAGTTTCTCCCTTTATACATTCAGCATAGGCTTTAAAGAAGGAGATTATTTAGCATGCCTTATTTAAATATCCATGCCTTTCCCTTTTTCACATACTTTTCTCTAACCAGAGACACCAGTTTCTCCACCCTTGGGCTGGCGATAAGCAGTTTCCCTTCACTTAACGCATTTAACGCCAGCGGATTCCCCTTATCTACCATTCTAACCAGTTCCTCATAAGTGTAGGCAAATGCTTCGATTCTTCCCACTTTAAACTCTTGAAGGATCTTAAACCTGTCAAGGATATTAACATCTTTAAAGCGGTCACTTAATACAAGTATGTCTATATCGCTCCAGTCGCCGTGCTGATTCTTTGCATACGATCCGAAGATCAGGATGGCTTCAACTGGAAACGAGGACTTCACTTTCTCGGCGAACGCCTCTACATCCTTACTCCAAGACATTTCAGCTCACCCTCAACCCATCCGATTATCCTCTTGGCGCATTCAACAGCCCTCTCGGCAGACACCTTATCATAGTATAGGGCAGGGTAGCCCGATTCAAATGCATTTGGATACCTTGAAGGTATGTAGTGCCTATCCAACTCCCTAGCATCGCTCATGTAGGAACCGGCCTCTGGATAGGCATCCCTTAGCCCATCAAGCAACTCAACGATGCTGTGCCCCCAAGAACTGCGCCCAATAGCGTAACTCAGGGCCTTGACTGCCTTCTCAGCCGCCTGCTGTGATTGAAAGGAACTCCATTCGTAGCTTTCAGCATCCAAGCTTGTTTCAGCAGCCTTCAAATCCCTCAACGCCTGTAGAAACCACCTGCGCGCCTCCTCGAACCTCTCCATCGACATTCTCCAAAACGGTAGTTCTATTAAGCCTTTAGGTTTGAAAATAGACATTTGCCAACAGCGTTTTTAAAACGAGAAGCCTCCAAGTTTTCTTCATAACTGTATAATGCTACTAAAATATCTGCAAGGATTTCTCCTTCTTGCCGCGCGCTAATTAGTTAATTTTGTAATGCACTACGGCTTATGCAAGGATCACAACAGGGGATGTCTACATTCTTTAAACGATAAAAGAAATAGCGCGCTATACCAATCATGATTCAAACATGATGCTGGATGACCTCTTTGCGGGGGATACTTGGTCGGCCAGGGATAAATATTAGTTTGGCGAGAAGGATTTTGAGTAGAATGGAGAGGCTTGAAGTCGGAGACTTGACGGAGGAGGAGGTTAGGATCGTAAAAGAGTTTATCGATTCAATTAGGGCTAGGAGGGCTGAGAAGCTGAGGGGGAGTGAGGAGATAAAATTCAAAAGCTGGCCCTTAAAAGTCAAGGGTAGGCTTACGAGAGAAGAAATCTATGACTATCTTTAACTCCACTGCCCTTTTAGACACTAACGTTCTTGTTTACGCTGCTGACGAGGCTTCCCCCTTCCATCATAGGTCGAGAGAATGAGTTCTATGTTTTTACTTTATTTGATAACTGTTCAATCTCTAAATTAGATATCTATTTTCTAAGTTGGAAGGGATAACGCAGCAAAGTCTTTCTATAACCTCTGAAATCCTTTCAATCACAGCGCGCGCTAGCCCTAGTGCTCGAGCTTAAACCGGTTGAAAAGCCCCAGGCGAGATTCGGACTCGCGGCCTCCTCCATCAGCGTTTAGCGCGCGCGGGCGGCCTTGCCCTACTCGGCTGGATATGCGTCAAACCTTCAAGCCAAGGCAGAGGTGTTGGCGAAGCTATCCTTAGACATGTTGTGGAATATTGCAAAAACAAAAGTGCCACAAAATAACCCTAAACACACTTCCAGTTTTAATCCCAGCATTAAAACTTTACCTAAAACTTGGATTTGTACCCGAAGCATACTTACATAAAGAATGGTGGGGTGTCGACTTCATAAAAATGAGTAAATGGCTATAAAATCATATTATGCGCAAATGTTACTAGCGCGCGTTTGCTTCGAGAATCTAAAACAGAATGAAAGATTCAATAAAAATAACTGGTTTAAACCTTAGGTTGTTCACTTTCTCTCGGCTAGCATTCTGTCGATGGCCAGGATGGCGGCGGGCTGCTCTTTCGACAGCCTGATCTTAGCTAGGAGCTCGCTCGCGTTCTTCTCCTCCTCTACCTGCTCGTTTATGAACCATTGGAGGAAGCTCTCGGCGGCTTTGTCGCCTGTCTCTCGCGCAAGGTCCACCATCCTCCATATACGCTTCGTGTTCTCGACTTCGGTTGCCAGGAAGTCTTCAACGGCTTCGAGTACACTGCTCCACTTGGTCTTGGGCTTCGGAACGTCCTGCAGCTCCACTTCCCAGCCGCGGTCAACTGTAAACTCGTAGAACTTCATCGCGTGGCCCATCTCCTCCCTAGCCTGCACCTTGAAGTAGTTGGCGAAGCCGGTGAGCGAGAGGCTGTCATCGCAAAGTAAAGGTAAGCGTTCCTTAGCTCCTGGTTCATCTGCCTGTTGAACTCGGTGCGCAGATCCATTTTACTAGCGCGCGCGCGCTAAAAATGAAAAATAGGTTTTTCACCGACTATTTCAGGCTAAACCTCCTCATTTATGCCATTTTCTCCTTAAAAAAGCAGTAATCTTAAACACCGTCCAGATCTTAACCGTCTACTGCTACCATTTCTTAATGGGATTTTGCAGGTTGGCAAGTCCTTCCTTCGAAACAATAGTCTACCTCAGACCATAGTACTCAAGCGACGTTGAAAGGTTATCGACACGATGCACCTGAACAGGGAGCAGGCCTTAAAGCGCGCGCGCAGGAGCTGGAGCAGGGGGAAGCAATCGTCCTTTTGCCGGGGATGAAGACAGCGATACCTGTTATGGTTCATACAGGACGCTAAATCTTCTTTTAATCACATAGGGTTATTATCGCTCTATTAGACACCTTTTTGGTTAAAAGGCTTAAGTATTTCCTGTCTGTTAGAGGATATGGAAGATGGCTGAATCCTTCTTAGACAGGATTGAGGTTGATGCTGAGAAGCTGGGTGGGAAGCCCGTTATTAAGGGTACTAGGATTCCAGTAGCCCTGATACTCGAGCTTTTAGCAAGCGGCATGGAGCCAGAGGAAATAATCAGAGAATACCCTGAGCTCTCCCCAGAGGATATTAAGGCTGCCCTGTTCTACGCGGCGAGGCTGACGGAGAAAGAGATATTGTTTGCACCCGAATAAAATTGCCTTCCTGATCGATGAAAACCTTCCAGTATCACTTAGAAATACGATAGGACTTGCCGGATTTATTGCCTACAGGCTTAGCGATGTCGGGCTTAAAGGAGTTAAAGATAGCGTTGTAGCTGAGTATGCGTCGAACAATAAGCTTATTCTGGTGACGCTTGACAAAGACTTCGGATACCTCTATCACAAACTGTATAAAGGAAGGCTTACAGTAATTATCCTACGTGTTAAGCCACCTAAGCCGATTAAACTAACTGAAACGATGAACAAATTTATCCGAGAACTTGATCTATCGAAGCATATGGGTAAACTTATAATAGTAACTCATGGACGCATAAGGATAATAGAGAAATATTAGAGCTTATTTCATAGAAAGAATGCATGATACCGATGTTATTAAAAGCTTACTCCGGAAAGACAACCCTAGTCAAAAACCTTTTGAGAAACTACCTGAAGCTCGGGGGCCTCGCAATGGTTTTTCGACAGGCACGGAGAGTACGTTAAAGACTTTAACGCGGTGGTTCTAGACCCTGAGAACACCCGGATAAACCTGCTCGAACACTATGGGAACCCTGAGTCGCATGCTAAGATTCTAAGCGAGGTTTCGCAATGGCTTGGCCCGACGAATTCGGCAACCCTTGCTGCAGCAAATTTAGCGGATGAAGCTGGAACCGATGTTTCCAGAGAACTATTTTTTAAGGGTTTCGATAAGTTAACCGAAGTATGCGATGCCATCGAGATCTTCCCAACGATTACAAAGAAGTCTATAGAGGTCCTCTCGAAATCTCAAAGGGTGATTAAGACGATAATCTCAAGAGCTGGCAGTATAGTTGCTCACTACATTCAAACCAGTGGTCAAGAAAACCCCTTCTTTACTGATTTCGACTGGTTCCTAGAGCAGCGCGCGCTATCTTCTCAAACACTGCGAAATAGGCCGCTTCAACACTGTAAACTGATATGAGTCGCCAGCCGCGTTTAGCCATCATGTTCATGGCTTTTTCGAGGTTATTCGCATAATCATTAAAGAGGTATCCCGAATCGTTCTGTATTAGCGGCGACTCCGGTTCATCCATAACTATCTTATTCCAGACTTCAGGGGTATCTGGGCGAGTAAGCTTATCACTCTCAAATAGACCATTTTTACTATATTTCTTCTCTATTTTCAACTATAAATCTTTTAGCTAGCGCGCGCTTCTCTAATATTTAAAGCCTAATTTTAAGCTCCCGCCGGCATTATCCTGTGTTCGAAAACTCTGTTCTCCGTGTCAACGTAGCTTATCGCCACTACTCCCTGAGGCTCGCCTCTGATTCCCTTGACGGTGCCTTTTGTTTTCCCGAAGTTTATGATCATGCTTGTCTTATAACCCTGTTAAAACGATTAGAACGAAAACGTATACTATGAGCATTAGGGTAACTATGAATCCGAAGTAGGCTTTCCTAGTCTTGTGGTGGAAGAAGATCATTCCTAGAAAGACTCCGAACGGCCCTCCAGCCATGGAAACCGTGAAGAACCATTTCTCCGGTATTCTCGACCCGTTCCGGATAGCGCTAGCCTTGTCAACACCCATAAGGATGAAGCCTGCGAGGTTAACCAGCAGAAGGTAATCGTAGGCAAGTTCTTTAAGGAAGGCGATCAACCCTGTTTTCATTAATACGGCGAAGCAATTATTTAAACGCCTATGCAAAAAAGAATGAGTAATGTTTTCATCTTTTTCGTCGCATTCATAGAACGTGCTCCTTATAGCAAGGCACTTTTTATGATCTAAAAATTAAAAATAGGTTTTTTCAAGTCTTTTTCTATATACTTTGGCTTATCTGGTACTGAACCCGAGTAGAATAGGTATTCTGCTGAAATTGCAAAAGCAATAAATAGTCCTTTTTGGATTTGAATATCGCTTTGACTCTGATATATGATGTTTATGAGATCACGAAGGTCGTCTATGAATTTCTTACCTCTTGCCTTAGAAACTGCTGCCACTCAAGTTAGAAACCTCTCTACCGGAGCCTTTGGTAATGCTTAAATATTTTGTTCCCTAGACCTTATTCCATGAAGTTTAGAGTACTGCTGGAGCGGGATGAAGATGGTTTCTACGTGGCTCAGGTTCCCGTGTTGCCTGGCTGTATTTCTCAGGGGAAGACTAGGGAAGAAGCCATTGAAAACATAAAGGATGCTATTCGAGGCTACTTGGAAAGCCTGAAGAAACACGGTGAGCCGATACCTCCATCGATAGAGGAAGAGCTTGTGGAGATTCATGTCTAAGCTTCCCGTTGTTTCCGGCCTAGAAGTTGTGAAGGCCCTGTCCAAGATCGGCTATGAGGTGGATCATCAGACTGGTAGCCACATCATACTCAGACATAGAGAATACCCGTATAGAAGGATAACCGTACCACTCCACAGAGAGATCGCTAAAGGAACATTGAGAGCAATAATCCGTCAAGCCGGCTTAACAGTAGAAGAATTTGTCAAACTTCTCTAATAGCGCTTAAAGATAGTCTTAATATGTCGCATGCATGATCCGGATGTTGTTATGTTGCTTTTCGCTGGTGGTAAGCTGGTGTGTACCGGGGCGGTGAATTAGAAGGGTTTATGATGCTTTGAACGGGCCTTCTGGCCTAAGCCCCTAAGCTGACTAAAAATCTCAACCGGATCGTTTTCATGGAATATGTGGATTCTTGCCCGGAGGGTAAAAAGAAGTTTGCATTATTGACGCAAACTTTATCTAAAAGTCTGCGTTGACAAAACTCAATATATGGTAAGTGTAGAAGCCATAAAGTCGGCGATAGTGGATAAGGAGGAGGAATTAAGGAATAAGGTAAAAACAGAGTGCGCGCTATACTTGATTTATCGCTACTGAAAAAGTATATGGTACCATCTTCAGCCCACGCACAACATATTTAGAATGGTTTGGCACGCCTGTCGGAGGTAGCGCGCGCTGAAACGCATCACGGGCTATAAGTTGGGGAGAAGTGTTGACGAGCTTAAAGTTGGAGAGGTAGACATTTAGCGCGCGCAAATAATCTTCTCCAATAATTCCTCAAACCTCTTTTCCAGATTACATATGATGTAGATAGAATCTTTATTTGCCAGACTTTTTGCGAGTAACATTTTGACGAGGTCCGCGCGCTATAGTTCGAGCTTAAACCGGTTGAAAAGCCCTAGGTGGGATTTGAACCCACGGCCTCCTCCATCGGCGTTCTTCCACATTACCAAGGAGGCGCTCTAACCACTGAGCTACTAGGGCGCGCAAGATTTTACTTATTATATGGATTTTAAGCTTTTGGCACGCCGTAATAATCTTGTTTTCAAGCTGTTTTAAGCTTTTTCAGGGTTCAGCCCTCATAGACATCATGTTTGCTTATTTTGCTGAGCCACTGCCTCCGGGGGCTTTTCAACGTAATGGGCTTTTACTTTTTACCACCCCTTAACGGCACTTTAAAAGTTTTCTGAATAAGCTAGTAAAGAAGATTGTATTGAAACCAATATAAAAAGCCATATAAGTCAGTCTCTGCAGTAGAAATGATGCTAAAAATGCTTGTGCAAGATGCAAAGGGCGAAGAGGCTCAGGAGTCTGAGACCCTTGTCGCCGAAGTTCTCGAAATAATGGAGATGATTAAAACCGTTAGGAAGAGGATTGGCGAGCTGGAAAACGATGGTGGCAGTAATCCAGATACTAGTGTTGAGAAGCTGGAGAGTCTTCTTAAAACGCTTAGGCTTGAAATGGTTAAGAGGAGCATTATTCTTGCTCAGAAACATGGTTTAGATTTTAAGCCTCCAACGGTTCCTGCTGTTTTAAACGGTGGCGGTAGGCATGCTCCCGGAGGGTCTGACTTCGTCCTCGACGACTTTTCGAAGCTTGAGGAGGAATTGAACAGGGCTTACCGCGTTGCTAGGGAAACTCTGAACAATCTGAGTCGGTTGGTTTGAAGAAATGAGAAGCCTCACTGATCTGAGGAGACAGGCTGCTGAGAAGGCTCTGACCCATGTTGAATCCGGGATGATTATCGGGCTTGGCTCCGGAAGCACCATGGGGGATGTTTTCTTTCCCCTTCTAGCTGAGAGGATCAGGACTGGTGTCATTAAGGATGTGCGTCTCGTCCCGTCTTCCCGCCAGATAGAGTTTAAGATTCTCGAGGAGGGGTTGGAAGCCGCCAGTTTCAACCAGATAGAGTATGTGGATGTTACTATAGATAGTGCAGACATTCTGGAAAGAGAATCGTTGACTGCAATAAAAGGCGGGGGAGGTGCAATGCTTCTCGAGAAGGTTTTGAGCTCGGTTTCGAGAAAGATGATTCTGGTTCTGGATGAGAGGAAGATTGTTGATAAGGTTCCCCCGGGGTTCCCAATACCAGTGGAGGTTCTTCAAAGCCTGGCTCTACTAGTTAAAAAAAGGGTTGAAAAAGCTCTTGGAGTGAACGTGAGAATCAGGACTGGAAGCGGTAAGGTGGGGCCAGTGATAACGGATTCTGGAAACGCTATTATCGATGTGCCTCTGCCTGAGAACCGTAGTCTAGACTGGATGGATGATTTCTTCAAAAACACCCCGGGTATTCTGGAGAACGGTATCTTTAAAGGCGTTGTAAGCTATGCTTATGTAGGTACGAGCAGCGGAGTATTAGAGTTGAAGGGGAGAAGATGATGAGGATGGAGCAGGCAGGCAGCATGGAGAGAGTGAGGCTTCTGCTCAGGGAGTCTTTGACCGACATAGAGCTAGTATCCTACGACCTTGAAAAGATCGTTAGGAATCTGAGGAGGAAGGACAGCGAGTATCTTGAGAAGATAAGTCTTCTTCTTGAAAATAATGATCATGACAGGGCTAAGGCGTATGCTGAGGAGATAGCTATGCTGAGAAAGGTTGCTAAGCTTATCTACCAGTCCAGCCTGCTGGTTTTAACAATTAAGCTTAGGCTTGAAACGATGGTGGAGTCAGAGGAGCTGTACGGTATGCTTCCACAACTGGCGAGGCTGCTTTCTAGAATAAGTGAGACAAACCCGCTGCCGAATCTCGAGAAGGAATTCGCCGGGGTTAAGACTAAGCTTGAGGAAGCAGCCTCAATAATAACTAGGTCGACGGACATTAAGGCTGAAACAGTTGATGTTGAAGCCGAGAGAGTGATTAAGGAGGCTGAGAGGCTTGCTTCGTTGAAGCTTGAGACAACGTTTCCAAAAGTACCTAGTTATGATCTGAGGGAGGAGGCTAAGCAGAAAGTTTTAGAATATCTTAAGGCGAACACGGATTCCTTCAACATAGAGAAGTGCGCGAAAGATCTCGCGATGGAGAAGAATGATGTTGAAAACCTTTTAAACGAACTTATTAAGGAGAAGAAGGTTATTGTAAAACGCGAAGAGGAGCTTGTTTAGGCAGAACCTCTTTCCCTTCTCCATTCCTCCATCTTAGCTAGGCTCTCCCTGCTTATGCTGCTGCCCCTGTTTCTAATGGCTTTAACAAGATCCTCCATGCTAACGGGTCTAGGATCACCCTTCATCGGGTCGCCCTGCTCGAAGAATTCTTCAATCGTCATTTTGAAAGCGTCTTTACATATGTTTTCAATATCGTGAGCAGAATATCCTTCAGTCAAACGCGCCAGCTCATCATAGTATATTGGCGGCTTAAGGTTAAGCTTAGATGTGAAGTACATGAAAAGCTTTTTCCTAGCCGTGATGTCCGGAGGAGGCACGTAAAGGCGTTCCTCAAACCTTCTTAGAAAGGAATCGGGTAGAAGCCACGGATTATTAGTTGCAGCTATCACGTAAACATGTTCAACACGACCTTTGCTTGCAAGACCATCCATCTCCTGCTGGAGCTGCAGTCTAGCTCTCGACTCTCCTCCTGTTTCATAAATATGGGTTCCAACGATGCTTTCAACCTCATCTATGAAAAGTATAGCAGGCTCGCTGGAGCTACTGTTTCTCCTAGCGTGTTCAAAAAGCCTAGCGATATTCTTCTCAGACTCGCCCAGCCATTTAGAAAGAACTGAAGATGCTTTAACCAGGTAGAAAGTTGCCCTAATGCTGTTTGCCAGGGCTGCTGCCAAAAGTGTTTTTCCACATCCCGGTGGCCCGTAGAAAAGTATCCCCGTGGACCATGGCAGCTTGTAGACATCGGGGCGAATGGTTGGAAAAATCACGTTGACATACAGCTTCTTCTTAGCCTCCTCTAGGTCTATGATGTCTTCCCACCTGACGGAGGGTTTTTCTATCAGGACTACGTCTTGAAGCCACTTGTCCTCTGCTTCCCTGTTTTCAGTTTTATTAATGTAAACAACTTCCTCCTTCCTCTTCATTAATCCTTCAAGTTTCTCCACCCTCTTCTGATACTCTCTTATCCTATCCAAATAGACTCTTTTCATACTGTCGTTATCAGTAAGCGTGTAAAGCTGCATGAGTATTTCAATAGTCTCCCTGTAAAGCTTCAGAGCAGACCTGTAGTCTCCCTGACTATCCATTGTGACTGCCTCATGCGCCCTTCTTATCGCAGTTTTCTCAAGCTCACTCCTCCAGCCCAAGCTGGACACTTCCTTTCTCACTTGGCATCAATAAAGGATTCCTATTAAGTTTTATCTACCTTAATGTAAAGATTTATTGTACTCCTAAAAATATTTAAGCCACGACATAAGGCGGATACTGATAAAGATGAGCCCGTTATTCGGAAGGAAGCCTCAACCGCCTCCGCAACCAGTGGATCAGCATGCGTTTCAAGACGCGTTGAGAGAAGCGGTCGCAATGCTTAAGATTCAGGAGCAGAATCTTGACAGAATATACCATAGGATCAAGATGAGGGACGAGCAGCTTTTCAAAGAGGTTGAAAAGGCTCTTGTTGAACGCGACAATTCCCGTGCACAAGTTTACGCGAACGAAGTTGCCCAAGTAAGGAAGATGGGTAAGATAATTCTTAGCAACAGGCTTGCGCTTGAAAGAGTTATACTTAGGCTTGAAGACACGATAGATTTTAAGGAGACTCTGAAAATCCTTGGGCCAGTCGTCAACGTAGTAAACAGGGTTGGAAACGAGATAAGGAATGTTGCACCGCAAGTTGCTGACAGCCTCAGACAGGTTGAAGATATGATGAACAGGGTGCTTATACAAGCAGGCGAGGTCACAGGGTACGAGACATATATTGCACCCGACAGCGAGGCAGACCAGATTTTGAAGGAAGCATCTATACTGGCTTCTCAGAAAATGAAATCGAGCTTCCCAGAAATACCTGAAGCCGTTAGACAACACGTGGAGGAAACCGGTTCCCAGACTCAGTAGGCTCAAGGGTTTACACATCGACTCTTTAAGCCAGCCCCCACAGGGGCTTAGAGAGAGTTTTTTCTAAAACTTAACTATCAACCAGCTCAAGAAGCTTAAATACTGGAATATTCGACACACCGGTTTCCTAATAAGAGGGTTGCTGCCGAGGAAACCGATAAATAGACATGCCCGGGAGAAAATAGGTCATTCAAATGAGTGGAAAAGTAGTTGTTTCAAGGGAGGAGATTCTGCATTACGCTAAGCTTTGCAAAATCTCTCTGAGCGAGGCTGAAGTGGAAAAGCTTCAGAAGGATGTTAACGAGATACTGGAGTATTTCAACACTGTGAGAAGCCTGCAGCTGGACGTTGAGCCGATGGCTTACGTGTCAGGCTTCAGCGAAGTTCTCAGGGAGGACGAGCCGGCGGAAACCCTTTCAGAAGATGATGTTTTTAAAAATGCCGGAGAGAAAGATGAGAAATGGTTTGTGTCAGGACAGGTGTTGGGATAGATAGTCTTCCGGAACAAGTCTTAGGTTCCGTCGACCCGGTTGAAAGAGTCTATAGGGCTCTTGAAAAAATTGAGGAAGCAAAAGGGTTGAATGCTTTCATAACGGTTGATAAGGAAGGTGCTCTCAGAAGCGCAGAGGAGCTTAAGCGTAGAATCAGGATGGGCGGGAAAACAGGCAGGCTAGCTGGTCTTCTAGTCGCGGTTAAGGACAATATTTCCACGAAGGGTTTAAGGACGACGTGCGCTTCAAGAATGCTTGAAAACTATGTTCCGGTTTATGACGCCACTGTTATTGAGAGAATAAGGAGGGAGGATGGCATTATAATCGGGAAGACTAACATGGATGAGTTCGCGATGGGCTCAAGCACCGAAACCTCTTTCTTCGGCCCGACGAAAAACTTTTTTGATCATTCCAGGGTTTCCGGAGGAAGCAGCGGTGGAAGCGCGGTTTCCCTCGCAACCGGAGCCGTGGAGATTGCTCTCGGAAGCGATACAGGAGGATCAATAAGGAATCCTGCAGCCTTCAACTCGATCGTTGGGTTGAAGCCGACCTACGGCAGGGTTTCACGCTACGGCTTAATAGCTTATGCTAGTAGTCTTGACCAAATAGGGCCGATGGCTAGAGACACGTTGTCAACAGCCCTGCTGCTTAAAGTAATAGCGGGAGGCGACCCAAGGGATTTAACAACTTCAACCCGAGACCCCCCGGACTATGTTGAAGAAGCAACAAGTGGAGCCAAGGGGTTGAGAATCGGTATTGTTAAAGAGGGTTTCATGAATATTGATGAAAAAATTTCTGGAAAGGTTTACGATGCTATAGGTGTTCTTGAGAAAACCGGATGCTTGGTTGAAGAAGTGTCTTTTCCCTTCTTAAAATACGCTCTACCAGCCTACTACATCATAGCCATGGCTGAGTGTTCAAGCAACCTTGCAAGATTCGACGGGATCCGTTATGGGGGAAGGAGTGTCGAAGGCAAGTGGGAAGAAAGAGTCGTCAAGATTAGGACGGAAGGCTTCGGAGAGGAGGTTAAGAGAAGAATATTCCTAGGAACCTTCGTGCTTTCCGCAGGCTACAAGGAGGATTTCTACATGAAGGCCTGTAGAGTCAGGAGGAAGATACATGATGATTTTAAGCTCCTTTTTAAAGACTTCAACGCTTTAGCAATGCCAACAATGCCCGTCCTCCCTTGGAGAATAGGGGGAATAGTGTCGCCGCTTGAAATGTACATGATGGATTTTGAAACAGTCGCCGTCAACCTGGCTGGGCTTCCTGCAGTGAGTGTTCCAGCAGGCTTCGTCAACTCGCTTCCAGTAGGACTTCAACTAATCGGGAACCATTTTGAAGAAGCAACCTTGCTAAGGTTAGCCTATGCCTATGAGAGTGAAACCCGTTTTACCAGTTGGCTTAGATCACCCACCTAGCTTGGGAAAGGGTTAAAAAACAGTTTCAGCATTCTTCGAGAGATGGTTCAGAAAGCCCCTATGCTGCTAATACCGGGTCCGATAACCCTGCCTGAAAGAGTTTTGAAGGCAATGGCTAAACCCATCATAAACCATAGAGGAGAAGAGTTCCACACTCTTTACGAGAAGGTTGAGGAAGGTTTGAAAAGCGTTTTCAAAACTGAGAACAACGTCTACATCATAAGTGGCTCCGGGACCGCTGGCGTGGACATGGTTTTCCAGAACTTCGTGTACGAGGGTGAGAAGATACTTATACCGGATTTCGGAGAATTCACCGGAAGGATTGTGGAGAACGCTTTGAAGATTGGTGCTGAGCCTGTTGTCGTTAAATCAGAATGGGGATGCATACCTAGTCTCGGAAGCATAATGAGTGCGGTTGAGAACAATGACGTAGAAAGCATTTTCATAGTGCATAATGAGACCTCTACTGGAGTAACTTTCAGATTGATTGATGAAGTTGCCAGTATTGCTAGGAAAAGAGGCATCCTGGTTTTCGTGGACACGGTTTCAGACCTGGGTGTTGAGCCTTTCTACACGGATGAGCTGGGTGTTGACATTTGTGTGGCTGCAAGCCAGAAGGGGCTTGGCGGGCCCCCAGGCTTATCCTTTGTCTCAGTAAGCGGGAGAGCATTAGAAAAAGGTTTGAAAAACCCTAGGAGAAGAAGCTTCTACCTGGATTTTGAAAAGATCCACCGGTTTCATCTCAGGCGAGAGACTCCGTTCACGCCTGCGGTGCCACTGATATACGGCATGGCTGAGGCGCTTGAAATATTGAAGGAAGAAGGATATGAGGAGCGGGTGAAGAGACACGCTGAGAACGCCAGAATGATATATGAATTCTTAGAGTCTGAAAACATTGAGGTTTTTCCACGCGATAAGGAATACTGGTCTACGTCAGTAATAGTCTTTAGAAACAAGGGGATTAATGCTGAAGAAATGATCAGAAGGCTTTACGAGGAGCACGGAATACTTATAGCAAGAGGAATGGGTAAGCTGAGGAATGAAACAACTAGAATAGGTAACGTGGGCTATGAGGGGAGAGTTGAAATAGAGTATTTTCTAAACTCGCTTAGAAAAGTGTTGAAGGATATTGGTGGAAAATCATGATTAAACATGGAGCACGCGTGACGCTTGTTTTAAACGCGTGTCTGAATCGAGAAACCGGGGCACAATGCTTAACTACTGTTTTTCACGTAGACTGTTGAAGCGTGGTGAGCATGGAAACCGCGTTTTCAACCGGACTATTCGAGGTTGAAACGGGAGAATCGGCTTGGCGTCTTTCCTCAACGCGCTGGCCCGGGTTTAAAATCGGTTCGCTAAAGTGCCACGTCTGCTTAAGCGGGCGGAAGCATTACCCGGAAGAGCTTAGAGTAGAGAGGCTGGAGAACAGGGATGGCTTAAGAATGATTTGGATTTTTAAAAACGCTGGTGCGAAAATAGTTCAGGAGATCATTAACCATCAGAACTTTCTGGAAATAAACAGCCTCTTTCAAAACCTGACGAACGAGTCTACATGTCTCAACGAGCTGTCTCTCCTTGAAACCACAGGGCTGGGTGAAGCCTCGTTCGGAACAAGACAGGAGGAGGCCCGGGTTTACGAGGACGGCGGATACTGGGGGCATGTTCGAAAACTAAGCCGAAGCCCGAAGCCTAGCAGTGAGGCGGTGGAGCAGGTTTCAAGAGAAATCCAAGGGTCTTCACAGCTATGCTGGGAAGTCTATAATCCTTTTGACAGAATGGCTTTCCTAGCGGGTTTCCTAACGTTTGAAAGATGGCTCGGCATGGTTGAAGCAGGGTTCAACGCGTCCCTAGGGGTTACTGGTTGGAAAATGGGTTTTGACGCTGGCGACTTAACAGTGGACCCAGGGGAGACCGTTAAGCTGGAGGACGTTATACTGATGATTGGGGAGGATCCTTGGCTTCTTCTCGAGGAGTTTGGAGACTTGATCAGGAGGAAACACGGTATCATGCCCTTGAAAAACCCTCCGGTAAGCTGGTGCAGCTGGTACCCTTTCCGCCTAAGCGTCAACGAGGAGCACGTTTTAGAAAATGCGAGGATTGGGGCTGAGCGTTTGAAGAGCCTAGGTCTTAAGAATATTCAGGTTGACCTAGGCTGGGAGAAGGACTATTTGCCAAGCTCATACGACGAGAACAAGCAGTTCCCACACGGGTTGAAATGGCTGTCGGAACAGCTTGGAAAAATGGGTTTCAACCTTGGGGTTTGGAAAGCGCCTTTCGTAATCAGCGAGCATGACCCTGTTGCTGCTCAACATCCAGAGTGGCTTCTCGGAGACGAGAAGGAGAAGCCGGCTCCGTACTGGACATGGTTCTGGAAACCGTATGGGAAGGTTTACGCCTTGGATCTTACGCATCCTGAGGCGCAAAACTATCTTCGTGAAAAAATGGCTTCACTGGCTAAAAAAGGAGTCAAATACTTCAAGCTCGACTTTATGAATGGCCCGTGCAACCCGCGTCTACGCAACAGGTATAACAGGAGAATCGTAGCCGGGGGAGGTGTTGAGGCTGCACGCCTAGGATGCAGGATAATCGCTGAAACCTTGAGAAGCATTGACCCAGAGTGCTTAGTTTTAAACTGCAACCCCTATGAGCCATGCGGCCTAGGGTATTTCCAGCTACTCTACACTTGTAACGACACTGGTAACACCGGATACGTTACTTGGCAGTTCATGAAGGAAAACTATAGGGCTGTCGCATCCCATTTATGGAAGAACCATAGGCTGGGGATAATCGAGCCTTCCTGCCTCTGCGTCGGCCCACCCGGCACGCTTGAGGAGGCAAGGATCCGCGCCACCGTAGCATTCTTGTCAGGGGGTGAGATCAGTATTAGCGATAATCTTACTACTCTGCCTGAAGAGAGGTGGCAAGTCCTGCTCTCAATACTGCCGCCAGCCGGGTTCTCAGCTAAACCAGTAGACCTTTTCGAACCAGTTACTGTTGAACAATTGTCATACGAGGAAATGAGTCGCAGCGGCAGGGAGGCCTCAGCGGGAAACATTGAGGAAGAAGGGGGAAACATCTGGGTGCAACGGGTGGATACTGAATGGGACAGCTGGATTATCGTCAGCCTATTCGCCTGGGATCCTCCTAAAACCAGGGAGGGCAGAGAGCACCTGATAACAAGGTTCAACATTCCCTGGAGCTTGCTAGGTTTAAACCCGGACAGGAAATACTGGGTCTACGAATTCTGGTCAAGCCAGTTTCTAGGGGAAGCTCCTTCGAAAAGTCTGCGGAACAGTTATACGCATCCGGGGGATGCTGGGAAACTCCTATGGAGCGCTACGGAAGAGACTCTGCAGGTTACGTTCTTCGGTCCTGCAGTCAGGGTGTTAGCAATCCGGGAAAAGCGTCAACACCCTTGGATTGTTGGAACAAGCTTCCATTTAACAAGCGGCGGCGAGCTGCGTAACGTAACTTGGGACGAGACGGGAAAAGTGTTGAAAGGAGAGTTGCAGCGGCCGGTGGGTCAACTAGGCTTTATCGTCGCAACAGGCATTTCTACGAAGAGGGTTGAAGCCACTGTTGACAATCGTCCAGCGTCTGTGCAGCATGGGGCAAACGGTTCCATAATAATCCCGATGGTTTCCACAGAGCATCCTTTACGCTGGGAAATACGTTTAGAAGAACAGTGAGCCAACCCTACCGGCTTAAACATGGAACTAGTGGTCGAGGCTCGGGCAACACTGCGCGACGCGATCTTCAACATATACTGGAATAACGGGCACCGGCAGCGTATCAAGAGTAAAAGCTTTATTTGACCCTGTATGTTAAACTATTTTAGACGTCGGGGTAGCCAAACCTGGTTAAGGCGCGAGATGTATAATGATACACCGCGAGCCTGCTAAGCTCGTGGCCCCTGTGGGCCGTGCGGGTTCAAATCCCGCCCCCGACGCTTTTCAACCTTTTTAAACAGGGTGATCAGCGGGTTAACTTTGAAGAATAATTGTTTCACTATTATTCCCCGATTAATTAAGCACGGAGAAAATCGTTTAATGTTTTAATACTCGTAGCCGAGCTTAAGCTCCGATGGAGAAAAGGAAGGTTGTTAAGAGGGACGGTAGGATCGTGGATTTCGACCCTGACAGGATTAGGAACGCTATCGCGAAGGCCATGGTGAGCGTGAAACAGTATGATGAGAAGGCTTTGGAGAAGGTTGTCAACTATGTTTTAAACGTTTTAAACAGGAAGTATGAGGGAGGAGAGACTCCGCATGTCGAGGATATTCAGGACGTGGTTGAGCTAGCCCTCATGAAGTTCGATCTTTACGATGTTGCTAAAGCCTATATCCTATACAGGAAGGAGAGGGAGAGAATAAGGGAGGAGAAGAAGGCTCTTCTCCAGAAAAGCTTTGTGGATGAGGTTGACAAGGAGTTTTCTGTTAACGCGATCAGGCTGCTTGTAAGCCGTTATCTTCTTAAGGATGAGAACGGTAAGCTTGTGGAGTCTCCTAAACAGTTGTTTCAAAGAGTTGCCTTAGCCGTTGTAATACCGGATATTCTTCATGACCAGAGAATATTCTTTAAGGAAGGAGGGTTACCAGTGTTTCCGAAGGAGGAGTTTAACGCCAGCCACTATGCTAACAAGCTTGGCTTAGGGAAGAGTGGAAACGGGTATGCCGTCACCTGGAATGAGCATCATTTAGAGCGCATGAAGGCTCTTTACGATGAGCTTAATTCCCAGGGCAGGATGAAGGTTTCCTGGAGTGGTTTTCTCGGAATGCTTATTTCAGGCGAGTTTGAAAAATACTATGAGAATTTTAAAGCCTATTACGATATTATGGTTTCTAAAAAATTCATGCCGAATTCTCCGACGCTGTTTAACGCTGGAACAAGGCTTGGCCAGCTGTCAGCATGCTTCGTGCTTGACGTTGAAGACAATATCGAATCAATCATGAACGCTGCAACCCAGGCGGCGATCATCTTTAAATCGGGTGGTGGAATAGGGATAAACTATTCTAAGCTGAGGCCTGCTGGAGACATTGTTTCCAGCACTTCTGGAGTGGCAAGCGGCCCGGTTTCCTTCATGCGAATAATAGACACTGTTACGGATGTGGTTAAACAAGGGGGTAAGAGGAGGGGTGCAAACATGGGTATTCTGGAGATTAACCATCCGGATATAGAGGCGTTCATAACAGCCAAGTCTGAACGCGGGAAACTCGAAAACTTCAACATATCTGTCCTCATAAAGGATGATTTCTGGGATTACTTGGAGAAGGACGTGCCCTATCCACTCGTAAACCCGAGGGACGGAAAGGTTTGGAAGACGGTTCGTGCCAAAGACGTTTTTTGGAAAATAGCTGAAATGGCTTGGAGGACAGGTGATCCTGGGGTCCTCTTTCTCGAGAACATTAACAGGAGAAACGTAATGGCGAAGCATAAGGGTCCTATAAAATCCACTAACCCTTGCGTTTCCGGCAATACGAGGGTTCTTACTCCCGACGGATGGATTAGAGCGGATGAGCTATTCCACAAGGTTAAGGTCTCCAGCCCGGTTAAAGCTGTGGCTGTCGATGAAAAGTTATTAGGTGAAGGGGGCGAGCCTCAAGCCTACAGGACGAAGCTAATAACTATAGAAGGAAAAGAGGTGGTGTACAGGGCTATTCACGAGAAAGAGCTGAATCTTCTTATTCCCAAGGAAGTAGAAGCATGGGTCTGGCACGTAGGTAAGAAGCCTGGTTTAACTGTGAGGACGGAGGAGGGGTATGAATTGACCGTTACTCATGATCATAAATTACTAACCTCGGAAGGATGGAAAAAAGCTAAGGATCTTGCGCCAAACGATAAAGTACTAATAGGAAGATTGCATCCATGGTTCCTGGAGCATGTTTACAGGGGGAGTTATGATGTCGATGAGGATGTGTCATTCGCGTTAGGATGGCTAGTTGGAAACGGCTCGCTTAACAGACACTACGTTTCCTGGTTTTTCAGCAAAGATGATAAAGCGGCTGAGGAACGCTTGAGGAGGAGTATAGAGAAGATCGGAGGAAATCCCTTATCCCATACTTACGTTCTGAGTGAAAGCGAGCATAAGATACAGTATAACGAGGGAACAACAGTATACAAGAACATTATGAATCTTACGGGGGCTTTCATGGAGAGAAGCAGAGACAGAAGACTTCCAGAGGTTGTTTGGAAGCTAAGCCAAAGATCCTTAGTATCTTTCCTCAGAGGCCTCTTCACCGCTGACGGTTATGTAGATAACGACAGTGCCGTGAGGCTGGCTAGTGCCAGCCTGCAGTTGCTCAAGGAAGTTCAACTACTCTTGGCAACCCTCGGCATAGCATCAAAAATCTATAAGAGACCATACATTAGAGAATTCCTCTATACCACTAATGATGGCGATGAAAAAAGTTACAAAACCTCTGGCTATTATGAGCTAGTTATAAACGGATATAGCAGGAAGATATTCAAGGAACTTGTAGGGTTTGAAAGCGTAAGCAAGTTAGAGAAACTCTCCCTAGAGAAAACTAAGAGGGATTCTTTATGGGCTACTGTATCCTCTATCAAAGACGCTGGGTTGGTAGACTTCTATGATTTTACAGTTCCGATCTATCATAACTTCTTGGGGAACGGCCTCGTCAACCACAACTGCGGTGAGGAGCCTTTATATCCCTATGAGTCATGTAACCTGGGTTCGATAAACCTTTATGCTTTTTTGAAGAAGAGTAGAGGAGGGGTCTTCTTCGACTGGGAAGAGTTTAGCCGTGTAGTTGGAATTGCCTTAAGGTTTCTAGACAACGTGATAGATGTGAACAAGCTTCCTTTAAGCGAGATAGACCGCGCGACTAAGCTCACCAGGAAGGTTGGTTTAGGCGTCATGGGCTTGGCTGACTTGCTCTTCGCCCTGAGAATACCTTACAATAGCGAGGAGGGCTTTAGGATGATGAGCAGGATAGCTGAGCACCTGACTTTCTACGCTATGAAAGAGTCCTGCAGGCTTTCCAAGGAGCGCGGCGCCTTCCCGCTGTATAAGGATTCATCCTATCCTGACGGCGAGATGCCTATAGAAGGCTTCTACCATAAGGACTGGCAGACGCTGCCCTGGGTTGAGCTTCAGCAGGAGATAATGAGGTTTGGAATAAGGAATGCTGAGGTAACCACTATAGCGCCAACCGGCTCCATCTCGATGCTGGTCGACGTATCCTCCGGGATAGAGCCGCAGTTCGCCCTAATATATGAGAAGAGGGTTAGTGTAGGAACCTTCTACTACGTTGATGTTGAGTTTGAGAACGCGCTTAGGGAGAATGGGCTTTACGATGAGAAGACGCTTAAGCTGATTTCAGACAACGGCGGCTCGCTTATGGGCCTCGACTTACCTGAAGAGCTGCGCCGCGTATTTCTAACCGCGTACGACATACCTTGGTGGGACCATGTGAGAGCGCAGGCGGAGTTTACGAAGTGGATTTGCGCCGCGGTCAGTAAAACCATAAACATGCCGAACTGGGTTACTGTGGAGGATGTTCAGAAAGCTTTCACTCTGGCACGTGCAATGGGAGTAAAGGGGGTTACCGTTTACCGTGACGGCTCCCTTCCCTACCAAGTCTTAGTAACACCTTCATCGAAACTAGGGAAGTACGCGAAGATCGTGGACAACTCAACCATTGAAATCGCGAGAACCCTGGGAATAGATATAAAGGGTTTCGGGGAAGAATCTAAAGATGCTTCCTCAAAGACAGCAACTGCCTCGGAGAAACCTGTTGTAATTATTAACAAGAATAATGACGAGTATGCTGAATGCCCGAGCTGCGGTAGTAAAAGACTGGTTAAAGAGGGAGGGTGTTTAACCTGCATTGACTGCGGTTGGAGCGTGTGCCCCGTTTCCTGAAGGAGGTGTGGCCCTTTGGGTAAGGTATTCCTCTACACCGGTACGGGAGCAGGTAAGACGACTAACGCTATAGGTTTAGCCGTCAGGGCTGTTGGCCACGGTTTGAAAGCCGTGATAATACAGTTCATGAAGGGATGGAGAAATACTGGAGAATACTTGATAGCTGAACGTTTACAGCCGGAGTACGAGATACATCTGGTTGGAAGAGAAGAGTGGGTGGACCTCAAAAATCCTTCTGAGGAGGATAAGGAGATGGCTAGAAGAGGCATTGACCTGGCTAGGGAAAAACTAAAGGAGAAGCCGGCTCTACTGGTGTTGGACGAGATTGGTCTAGCTGCCTTTATAGGCCTTGTTTCAGTTGAAGATGTTTTGAAGCTGTTAGACGAAGCCCCTGAGGAAACAGACATTGTTTTAACAGGCAGATACGTGCCTCCTGAGCTTGTAAACAGGGCTGATTTCGTGAACCTGGTGGTGGAGGCGAAGAGCCCGAGAGAACTCTACACTAAAATAGGCATAACCCATTAACACTGGTTTCTAAAATCCATGGATTGAAGCTGATGGAACCCTTGCCTGGTGCATCTGGTTCTGAAGGCTTTTTAAACGCGTTTTCAAGGAGTTTCACCTACCTGCTAAAGGTTAAAAAGGCTACCTTCATGTTTGAAGCCGCAGTTAGAAACCCGGGAAACCTAGGCGTGATTACTAAGAGTAAAACGTGTAGACGGTTAAAATAAGGGTTGCTAACTTGTAACAACCGTTTTTCTAAAAGAATTTCTCAATAAACAGTGAACTTTTATTGTTTCAAACAATGATTCTGGAGGAAAGAGCCTGATTTAAACTGTTGGTCTAAAAACTTGTTAAACCTGAATAGTCTCTTTGATTCAGCATTGCTTGAAAAACATGGCGCAGTGTTGCTTTAAAAACAAGCATTATCTTCACCAAGTGTTTTAAAAATTAACTGTTCCATGGTAAAAACGTTTTCTAAAAACAGCTCATTCCAGGTTAGTCGTTGCCAATCAGGCTTGATTCGCAGCCTATTCCATGGGCAACTTTTATTCTTTAAAGAAACGTGTAACTTCTTGATTTTTCTCAGAGTATTTCCGTGAAAATTACCGTCAATGAGGATGAGGAAAAAGCAAGCATTGTTTTTGAGGAGGAATAATGGCCAGAGTACGCGTATTCTCTTTAAAAAGAGAAAGCTTTTTGAATCATCAATATGGCGAAGGAAGGGCTCCTTTTTAAACAGTAAAATAGATTTAATTATAGCATAAAATTTATATTTTGCCTTTTTCCAGCCGTACTGAAGACGAAGAGCACCTGCTACGTGTCGGTTGAGGAGGAAGAGGCTATTACAATAGGGGTTGAAATAGAATGCTATACTATTTTAAGTAAAGATGGAAAAATATCGAGACGCATTATCACGCCGGGTATAAAGCCTTCGAAAACAGGGGAGAGGTTTACCGTTGATAAAAGCATAGGCATAGAATACGTTTCTAAGCCTTTTGAAAGCGTGAAAGATGCTTTGCAAGCAATAAGCAGCGGGCTCGAGAAGTATGCTGATTCACCTCTTGCTGATAATGCTCTTCCACTACCAGTAGGAGGATGGAACGACAGGTTTGCAGGCACCCATTTCCACCTAGGTTTTAAGGATAAGGGTTTTAGAAGAGAAGAGGCTGCAAGTCTTGCAAGCTACATTCATGATCACATTCCCTTCATCATAGCGGTTTCCGCTAACTCGCCTATCTGGAGAAGGAGGATAACAGAATACTCTTCTAACAGGCTGATGCGCGGCGGCAGTAGGTATTGTATTCCTGTTGCTAAAGGTGATTTAAACCAGAATCATTACAGAGAGATGAATTTCAATCCTGAGAACAAGCATAAACCTTCAACGCTTGAACTCAGAGTTTGCGACAGCAATATTCCACCTTATGTTTGTAGTGTAATGACCATACTTAGAATCCTTGCGTTAGCTTGGAGAAACGGTAGAGATCCCTGCAACGACTTGCCGCATGAAGCCTATCTTGAAACACGGGATGAGGCTGCACGCATGGGGGCTGCTGCAAGGCTCTACTGGAGGGGGAAACATGTTACTGTAGGCGAATACTTGACACTCCTACTGGATAATTATAGTGAGGAAGCCAGCGTACTGGACATTCCAAAACAGGTTGGAGAAGTCTTTAACCTTCTTAGCGGAAACTGGAATAATGCGGAGGCTCTTAGACGTGCTGCGATAAAACTGGAAAAGAGGTTTGGGAGGGATTGGGAGAGAAGAATGGCTTTAAAACTAGCTTCCGCTTTGAAAACCCTGTTGAACGGCGGGTCGCTTAAGAACTATCATGAGGCGCTTGGCCTAAAAGGTTTATCAGCCTGAAGAACGATTTAAAAAGGAACTCGAAGAGGGAAATGAGGGAAAACGGGGAAACGCTGTTCATCGAGCTCGCTAAGCTTTGCGAAAAGCTTTCAGAGACCACTAGGAGACTGGAGAAGATTAGAATGATAGGGGAGTTCTTGAAGAGCCTGAGAAAAGAGGAGATAAGTCCAGCCGTGCTGCTGATTGTTGGAGAAGTATTCCCAGAAGCCTCTTCCAAGACTCTTGAAATAGGATACGCTACGATAAGCAGAATCCTTGAAACACCCTCCCAGACACCCCTCTTCAAGAAGCCTCTGACAATCCTGAACGTTGCAGAATATTTTGAAAAGATTGCAAGAGCCAGCGGCTTAAAATCGAGGGAGAATAAGGAGCTCATCTTAAGATCCATGCTTGAAAGAGCTTCTGAGCTTGAAGCAAAATACATTGTTAAGAACATTTTCGGCGAAATGCAGCATGGAGTCGGAGAGGGAGTTATGCTTGAAGCTATTGCAAGAGCCTCGGGAAGCAGTCTGGACCTTGTGAGAAGAGCCCTAATGTTCTCCGGCAACTTGGGAAAGGTCGCTGAGACCGCCTTAACCTCCGGCGAAGAGGGCTTAAGAAGAATAGGCTTAACGCTCTTCAACCCGGTGAAACCCATGCTCGCACAGATGGTGTATAGCGTGGAAGAAGTCTTTAAGTATCATAAGGATGTTGCTTTCGAATACAAGTTTGACGGGGCTCGTGTTCAGATTCATAAGAAGAATGGTTCTGTCAGGATTTTCAGCAGGCGTTTGACAGATGTTACTGCCAGCATACCTGAAATAGTTGACGAGGCTGTAAACGGGGTTGACGCTGAAGAGGTTATACTCGACGGGGAGGTTATAGCTGTAGGTGTAAACGGCAGGCCGCTGCCCTTTCAGGATTTGATGAGAAGATTCACGAAGGTTAAGAATATTGAAGAGGAGATGAAGAAAATACCTCTTAAACTATATGTTTTCGACGTGATCTACTTGAACGGTAAGCAGTTGATAGATGAAGCGTACTCACAGAGATGGAGCATGCTTGAACAGATTGGGAAGAAAGTGAACCTTGCCCCGAGGATAGTAACGTCAAGCATCAGAGAGGCCGAGGAGTTCGTGAAGAAAGCCTTGGAGGAGGGTCATGAAGGAGTTGTTGCTAAGGCTCTTAACAGTCCTTACGTGCCGGGTACCAGAGGCAGGCTGTGGCTTAAGCTGAAGGCAGCAGACTACCTTGACCTAGTTATAATCGGGGCTCAATGGGGTTATGGAAGGAGAACAGGCTGGTTAAGCGACTATTTCCTCGCGGCGCTGGATGAGGAAACCGGGGGCTACGAGATAGTGGGCAAAACCTTCAAAGGCTTGACTGACGAGGAATTCGAGGAAATGACCAGGAGGCTGCTGGAGCTTAAGATAAGAGAGGAGGATAATACAGTATGGGTTAAGCCGGAGATAGTTGTTGAAGTAGCCTACAGCGAAATCCAGAGGAGCCCGAAGTATAAGTCTGGCTTCGCACTAAGGTTTGCAAGAATAACCAGAATAAGAAGTGACAAGGCTCCGTCTGAAGCAGATACTTTAAAAAGGGTTAGAGAACTCTACGAGAGTCAGAGGAAGAGAAAAGGAGTTCTGGAAGAATATTAATAAACGGGTGTTTAAACGGTTTGCACCACGTTGAATATTGCTGTTAAAGAGAGCCGGGACATAGATAAGGTTGTCAGGCTGTTCGAGCAGCATAAGGACAGCCCGTTCACATACTTAACAAACATTCCGCTTGTGAAAATACTGAGCCAACTGGAATCATTCAAAATATTTGTAGCGGAGGCTGATGGCGAAACAGTTGGCTGCATCTATTCTCTAAGCTATATTTACGACTGCGGATATATCGGTGGGCTTCTAGTCCATAAAGATTTCAGGAGTAAAGGAGTCGGCGGGAGACTGCTGGGTGCAGCATTAAACAGTTTGAATACGAGGCACGTTTACCTTCTTGTTGAGGAGAAGAATATCGCAGCGTTGAGACTTGTTGAGAAAACAGGTTTTAAAAGCATCTATAAAGGATGCCGCTATATTGTTTCAACCCCGTTAAACAGGGCTTCTTTAAGCCAAGGAATAACTAGTGGCTGCGAATGGCTCCATTTAAAAGAGAGCATAGGTTTCAAAGAGAGAAACGGGGTTGTCAACATCGGTCACTATCCCGTTAAGATAATGGAAAAAACATTTGAAGAACTAAGAGCCAACAATAAGATCTTAAGATGCGGCAGCGTTATAGGAGTCATCGAGTATTCTTATGAAGTAACTGTTGGAGATCGCCTCTATACTTTCAACGATCACATAGTTAGGAAACTGTGTGGCATAGGCTTGGCGAGAAGAATTGTTGAGCTGAACCCTTTCTACCTGGAGCCTAGGCCGCTGGACTTGGCCAGCATGATTAACCACTTGTTATCAATCGGAGAAGTATATGTTAAGACTTATGATGGAGACCCTGTAGCTAGTAAACTGCCTTTAACAGGCAGAACAGGAGCATTAATAATGGAGTATGAGAAAAAAGCATTTTAATATTGTTTAAGTGAAACTTTAAACTATTTTTCCTGTCTTCTTGTGAACACCATGTATGAAGCTACTAGGAAAACTATTGGGAAAACTATGAGTATTATAATGTCTATCAACCGTGTTGAAAGTATTGTATGGATACTGGCTATCGTGATTTCCCCCCGTCCAAATCCAAGAGGCCCTGCAACAAAGCTGAAAAGCGAACTCGTGATCTGCGTATAATGATAATTTATTGAAAAAGCCTGTATTGTGCCCGAGATCTCCGATACTTTTCTAACATAGTTTAAGTATTCCTCTAATTCCTGGGGTGTAGCGCCTCCCGGAGTCGTGAAGTTTCCAAACTGCCTCCTACTCATGTTAAAAAGAGTGAGAGCCCTAGTCGGGGGAGGACCAAGTATGGCGGTCGCGATAAAACTACTCATTATGGATAATATGAACGCGAAGAAAATCCATATACCTACGCTGATTACAAGCGAGTGGCTTGACTTGCTTGAGAACGTTGAGACGAAGAGCGAGAGTGCGTAGTACGCGAACGAGAAAACTACTGAGAAAAGTATGAAGAGCCCAATCCTAGATACGTCGTCAACAGTCACTGAAATATTGTGCAGCAATATTGAGACGGATACCGCTGCTAAGGAGGATATGGTTATGGTTAAGCCTATTACAGCGAGCGCCGACATTATCTTGCCGTTTATCACATCCTCCCTGTATATTGGTCTTGAAAGCAGGATCCTAAGGGTTCCACGCTCCCTCTCTCCAGATATGGCGTCAAAGGCGAGCGCTATACCTAGTAACGGAGCCATGTATGCTGTTGCTGAAGCTATTGACGAGGCTATCTGAACCATCGGCCTAGTTGTTTGCCGAGCGCCAATTCTGAAGCCGAAGGATGTTGAATAAGTACTGGCTATTGAAAACAGTAGGAAGATGCCTGCAATAAGCCAGAGTCTTTTACTGGTTACAGCGTCAGCGAACTCTTTACGCGCGATTGATAAAGCGTTTTTCAACATTCTCATCCCCCTCCTGGTAGAACCGATATATCTCTTCCCAAGATGGCTCTACAGGTGTTAAAGATTCAACAATATCCTTATACGGGTTTTTCGTTACCAGTGAGAAGAGAATACTCCCAATGTCGTTCTTCGACAAGACTGTTACACGGTTATCGCTCTGCGCTATCTCTATAACGCTGGGAATAGATCTTATCTCCTGCAACGGCATATCGCTCCCAGGTTTCACGCGAATCTCGTAGCGAAAACCTTTAGCCTCCCTAACTGACCGGTATAGTTCATCCACGCTTCCCTGCACAAGTAGTCTTCCTTCACGTATTATTGCAGCATGAGTGCATATCATGCCCACCTCATACAAGAGGTGTGTAGACAATAGGATTGTTTTCCCATCTCTATTCATTTTCCTAACCAGGTTTCTGAATTCAGCAGCTCCCTCCGGGTCTATTCCAACCGTCGGCTCGTCAAATATTAAAAGCTCAGGATCCTTCAGCAAGGATTGAGCTACCCCCAACCTCTGCTTCATGCCACGCGAGAAGGTTGAAACCTTAGCATCAGCCCTGTCTTTCAAACCAACTGCTTCAAGCGCCTCCAACGCTCTTTTCTCCCTCTGACTAGACGGGACACCGTCAAGAGTCGCGAGGAAAACCAGGTTTTCAAGAGCAGTCATATGGTCATAGAAGCCGAAGCCCTCTGGAAGCAGGCCGACTCTCCTCCTTATCTCCACCGACTCTCTAGTAACGTCGAAGCCCAGCACTTTAGCGCTTCCACTCGTAGGCAGTAATAATCCGACTAAGATTGATATTAGAGTCGTCTTTCCAGAGCCGTTTGGGCCAAATAATCCAAAGACGCTTGCCTTAGGCACCTTCATATCGATGCCGTCGAGCGCCTTCACCATGGTCTTCCCGTTTCCATAAACCTTAACCAGTTTCTCAGTCTCCACGGCTAGACTCATGTTCTCACCTCCTCCCATACCTACGGTAGATCAGGAGCATTGCTCCAACCATGATAACCACGATTAACGCTCCTATCAGCATAACCTCTCCCCTCTGCTTAACATATATATGGAGGCTTCTGGTAGCTGCTTGACTCTGGTCTGCTTTAAGACTTAAAGTAACGTAGTAGTCGCCAGCGCTTATGTCAGCATCACTCGTGATAGTAAGCGAGAAAACAGCGTTTTCCTGAGGCTTAAGCAACGATACGAGACTCGGTTCAACCTTAATGCTGAACCCGCTTGGTATGTCGGACACGTCGAGCTTAAGATTTGAAAGTGAACTGTAACCAGTGTTCTTAACCTCAACCTGAAAAACAATCGTCTCGCCGGCTGTCGACTCACAGTAGAAATTCTGTGTTACATACGTGACGCTATACCAACCCAGTATTCCCAATCCAAGGTTCAGCCTGCCGACAAACCCGTTCACACTGGCTTCCAAAACTATTGACAGCACGTCAGGCTCAGCCAACGGAGGAATGCTTATGATCACGTTAAGCTTCTTGGTTTCACCAGCCTTCACGTAAAGCTTAGATATAACACTTCCAGAAGAATCCTTCATTATCCAGTTATAGCCGGAGGGAACACCTATCAGGTTAATGCTTACAACCCCCTCTGAATCTCCCGTGTTTTCAACCTCTATGGGATAATTAGCAATACCTCCAGCGTAAGCATCAACGTAAGGCGTGTCTGTCCGAAGCCTCAACCTAGGAGAACCCTTAACAACCATTATGGTGAGGGGAAAAGTTGAGTCGAAATCTTTTGTTTTAAAGAGAACAGCGGCTTCGTAACTTCCAGGAACAGTGTCTAAAGGCACGTCTATCTTAACTTTAATATTAACTGATTCGCCTGATCCTAATGAGACGCCATAGAGAACAGTGCCGTCGCTTTTAACAACAGTGCCCGTCCAGCCAGCTGGAGAACTTAGAGATATTGCTCCAGTCAACCTTTCTGATAAAACGTTTCTAAGTGTTAAATCGAATGTCACTGTTGAGCCGGGTTGAGCCTGAGCAACCGGGTAGGTTGAAGCTAAGATTTGAAGACTCTTCCTCTCAACATATAGGGAGACGGTTTTCTCTTGAATTATCGAGCCTAAAACTATTATTTTCACATTGTAGAATCCCTGCGCGTTGTATGGAATCTTCATCTTTAAATTAAGGTTTTGAACACTCCCCCGGCTCAACGTCAGGTTCAATATTTCAACAGAGCCCGAATACACTCCCGCCTCCCATCCTTCTGGAGCTTCAACTAGGATTCTCACAGTCTCCTCCTCCGACCCACTGTTCTCTATTGATACGGGAATACTGACTTCCGAGAAAGACTCAACCTTCAAATAGGTTTGAGATATTGAAACCTTTGGCGAAAAGTCTAGAATGAGCTCTCCAAGATCTACAGAAGGCCTGTTTAGACTGACAGTTATAGTTTTACACTCATAACCTTTCTTCTCCAGCTGAACTCTATATGTGCCACGGTCAAGACTGATTGCAAACCCCCCGTTGGCAAGCGTCCAGATTCTAGTTATGAATGCCCCAGAGTAGTCGTAAATCGTGACAGCCACGTTGCTTAAAGGATTACCGTTAACATTCTTCACGGAGCCGAGAATCATATACGATTCTCCAAAAATAGGGATTAATTGATAGGACGCTAACATTATTATTAGTAGGGTTATAAGCTGAATTTGGCGTCTAATACTTGTTTCAGCCTTGGCGGTGCTTTTTTCCCTAACGTCCTCTGTTTTCATTGTTACTACAACAGATAGTAACATCCCTTTATAAACGTTACTACCCAATGTAGTAATGGTTAAATAATCATGCTTAGAACAATAGTAAGAAGAATGCGTCGAGGAACCGCAAAAATATCCCAGTATAACATTGAAGGGAAGGAGCTTCAGGCCTTCCTGGGTCCATTAGAGACAAGCATAATAGAGGTTATGTGGAGCTCTAAGCAGCCCCTCACTGTTAGGGATGTTTACGAGAAGCTTAGGCGGAGAAAGAGAATCGCGTATACCACCGTTATGACGACGATGGACAGGCTTTACGAGAAGGGGCTGCTCGACAGGCGGATGGAGAAGGGGAGAGGAGGAGTCCTCTACGTGTATTGGCCAAAGTTTGAAGAACACAGTTTTAAAAAATCCGCCGTCCATGAGGTTTTAAACAGCCTTGTGGAGAATTTTGGAGACATAGTTGCAAGCTACTTGGTTGAGAGGCTCTCCTCCGATGAAAAAGAGTTTAAAGAATTGAAGGAGAAGCTGGAGAAAGCCTTAAAGGGAAAAGGAGGCTGACGAGAATGCTAACTATAGATCCTAACTATATTCTTATCCAGTTTTTCCAACCGTACTTCTACTATTCCACTATCCTGCTCGCAGTTTCATTCATTTGCGTCAAGGCTCTTGCGAAATATAATCGGCTGCTGACGGCGAGGGTGAAGAGCCTATGCTACCTGTTCCCTCTCACAATCCCTGTTTTACTCATACCGTTCGCCTCCTCTTGGCTGATAATGAGGCTGTTTTTAGAAGCTAAGATATCAAGCTACGGTCTGCATAACACCCCACCAGCTCTACGTCTAGATCCCCATATTTCTACGCTTCCTCCCCCGATAGTTTTCAACCATGTTAAGCTGCTTAACAACCCCCCTGTGGCAAACATGCTTCTTGCAGCCGGGTTGACACTATCAGTATCCTACCTGCTTGCAACAGTAGTCTTGAATGGCAGAGCTGCTAAAAGAGTTTTCCACGTAGTTGAGCTTGAGCCCGAGGAATACGAGTCTTTACAGAGAAGAGTTGGAGAATTGTCCAGGAGGCTCGGGATTAATCCTCCTAGGATTGGGCTCGTGGAGGATTTAAGGCCAAACGCCTTCACAATAGGGTATGGGGAGAGAACGATGCTAATATTCTCCTTAGGCATGCTCAAGACTCTGGAAGAAAGAGAGCTGGCTGCAGTCGCAGCCCATGAGCTGGCTCACGTGAAAAACAATGATTTCCTGTTTAAGACAGCATCTGTTGCACTAGCGTTACTATCCTTCTTCAACCCGTTCGCATACTTTGCGTCTGCGACAGCACAAAGAGAAAGGGAAATCCTTGCAGACGAGGAGGGTGCTCGAATCCTGGGGCAGCCGAGGCTTTTGGCAAAGACACTCGTAAAGATATACGAAGCCTCCCGCGCATTCCCTAAAGAGGGCATTATAACCCGCTTAGCAACCGGCCTATTCCTGTCTTCCCCGACTTCTCTAAGAAGCATGCTTTCAACCCATCCGAGGCTGGACCAAAGGGTTGAGACTATTAGGAGACTGAATGATGGGAAAGAGCCTACTCCTGCCAACCCATTATTATCGATAACAATATCCATCCTAATAATCGCAGCAGGAATAATCAGCACGTATTATCTTGCTTCCATTCAAAGGTCCTTCATAAGACAGTATCTTCTAACAATGGTCTTCAAGACACCCCTGGAGGAAAAAGGATTTATTCCAGCGTACAGTTTGGACAGCATGAAGAGAATACGCATATCCAACTTCTCTAGACTCAGGAATATTTCCCCCAATGGCCTCAACGAATTGCGCCCAGGAATGATGGTTTTAAAGATAGAGGAGGACGGTGGATCCTCACCACGCCGCCAAACCCCCTTTCAATGTTTCCCTTTAAAAGCTTAAAACAAGCCTAGAAAAAGGTGTCTTTAATGCTTTCAAAATTGTCTCAAACTCTTTTGCATCACGCCTGGTCTCCTAATATCGTAATTCTAGGATTCTTGAATGGAGAGCGTACATAGGCATGGCTATGCTCGGCTTCATCTCTAGCTCAGGATTCATTACCATATTAGCGCCATTAGAAGTCTTTAAGTTTATGTTAACGACAGCTTTCTACCTTGCATTTTCTTTCTCTATCAATAATTCTTTTGATGCGAGAAGCGATGCCTTGCAGAAAGAAAAGGCGGAGAAAAATCCCGTTGCCATGGGAAGGAACGGTTTTAAAGAAGGAATTCTTTTTTCATCATGCCTAGCTGTCACGGGCCTATCACTAACGTACTTCTGGTTTAGAAGCGGCTTCTCGATCTATCTTCTCCTCATTATTCTGTCTCTGGCTTACTCTGCCCCTCCCTTCAGGTTTAAATCCATGCCCCTTATGGACCTGATTTCCCACGGCTTATTCTTTGGAGCATTCTTATATTTCTACGGCGTTTCAGCCTCCAGCGGAGCTACTTTTCAAACAGTCCTTATCAGCATTTCAATCTTTATTTACTCAGTAATTTTAGAGTTAAGAAACCATCTTGACGATTTCCAAGTTGATTTAAGCTCTGGAACGAGAACTACCGTCTGCTGGCTTGGCTATGAGAAATCTTTAACTGTTTTAAAGGTTCTCTTAATATTTCACTGGTTATGTATATCGGCAGTTTCTGTTTTCATCTATCCTGGCATGATAATTCTTACCCTCTTCTTTACCGTATTATTTACTTTAGCAGGCCTAAGCGGGATGAGATTTAACCGCTACTTGAGACTTGCAGACATCTGCACATGCATCCTATACGTCTTAATTCTTATTAGAGAATTCAACACAACCATCTTCCAACCGGGTGGAAACTCTTGAAGATTGCCTTATGCAGCGACTACTTTTATCCTAAAACAGGCGGCATAACGACACATATAGAAAACCTAGCGAGAGCACTAGAGAGGAGAGGTCATGAAGTAATTATAATCACTAAAATTGCAGATTTCAACGATGAGGCCCACGGTTTAAATGTCGTGAGGATTAAATCCCTGTTCCATAGCTCGCAGACGCTGGACATTCCCCATATAGATGAGCTGGAGGGAGCTCTTAGAAAAGAGAAACTGGACATTATACATGCTCACCACGCTTTCTCTCCGATTTCCCTGTTTTCTCTATCTGCAGGGAAAAGATTAGGAATAAAGACTGTGTTAACTAACCATTCAATACAGTTCCTTTATGATTTCAACTATCTCTGGAGACCGTCTTCCTTCGTGCTGTTTCCGTTTAAGCAATATATTAACAATGCTGACAGGATAATAGCTGTAAGCAAAGCAGCAGCCACCTTCATCTCCCATTTCACAGATAAAGAGGTAAGTGTCATACCTAACGGAGTAAATGTTGAAGAGTTCTCTCAAAGGTTAAGACATTTGATGGAAAAAGCGTGCTTTTCGTCGGCAGGCTCGTATATAGGAAGGGTTTACACCTGCTTCTGGAAGCCATGGAGCAAGTGGTCAACGAAAAAAGAGACGTAGAGCTAACGATAGCGGGCTCCGGTTACCTAAGTCCTGTTTTAAGAGCAGCGGTAAAGACATCAGGTCTTCATAATAACGTTTTCCTGAGAGAAGGCTTGAGTAAGAGTGAGCTCGTCAAACTTTATCAAACGGCCAACGTCTTTGTACTACCATCCATCTTTGGAGAGTCCTTCGGAATTGTTCTCTTGGAGGCCATGGCTTCTAGAACTCCAGTAGTAACAACGGCTCAAGGCGGAGCACGCGAAATAGTAAGGCATATGGAAACAGGCTTGTTGATAAAAAGAAATAGGATAGAGGAGTTGGCAAAAGATATCTTAATCCTGCTCGAAGACAAAGGACTTTCCGAAAGAATATCTTCAAACGCATTTAGAGAAGTGTGGAAATATGATTGGAACATAATAGTTGAAAAGATAGAAGATGTTTATAGAGAAACCCTGAGTAAAACCAAGCCTTAGTAGCTTAAAGGCGTTAGTTTCCTTCAGCAGCTAAGGGTAACTAATTAAGGAGTGGAATTCGTCAGGAGAAAATATTTAGGACTAGCTTAATTAACTCTAACGGTAAAACTACTTCCGATTTGCTTTTTAAATTCTTATATTTTTATATTAAATCATGTTAGTGGAGGCCTTGCTCCAAGCGTAACGGGAACATCTATTATTCGATTGTTTCTAACTATTGTCAATAAAATTGTTTGATTTGGAAGCGTGTATTCCTCTAAGAAGGATAGGAGATCGTCTCCATTCGTAATCCTTGTACCGTTTACCCCTATTATAATGTCTCCACCCACTGTAATCCTGCTTCCCTTAATCAGCACTTGCTTGCTTCCACCCTGTAAGCCGGCTTTAGCAGCAGGCCCGTTTGCCGTAACACTCACGATCAGCCATCCGTACGTCACGTTCACACCCATTGCTGAAGCTATGTCGTACGTCATGTCTACTCCCGTTACTCCAAGCCAAGGATGCTGATCATAAGATCCCTTCGTAACTAGGGATTCTATTTCGCGCAGTATTGTGTTGGAGGGGATAGCGAAGCCAAGTCCCTGCGAATCACTCACTATAGCGGTGGTTATTCCAACGACTTCACCTCTAAGATTTAGAAGAGGTCCTCCCGAGTTGCCTGGGTTTATGGGGGCTGTTGTCTGAATGCAGTTCGCTATTGAATATCCTCCCGTAATGTCTTCAGAGATTGTCCTGCCGAGAGCACTCACTATTCCTGAACTCATTGATCCCGCTAACCCATACGGGTTTCCTATGGCCACTACAGTATCTCCGACCCTAAGTGTAGACGAGCTTACGATTTTAAGAGGCTTGAATTCATCGATGGAAGCATTCACTGAAAGGACTGCTAGGTCAGCATAGGGGTCAGCACCCTTTACAACAGCAGGATAAGCGTTTCCACTCTTAAACCTGACAATTATGTCACGCGCATTATAAACGACATGGTAGTTCGTCACTATCACAAACTGGTCTCTAAACTTATAGACAAAGCCCGAGCCTTGGACACTACTGTAATAGGGACGGTAGAAAATATCATAATTGACAACAGTGCCCATTATCAGGACGATCGAATCCCTGGCTTTCTCATAAAGCTGCGATAGGGAAAAGTTACCTTCGAAAACATACGTTACGGCGCCTGAAGAGTTCTGCGCCTGCTGCAGGGCAGAAACACGGTTTTCAAGGTTTGAAAGCCTGGTTTGAAGCTCGTCCATCCTGCTTACGATAAACAGGCTGCTTAACGCATAACCTATCAACCCGCCGATGAGAATCCCTACTATTAGAAACGCTACGACTGGGGCTACAGTAGATCTGCCGGCATCCGAATTGCTTGAAGGGCCTTCCACTAGTTTCATTTTTAAGTTACTATTGCTAATAGTAACATGTTAATAAGCATTGCTAACTTATTTATGAAACATAAATCATTGTCTGAAGCCTGATAAAAACGGATGCGGCGTCCGGGATTTGAACCCGGGTTACCAGCGGTCCGCCGATGTCGATGGCAGGCTGATGTCCTGGCCAGACTAGACGAACGCCGCTGATAAAGAGGTAAATAGAGGAGGTGAATAAAAAGTTTTATTTCAAAAATTTAGCGCGCGCTTACCTTTTTTATGATTTGCTGTGGCTCCTAATCAAGAGATAACTCGCATATTGAAGCAAGAAGAACCCGACATATTAAGGCAACTGCTCAAACAGGGCTTGTTTGCAGAGACTACCTTATTAATTGAGTTTCGACGGTGGAATTTCCATCTCCAGTGCACCAAGTGAATTTGTTAGCATGCCGAATCACGCTAAAACGCTTATAAGGGCAGGGGCTTGGCTGAAGCATGCCCGATAAAATACATTGCGCCCATATCCTAGTTAAGACGGAGCAGGAGGCTAAGGATGTCCTTGAACAGTTGAAGAAGGGCGTGAGCTTCTCTAAGCTGGCCTCCGAGAAATCGCTGTGCCCATCTAGGAAAAGAGGGGGAGACTTAGGGTTCTTCGGCAGGGGACAGATGGTGCGCGAGTTTGAAACAGCCGCCTTCGCGTTGAAAAAAGGCGAGGTTTCCCAGCCTGTGAAGACAAGGTTCGGCTGGCATATAATAAAAAGGCTTGAGTAAGGCTTTACGAGGCTCCTCACCTGTTTTCCACACTAAGACCAGGAAAACCTTAGGCTTATATAGTTGGGATTTATTCTCCGGCTGATGGATTTAACGCCACTCTTAGCCTCTTTCCTGATGGTGGTGGCTGCAGAGCTGGGCGATAAGACTCAGCTTGCAGTCATAGCCTTATCGTCTCATCGCGATGCTCTTCCCGTCTTCACAGGGGGGATTTTGGCTTTACTACTGGTTTCAGGGTTAGGTGTGGTTATCGGGGAAGCGTTAACCATGATTATCCCCATGCTCATAATACGTGTCGCGTCAGCAACCCTATTCCTGGTTTTCGGAGCATACACTATTCTATCCTCTAGGAAAGAGGAGACGGAGCAGACTGAGAAGTTCGGGTCAAAGTCTGTTGCCCTGTCCGTCTTCTTCATTGTCGCCTTGATGGAGCTTGGGGATAAGACGCAGCTGGCCGTGATAGCGCTTGCAGCAGAGTGTAACATGCCCCTCTTGGTTTACGCCGGAACAGCCATGGCCTTCACAGTCATAACTGGACTCGGGGGTTCTAATCGGCAGCCGGCTCCTGAGGCCCATACCCCTAAGGCTTGTTAAGCTTGTAAGCGGAGTAGTCTTCATACTGTTCGGAACAGTTTTTCTCCTTAACGCTGCGCTAAGCCTGCTTAGCGTTTAACCACCTTCGGCTCCATGCCGTCAGCAATCAGTTTCTTCACGTATTTCAATGCTGCTTTGACATGCCTATCAACCACTTCGATCCCTTGATACTCATGGTTCTCTAACACGGGTGAACACTCCTCGGAGGAAAGGAACCCGTCGTAGCCTATTCTCTTAAGCTCCCTTATGAACGCGGGGTAGTTTACATACTGGTCTCCAATAAGTTGGCTGCGCTTCATAATGATTTCCCCGGAGGGAGATTCGTCGAACGAGGATGAGCTGTAGTGGGAGAGGACTATACCGATCTCTTTACATGAATCCACAGCCTCCCGAATATACTTGTCACTCTGATCAGTTAATAGAGGAGCGTCCAGACACAGTTTCACATTATCCATGCCGGCTTCCCTAACCATTTGCAGCGCGTCCTCATACCCGAGCCTTATTACTGGCGGATGGTTTTGCAGCGCGATCACAATCCCATAGTCACCGGCCCATTTGGCTGCTTCCCGAATCCCCTGTACAGCCCATCTCCACATTTTATCTCTAGTTGCAAACATGCTCTTAAAGTCGAAAAGCCTATATCCGAAATCGTAAGTCCCCATGTCATCGTACCTAGAGGTGCCTGGCCAGGCTGCGAAAACCTTCACTATGTTCGTGTTTAAGTCCGCCGCAAGCCTTATGGATTCTTTCACCATGCACAGATTGTTTTCCCGTTCCTCAATAATCGGGCTGACGAAGTTCGACATGGTTTCGACAGCAGCAATCCTAATATCATGAGAGCAAGCCAGCTCTACCACTTCTTTCCTCACAGGCAAGTCTAGGTCGCAGGGTAATGCCACTGGCCTTTTAGTCTCTACGGTTATTCCTTCGAAACCCAGTTCCCTAGCCTTCCTAATCTGTTCCTTCAATGGTAAAGCATCCCCCTTATACCAAAGACCGCAATATGTCACTGTAAACAAAGCTGTTTTAATCATCTCCCGTTGAGAGCTTCAACCTTTTATTTAAATTTTGACTCACGTTACCTGATTAATCCCGAAATGTTTTTCCACGTCGCGTAGGCAAGCTTCTCCTCCCCGTTTCTCTTTATTAGACCAATATAGTCGTTCTCATTCAAATCGTGCAGCCACGCCCAACCAAGCAGGTGCAGGTTTATTCCCCGCTCCCTAGTGAGCCGCCCCACTATTTGAATTATGAAGTCGGCCTGCGCCTGTTCGCCGCCGAAAGCCTCCATTGAAGGCCATCCTAGTTCGCTGAAGCCGAATAGCTTGCCCGGCATGTATCTTAATGCTTCAGAATAATAGTCGTCAGGAATGTCGGAAGGCCTGTTTATCCCATGGACAGCGTAGGGATAGCTCGTGAAGACGAGGAGATCCATTTTCCCAGGGTTGAACATGGATAGAACAGTTAGGTCTGCTTCCCGATTCTCAGACACTATCTCGCGGGCAAAAGTACAGAAAACTTTGGTTTCAGGGGAAAGCCTCTTTACAGCATCATATATTTCTTCATAAAGGCTGACAAAGTGTTGAAAACCATTAGGATTATTATCCGCCTTACCGTGTTTCTCATACCAGCGGTTAACCTCGTTGCCAATCGAAAGATATAAGGGTCTTGAAGACTTCACCACGTCAAGAACAGCCTGCTTATAGGCTTCTCTCCATGCTGGACTGTTTAGAGTAGCATTCTTCATACTCGGCGGAGCCACGAGCGTAACGTTAGGTCCGATGAAGGAAACATGGATTAATGGAAACATCCCGTTTCCACGTATATTCTTATCTAAAAATTCTCGTCCCCAGCTTCCAGACAGTTCTCCAGCAAGACTGTAGAATGGTGTTGGTCTTCCCCAAACAGGTGTGAACTCGCAGTATTGTGCCGCTTGAGAATAAGCCTCTTCAAAAGACTGGCCATCGCCCGGAACAGGTAGAACCCCCATGAAGAAGCCTCGATCAGGATTTTCAGGAGAATCCGCGGGTTTTATTACCTCTACCTCAGGCTGATTCAGACGGCTGAATATGAAGATAATTGTCAATGCGATAATGATGAGAACAGGCAGAATAAAAATCCTTCTTATTAATACCATTTATCTTTACCTCGACTTAACATGATGCTTCCGCTAAACCGGTTGTTTAAAAACTTTCAACACACGTAATCCTGCAGCGCGCGACAGGTTTTCACTACGAGCAGCGTTGCCAGTCTATTTCTTAAGTTTCCTGCATCCCCAGGGTCCTTTTCTTAGTCCTCGTTAAATAGTAGAGTGGAGTTGTAGAATAGATATCGCCAACAGCACTTTAAACTAGGCCAGGCGATAAACATAATGCTTACTCAAGCGACTGTGTTTTCCTCTTAGCAGTCGTGTAGGTTGACCTCAGATCCCTGATAATGCTTAGGAGATTCTTAACCTGCTTATCGAGATATGTTTCAAGATCACGCGGCATCTCTCCTCTGGTTTTACTGAGGCTCCGCGGCTCCATGCTTTCAACTATGCCCTCCATCTTTCCAAGCATTATGCTGATCCATATGTATGTCAGGCTTAGGCTCGGCTCACTCCTGACGCCTGGATTGAACTTTTCAATGAACTCGTCAACTATCTTCTCGACTTCACTTAGTCTTCCAATAAGCTTCTCAGCCTCCTCGCGTGGAAGCGGCGCCGGACTCCCAGCTATTCCAGATGCTTCCGGAGCCTCGCCCTCTAAAACGATTTTCTTCAGATCTTTAACGTATTTCCGGAGTGCTAGGGCAGCGGAGAAAACAAACCTTTCATGCTTCCTGTCGAGTGAATTGCTGCTCAAATGCTTCCACCTCAATGCCCAGCATTCTTAGCGAGGAAACTGCTTGAAAAGTGTATTCGAATGAAGAGATGCCGTGTTCCAGGCTTCTCCTGAAGCCGCCGTTAGTGTTTTGACAACCCAGGATGAAGCTTATGGTCTCTTCAGAGTAAAGGGGCTCCTCCCCTAGGATTTGGAGGCATATCAACCCCATGAAGGTTGGCTCCATGAAGGAGGGCTTGACTCCAGGCTTAAGGGAGAAGCCTCCCTCCGGATTCTCGTGAAGCCTGACGAAGCGAAGCGTGTCCTCAGCCTTCCCGACAGGATGATTCAGCTCTGAAAGGGTTTTAAGGGCGTAGAATGTCGAGTTTAAACTTGATTCTACAGTGCCAAAACCACCGTCAGGATTCTTGAGGGAGAGGATGTAGCCAATTATCTTCTCACGGTTCTGCTTAAGGTTAAGCATGTTCATGAGCTCTACGCACATGAATGTTGTTTCAAGCTCGGAAACCGACTCAACATCAACATCTTCCGCTCCAAATCTTCCAGTAGAATCCATGAGTTCGAGAACCATGCTGGAAACATCCACCATAGGCTGGTTGAGAATATTGAGTATCTTATTGATCAGGTAGTAATCCCTAATGTTCAAAGCATTATAGTTTTTAACCCACGAGATAGTGTCGTCAACCCTGGGAGGCCTTGCTTTAAGCATTCTAAGGGTCTCTAACGCAAGATAAGTATCGTAGAGGGTTGAGTCAGTGTACTGGACAGACGTATAACCCCCATCCTCATTCTGCCTCGCAGTAATATATTGCACTGTTTTCCACAGGAGAATTCTTCTCCCGATCCTAACCGCCTCTGTTCCCAATGCACCATCCTCCATACGTTACAGGGTAGGAGCTATCAGCCTCGTTTAAAGGCGGTTAGAGGAGAGCTCCATCTCCTAGCCGTCCCCACGGGCGGCTGGCGAAGCCTTTTCGCAAGAGGCTTTATTAACCTTTCTCTACGGGTTGCGAAGGGATTCAGTCAACCTGCTCACTGCCTTTTAACCAGGTTTGGAGAATTCAACACGAGAAGAAGGGGCTGAGCGCCGCTTGGAAGGATGATTGCTTCACTGGTTTAAACATGTGCCAGTCTTCAGCGTTTAAAGCATTAATCAGAATCCGTAATAAATAGACTCCTGTTCCAGAGAAACTTTTTAAGCATCACCTACACGAGGCCGCGGCAAGCATGGTTGCTAGATCGGCTGAGGACATGCGTCTAAAAACATGTAGAACTGTTAGGCCGGGTGCTTACCAAGGATGCTTGGGTGAGAGGAATGCAACAGTACCTTGAAGCTTTGAGAATAAGGATGAGCGAGTCTGACTATTTGAAGCTTGCCGCCATACCTGTCCCCAGGGTTCACCGTTTCATCTCCGAATCCGTGGAGCTCTGCAACCCGAGTCGAGTCTTCATCTGCTCCGATTCTCCGGAGGACATTGCATACGTTAGGCGTCAGGCAGTTGCCTCAGGCGAGGAGAAACCGTTAGCGACACCGGGGCACACTTATCACTTCGACGGCCCGCGTGACCAGGGTAGGGACCGGGAGTCCACTAAATACCTGGTGCCCAAGTGGGATTCTCTGGACAAGGCTCTTAACCAGGTTGAACGGGAGGAGGGCCTAGCAGAGATAAAGAGCCTTTTGAGAAACACTATGCTTGGACGCACGATGATCGTCCGCTTCCTCTCGCTCGGTCCAATCGGCTCAGTATTCAGCATCCCCTGCATGGAGTGCACCGACTCATGGTATGTTGCTCACTCCGTAGACCTGCTCTACCGCCCGGCGTATGAAATGTTTCGCCGTGGAAATGTCCCGGACGACCTTTTCCTCGTCCTCCACTCAGCCGGTAAGCTGGATGAAAGAATGATCAGCATGGAGCCGGATAAGAAGCGTATCTACATAGACTATGTTGAAAACACTGTTTACAGTGTTAACACTCAGTACGGTGGCAACAGTATTGGCTTCAAGAAGCTTGCTCTACGCTTAACGATCCGTAAAGCACACCGGGAAGGATGGCTGGCAGAACACATGATGATAACAGGAGTAATTGGCCCAAGTGGGCGTAAAACCTATTTTGCAGGAGCTTTTCCAAGCGGGTGTGGAAAAACCTCTACCGCAATGATGCCGGGAAACACTATTCTCGCCGACGACATTGCTTACCTTAGAAACATCGACGGTGTCTGCCGTGCAGTTAACGCTGAAGACGGGATCTTCGGCATTCTTAAAGATATCAACCCTGTCGACGACCCTGTAATCTGGGATGTTCTTACGAAGCCGGGTGAAGTGATTTTTTCAAACGTGCTCGTGAAAAATGGTAAGCCTTATTGGCTGGGCATGGGCTGCGAGATTCCGAAGGACGGGGAGAACTATACTGGCTACTGGTGGGAGGGTAAGAAGGATGAGAATGGTGAGGAAATCCCACCTGCCCATAAGAATGCCCGTTACACGGTTTCGCTTAAAGCACTGGGGAACTGTGACCCTGAGCTTGACAACCCGATGGGTGTGGAGCTCGGCGGAATCATATACGGGTGTCGCGACGCACGGGGCTACGTGCCTGTTCAACAGAGCTTCAGCTGGGAACACGGCATTATCGCGTACGGGGCTGCGCTTGAAACCGAAACTACTTTCACGCTTGTTGAAGACGAGGGCAAGTATGAGATAAACATCATGAGCATACAGGATTTCATTTCAATCCCGTTTGGAGAGTATGTGCGCAACAATCTTGAATTCGGCAGGAGGCTCAGGAAGCAGCCTCTTGTCTTCGGGGTTAACTATTTTCTGAGAGACTTGAAGACTGGAGAGTTTCTGAACGATAGGCGGGATAAACAGGTTTGGATGAAATGGATGGAGCTGAGGGTTCACAGGGAAGTTGACGCCATAAAAACCCCCACAGGCTGGATTCCTAAATACGAGGATTTAAGAAGGCTTTTCCGAGAGGTGCGTGGCGTAGAGTATTCTAAGGCGGATTACGTGAAACAGTTTACGACACGCGTCCGTGAAAATCTGGCTAAAATAAACCGTGTGGAAAGGTTCTTCAAGGAGAACACTAAAGACACTCCGAAAGAATTATTCGAAATCCTTGAGGAGCAGAGAAACCGTTTGACGAAAGTACAGAGAAAGTTTGGAAACTATGTTTCTCCTGAAAACCTGGAGAAAGAGGACTGGATGGGGGAACAGAGTTGAACAGTTCTAGGCAGTCGCTCCCTCAAGCGACTTGGCGCACTCGCACTTCCTCTCGTCCGGCGTGTTTTTAACGGCTCTTGCAAGCAGCCTCTTAACGTTATCTATGTTCCTGTTAAAGATCTCTTTAACCTCTTCATGCGTAATCTTCACCGGCCCCGTGCCCGCAGCATAGTTGGTCGACATAACTATGCTAGCGTAGCATATTCCAAGCTCCCTCGCCAAAGCCACCTCCGGATAACCAGTCATCCCGACTACGTCCGCACCCCAACTCCTGTAAGCCGCTATTTCAGCCGGAGACTCAAACCTAGGGCCCTCAGTACATATGTAAGTGCCCCTCGGATGGCAGAATATATTCTCCTCTTCACAGGATTTTCTTAAAACCTCCCTGAGCTCCGAGCAGTAAGGACTCGTAAAATCGATGTGCACCACTCCGCCGACCGGAGGCTTATCCTTGAAGATTTTAATCTTTGTCTTGCCGTTGAAAAAAGTAGGTATTCTTCTCTTAGTCGCATCTATAACTTGGTCAACGATGACGAATTCTCCCGGTTTAATGTTTGGGTTTATTGAGCCAGCCGCCTGGGTTGTGAATATTCTTTCAACACCAAGCTTCTTAAGACCATAAATGTTCGCCCTATAGTTTATCTCTGAAGGTGGAACAGCATGTGAAACCTTCAGGCTTCCCGGCTTAGCATGCCTCGGCAGGAAGGCAACAGCCTTACCGCCAATATACCCAAGCTCTATTCTCGGCGTTTTTCCGAACGGTGTTTCAACAATCCGGTGTCCAGCCGTCTCGAGAAGAGTGTAAAGCCCGGATCCTCCTATTATCCCTATTTTAACCTCCTTCATCTTAGGCATGAAAGGTTCTTCAAAGGGCTGTTAAATAAGCTTTACCGGCTTGACAGCGCGGGTGGAAAAATAAATAAGCGTTTAAACAAATACTTAACCAGCAGGGTACGCCCGAGTTGATTAGCCCAAGGGAGATAGTGGAGTTTTACAGGATGCGCGCGCGTGGCTTCAGCAAGCTCTACATAATACTGCTTCTAATCACGATAAACCTTTTCTCAATCTCAATCCTGCTTGATGTCGCCAAGTTCTTCCTAGCTGTTCCGATGCTTCAGGCTGGTACAGTTGTCCTGGCCGCAACCCTCATAGTGGGCGGGGCGGACAAGCTTAGGCTTGAAAGAAGCAAGTCCAACCCCTTCCTAATACTTGTTGAAAGCCTCCGGGTTACGTCCTACACTATTCTGCCTATTCTCATGATTTTCGTCACTGTTCTTTTCTACCTTGGTAAGCCAAGCTTCCTATACTTTCAAAACCTTAGGGGCGTGATCTCGATGCTCATCATATTCCTAATACTCTCAGTGCTCGCTAAAATATTCATATTCCAGATTCAGATACTTGTTTCGCCTTTTGAAAACAGGAAGAGCGTAAGATACATGCTCTATGCTGGAACACTAGTAATATGCTTCTCAAGCATAATTTCATTCGTACTGTCCGATGTACTTCTCCCACGCTACCTGACGCAATGGTTCATGTACGAGACCTTTATCTTCTTCCTTGAGCTGATATTTCTCTACCTGTCCGCCGAGGTGGCTCTAAACTATAGGGCTAGCGTATACATAATGATGTTTCTAACGTATATTGCTGTAGTATTCTTCTCATTAACCGGGGGTGCTGAAATAATCCGGCTGAGCTACACTGAGTACGATACTGTTTTCCCCAAGATAGTCACCGGAGTTTTCCTGCTCAGCATAAACGCTCAGCTTATGGACTCTAGGCTTAAACAGTTCTCCCTAGGCCAGTTCGAAACCAGGAGCGAGGAAGAGGCGACGATGGACAACCTGCTTAGCATTCTAGAAGGGATTAGGAGGGATGTTGACGTAAGCAAGAAGACTATTGAGAAGCAGGATAACGCGATAAAAGTCTTGACTAGAATAATCGAGAGAATGACTGTTTCAAGCAGCGGGGCGATTGAAGAATTGAGAAGAGAGCTTAAAAACATCCGGCCGTCGCAGACAATCAGCAGCCTAAACACATCTTTTTCGAAAAGGCTTGCCGAAGAAATCCTTAAACTATGGGAGAACCATAAGGATTTTCCACTGGGCGATTTAGCAGGCTTCATACTGGGCCCCAGGCCGATGCCGGCTGGCAGCAGGAGGGCAGTCGACCTGGAAAACATCTCTCCGATCCCGCTGTTCATAATGGTCTGCATGACGTTCCTGGAGCTTCAGAACCCTGATTCAGCAAGCGGGAAAACCGTTCAGCAGAAGGACCTAGCCGGGTTCCTGGTTTCCAACCACCCGCATTTCCGAATGAAATGGAGCAGGCGTACAGCTCAGAACTTTGTCAACTCCTTTATCCTGAAATACCTTAAGTCTTGCAGGGAGTCTGGACTCTTCTTCTCAATCGGAAACCGTGGCTCAATCTCTCTCATCCCTGACAGCAGTGTGCAGACGCTTTACGAGTCTGTTAGAGAATACGTTTTGGACATTGGACTGGAAAATATTCCGATAATACTCCTTTACATACCAAAAATAAGAGATTTAACATTAAAGGAGTTGAATATCTCCGAAAATGATTTGAAAAAGATTTTTTAAGAAGATTTTTTAAAAAGTGAATTGAAAATAGGAGAATTTTTTTAAAAGAAACTTTCTCAAGGAAACTTTAAGGCTGAAATCAATCCACGTGATAAACACATTTTGCCCGATGAACAGGAAAAACCTTCGCAGTGCAGGATCAAAGCGACGTATCCGTAATCATTCCAACCCTGAACGAGGAGAAATCAATAGGGCTAGTTATAGAGCGCGTAAAGAGATTCCTCCCCGGAGCAGAAATCATAGTCGTGGATTCCAGCAATGATAAAACCGCTGAAATAGCCTCATCACTAGGAGCGCTCGTAGTAAAGCAGGAGAGGAAAGGATATGGGGCGGCTGTAAGAAAAGGGTTGGAGACAGCCAGGGGCAGGATACTTGCCTTCATGGATGGAGACGGAACCTACGACCCGGCTGACTTAAAGAGGCTTGTCGATATTGTTAAGAAGGGAGAGACAGATGTGGCTACGGGCTTAAGGTTCAGCAGCAAGCCGGCAGGCATGAGCACCGCGAGATACGTGGGGAACTTCATGGTGAACACTGTTTTCTCAATGCTTTTCCTTAAAAAAATCATGGATACCCAGACGGGGATGAAGGTTTTCTCGAGAGAAGCCTATTTGAAGATGAGGCTGAGGGAGAACGGAATGCCCTTCTCAACAGAAGTTTTAACTGAAGCCTGCAGGAAAGGCCTTAGAATAGTAGAGGTGAGAATAAGATACTACAGCAGGATAGGTGTTTCAAAACTAAACCCGCTTAAAGACGGTTTTAAAATACTCCTGTTCATGATTAGGAGGAGAATAGGTTTCTCAAGAGATTAGGTCGAGAGTAATTATGACGCTCTGCGGTATCCGTATCGTGGTTAAAGCCCTAAGAGCCTTGTCGTTAAGCCCAAGGTAAATCAACCTCCTGTAGAAACGCATTTCAAACTTGTCCCAGGTTATAGTGCCCTGCCCACTGGGGTTCTTCTGAGTAGTAACCTTCAAAACCTTTCTTGGAAGAGGAATCGGGCCTGAAACCTTAACATTGTTCTCCTTAGCTATCTTAAGTATTTGGTCCACTACTGTTTGAAGGTCGCTCAGCTCGTTGCTCACTATCTTTATCCTCGCCCTGTTCACCAACTACGCGTTAGACGCTTCGAAAGGGTTTTTATGGGTTTTCTTCAGGTTGAGAGCCTGCGGAAATAGTTTAAAAACAGGTTTTAGAACGGGATTAGGAAGAGGCTCCTCTATCAACCAATATGCTTCAGAGAAAACTTATATATCGTTCAGAAACAAACCCATAAACAGGGCCGGTAGTTCAGTGGTAGAATACCCGCTTGGCGACCCCGAAAAAAGGCCAAAGTGCGGGGGGTCGTGGGTTCGAGTCCCACCCGGTCCATTTTCCTCAGTGTTTAACCGCTGGGTGCCCGAGCCATATGTATACTTTCCCTTCCTTAACGTAAAGATCATCGATTTCTAATTCTTCAATGTCCTCCCTTAAACCATATCCGAGAATGTTCTTAGCGACATTACGTTCAATAAGCCTATTGATGAGAAGGTGAAGTATGCTCAGAATATCTTCTAAATTGTAATTCCCGGCTTTAACGATTACCTTATTAACCCGCTCCGATTCCAATTCGCAGAACAATGTTGTCACTGGAATTACTATTAGTGGCTTCCCCCCTTCAAGCAACGCTTTGACTTCAGGATTTTCCCTAAACATTTTTGTAAGTGTTTGTTCTCGTCTTTTGCAAGCTTCCTGGACAATATTTAGGCTCTCTCTATACCTCTCTTCATCTGAAACTTTATCATCATAAAGGCTGACCGTGATAGAGTAAATCTTGCTTTTTCCAGTCAAACCCACGTCAAGCAGATCATCCACAAGATCCTTTAAACCAGACTTATCACTTACGTATGCAGTAATACTGAAAAGCACATCTTCATCAGTGATCCTGCCTGTAAGTGCAATAGAGCACTCTCTTGTCGTATCCTTCCATCGCTTGCTTACGTATTTTTCAGCATTCTCTCCAGCTAGCTCGGGTTCGTCACCCCATAGCGCGCTAGCTCCGCATCCCCCCTTCTTCAACACGATTATTTCTCATACTTTCCAGGATTTAAGCAGACATTTTCCGGCGGGATGCGTAAGGCCCTGGTGAGCAGCAATTTACGGGCCACCGGCCTATCTTTTTAATCCTTAGGCAAAAATAATGTTTATTATACGGGTTTCAGTTTTCCACAGAGGGCTGCTGATTAAGGATGAGTGAACATAGCCTTGTCTACTATATTGACAACAGCGATATTGATCCTGACAGCGTGGAGGCGGAGAAACGTTACGAAAACATGCGTAGAGAGATTCAACGTGTATACACGGGTCCCTGTGTCGTGAGGCACTACAGCAGGTGTTCGCTGAAAGAGGTTCAGAAGCTGGAGCCGTTGGCGGTTATTCTAAGCGGCAGCGGAACCCCGTGGGAGCAGTTTGTGAAGAACGATTGGACGGGTGAGTTTGAAATAATTAGGGAGGCTGAAGTCCCTATTCTAGGAATATGCGGCGGGCATCAGGTGATTGGAATGGCATACTGGCATCCGCGTCGTGAACTGGGTTGTTCACCTATTCGCCGCCTTAAACCGGGTGAGAAGGATGAGAACGTGGGCACGCATCTTGAAGGGTATTTCGTTGAGAAAGGCTTCCTGCCGGTTAGAATTGTTAAGAAAGACCCTCTTTTCAACAGGCTTGGAGACATTATTTATGTTGACGAGAACCATTACTGTGAGGTTAAGGAGCTTCCCCATGGCTTCGACCTCCTAGCCTCCACGGACGAATGCCGTATTCAGGCTATGAAGAACAGGATGCGCCCACTCTACGGGGTTCAGTTTCACCCGCAGATTTTCAACGATGAGTATCCTGACGGGAGGAGGATTCTTGAAAACTTCTTTGAAATAGCGCAGCAGTATTGGGAAAACCAGCAGCGGCATCACTACATAAACTTTTGAATCGCTACTCATGATCGGCAGCTTAAAAAGACAGGGTTACTGGCATAAGCGGGTCCTCCAGCAACCCCATACTGGCTTACTTGAGAGAATACGTGGCTTATCGCTTGAAGCAAAAACGGTGCGGCGTGCTACTCCAGTCTTTTCCCAGGTCTCCCATCCTGTTTTTCAAGGCTTAAAACATTCTCCGGTTCAACCAGCCCCATACCCTATTTGCCCCAAAACCTTCGAAACGTTTTCCGCAGCCTTCCTCAGCATGGATTCCTCGTTCTCGCTGAGCTTCTCCTGAACGATTCTAAAACCGTTCCTTCCAGCTTCAACAGGGACGCCTAGGCAGACGTTCCTAATCCCGTACTCGCCGTTTAAAACGGCTGAAGCAGGCAGGACCTCCCTGCTGTCGGACAACACTGCCTTAACCATTCTGGCTATTGACGCGCCAGGCCCGTGAACAGTGGCTCCCTTCATGCTTATTATCTCGGCTGCTGCCTTAACAGTCTCGCTTTGAACCGTGTCCAGCTCCGCGTCGCTCAACCCGTATTCCCTGCGCATCCTGTCCCTAAGGATCACCATGTTCTCACCATGCTCCCCGAGGACGAACGAGCTGAGACCGCTCACCCTAATCCCCCTACTCCTCATTATCGTTTTTAAACGGCTTGAATCAAGGACGCCGCTTAAGCCCGCCACCCTATGCCTCTCAACACCGGTTCTCCTCCAGAAAACATAGGTTAAAACGTCAACAGGGTTAGTAACTATTATGAAGACTGTTCCACCGTCTTCTCCACCGGCGTATTCCCTAGCTATGCCCTCTATTATCGGCAGGTTCCTGTTCAAAAGATCCATCCTGCTCATTCCCGGGGTTCTTCCAAACCCCGCCGTCACTATAACGACGTCTAGACCGTGAAGCAGCGAGAGGTCGCTAGTCCCCTTAACCTGAACGTTTAAACCAAGGGCTTCAGCCGCGTTCTGCAGGTCAAGGGCTTCTCCGACTGGAAGCCTTGGCACTATGTCGTAAAGCAGTATTTCATCAGCCTCAGCCAGTAGGAACGAGGCTGCTGAGCACCCGACTTTCCCGGAGCCTATTATCCCTATTCTCCTCAAGGCTGATGCTTCACGTAAACGGTAAACTTAAAAGTATCAGTTTAAGAGGGTTTGGAAAAGGAAGCAGTATTGCATGACGTGATAATAGTGGGAGGAGGTCCGGCCGGAATATTTTGCACGTTAAGCATTCTTGAGAAACTTCCAGACGCATCTATCCTGATCCTTGAAAAAGGACGTGACATTAGCGATAGAACGTGTCCGGCAAGAAGACTCAGCAAGCTCTGTGTAAGATGCGGGGTCTGCAATGTTTACAGCGGCTGGGGTGGTGCAGGAGCTTTTTCAGACGGGAAGATAACTCTCGACCCTGAGGTTGGAGGCTGGCTTCCGCAAGTCCTGTCTTCAGAGAAGACCCGTCAATACATAAAGAAGGTTGACGATATTTTCCTAAGGTATGGGGCGCCGGAGAAGGTTTACGGTGAAGACGAGGATTCTTTCGAAGAATGGAGGAGAAAAGCTAGCCTAGCAGGCTTGAAGCTTCAGAGGAACCCTGTTAGACACATGGGGTCAGACCTCTCGTTTAAAATATTGAGCCGGATGAAGAAGGATATTGAGAAGAGTGTTGAAGTAAAGGTTATGACTGAGGTTGAAAGCTTCATCGTTGAAAACGGGGTTGCTAAAGGCGTTAAGACTAAGGATGGCGAGAACATTTTTGGCCGGTTCATCGTAGTCGCCCCAGGCAGGTCTGGAGCAGGATGGTTAAGAAAAGAGTTTACGAAGCTCAATATCCCTATGAAACGTAACCCTGTGGACCTCGGTGTCAGAGTTGAGGTTCCGGCGGAGACAATGGACGATATTACTCGCGACCTGTATGAACCGAAGCTGAAATATGTTTCAAAAAGGTTTGACGACAACGTGAGGACTTTCTGCGTTAACCCGCATGGGGAGGTTTTAACGGAGTTCTACGAGGGAATCGTAACTGTGAACGGTCACAGCTACAACAGTTACAGGACTGACAACACTAATTTCGCGATTCTTGTTTCAACCGATTTCACAGAACCCTTTAAAGAGCCGATTGAATACGGTATGTCAATAGCTAAGCTTGCAAACCTTATTTCAAACGGGGTTGTTGTTCAAAGACTAGGCGACCTTCTTCAGGGAAGAAGGTCTACGCATGAGCGTCTAAGCAGGAGCCTGATAACCCCAACGCTGCCCGACGCGACCCCGGGAGACCTCAGTTTCATCCTGCCCTACAGGATTCTTTCAAACATTGTTGAAATGCTCAGGGCTATGGACCGTCTAATCCCAGGAATCTTCTCGAAGCATGACACTCTTCTCTACGGTGTCGAAGCCAAGTTCTACTCGTCGAGAGTCGAGGTCAACGAGCATGGCGAGACCCCTGTTAAAAACCTGTTTGCAGCTGGAGACGGTGCAGGCATCACAAGGGGGCTGTCTCAAGCAGCTGCCTCAGGCCTCTACGTTGGACACGTAATCTCGGAGAGGATTAAAGCGTAAGCCTGCCCTCAGCAAGCAACCATATCCTTTTTAACGGGGAATTAGAGATGCTATTCAGGAGTATAGTCCTCAAATATGCTTGCACCGGCTTCGCCCTCCTCACGGCGTTCCTCCCCTCCTCCGGTTTGCTCAGCCTTCCCAAGGGTTTTCTCCAGCCTTTCAACCCTTTCCTCCAGTTTTTCAAGCCTGCTCTCTATGTCTGGAGGCGGGGGAGGAAGCTGCATCTCTTCGGAGAGTGGTGCGCCACACTGGCTGCAGAACCTGGAGCCTCCGGATAATGTTTTACCGCAGACAGGGCAAACAACCGTCGCTGCCTCCCCGGTCTTCCTCGGTTGCACGGGTTTCAGCCTAGCTCCGCATTTGAAGCAGAACTTGTAGCCCACACTGTTCACTGCTCCGCACTCCGGGCAGATCGTCGATTCCTCGGCTTCGCTAACCTGTGCTCCAGGCGGGGAGGATGGGGAGAGTAAGGTCTTCCTCCTTAATCCAAGTATGCCTCCGGCAACGCAGAGTATAAAACCAGCCATACCTATGGCGGACGGTATAAAGCCCCCTAGGAAATCTACGAGGCTGGACACGCCAAGGCTGCGCGGCATAGGTATGAATCTTCCAGCGTACACTAGGAAAACAGGCAGTAGGGAGAAGCAGAAGACAATCGTTGAGAAACCTAGAACTATCGCTGAACCCACTGCAGTTCTCTTCTCGTTGTCACGGCTGGTTAACAGTGCTCCCGCCAGAATGATTGCTGCGAGAATAAGTGTGGCAAGATAGAGAACCGGTTGAAGAGACAGGTAGTGACTGCTGAAGGCAAGGATAAGAACGCTCGTAAGAATCAGTATTGCCCCGCTTACTGAAAGTACCAGGGGGCCGACGTGTTTTCCAGACATTTTTAAACTAGGCTCACGCGCGACTTTTATAAATCTTGATTCAACGCGAGAAAATACTAGTTTATACTGGTCATAATGTATAGCAATATAATTCCCTGTTTCCACCCTGCTTTTGAAACATGCAATACTTTAAACACAGAATCGCAACCCGTGTTAGCAGCCCCTGAGCGCATCACCCCGCTTAAAACGCTTCCTCCTTCATCGAAGATTAATAGCCTTCACCTGTTTCCAACATTACCAGTGGGTAAGCATGTTCTAAGCCCGGCGCACGAGCCAGACTGTTCTTCTAGAGGAGGCTCACGGCGGTTTTACGTGGCTGAGCTTCTCACTCGCCTGCTCCCCGCCGACTCCCCAGTTTTCCTTAGGAATCTCGTGAATTATTATTTCAACAGCCTCCGGGGGACACCGCTTTCAGCGAAGACCCTGGTTATTCCTGATACTATTTTCTTCTTAGCCTCGTTTGAGAAACCAGTCCAGACGTACACGTGGACAATAGGCATAGGTTTAGCGCGCACCCGGGTCTTAAAAGGCTTGTTCTAAAGCAGTTGGGAACGTTTTCCAACGCGCTTTAAAAGCGAAAACTTTTAGCCTGGAAACAGAGTGGAAAAAACCAAGGCTTGTTCAACGCGCAGGGTGAAAGCCTCGTACCTTGGAGGCTTGTAGAAAACTGGAAGTGTGTCTTATGCGGAAAATGCTGTATAAACCATAGGGTTCCACTCCTTTTCAAAGAGTACGCCAGGATAGAGCCTAAGTACGGGCCTAGGTCAGTCGAACCAGGTGAGAAAGAGTTTTACCTGAGAATCCTTCCCAACGGCAACTGCTTCTTCCTGAGGAAGAAGGGGAAACTCTTCGTCTGCAGGATCCATAATGAGAAACCGTATGCTTGCAGGATATTCCCGTTCAGGATTTCAAGGACGGCGAAATACGGCTACGATGAACTCTCGTTTTTCAAATACGGCGGCGAGGCTTTTCACGTGTATCTTGAGAAAAATTGTCGAGGCATAGTTCTCGGGGAACCGTCGCTGGAGTTTACTGGCAGAACAATACCCAGATTCCTCCAGCTGTATCTTGAAACAGTTGCAGACAGAAAGGTTCCGACAGAGTTATGTTAAAAAGCCTAGGACAATAAGCGTGTGAGGAAAGTTTTCATTAAAAACACGCGTGTCGAACGCCCGGCGCCGCATCCGTGAGAGCAGTATTCACGGTTCAAATATTCTTCACGATTTCCAGCTTAGAAGCCTGCTTGACCAGTATGTCACATTTTTAAACAGTAAAAACACTCTTCCACTCAGGATGAAAAATAGTGGAGACGCTGTCTTTCTCTATGTTGCTCCTGACGGTAGTGATTCCTGGTCGGGAAGAACGCCTACGCCAAACCGGTTTAAAACAGACGGGCCTCTTGCCACGCTTCGCCACGCCTTAGAAGTAGTTCGAGAGCTGAAGCGTCAGCAGGATGGAACGCTTAAACAGCCTGTTACTGTTCTAATCCGCGGCGGCACCTACTTTTTAAACGAGCCATTAATCTTCAAACCGGAGGATTCTGGAACCCTGAATCATCCAGTATGCTTCGCAGCATACCCTGGTGAGAAACCAGTTGTCAGCGGTGGGAGACTGTTAACGGGCTGGAAGCAAACAGTTGTGAATGGGAGAAAACTATGGGTGGCTGAGGTTCCTGAAACATCAGGGGGAAAATGGTTTTTCAGAAATCTCTGGGTAAACGGGCACCGTTGCACTCGTGCCCGCAGCCCTAACAAGGGCTACTTTAAAATCGCAGGCGTCCCAGACGTGACTCCTGAGACGAAGTGGAATGAAGGCCAAAACTGCTTCAGGTTCTTCGAGGGAGACTTGAAGGCTTGGAGCACGGTGGACGAGGGAGAGATCGTGGTTATGAACCGCTGGGTTGAATCACGCCTGCCAATAACCCGTGTGGAAGAAGAGGAGCATACAGTGTGTTCGAGTAGAAGAAGCGTTTTCCGGCTGGAACCCGGAGACCTTTATTACGTGGAGCATGTTTACGAGCTGCTGGATTCCCCGGGAGAATGGTTTCTAGACCGTAATAGTTCAATGCTCTACTATATTCCTTTACCCGGCGAAGAGCCTTCTAAAGTTGAGGCTGTAGCTCCAGTGCTTAGTGAACTCATCCGGTTTGAAGGCAAGCCTGAGGAAGACCTTTTTGTTGAAAACCTGTTTTTTCAAGGTCTAGCTTTTGCACATGCTGAATGGTTCTTCAAGGAGAACCCGGACTCTGGAAAGCCGAGTATCGGAGGGTTCCCGCAGGCAGCCATCGGCGTCCCCGGCTCTATTCACGGAGACGGTGTTCGAAACTGTATATTCGAAGACTGCACATTCACCCATCTTGGAAACTATGCTTTAGAACTGGCACGCGGGTGTCAAAACAACCGTGTAGCCGGATGCAGGTTTTTCGACCTGGGGGCTGGAGGCGTTAAAATAGGGGAAACCCTGATACGTGAAGCTGAAAACGAGCAGACCTACGGCAATGAGGTTACTGGTTGCCACATATACGAGGGGGGACGTTTCTTCCACAGCGCTGTCGCAATACTTATTGGCCAGAGCTACAACAACCGTGTCACTCGTAATCATATTCACGATTTCTACTACACTGGTGTTTCAATCGGCTGGACATGGGGATACGGGAGATCACTTGCGAAAGGGAACATCGTGGAGTCGAACCATATTCACCATATCGGTGTCCTATCAAACGGGGAGGGTCCGATTTTAAGCGACATGGGCGGGGTTTACACGCTGGGGGTTCAACCGGGAACAGTCGTCAGGCTAAATCTGATCCACGACGTCGCAGGCCTCCGCTACGGTGGCTGGGGGATTTATTTCGACGAGGGAAGCACCAACATTATTGCTGAGGAAAACATTGTTTACAACACTTCCCACGGAGGCTTTCACCAGCACTACGGTAGGGAAAACATTATCCGTAACAATATTTTTGCTTTCGGACGGGAAGCGCAGATACAGCGTACGCGTCCAGAGCAGCATGTCAGCTTCGTTTTCGAACGTAACATCGTCTACTGGCGGGAAGGAAGCTTGCTAACGGGTAGCATAGGTGATCTTGGGTTTGTCTTCGACCATAACCTGTATTGGAAGGAGGGAGATGGAGAAATCCTTTTCGGAGAATTCTCATGGGAGGAATGGCGGAAGCGGGGAATGGATAGGAATTCTCTCATTGCAGACCCATTGTTCAACGCGCCCGACAAGTATGATTTCAGCTTAAAACCAGAATCCCCAGCTTTCAAGCTAGGCTTCACAGCACGCTTAACGAGAAACAGAAGCCTGTTTAAAAACCTTATATGATTGTTTTAAGCAGGATGGACCGTGAAACGCTCCCTGATCATCTTCCTCTCAACGGCTTTCGCATTGTTTCTCGCAACACTTCTGATCATAAGGATTGTTAGCGTGAATGTGCCACGCGAATACCGTTCGCTGTATTCAAGTCTTAAGTCCAGCCTAGATGATTACGAAAAATACTTGAGCTCTAAAAATATCAGTGAGACGCGTCGAGTATTATTCGGCGCTGAACTGCTGCCGGCGAACGCTAACCGTGGACTAGACCTTCTTAAGCCGAGCGCTGTCGAAGGAGTGAAAATATATCTTGACCGTCTTAAAGAACTCGGCGTCAAAGGAGTAACAGTATCCATAGACTACCCGTTATACTTAAGCAGCTTTGACCACTATCAGGAGTACGTCGAGTTCTACAGGAAGGTTGCTGAGGAAGTTAGGGCTAGAGGAATGAAGCTGGATGTGGAGGTTGGCGTCGTTTTCTCCGGAACTGCTTTTTCAAAGTTAAGTTTAAACTACTCTGGGCTTACTTTCGAAAAGTATAAGGTTGAAAAAAGACAGATGGTTTTCAACATTATTAGGGACTTGAAACCGGATTATCTTACGATCGGTGCAGAGCCAGATACTGAAGCCAGTTTACTGGGGTTAAGCGAGCTGAACAATCCTGAGAAATACACGGAGCTTATAAACCATGTTTTAAACGGCCTTGAAAAAGGCGATACTGAGATTGGCGCAGGAATAGGCAACTGGGGGGATTTGAAGTATGTCGAGTATTTCTGCAGCGAAACCAGCCTAGATTTCATCACTATACACGTGTATCCTGTTTTCGGAAGACTACTTTACAACATAGACGCCATATCTGAAACAGCGAGGCGCCACGGCAAGAACATTGTTGTGAATGAGGCTTGGCTCTACAAGGTTGACAGGCCTGTGCCGAACATCGCTGCCGCTGAAGAAGTGTTTCGCCTAGACGCCTTCAGCTTCTGGGCTCCCTTAGACCAACAGTTTCTAGCTGTGCTAGCGAAATCTGCGAGAGCAAACGGGGTGGAGTATTTCTCACCATTCTGGAGCATATATTTTTTCACATACGTCGACTACACTTGGAACACTGCTCGATTGCCGTATAGCGAATTAAGCGAACGGGTGAACAGGGAAGCCGTTGAGAAAATTATTGCTGGCGAGTTCTCCACGACAGGCGAGTTCTACAAGGAGTTGATAAAGCTTTGGGGAACTGTAGATTAGAGATGTTCATTCCTATTCGTTTTCTTTTATAATCCGCTGTTGAGGCTTAAGAAAGCTTAATATAACCCTGTTATAAAAACGCCCTGGAAATGAAAGTTGCAAGCGACATCACCGGTCTAATAGGAATGACTCCCATGGTTAAAATAAACAGGCTTACTCAGCCCGGGGACGCAACCCTCTACGCTAAGCTAGAATGGTACAACATCGGAGGATCCGTTAAAGACAGGATGGCGCTCTACATTATAGAGTATGCAGAGGCTTCGGGAAGGCTTAGTAGAGGCAAGACTATTCTTGAAGCAACATCTGGAAACACTGGAATAGCTCTGGCTATGCTGGCAGCAGCCAAAGGATACAGGATTACAATAGTTATGCCTGAGTCAGTAAGCGTTGAGAGGATGAAGATAATAAGGGCTTACGGTGCCGAGCTCATTCTCTCCCCAGGAGAGAAGGGGACAGGCGGAGCAATAGAGCTGAAACAAAAAATACTAAGGGAGAATCCTGACAAGTATGTTGACTTAGACCAGTTTAAGGATCCTGCAAACATTCTGGCGCACTACCAGACGACTGGCCGAGAAATCCTGGAGCAGACTGGTGGGAAACTGGACATGGTTGTGGTAGGAATAGGGACGGCGGGAACCGGGGTGGGCATATCGATGCGCGTTAAAAAGTTCAACCCAAGTATTAAGATGGTTGGAGTAACCCCTAGGCTGGGCGTGAGTATTCAGGGAATAAGGAACCCAAGCGAACCATATCCAACTCAGCTTTTTAGAAGAGAATGGTTCGACGAGATTGTTGAGATCGATGAGAAGGAGAAGCAGGAGGCTTTTAGAATCGCTAGGGAAGCAGCTAGAAAAGAGGGGCTGCTCATCGGAATGAGCTCCGGCGCCATAATGCTTATAGCTCTTAGAAAGGCAAGGGAGCTGGGAAAGGATAGGACGATAGTTGCAGTTCTTCCAGACGGAGGAGAGAAGTATTTAAGCACAGGACTGTTCGAAGCCTAAGCATATTCCACTAGGCTTTTAATCTAGATGCGTCGCCCTCATGCGGGGGCTAAGCGTTTTGCGTTGAAAACCTGCACACCGTGTTTCAGCGCGTACTGTGCTTAGCTAAAAATTTCCGGGCCAGCATTAGAATAATAATAAGGGAGACAATAATTATTGACACTATAATTCCAGTATTTGACTCAAGGAGGCTGGAAGCCTTCACTGTCAGCACGTACGTAGCAGCCCTAGTCAGGTTACCGCCTTGTCCAAATATGTTTATCGCGTAGGTTCCAGCCGGCGTGCCGCTGGCAATTTTTATCTTCAATTCGCTTGTAAACGGAGGATTTTGGCTTTCCGGAGTAAATGTGATGGAAACCCCGTTGGGAAGAGTTGATGCGGAGAGAGACACGACTAACGGTGAGCCGCTTGAAAGCATTACGTTAACGGTTGCCGTCAAGGTTTCCCCCGCTAAGGCTGTCCCGTTTCGAGGAAGGATTGAAACAGTGAAGTCGAAGGCTTCAAGGTTTGCCGTCTGGAGAATAGGGCTGTTCACAGTTATGAAAACACTTCTACTCGAACCAGTGTAGGAGCCTGCTCCAAGTCCAGTCCAGTTTACAAACCTGTATCCAGGCGCCGTTGTAACGTTTATCTGAAGCAAGGATCCTGCGCGATACCATCCTGAGCATGGGGAAGCCGAGCCTCCGCCACTCGGGTTGACAAGCATCGTCAAAAAGTATTCCGTGCAGTAGTTTGCGGAAATGAAACCCCCATCCGGCGGGACCATTATTGAACCGTTTCTACGGGTTGAAAGACCATGGGTTGACGACCAAACATACCTTTTCCCGTCTCCAGCATCAACATTACTCGTCCACTCGAAAGTATGCGTTGAACCAGCTTCCCATGTAAAGCTCCTCGGTAAACAAGTATAGGAGTAGCCTACTCCGTCAACGATTAGAACAGTGCCTGAAGCATCGTTTTCAAGACCGTTTGCAGAGAAAGCGATTTTCACTGTAAGCGGATGGGGTGAAACCCTCAGATAAAAAGTGTGTAAAACGTCAGTTAAAAGGTTTACTGCAAGGTTGAGCGATTCTCCACATCTTTTTCTGAAAACAGGGTTGCTCCAATCGTAGTTCCTATCCATCCATACGCATGTGAGACCAGCATCAGCGTCGAAAGTCGTGTCGAAAGCAAGCTTGAGAGTAGCGTCGTAAGCCGAAACCGTGTCCAGAGTATCGTCGAAGCTTAGGAAAACGTTAAACTCGCTGCTGTAGCTACTTGTCTTCCGGTTCACATAATCCTCGTAATCGCTATGGTGCTCCTCACTACCCCAGTCGGTTAAAGACCCCATCACGTGGGCGAAAACAGCCATGTCTGAAACATAATGCGTCATGGCTCCAAGCCTTTTAACAGCTCCTGAAACATCCCCGGAAAGATATAGGGAAACCGCTAGTTCAAACTCCTCCTGAGCACGTTTAGCTGAAGCATCATCCTGCAACGAGCGGTCAGCACGATAGTAAACATGATGCATCCTAGTGTCGCCTATGCCGTCAGGAGCCCTATTGTTATCCGGAAGCTCAGTCCCGTAAAGATAAGTTGCGAGATTACTTACGATGAAACTCTTCTCCTCGTCCGGAAGCCAGTCTAAAGCGTGCTGAGCAATCCAGTCGTGAGTCCCATACTTGGGGCTTGAAGGATCATCACTATAGCCCCCGTTGCTCCAACCGTAGCTTGAACAAAGAGGTCTTGACGCGAGCAAGAAGCCCAGTATGATGAGGCTTAAAACTTTGAAGAGGCTCTTCTCCATGAGGATTATAAACTGGTTTAACCTTTTTTAAGCTTAGCACACGCTTCGGAGAAGAAAAACGGGTTAACGTAGAACTATGCTTCCAAGCTATCCTTTAACCACGCCAAGAGGCACTAGCCTAGCAACCTTAAGCGAAATCCCAGCCCTATGGGTCACTTCAACCACCTGGTCGGGATCCTTGTAGGCTCCAGGCGCCTCCTCAGCAACCAGGTTCATATCCGCAACCCTAAGGTAGACACCTCTCTCCTCAAGCATTCCTCTGATCTGTCTACTCGTAAACCTCCGCATCGCCTCATGCCTGCTCAGCATTCTTCCAGCGCCGTGCGCGGTTGAGCCGAAGCTCGCCTCCATCGCAGTCTCGGTTCCAACCAGAACCCAGCTTGCCGATCCCATTGAACCAGGTATTAGAACCGGTTGACCATACTGCCTGTATTTTTGTGGAATATGATTGCTCCCCGGCGGGAACGACCTGGTAGCGCCTTTTCTATGGACAACAACCTTCTTCTTCTCCCCGTTAACCCTGTGATCCTCAATCTTAGCAATGTTATGCGCAACATCGTAGAGAACATTCAAGCCAAGTTCTGAAGCGTCTTTTTTCAAAACCTTCGTGAAGCTCTCCCTAACCCAGTGAGTAATAACCTGCCTGTTTAAGAAAGCATAGTTGACTGCACAGGCCATTGCAGCAAAGTAATCCTTTGCCTCCTGGCTTTCAACAGGCACGGCTGCAAGCTCTCTATCCGGCAGCCAAATGTTATACTTCCTGCTGGCTGCCTCCATGGTTTTAAGATAATCGCTGCAAATCTGATGCCCGTATCCACGGCTCCCCGTATGAATAAGTACCACGATCTGCCCAACCCTTTCGATTCCAAACCCTTCAGCAACCTCTTTATTCAAAATCCTCTCCACGAAATCAATTTCAAGGAAATGGTTTCCGCTTCCAAGGCTGCCGAGCTGCGGCAAGCCACGCCTCTTAGCGGTAACACTGACCTTACTCGGGTCAGCACCCTGAAGACAACCATTCTCCTCAATGAACTCAGCATCCTCTTTCCATCCATATCCCCGCTTAACAGCCCAGCCAACACCCTCCCTAACAGCATTATCCAGCTCGTCGAAGCTCATCCTAAGCTTCCCTTCAGAGCCTAAGCCGGAGGGAACGTTCCGGAAAATCTCGTCGAGCAGATCCCTCAAAACAGGCTTAACATCCCCCACATTAAGATTCGTCAAGAGAAGGCGCACGCCGCAGTTTGAAACCACGAAGCCATTGGCTATGAAATTATGAACATCGTCTTTAACAGTAAAATCATAAACCTCCTCGTTGAACAGTATTTCCTCCTTTTTCACAACCCTATCCCAAACAGTACCTGTTTTACCAAGACCCTCCGTCGCTGACCCTAGAAAATCCTCGAATGGCAGAAAGCTTAACGGTACTCTTGGAAGACTCTTCCTCTCCCCGTACAGAGACCTTTCAATAAACCTTCGATTTACGTATTCAGATTCCAGACTTTCATATATCGTTGTATTTGACAGGCCTTTGTTCCTCATAGCGAGAGCTACGAGCTCCACCTTCTTTCTAGTTTTTACTACGCGTGTCTTCAGCTTCAAGTAGTGAGCAGCAACATTTGCGAGATGCTTCTTCTCCCTGTTATATTCAAACCCCACCGTGCTCCACAGTTTAGTCAAATTCTCTGGGGAACCAGATAGTATGAGGCGGAGCCTAGTGGAAGGAACATTTCCTTTCCCCACAACCGCTTCAGGCTCCATAGTTATTTTCTTAACTTTAATGCCGAACTCTCCTAGGAGCAAGGCGATTTGCCTAAGAAACTTTACACCAGCCTCCTCATAGCCCTTCTTCTTATTCTGGCTCAAGACAGGCATATAGAAATTAAAGGGATGCCCTGTTACCGTTTTCGGCTTGGAAAGCTCAGCTCCGAAGAACGCGGCAAGGAAAAGTCTCTTCTGCCAAAGGGGAAGCCTGAACAACCATTTAGGCAACGTATAGTTTTGCGAAGCCTTGTTTCCCAGAGGGACACCCATCGCAGCCATAAGCGAGATAAAGCTCCTAGAACAAACCTTAATGCTGTGCTCAAGCATTGTAAAGCCATACTCGCTGTATTTAGTTTTAATCCTGCGTCTCCTAGCTCTTGAATAGATTTTAGAAGGCCTAAAACCTAAGCGTAAAATATCGTCCCTTATATCCTGCAAGTCTTCAACCCTCGCGAAGAACCAGGCTGCGTGGCTCTTTTCGGTGTACAGGAGCGTCCCGTCACCAAGTATGAAACCCATTAGCTTAAGAAGATATGGAAACTTACTGTTATTACTCTTCAATGGGAGAAGCCCTCTTCTTTTGAGTTCAGAGATCAACAGGTCTTTCCGGCCGGGAACCTTAAGACGCTTTAAATCATCCTCCGTCACTATAGTTATGGGCTCAGGATTTTCATACGGTACTCCTTCGAACGGGTAGACGGCGACGTCCTCGTAGCCTACCTCTCTCAACGGCACCATCCCTCTACGTGTGAGAAAAGGATGGTCCTCTGTAGCTATTATCTTCATGCCTGAGCTTGTTTCAACCCTGAAAACTCTGCAGTTAGGGCGAATCCTGATAAAACGTATAACCTCAGTGGGCCTAGCGCCCCTCTCAGGGCTAACGCATGTAACCCGTTCACGATTCCAACTGTTTAAGAACTCTTTGATGGGAAGTCTGTAACCATGTTCATGCAGAATCAAGCTGTCCCCGGATAGGCAGTTGATATCGTAGCCAACGCCTCCGGGTGAAACAACACCCTCCTTAACGTCGAAAGCACCTACGCCCCCGATGGGAAAGCCATAGCCTTCGTGGCCATCCGGTAGAATAATTGAATATTTATATATTCCTGGAAGCGTTGCAACGTTTAATCCCTGCTCAATCGTTTTATCCTGCGTCATCTTCTGCAACAACGTTTCATCAGCGAAGATTCTTAACGGTACTCTCATCCCCTTCTTAGCGCCCACGTCTACATGGTACTCTACATCCGAAACCTTTTCAAACTTGTAGCTCATTTCTCGGGATCACCCTCTAGGGCCTCTGCTTCCCCAGGTGATCCCCCAGGGATTCCTCGATTAACCGCTGTAATCTTCTGCAACCTAGGGTTTTTAAGCTTTTCCGCCATGCGCCACCCGGAAAATGTTTATGTTGAGGACTCGGAATAGCATTTTCTTCAACCCGCAACATATACTTATGTCAATATAAGAATTTCGAAAACCCTCTTGCTCTATCGCTTAACACACTATCCGCGAGAAGCCATTCGGAGCCCCATTCCATGTTTTCATCGTTCAGAGAAATATGTTCAGAACCCGGTGAAAACGGCTAATTCATCATAATAGGGCTACGAATATGAATGATGTTTAGGGCTTGTTAAGATAGTTGGGAGGATTAAAGATGCGGGTTGTCGAGACTAGATTTATATCGAGGCATACCTTTAAACCGGTATGCAACCCGTTTCCAACAATCTGGAAAAGCATCCTTCTCAAGCATTGGTTCTAGCCTTGAAAAAACCCTTTAAACGGGTATTATTAATGCTTGCGATACTTTTCACAGTATTGTTTTCAACCCTGTATTATCTTTTTGCAATCCAACCTTCATCCAGAAAACCGTTGCATATTTCGTTTGCAGATGTTCGAGTTTCCAGTGAAAAACCTAGAGTTTACGAGACTGTTGAACTGGAGATCAGGCTTAACGGCAGTATAAGCAATCCTTTCGATGAGAATGAGGTTAACGTTACTTCAGAAATCATTCTTCCAAACGGTTTGAAATGGAGTATACCTGCCTTCTTCTATCAGAACTATGAGAGACGCGTTGTGAACGATGGGGAAAGCCTACTTCCATCGGGAGAACCTTTTTGGAAGCTAAGGTTCACGCCAGTGATGGAGGGAAGCTACACCATTGTTTTACAAGTTTACTCAAGAAGTGTACTGGCTGATTCGCGCAGACTAACTATAGAAGCCAAGGGCTATTCGAATAACCATGGTTTTGTAAGGCTCCACGGTAATTACCTGGTTTGCGACGATGGCTCCGACCTTTTCCTAATCGGCCAGAACGTTTGCTGGTACACGGGGTCTAGGAAAACTCTTGACTACGATGTTTGGTTTGAGAAGATGGCTGAAAACGGTATGAATTACGCTAGGATATGGATGGCTCCTTGGGCTTTTGCAGTCGAGTGGAGCGATAGGGCAGGCAGGTACGATTTGAAGGAGGCGTGGAGACTGGACTATGTGTTTAAGCTTGCGGAGGAGAAAGGAATATACTTGATGCTGTGCCTGGTTAACCATGGGCAGCTGAAGGCTGGTGAAAACTGGAGTGGAAACCCGTATAATAGGGCACGCGGAGGACCATTATCCTCACCCGAGCAGTTTTTCACGGATCCTGCTGCGAAAGATCTTTTCAAGAAGAGGCTGAGATACTTGGTTTCAAGATATGCTTACAGCACTCATCTACTCGCTTGGGAGTTTTTCAACGAGGTTGATCTAACTGATAACTATAATCCTGCTAACGTAGCAAGCTGGCATGTTGAAGTGGCTAGCTACTTGAGAAGCATAGATCCCTATGGGCATTTAATCACCACGAGCTTCGCTGGGCCGGCTGAGGGAGACCCTGTGTGGAGAACATCTGTCTTAGACTTCACGCAGACACACCTGTATGGTCCCGGTTTCAGGGATCTTGCGCAAGCGGTTTCAAACGAGATAAAGAGAAAGCTGTCAGCATACGGGAAGCCGACGTTAATCGGCGAGTTCGCCGCCGATTGGAGATGGTTCGACTCGCCTCTATACTATAAGGATCGGGAGGGAGTTGAGATTCACGAAGGTATTTGGGCTTCATGCATGAGCGGCTCCTTTGGAACAGCCATGCTGTGGTGGTGGGACGTCTATGTTGAGCCGTTCAACCTGTATTATCATTACGCGGCTTTAAGAAGGTTTCTGACGGGCGTCTGCTTCAGCAGAGCAGGGTTCACGGAGCTCGACTACAGGGTGGTTGAAAACGAGAAGGTTAACGCGTCGAATACTGGTTTCGAGGTTTTCGGCCTTAGAAACGGGACTTTCGCAATGGGCTGGGTGAAGAACAAGGATTACAACTGGTTTAACGCTGTTAACAACTATACTCTTAAAACGGTTGGAGGAGTCGACGTGGAGCTTCCGGGTTTCAACGCGGGAAGCTACTTGTTCGAAGTCTGGGATGCTTACTCCGGGGAGAAAACCTGGGCTACAAGAGTGGAGTCCTCTAACGGGAGGCTTATAGTAGAAATCCCTTCTTTTCTTAAAGACGTGTCTTTTAAAATAATCATGGTTGGAAAATAAGGTGTTCCTAGAGCGCGAAGCTTTATAACGCTCAGGTATTTCAACTTAACACGGCATGAGGCAGCTTGTCGTCTATTATTCTAGAACTGGGACCACGAGAAAGATTGCGGAAGCCGTTGCGGAGGTTTTAAAATGTGATGTTGAGGAAATCAGGGATTTGAAGAACAGGACTGGCCTATTAGGCTGGCTGAGTTCAGGAATGGATGCGACTTTAAAAAGGCTAACCAGGATAGAGAAGCCTGTTAATCCTCCTGAGCTCTTCGACGTTACGGTTATCGGCACTCCCGTATGGAACAGCACGATGTCTACACCCGTTAGAACATACATAGTGGAGTATAGGGATCGGTTTAAGCAAGTCGCGTTCTTCTGCACTCAATACGGTTCCAGGAGCAGCGTGTTGAAAGAAATGGAAGACCTCTGCGGCAGGAAACCGGTTGCAACGCTCATGCTGAGGAAGAGACAGGTGGAAACCGGCGAGTACATTGACGTGGTTAGACAGTTCTGCGCGCAGATAACCCGGTAGGAAAAACTGCGGTGGGAAGAATTAAGGCTGCACTCGCCGTGTTAGCACCTGTTTCCAGGCTAATGACTTATTGCCAGCCGTATTTTTCAACCCTGTATTCTTCAACCGCGTTTATCACGCTTTCCCTCAGCCTTATGGCTTGCTGTACTACTGTAAGCGGGATCACGTATATTTTACTCGGGTCCTCCGGGTCTGCGAATGAAACTATCTCCCCGTCGGAGTCCACTATTCTGAAAGGATAAGTCCATTCTACAACGCGCGTCTCTATCAGCATGCCGAACTGGTCGTAAATATTCTCTACCCTACTATCCTTCTCCTTAACTAGGAAGCCGTGTTCAACAAATATCTGCTTCACCCTTTCAGCATCCAGCTTGCTTGAGAAAGTGATGCTGAAGCATTCGAAGGTTTCTCTAGCAACCTCTTTAATCCCCCGGGGAAGCTCCCCAACGTATCTCGCTTTCCAGCGTGGAGCCTGGAAAAGAGCCTCCAACACTTGAAGGAGCAGCATAGTCTTCAATAGGAGTAGGCGCTAATATCTATTTTGATGAGGGGTAAACTGGTTTCTAGATGTTTTAAGCTTTGAAAGACGATTTTTAGCATCTGTTCCCGCTCTTACGCGTCCCTTCAAAAAAATAGAGGAGGCCGTGTGAGGAGACTATGCGCGTTTAAAAATCTAAAGCATGCTGGGTAAAACCCTTAGGAGAGGAGGCGAAACCCTTTCGCAACCCGTTCCACGAGGAAAATTACTGTTTTCAAGGAGATTTTTACGAACGGGTTTGTTTTGTTGAAATACCAGTTTGAAAGATCCTTTATCCATCGGAGGTCATGCTTCAAGCAAGCCTTCATCACTTCCAACTGTTCCCCATTGGGCTTAGCCCTATACCATTCTCCATTCTTAAGAACACCCATTGGCACGAAATACATGGGTATTATCAGGCTTCTGAAATCTTTAAGCTCCTCTATAAGCTCAAGGGTTTTAACCAGGTCGTCAGGCTTCTCGTCAGGCATTCCGATTATTATTGTTGCAGCAGGCACGACCCTAGATTCATGCATTATTGAGAAAGCGTCCTTCACGATGCTCGGCCAGGAGCCTGCAGGGTAGGGAGCAGCCTTCGCAGGCATTATTTTCTCAGCCAGCCTGGGAGACCCTGTTTCAATCCCTACTTCAACCCCTATGTAGTCATGCTCATCCTGAAGAATTATTTCAGATAGGCGTGTTATCAAAGAATAATTTTCCTCAGCATACTTTACTGCGGAGAGACTCACGTGGCTCCATCCGACAACCTTGAAAAACTGCCTAGCCGTTTGATGCAGCCTTATCAACGGCTCAGGCCTGGGTTTAACCCCGTCAGCCCCATACAGTAGAATGTCTTCAGCGTGCAGTAGGCACCTGTCTAGTCCACAGGCCTTGTTCACCCTAAGCTCCTTCTCAACCATTTCAAGAGGATACTGCCTCAAGGGTCTCAGGGTTACTGAGCAGAACCTGCAGCCTCTTGGACAGCCCCTCATTATTTCAACCAGCCCGTTTACAGACGCGTTTTTAATCACAGGAATCTCGTTTAGCACAGGAGTATCCTGGATACCGACGTGCACATATCGTGGAAGAGGCTTGCCTTCAAGCGCGTCCTGCACGAGTGAAACAATGATTTTCTCAGCCTCTCCCTCGACAACCGTGTCCACCCCCCATTTCTCAGCGTAATCAGGCATCCAGAGCCATTGCCATGCAGCAGGACCGCCGACGATTATCTTAAGCCCGTTTTTCTTAGCCATCCTTACCTCAGGCTTCTCCATGAATTTCCTGAAACACTTGGAGTTAACCGGCTCCCTCCCGGTTAGAACCCACCATTCGCTGCTCGGAGGCCCAAGCGCAAAATAATCGTGATGACCTATTCCAAGGACCTTAGCGTTTTTCAAGTGTTTCCCAAGATAATCCGGGTCTATTACAGCAGCCTTAATACCGGCGTCAAGCAGCGCAGCCTCTATTTTCCTAAGCCCGTAAGGAGCTTCTAAAGGCCTTCCTAAATCATCCACCCTCATCCTTGGAGCCGCTACAGCCATCCAGATTTTCTCAGGAACCATAACCGGCGGGCCGGTTGCCAGAAAGCCCAGGAACTCTTTACCGTGATGGTTAGTCATGAGGGTTCTGTCGACGGAAAGCACAACGTCGAAGCGCTCGTCAACCATCCTACGGCACCGTTGCCTCCTCATCGTAAGCCTCTGAAACCATGTTTTCACCGTCGTAAACCACTATCGTCGCCCAAACATTCTTGTTTGAAAGAGGCCTAATCGCCTCCAGAAGTTCACCCTGCTTAAAACCATGCATATGAATAGTTATTTGCCTGTATCTCGTAAGCAGGGGAGCAATTCTCTCTACAAGCCCACCGGGATCTTCTAAAAACCTTTCTCTCCTAACGGTAACGTGAAGCCTTCTATCAGGATTCACTTAAACCACCTCCTCCAAGATCCTTTCGAAACGCTGCATCACCTTATACTTCACGTAATCCTTGATGAGCTGAGGAGCCTCCTCTTCAACAAGCCTCCTGTAAGTCGTAATGTATTTTAAAGCGATTCTCGCAGCCTCCCTTCTACTGATCCTCCTTTCCAACCGGTCTTCATGAATCCTTTCCAAAACATTCATCACAATGCTTTCAACCATTATTATCTTCCTCTGCCTATGGTTCGGATCCCTAGATATCTTCAAAACACCTTTTCGCGAAAGATTCCGAACCTCTCTGGAAAGCACTACTCTCGAGAGTTTCCCCCTGAGTCTCTCAGCAAGCCTGTTGAAAGAGGTTCCGCCAGGATGGTTTGCAACCTCGTCTATTATCCTTCCGTGAACGTGGGTGAAACTCATGATTGAAAAACCAGTATGGCTTATGAACCGCTATTTAAATATATCGGTTTAGAACGATTTATCCAGAAAATCCCGATTTAACACTCAACGGTTTCAGGAACAGCAGAAACCTACGCATAAGCTTCAGCCTGCGTCAACGGTTAAGCCTGACAACGTTTACAGAATGAGGCTTCAACAGGATGCTTACCCTGCCGTCGAGCACATCAACCCCGGTCTGTTCTATTCCAACCCTATCCGGCTCCTCAAGCGTATTCCTGTCTTCAACCGATTCTCCTGCGATAAACTGTTGCAAACCGCTTTTCGGAGTAAACCCTTTAAAATCAACCTGGAGCTCAACAATATCAGTCTCGCTCCTGTTTAAAACATGTAGGAATATTGTTTCCCCGTCTTTCGAAACTGTCGCAGAAGCATCCACATACGGCACGTATCCACCGGCCTCAGTAGACATGTAATGCTCAGAATCAACCAGCGTCCTGAGAACACTACAACCCTTATTGCCACCGTAAATCTTGAAAACAAAGTATTGCGGAGTAAGAACCATCCGGCCGTCTGAAGCAGCTATTATGAGTGGAAGAACGTTAACAGTCTGGGCGAAACTACTTATCGGAACAATGTTGCAGAGTCTCTGAAGCGCGTTCAGAATCCCTCCTGTGAAAACAGCATCCCTAACCCGTGTAACCTGCGTTATAAGAGGCTCCTTAGCCTCAGGATACCAGACGTTCCACTCGTCAAAAGCTATTTTTATCTCCCGCTTCACACCATGCTTTCTTCTAACCGCCTCAACAAGGCTGTAGACGTTCCTCAGCATCTGCTCAACATGTATTGGAGTAGCCACCAGCTCCCTGTACGGTTTACTCCCGGCAGCATAATAGTGGATTGAAAGATAGTCGAAGCATTTCCCAGCTTCCTTAACCATCTCCATGTTCCACTCAGGATCCTCACAGCCAACAGCCACCAGCTCTATACTCGGGTCAACCTTGCGCATCTCGTTCGCAAACTCAAGAGTCCTCCTGGCGCACTCAGAACCATCCCTGCAGAACCCTATCTGCCATTCCCCGTAAAGCTCATTACCTATTCCCCAGAGCCTTACTCTATAAGGCTCCTCGTGACCATACTTGCGTCTCAGCGAGGTATAGTGCGTAGCCCCGTTTAAATTACAGTACTCCACCCATCGAGCAGCCTCCTCGGGAGTACCGTTCCCAGCGTTGACAACTATGAATGGTTCCGCACCTATCAGCCTGCACCAATCTATGAACTCATCCGTCCCGAAGAAATTAGGCTCTTCAGCCATCCAAGCCATGTCGAAACGCCTCGGCCTCTGGCTTAAAGGCCCCACACCATCCTCCCAATGGTAGCCGCTTGAAAAATTCCCACCCGGCCATCTTACAAGAGGAGGATTCAAATCTTTAACAGCATTTAGAACATCAAGGCGATAACCATTCTCATTAGGTATTTTAGAATCCCTACCGACCCAAATGCCTCCGTAAATGCATTCGCCCAAGTGTTCAATAAACTGGCCGTAGCACCTCTCGCTAAGAATCCCAACCGGCGTCGTCGCATCAATAATCACCCTGCTCTTCAAACATATTCACCCTGAAGTAGAGGCTGAGCAACATTAATAAAAATATTTCAGACTGATGGAAAGAACATGGAAAAGCGAAACATGCATAGCCTATTTCCTCTTCTAGAAAGTTTTAGACTCGAAATATTTCTCCAACAGCTTACGGATGCCGCTTCTAGTTATTTCAGAGAAGGTTGAAGGAACTATTCCAAGCATTTTAGCAAGCTCCCTGGTGCTGACTTTCCTCGGAGTGTCGAAGTAGCCCATTTTCAAGGAAAGCCAGAGAGCATTCTCCTGCTTCTCGGTTAAAACCCCTTCCCTGTGCTCCTGCTTGGTTAAGCCTAGGACCTTAAGCTTAAAACCGAGAGACTCCAATGTCGATATTATTTGTTTAAAAACATCGTAGCCTGGTGCTATAAACTCGTAGACCATCCGGTACCCTTCAACATGCCTGCCTGAAATAAGGAAGGCTCCTTGGGAAAGCATTGTGTTGCAAACACTACACCCGTCCGTTTTAAAGGAGGCGAGTACCGAGCTCTTCGAACCTTTCAAAATCTTAAGGTTCTTCAAAGAGGCCTTTTTAAGCTCGCCGGCTGGAAATTGAACCAGGTGTCTCACAGAGCCTTCAGGCAGTCTCCTGACATCGATAAGCCTGCAATCGTTAACGCCGAGCTTAAACATGAGCTGCAAGCCCTTGCACTGACTGTTCTCAACCTCAAGAGTCACATGGTACAGTGTTTGTTCAAGAGCCATTCAGCCCACCTTCACCAGAATAACTGTTAAAATCGTATTAAAACCTATCTGGCGCGGGTAGAAGGTTTCCAAAGGCATTAAGTTTTATCTTTAAATACGCGCGTCGGAAACGTAGGCTGAAAATGCTGAAAACCATCCTCGCAGCCCAGCAATGCTTAGAATGGATGGAGCAGCTTGCCTATCAATACGGGTATTTAGGGGTGTTTATCTTATCGTTCACAGGAGCCGTATCCATCATCATCCCCATACCGTACACTGTCGTAATCTACCTGATGGGCTCCATCATAGATCCTTTCCTGATAGCTGTCTCAGGAGGATTAGGCTCAGCCCTGGGAGAGCTAGTAGGCTACGTTCTGGGATACTGCGGCAGGAAGCTGATAAGCCAGGAGCATAAGAGGAAGATGGATTACATGCTTAAAATATTCAGCCGTTACGGTGCTGTAACAATATTCCTGTTTGCACTCACACCCCTGCCCGACGACCTGCTGATAATTCCGCTCGGCATAATGCGCTACAACCCAGTTAAGATCCTCATACCCTGCGTCCTGGGTAAAACCCTTATGTGCCTCATACTGGCGCTTGGAGGAAGGTTTTCAATAAGCCTGGTTAAAAGCCTTTTCGGAGGGGAGGGGGGATGGGCTGCAACCCTAGCATCCTTCCTGCTCCTAGCTGGAATCATAATAGTGATGATGAAGATAGACTGGGAGGAAGTCTTCTTCAAATACGTGGAGAAGCGGGGGAAAGCACAGGGTCAAAATAATTAAATAAGGGCTTGAAGCCACTAGTGTTCAATGGAAAACTTTGAAAAGGAATACTGGCTTGAAGTTGAGCTGCAACACCCTAAAGGATGGGTGTTGGCGGCGGAATCCGGAGGAATATTAGACGGGTATTTCAGAGTAGACTCGAAAACAGCCGCTAAGCTTGAAGTCAAATGGGAGAAACAGGCGTCTGAGGGGAAGGCGAGGTCGAAAGTGCAGCCGATGGTTGTGATAAACAGGTTTATCGAAGACTATATGAAGCGGACTGGCGCGCGCTCTAAGATTAAGGCTGAAGTATACGAGCGTGGAAACGCGAATATCTGTGAGCATAATGCTTATTTCGCAAGATGGCGGGGAATCGGAGACGTAGCTACTCTCTCCTGGGTGTGTGAAGACGAGAACAAGGTTTTCCTCGTCAACTACTATCTGGAGCCGGGTGAGAAATGGGAGGATGTTGCAGGATGGCTGATCCCCGGGCTCGTATGCCATACTTCGGAGAAATTCTGGAGGTACCGGCTTATCGGCGTGGAGTTTAAGATACCTAAGGGCTATGCTCTCCAAACCAGGAGGCTGCTGCTAGGCAGGCCGGTGGCCGTCTTCAAAGCAGGGGAGAAAACACTGTTGATCCACTGGTCAACCTTCGCCAGAGAAATCCTTGCCAAGTATAAGAGTCTTGTAGAATGGGCTAAGAAAGAGGCTCCGAAGGAAGTCGGCAGCGTCATGAAAGGGTTAAAGTACGACATGCTTAAGCCAGACGAGAAGACGGGGAAAATGGTTGTGGAGGAAACTGGGAGAACATTCTTCGGCGGCAGGACGACTGTTAAAACGTTAAGAATCTGGCATGACTCAGGCTCCAACAGAATATTCTTAACAGGCTACTCAGGCCCCAGGGATAGCATGACCGACCTTGAGGAGCTTGAGAAAAGCATAGTGTTTAAGCCTGACTAGGTGAATAAGAATGCCTCTGTTTGGAAGAAAAAAGAAGGAGCCTCCAAGGGTTTCGCCGGAGAGGCTTTACAGGAGCATACCTATCGTAAGCCCGGTGGTGAAGCATGAGGAGGATGCTGACGGCATCGTCACAATCCTTATTCCCATTCGAACCGGCGACCCTAAGAATCCTGAAAGAACAGCGAGAATAAGGCTTGACGAAATAGGAAGCAAGGTTTGGAAGAAAATAGATGGGAAAACACCGCTTAACGAAATAGTCCAGTGGATGAAGCAGGAATTCATGTTGACGGAGAGAGAGGCAGAGGTCTCGCTGTCAATGTTCATGAAAAGCCTTGTCGACAAGAAGCTTGTGGCACTCGCCCTGCCGCCGCCAAAACCAGGAACACCCGAGGTTCAGGAGGAGATTGAAAGAATAAGGTTTGAAATAGAGGAGCTTGAAAAAGCCTTTAAAAAGAAGAAGGTGGATGAAAAAACCTTCAGAGAGCTTAAGGAGAAATACGAGCAGGCGATTAGAGAGCTTAAGGAGAAGGAGGCTGCTGAAACCAAGCCCCCGGATAAAACACAGGTTAAGCCAAGCTGACGCACTGCTTATCGAAGCGCTTATTTAGCTTTTCAACATTCCTCTACCGTGGTAAGAAGCCTACGACTATGGAACTTCAGAAGCGTGGAGAAGGGCGAAGTTAGGCTTGCCCCTTTCACAATTATTCTAGGCGGCAACAACTCAGGTAAGACAACTATTCTCGAAGCCCTGTTCCTCGCGCCAAATCCTTTCCGCAGAGCCCCCTATTCCGGGGTTGACGTTGCCGTCAAGATTCTTCAAGAAACACACAGGGTTTTTGAAAACACGGGCTACTTCTTCCTTTTCCACAACTATACTTCGAGCGAGGCGAGAATCAAGTGCGACAGCCACGTCATAAGCTTCCTCAGGGATGATGAAACAATTTACGTCACTACGAACAAGAGTGACGCTGGCGAATGCTTAATGCTTAAAGGGAAGCCGGCTAATGTTTTAGGAAAACTGTCTTTCACGCTTACCAACATAGTCTCCATGTATGTTAACGATAAGGTGACTAAGGAGGATTCTCTGCTTCTCAGCCCAAGCCTTACAAGAATGAGTTACGACTATGTGAGGATAAACTGGCCTCTCCTCGCCCACAGTAATGTTTGCAGCAGGATCGCTGAAGAACTGTCTCGACTCCCCGGTGGAAAATGCGTCGACATAACCATGGAGCCCTTCTTCAAAGGAGGAGTATCGTTAAACCTCCTTCTTGAAGAAGAGAAGAGGATAAGGCTTAGCGATGCTGGAACAGGGGTTCAGAACTACGTTATAGCGAGAATTCTTTACGAGTTGAAGAAGCCGGAGATACTGCTCTGGGACGATGTGGATAATGGTCTTGACCCGGCTACGCTTTTAAGCGTTGCACGCTGGTTCTCCAGTCTCGTGGAAAAAGGCACCCAGGTAATCGTAACCACCCGGAGCCCTGAAGCCGCGAGAAGGATTGCTGAAGCCGCCGGAGGCAGGCCGACAATACTTTTAAGCATCCTTAAGGAAGGCAAGCTTGAAACCAGAAGACTGCTGGAGACTGAGCTGGATGATGGAATACTGGAGGCGGAAAAACCGTCGAAAAGCCTGCGTGCCGCTTAGGCTTGAAACCTCACGACTTAGAATAAGTTTAGACAGGACAGGTTGCTCAAAAATGGGGGATAATTTCTTCCTGCGTTTACTCGGCGGTGAGACTCTCCACATCATTGAAAAACCATCAGCATGCTCTTAAACTTAGTTTGCCAACTCCTCGGATGAAACTAGCGTGCGCTACGGGTCAACCGGTTGGTTTATTTTAGCGACACGACAGTAAGTCATGATATTTTATTTCATTTTCTACACGATACTTGATACGTTTTTCCCCAGATTAAAAAACTTTAAAAGTTGCTCAAAGAGGGCACTATAACTTTGATGACGAGCTCTTATGAAGCGTCAAGCATTGTCCTTTTTATCACTGATGTTCCTGGCAATAATGATTTCCTATTTCGTTTACTCATTGTGGAGGGTTGAGCATATGAAAGAGTCACAGACTTTAATAAGAAGAATCGAATTAATGCCTTCTACTCCTGAACCGTTTGTCATGAAAAACTGGAAGGAGCTTACTAAAGCATACATCCGTTTCGTCTTCAACTTCAACCTTACCGGTGAGTACTTGCCCTTAATAAGGCTAGATAAATCTGACACGGACGCTATTTCCTTCGACCTGCCGTCTTACATCGGCGATTCTAGGATGCGTGAAGGCTCTGGAGAAGCAATTAATTGCGTAGCAGCAGTGTTGAGTGGCACGCTTGTCGGTATTAACATGAGTAACTATAATGGTTATGACTGGGTTTCAATGTGTAAAAGCTGGTTCAGTAAGGAAGACGGTATATTTCTCAATGCTAAGAGAGGGCAAAGCGGAGGGTCTTTCTGGTATGACATATATCCAAACATATTGATTTTTTCCCTAGTATACTACTATCCGGAAGCAGCGCCTTCATGGAATTCGACTCTGTATAATGCGGCTGAAAGTTTTTACAAGGCTTCCCAAATTATTCGCACACGATACAATGATTCAGATTTTGACTTCACCGCGTTCGATTTCCGCAGAATGATACCCGTTAATAACGGAAGATGGGTGGAACCGGATGCAGCGGCAGGAATCGCATGGCTGGAGTACATGGCTTACGTGAAATGGGGCAATCCGCGTTTTCTGGATGCTGCGAAGTGGAACATGCAGTTCCTCCAAGAGAGGAAAATTAATCCTTTCTACGAAGTGTTGCTTCCCTTCGGAGCCTATACTGCTGCACGCATGAATGCAGAGCTCAGAACAAACTACGATGTGCAAAAGCTTTTGAACTGGTGTTTTGACGGCGAGACCCCGATAGGCCCAAGACCCGGATGGGGTGTTATAGTCGGCAAGTGGGGTGATTACGATGTCAATGGATTAGTAGGTAGTCTTACAGACGGCGGCGGTTATGCTTTTGCAATGAATACCTTCGACATGGCTCTGCCACTGGTACCCCTAGTACGTTACAACACTAGTTTCGCCAAGGATATAGGCAAGTGGCTGCTTAATGCTGCGAACAATGCTCGATTGTTTTATCCGGATTCACTCCCGGAAAGCCATCAATCCTCCTCATCATGGAGATATAGCAACGTTGTTGCGTATGAAGGATTGCGATACATATGGAATGGGAAGAGTCCCTACGCGATGGGTGACCCCATTCTCCATGGCTGGGGCGCTACTGACCTGGGTCTTTACGGGTCTTCCCATGTGGGAGTGTTCGGCGGAATCATTAGTCTTACTGATGATGAGAAAATACTTCAAATAGACCTCCTTAAAACAGATATGTATCACGGTCCTGCTTACCCAACATACCTTTATTATAATCCTTATGATGTTGAGAAAAGTGTAAAGATAGAAGTTGGTTCTGAGCCGGTGGACATTTACTGCGCTGTTACACATAGGTTTTTAGGAAGGAGTGTAACAGGCACTGGGGTGATTACGCTTCCGCCGGACTCGGCTGCAGTGATTATACTAGTGCCGTCTGGGGGTCAGGTTGAATATTCTAACGGAAGAATGCTTGTGAACGGGATCATCGTAGACTATGAATGTGAAAGTTAAAGTGCTGAAAGCTTTATATTGCTGATAAAAAGAATCATATAGCCAAGATTGCCAAAACAGATCAGGTTCGACGAGAAAGATAAAGTTATTCTCTCGATCCTGTATGAAGACGCTCGCCTTAAAAACAGGCAGATCGCTTTAAAAACCAATCTTAGCCAAGCCACTGTCGCCAGAAGAATCAATAAAATGAAAAAAATGCAGATTATAAAAAGGGTTGTTCCCATAATTGATTATAAAAAAATAGGCAAGACTTCTGCATGCTTCATCCTGCTCGATTTAAAGAACTGCGATGCCGACAGCTTGATGAAATACTTGGAAAATGCTGAGGAAGTAATATGTTTGTATCTTCTTGAAGGAGAAAAAATGCTTTTAAAAACTGTTTTTGAAAACAGATCGGCTTTAAATAATTTTGTCGACAAGATTAAAAGGTTTTTCGGAAGCAACATCGACACTCTTTACGAGGTCAGATCCATCCTGATTGAGGAGAAATGTCCCTTCCAAGGCGTTTCAGAGTTGAGGGCTGAAACTCATTATGAGGATCAGTCGAAAATAATGCTAAGCAACAGTAGGATTAGGCTCACTGTAGATTTAGGCAAGGGTGGAATAATAGACGAAATAGTTCCCACGAACATGAGTAGCATAAACCTGGCTTTTCCCGAGCTTGGCCTGCTTTTCGACACTTTTATAGAAACCCAGTTTTGGCTGGACGAGCTTCAAATAACTAAGCCCTACTACAATATAAAAAGGGATGAGAACTGGATGGAGCTAAACTTCAGAAAATCAGTTAAAGCGATTTCTGCGTTAAGAGGTTTAGAGATAACTAAGACAATTCGTTTAGAAAAAAACTTGAACGAGGCTAAGATCAAGTATTTACTGGTCAATAATGGTGGAGCTGAAAAAACATTGACGCTTTGGGTTTGCAACTATCTTGACGCCTCACTATTCTCAGAGCTGATAATCCCGTCGGCTGACGGCGTTAAAAAAATAAAGGTTGTGAACGATTCGAGCAGAGGCTTTTTCACAGTTTCGGAGAAAGAGCTGAATGAGCTGGTGGGGAAATACTGGCGGGATGAATGGGGCTTATTCGTCCACCCCGAGAAGCCTGTAGATAGAGCTGGCTATTTCAGTAAGCTTTTAAAAATCATCCTAATGTTTCACTTCGACCCGAAGCAAGTGTGGGTTGTTAAGAGGTTTTGGGGAGAGAAATACGTTAGTCTAGAACTACTGTTCAACCCAGCCTCCATGCGGCCGGGGGAGACTGCTCAATACGAATTCAACATCCGCTTGTTATCAAGCAGGAAAGACTATTCTGATGAGTTTCACGGTAATTTGTTTCATTTTTCCCCGGATATTTGACACATTTTTTCCTTAATTGAAAAAACTTAAAAAAACATCAAAAGTATTAACAACGGTAAAAATGAGCCAGGAAGCTGGCGTACAAACATATGAGGAAGGGGGGGCAAAAACTGTTCTAGCAAAATTCCCGTTACGTGCCTTCATAATAGGCCTTATACTGGCAGTGATTTCGACCATGCTCTGGGTTGCGCATACTCGTGCCAACTTGACCTACAATATACCTTGGGCAGGCTTAGCTGCAGGAGGAATAGACTTCACACTGTTCATAGGATACGGTTTCGCTTCCCTAATAGTTCTACCAATCATCCTGTCTAAAATCGGCGTAAAACTTACTCCTACGGAATACGCTATCATATACATAATGGTTCTAATCGGATGGACTGGGCCTGCTCTTTTCTGGATGTGGGGCGTCCAAATATGGACTGTCTGGACATGGAGCGGAGGAGTCGTGGCAAAAGAACTTGCATTAACCGGGAAAATACCTGCCTACTGGTATGTTTTGAACGAGAAACAGGCAGAATGGTTCTTCTCAGGCGGGCCTTTCATATTGAGCGAAATCTCTAGTCCAATACTCTTCTGGAGCGTAATGGCCATATGTGAAGGACTCATGACGTTCTTCCTAGCTCTGATCTTCAGAAGGAAATGGGTTGAAACCGAAAGCCTACCTTTCCCATTCGCCTCCTCAGCAGTAATGCTGGTAAACATGACTGAAGAAGCTCAAGACAAGCCCGGTATTAAAATGGCGAGAGAAAGGCTACTCTGGATCGCGTTCCTAATCGCAGTGCTGGCTTACGGGTTCAACATAATACATGCTTTCATTCCAACAATACCGCGGATTCCAATAGATGAAATCGATCTGAATCCTTGGGGTGGGGGGAACATTGGAGTCAACCTGGATTTAACACCGACGTTTAAAGGCGCGATGATCGTTCTAAACTTCAATCCTCTGCTTATAGCAGCATTATTCCTCCTGCCGCTCGACATCCTGTTAACCACGTGGGTAGCAATGGTTGTGTTTCAATGGATATGGCCTGCCGTCGGGATCTCTACAGGCTTGTTCCCAGATATCTCGGCGCAAGGCGCTTGGAGCGTATGGTGGGCACTTGGAAACGAATGGTCCGGAGCAATCTGGTATTTACTTGGATATGGCTTTATACAGGGAGTGGCAATATGGGTGATAATATCGAGTCGAAAATACTTTTCCAGCCTAATCTCCTCAGCCATCAAGGGAGACGCTGAATCCCGCATCGGCCTCTTCGGCTTCATAGGCATAACCGTGATATGGCTACTCATCATGTTTGCGCAAGGCGCTAATCCATTGGTTATAACACTTTCAGTAGTCTATTTCCTCCTCGTCTACTTGGGAATGATGAGGTACCGTACGGAGTCTTCCCCCGCCGGCGGCGGCTTCTGGTGGTGGAACTGGACTAACGGAGTCTTCTCAAAAATAGGTAACTGGCCGATAGGATCGCCTGAAGCATATGTAACAATGAACCTAACGTCTCCAATGGGTGCAGGCCCAGGCAATATACAGTATGCACTATTATCAACAGATATTGTGCATATTTCATCACAGTTCAAGATGGATGTCAAACACCTGTGTTTAATCGTTGTCTTAACCACAGTGATCACCGTGATTTTCGGAGGCATATTCTATGCCTGGTGGGGCTACGCTGGTTTAAGAGGCCTCGGATGGCTTAACGACCAGCAAACCTTCGCGATAGACCTTGGGTATGCGATTTATAAGAGTGGAACATCGTTCAAACTAACTGTCTGGGAGCCAACATACATTCCTTACATTGCTGGAGTCGTCTTGGCGGTGATACTCATGTGGCTTAAAGCGACTTTCGCAACAATCCCGTTCAACCCGTTAGGTTTAATAATGGGCTGCATGTACATGTGGCCATGGGTTTTCACGTCAGTGCTGATAGCTTGGCTGGCAAAGTACATAATCTTCAAAACAGGAGGAACCCCATTATACCAGAGGCTTCTCCCCGGTGCAATAGGTTTCATAGGTGGTTATTGGTTTGTGAAACTAGTCATGTGGTTCATAGTCCGCCTCTTCATAGGATTACAGCTACCGCCCCCATAGAAGCAAACATGTTTTTTTCAAACATCTATTCTTTTTCCGCTTTCTCCACTAAAAGGTGGTCGGCTTGAATAAGATGAGAATATTACTCCTCACAATTCTTCTCATAGTGTTTTCCATGATGTTCCCCCCGGGCCCTCTAAATCCGTCGGGATTAGGAGAGGAGAGAGAGGATAGTAGCGTTATGCACACGAGCCTCCACAGCATCATGCAAAAAGTTGATTTAAACGCTGTGGTGAACCATGTTTCTTACCTTTCCAGTCTGGATTCACGTGTCACGGGTTATCCCGGGTATGAAAAAGCCTGTGAATATGTTTACAGCAGGTTTGTCGAATACGGTTTATCAAACGTCTCATACCACTTCTATAATGTTGCAGTTCCTATTGATTACGAGACATACGTATTTCTCCCCTCTAAAGGTGTTAAACTCAAAGCTTATGCACTTTGGCCCAACGGTATACAGGCTAGTTCAATAAATTTAACGGCGCCACTCGTCTACTGTGGGGACGGCGAGTGGAGAGATTTTGACGGAAAGAAGATAAACGGAAGCATAGTTCTTCTCGAGTTCAACAGCCGTGATAACTGGTTGAAGGCTTCTGAACTGGGAGCTAGAGCCGTTATCTTCATAGAGCCGGACGATACTTCTACCTCAGAGGCTCAGCTTAAGAAGCTTAATTATGTTCCCCTCGATTTCCCAAGGCTCTACGTGAACAAGACAGCAGCGAAAATAATCCTTGACGAGCTTAAGCTTGAAGATAGTCTCACAGTACAGGTTTTCTCAAACATGAAGTATGAAAACATACGTGCAAAGAATGTAGTTGGCTTCATAAACGGGGTTGACCCTGATCCAGCGATACGCGAGCAAATAGTGTTGATAGTTTCTCATTTCGACTCGGCCTCAGTGGTGCCGGCGCTCTCACCTGGAGCGAGCGAGGCAATCGGAGTGGCGGCGCTTCTTGAGCTTGCAAAGTTTTTCGCCGAAAACCCTGCTCCACGCACATTAATGTTTATCGCATTTTCAGGACACGGGGAGAACCTGATGGGTGCAAGGGCTTTCATGGGGGACATCGTATGGTTCGAAAAGAATGTTTCTCTCGCATCGAAGTTTGTCAGCGTGCTGGATATAGACATAACTGCTGAAACGGACTCCTCGGGATTCATGTTCTCCTTCATTGGAAACCAGGAGTCAAACAATTGGTATTCTGCATACTATCAAAGTTTCATCGAAAATGTTTCGCAACTCTGGGTAGATCTGTATGCGAAAACATACAGGATAGAAGGATATCCTGGCATGCTTCCCGTAATGATAAGCCCGCTGAGCATCAGCTCTGAAGGAAACATCTTCGGCAGTTGCGGAATATTCTCAACCATTCAAATAACAGGCCACTCTTGGTATCGGTATAGGGGTACACCTATCGATACGCTGGATAAATATGATTTTAACAACGTTAGGCCACAGGTGCAGGTTTTCTTTTTAAACGCTTACCTTCTTGCTAACTCTCTACCCAAAAAGCCTTTGCAACCGTTCAGCATCAGTTTCGCAAGGTTTCCACAGGGTAGCACTGTTGTGCAGGGCGGCGGATTCGGGCTTCTAGTTGGGAAAGTCGTGGAGTATGACATGGCGAAAGGGGAATACGAGCCTGTTCCAAACAGTATCGTCTTAATCAGATCTTCAACAGGCAGCGAGTTTCAAGTGACGTTTACTAACGCTGAGGGCGTTTTCATTTATCCTGGAGCACGTCCACTAGCCCGTCAAGGCTACCCGTATTTTGTAGAAGCGTACACGATTAACAGCTCTACCAATTCAATACTGTACGCTCCAGATTACGGTAGGTATGTAGCATCCTACAGCAATTACATACAGGTTCCGATGGAGGGGTATCTGGGCACTTTAGAGCATCCGAGGCCTTTTGTTGTTTTCAAAGCGGGAAGCCTAGTACTGTATGATGTCTTGGCCACTGAGCAACTACTGTCGACGATTAGCTTTTACTCTCGCGAATTAGGAATAACAGCTGGAACAATATCTCCAACGATATATGTAAACGATATTGGAACGCATGCTCCGCCTGATCATTACAGCTGGATTGCGGAGAGTGCTGTCAGCATTGTTTTCGCAACCTCTTCGAAGCCTATCGAGGTAATAATTAAAGTTGGCTCGTCACCATTAGGCATGCTGATTAACGCTACTCAAGAACATCCAGAGGGTTCAGGCATCAGGTTAAGGATTGGCGAACAGTTAAAAATCACCCACACGCCTTTAAAACTTGCAAATGATCTTCTTCTCCTCAACACTGCCCGTTTATCCAGTGCTAACTTAAAAGGATTATACACTGGGGCTGAGGACTATCATAGTCAGGCGTCAGCTTCCTTGGAAAACGCTAAGACCGCTCTCAACAGGAATGAATACTCGCTTTTCTATGCGGAATGTATCGAATCCTGGTCTTTAAGCAAACAGGTTTATCAACTTGTTATGGATAACATTAATTCCTCAGCAAGCACCGCTTCATTCCTATTTGCCTTCCTGATCCCATTCACACTGATCTTCGAAGGACTCTTCTTCTCCAATGTTAAAGCCTCCGCTAAGACTAGGTTTCTCAGGATAGTTGTAATCTTCGTTTCGATTCTAATGATCCTAGTGTTTTTCCATCCGGGTTTCAGAATCGCTTCAAGCATTTACGTCTCCCTGCTCGGATTAACTATTCTAACTTTCACTCTCCCGGTAACGATAATTCTAATCTTGAACGCGGAAAGATTTCTTAGAGAAGTCAGAGTCAAGCTTATAGGAGAACACTATACTCGAGTGGGCAGGACAGCAGCCGTTTCTTTATCTTTCAACATGGGGATTTCACAGATGAGAAAGAGGACTTTAAGGACCTTCTTAGTGTTATTCTCGTTAATAGTAATAACTACGAGCACAGTCATGTTCACCTCCGTCTACCCGCTTACGATTGTAGGTAAGTATCCGAAGACAGGGCAAGCCAACTATGCAGGCTTGTTCCTGAGAGACATAGGTTACTCCTCGCTTAACTTCTGGTTTGTTGACAGAATTGTGTCCGAATTCGGGGCTAACGCTAATATCTGTGCCAGAGCCGTACTATACCCGCCGAGCAGCTACATAAAAGACGGGTTTAAACTGTTTAACTCAAGCATGCATGAAACACGTGTCCTGGCTGTTTACGGTTTATCTTCAGAAGAAGGAGGAATAACCGGATGGGCTGAAAAACTAGTAAACGGCTCATGGTTTCCCACAGGGTCTCTGCGTGTCGCAGTATTGCCAGACTCGTTGGCGAAAACGTTGCGAGTGAAAGTCGGGGACACGGTCTTCCTAGAAGGCCTGCCTTTAAGGGTTGTAGGAATACTTAATTCCAGTGAAGCCAACCGGATTGTCGACCTGGATCAGAACCCGGCGACACCTAGGGATTTAAGAGTCATAACTGGAATAGGGTTCTTCTCCACCGGCGACCTGATTTTTGTACCGTATCAACTAGCCATAGACCTCGGGGGTAGCCTATACTCCATCGTAATCGGCTTTAGAGAAAGCAGTCAAGTGGCTGATGCTGCAGAGCGGCTGGCAAAGGAGACGCGGCTCGCTATTTACGCTGCAGAAAAAACAGGTGCGGATGGAAATATTTACTACTGTTCAATCGCAAAGGGGATCCAGTCTTATGGTTACACTATGCTTCTACTCCCGTTAATAATATCCGGACTAGTAATATTCAACATGATTTTACGTGTTGTTTTTGAAAGGACGAGGGAAATAGGAATACTCGGGGCTGTTGGCGCATCACCGCTGCAGATAGCTGGAATGTTTCTCGGAGAAATTGTTACATACGCTATAGTTAGCGTCATCATCGGCTATGTAACCGGTATTGTTCTGCTTCAGACTTTAACAAGCATGGGTCTTTTCATCTTTGAAGGGTTCTTCCCAAACTATTCCTCAATGTTTGCAGCATTCGTTATAAGCTTGATTCTGCTTTCAGTGTTAATTCCAAGCCTATACCCTCTTTACAAGGCTTCCAGAATAGTTACGCCCTCTCTGGAAAGGAAGTGGAAGCTGCCTACAAAACCTGTCGGCGACAAATGGCTTATCCCGCTTCCCTTCGTATTCGTGAGCGAGAGTGAAGCCCACGGTATGCTAATGTTTCTGAAAGAGTATCTCAGTACGTTTACGTTGGAAGGCTTCGGCGCACCATTCGTCACTAAAAGCATAGCCTACAGGGAGGGGGAAAAGGAAAAAATCCTATCCGTCACAATGCATATCGCGCCTTTTCCAGCAGGCATTCATCAGAAAGTGGATGTCAATATAAGGTTTGACCCCAGCATTAAACGTTGGGCATCGAGTCTTCAAATCACAAGAATAGTGGGCGAGTTAAACATGTGGCAGAAGTCAAACTACATCGTTATAGATGCTTTAAGGAAGCAATTCCTCCAGTGGCGTGGCTTGCCTGAATCCGTGAAAAACAAGTATAAGGTGATGAAAAATGAGTAATAAGAAAACCACGTATGGGAAAGGGTTAACATTAAGGGTGATGCTTGTAATCCTGTATTCCGGCGTATTCCTAATGCCGGCAGTCATATTTTCCACCCTCACGTCTGGAGTAAGTGTTGGAGGAAGTGTTAGCTTCGTAGTTGCTTTTCTCGCGATCGAGCTTGCAGCACTCATGGGCTCGTCTTTAAGCAAGCAGGAAGTATTCATACTGTGGAGCTGCAGCGGGGTTGCTGCAACCGACGTGATCTTTCTCTCCCTGCTGCAGAACCTGTATTTCAGATCAATCTCTTCAGTAACCTGGCAGTTTAAATCCCTCGATACTTCTTTACCACTGCCTTTAGCTATTCCAGACTGGTTTGCACCCCCTCCGAACTCTCCGGTGCTCCTGCTCAGGACTTTCCTTCATCAAGACTGGTTGTTGCCGATAGCCGTAACACTAACAGGATGGATACTCTCCGGGAAAGTTATAGACTTAGCACTTGGCTTCCTATTCTTCAAAATATATTCCGACGAGGAAAAACTTCCTTTTCCAATGCAGGAAGTGACTGCTCAAATGATTCTCACCCTTCCCGAGGAGAAATCGAGCAAGAAGAGCATGCTGACCATCACGGCTCTAATAGCGTTTGTTTACAATATCTTGCTTTACGCAATACCCTTCGTAACATCTTTTTCAATAGTTCCGATTCCTATCCCCTGGATGGATTTCAGTAATGCTTTTGAATCCTTCCTACCGGGTGCCACGTTCGGCATCGCAACAGATCTGCTCACGTTCGCCTCAGGCTTTATAAGCCCTTTGAACGTGGTTGTCTCCATGTTCATCGGATCATTCTCATTCTTCTTTATAGGTAATTACTTTGCCACCAGATTAGGTTTGTTCGCGTGGACTCCAGGCATGAATCTAAGCATGCTTTACCAGCGTTCAATTCTCTACGTTTGGGCATATCCGAATATTGGTCTAGCTATAGCTGCAGCTTTAATACCTATAATAACTAGGCCGAAGTATCTAGTAGGCGCGTTTAAAAGCCTCTCAAGGTTTTCATCCTTATCTAGCGAGAAGGGAGAACTATCCCTGTTAACGGTTTTCCTTCTCTACCTCGGTTCCAGCATTATAATAATTTTAATCGTAATGATGCTAACAGGGTTCCCACTGTATATCGCCATACCTTTCATACTCGGATGGTCCTTCATATCGTCAATGATTTCAACTAGATCGGTTGCAGTCTCCGGGTTTCAAGTCACAGTGCCGTATGTCCGCGAGGCTTTAATCTTAGCCAGCGGATATAATCATGTCGACATCTGGTTCGCCCCCATGGGGAGCTCAGGGGGTGCAGCATGGTGGGCAAGCTGGTTTAAGCTGAGCGACCTGTTGGAAACAAACTACAAGGATATTATTAAAGGACAAATATTTGCTTCAATCGTCGCCATAGTGTTCTCCTTTATTTACGTATCCTTGTTCTGGAGCATTTCTCCAATACCGTCACCCCTATACCCTGCTGTCGACATATACTGGCCGGTTAACATTTTAATGTCAGGCCTATGGATAACAGGCGCGATAAGCACTGTGAATGCTGTTCAAACAATTATCGGCACCACACTCGTAGCCACAGCGGTTTCCTTACTCACAGAGTTTCTTAAAATACCGTTCTCACTGATAGGTTTTCTCATCGGTACTTCTTCACCTATTCCGACAAGCGTTACAGCAATTCTTGGAGCAATCTTCGGCGTAGCGCTCAGAAGGTTTAAGGGGGAAAACTGGTATAGGGAGAATAAGTCTGTTATTGGAGCAGGGCTCTTCCTCGGGTCCAGCCTAGCCATAACCATTGGTGTTGCCTCAGCAATGATACTAAAAGGCGGATGGTCTCTTCCATATTGATTTTCAGCTTTTACCGTAATTATTTTTCATCTTTTCAAGCTGAAATGAAAAAAAATGTATTCAGCTTCACAAAAAATAAAAAACGGATTTCTGCGGAAACGGGAATCGTAAGGATAATGACTGTGGAAGAGAGGCTCCTTAGAAAAGCACTTGATCACCTTGAAAAACATAGAGGCATGAGGAGAAACGAGACTGATGATATTTTTGAAAGAAAAGCGCTAATTGTTTCGGAACAAGACATTTTAATGAGAAACTACCCAAGAAAGCACCCGAAGCTCGCATTCAATCCAGGCGCTCTCCTTCAAGGAGAGGTTCTGCATGTTTTCCCGCGGCTAATTTTCGACTATTACACTTACACGTCAAGCATAGGCAGGTTCTCCATAAATGTGGAAAGCTTGATTAACGGTGGCCTCAGCCTTCCTGTTGAAACGGACATCGTGATGTGGCCGAAGCTCCTCTGGGAATTCAGGGGCTGCGAAGACCCTCGTGTTTTTAAACAAGATGGAAAAATGCTTATGCTGTACACCGGTTATGGTTATTTCTTAGAAAAGGATACGCTGAACACAAGCATCGTGCAGGCGTTTGCAGAGTTTGATAACGGTTTCTCAATAACAAGTAGAAAATACTTTAAAATAAAATCTATGAATGAGGACTATTTCATTCCGAAAAGCAACAAGGATTCCGCCTTCTTAAAAGTGAATGGTGAAGAAGCCGTTATTCTGACCCGCCCCCTGATAGGAAGCGTTGAAGTAGGCTGGAGGGCTGATGCGAATTTGAATGAAGCCGTAATGTATGAAAAAACGATGGAACCGTCTCTGCCTTTCGAGAATTGGGAGTTTAAAGTAGGCTGGTCGACAAACGCTATCCGGCTTTCCTCTAACGAGTTCTTGGTTGGTTGGCACGGCATTGTTAAAGAAGACTATTCATACAGGAATGGTTTAGCAATTCTCGACAACGATGGTCGATTACTAGCTGTAAGCAATTACCTGCTTGCCCCAAAGGGAGTGAGTGAGGAGTATGGTGATAGGCCTCACGTGATATTTGGCAACGGGCTGGTTTCCTACAAGGAGAGCCTTATCTGGGTTGGTGGTGTCAGCGATTATGCAATAGGATTCTTCGTCACGGAGCTTGAGAGAGCCTTGGGAAAATTGAAATGGGTTAGCGGATAGTCTACAATACGCGTCAGTTCAGAACAATCATGTAATACGTATCTCCATGACCCATAAATTCCTGGGTTTTTCCGTCGAATAGGCTTGTATGAACCTCTTTCACCACCTTGCCCTCCTCGTTTAATTGTAAAATTTTCAAAGGCTGTTTCCTCTCATCGAGATAAATAATTCTTGCTTTGAAGGGATAGTCCTTCGTCCCGGATACTTTGAAGACAACCTTTCCGTTTTCTTCAGAATGAAAAACGAGAGGATACTCCGTATAAAGTATAACTTTCCCATTGTTGAAAACATTGTACAGCCCGGTTGCAATCTCTATCGGATACCCTGCGCCATATATTTCTTGGCCTACTTGACCTGATTTCTTCCAACCGAACATGAGGTCTTCAAACGGAATATACCAGGATGGAACAAGCTCGCCGCAAGCCGTTTTTTCAGCAATCATTTCTCCCGGATATTCTGGAGGCATGGTGTATTGCGCTTTATATTTCAGAAGCTCGGCTACGAGTTTTTTAACATGCTTTGGAAGACTTTTTTCACCATTAGTGAGATATTCAAGCATATATCTAAAAACCTTTCCCTCTTCGCATGCAGCTACGTAGGATTCCGGCATAGCCATAGTTGAGAAAAATGTTCTAAAGTATTTCCCATAACCATATTCACACTCGAAGAATACGCTGTGCCTAATTATGTTGGCTAAGGGTATGTAACTGATTTTCAAATATTTCTCATCGTTTGTCAATTGATACAGCATTAAGGCGGCAACCGCACCCTCAGGCGTAGCAGTCATTTCATATGCATACTCGAAGCCTCTTTCCCCAATCCTCTCCACTGCTTTCTCAGCCTCCTCCAGGAACTTCCTATCGCCTGTTAACCTGTAGTACTGCAACATTAAGTATGCATAGACGCCTGTGACGTCGTATTCGTAAACAGGTTTTCCAGTACCCATAATATCGTGATACTCACCGGTTAAAATATCTACAAACTGGGGAAACACGTAGGAAACTTTTCTCCCCAGCATTGTAACAATGTTTCTACTCTTAAGAACCATTTCTCTAGCTACAGAGTTTTCCTCTGCCAAGTGACTGGTCCAGAGAATGGGGCAAACGAAATACCATGCGTCAATTACCAGCGGCCTCTTGTTTTCTCCTAATACTAAGCTTTCAAGAATACATCCCTCCCCGTTTCCATCTACGTTGGGTTTAAAAAAGTCTTGAAGACCTTTTTCAAGCCTCTCTATCAAATCGAGCCCTCTTCCGAACTTCTTATAGTATTTCTTAAGAGGAACAAGCACGTCTAACAGGGTTATTAGCTCTGCGTTTGATGACCTGGAATCCTTTACGTATGCCCTAAGATACTGCTTACCATTAATAGTCACCCAATTTTCAGGATGAAGAAGGTTTTCAATTTCTTTCGGAACTATTCCGGTTGCCCAGTCCACATATGTTGTTTCAGGCTTATCGATTTCATCGTATATTTCAGAGAACATCTCCAGGAAAAGCTCGCAGCATTCCACGTTATTCTCCGGTTCTACGGGAGCAAGATATAGAAAACTGTCCAGAATCGTTACTTCCACACCGGGAGGGATTTCTTCACTGATCGGAATTTTATATCCAAACTTTAAAATGCTGTTGAAACTTTTATGGTCAAAATCGATGCGGCGAGTAGGGTAATAACTTATCCACGGATAGGATAAGTCAACAGTGTATGCGGCATCGGTCTTCGTAAGCTCGTAATACTTGTTTAAAGAGGATAGGTTTTGAAAGTAGAGAATAGTGCTTTTAACAACTTCCTCCTCGTAAAGGAAGCAAAACTGGTTATACACGTTTCTCAATCCCCAGGCAGACCTGTGGTCAACAGTTCCCCTTAAATAGTCTACCCCGCGCCCAGGGATAAGCTTGCCGCTTAAAACATCGTAAAACTTAATCTCCTGGTCAGTGGTGAGTCCCCACCCTTCTGCAGAAACCTGAGGGAAAAAGCGGTAGTAAGGGACTTTCTGCACTTCCTCTCTCCCCTTCGTTGAAAGGTCGACTTTCCAATTTATTAACCCAGGCTTATTTTTGAAAAATCTAATTCTCACGGTGAAATCAGCCCATTCATGTCTACTTTCCAGTAGAACTATGATTTCTCTATCGTTTTCACTGACAGTTATTTCCCTTACGCGTGTAAGTATTTCTAAAGCCGCATTATCTAACCCGAAGTTCGTAACAAGCACCTTATTCCCAGGGTTCTTCAGGCTGTAAATGAATATGAAGCCGTTTGTTTTTTCCTTATGATATCGAACCTCGTATTCGCCGCTTATAACGGTGAAATACTCTTTCCCCCAAGAGACAGTTGAAACCTCTTTACCATCATCTTTTTTTTCTCTACATTGCATAAAACTTCTTCTTTCCTTCTAGCTACTTAAGAGTTTACTTTCAGTGAAAAAAACTCTCCTTATTCACCTAGCGAGTGAAACATATTAACACTCTTCCTACTCTTCAGCTTTTAAAGCAGGCAGAACCAAGTTAGGTCTAGTCGACAATTTCTCCCTCGGCAAACAGGGTTTACGCGATTTACTTGAATCCTGGAAAGAAAACGATCGAAACATTTTACTTGTCTTTCTCAGCTTGAAGAGTAGGGTTTACTTTCTCACGGAGTTTTCTTCTCGATCTGGCGGCGAGGAGGCTAGCTGAAATCGTCGCGATAATCCCAGTGAGCGCACTGTAAGTAAAGGCTTGAGTTCTACCAGCGTTGTCCCATATAAACCCTACTAGCGACATGCCTGCTAGATTTGCCAGGCCTACTGTGATGTAGAATACTCCATAGGCTGTTCCCCTAAGTTCTGGAGGAGCATACTTCGGGACTAAGGCTTTTGAAACCGTTTCGTATATTCCGAAATACAGGCCGTAAAAAACAATAAGCAGAACAGTTGCGGAAAGCCCGCTTAAGTAAGCAAAGAAAAGGGAGGTTGATGAGAAAAGTAGGAAGGACGTTGCAAGAAGAGGCTCCCTCCCGATTCTGTCGGAAAGAACTCCAGCAGGATAACCTACGAGGGTGTGAAACAGGTTAATCGCCATGTAGACTAGCGGCACAAGTTCAGGAGTGATTCCCAGCTCGGTTGAACGGACAAGTATGAATGAAAAATCGTAATACCCGGCTCCAAACACGGCTAGTGCTGCTAAAAGAATGAGGAAATCTCCCTTCACGATTTGAGACGCTCCCTTAAGGAGTTGCGATTTCCTGGGAGGAGTCTCCACATCCACTACGAAAAGCCATAGAATGAGCAGAGCAATCACACCGGGTATGAATGAGACTATAAAGAGGAGTCTTGAACCAATTAAGGGTAAAAGAACTGCGGCAAGCAGGGGTCCGAGAATAGCACCAAGCTGGTCGAGCGTCCTATGGAGCCCAAAAGCCCTACCGGTTACTTTCTCATCTACAGATTGGCTGAGAAGAGCGTCACGCGGAGAAGTTCTTATCCCCTTGCCTGTTCTATCCATAACTCTGACTGAAAAAGCCTCCGCTGGCGTTGTTGAAACCGCGAAAAGAGGTTTTGAAAGAGTTGAGAAAGCATAGCCCGTGAAAACTAAAGGCTTTCTTTTTCCAAGCCTGTCTGAAAGAAAACCGCTTACCATTCTGAAGAAATTGTTAGCAAGCTCTCCAGCACCCTCAATAAGCCCGAGAATCATCCTCGTCCCGCCTAAATCCCTAACTATAAAGACAGGCAAGTAGCCCATGATCATTTCCGTCGAAACATCAGTAAAGAAGCTTACAAGCCCCATCGCGTAGACGTTTCTGAAACCAGGTTTCTCCGGGTCCCCGTGGAAACCTTGGTTTGTTTTCTCCACGCGTATACTGCTGCTACTAATAATATTAAACCTTTACTATGAAAGTATCTAATGCTCAGAGTATTTCTTAGCGCAGCGCGCACCATCATGCGTCAGGCTGGGTAGTCGATGGGAAGACTGGGCACGGGCTACATTAACTGTGCATGCTGATGTCAAATACCTGGAGGAGCCTTACAGGCCTAAGCCTGTTCGGGCTACTGACAATGGAAAACGGCTTAGTATAGTGGGTCCGCAGGCTGATAAAAGTTGGCCATACCCGTCCTGATTAGAACCGAAAACCTCTGTAACCATAAATAATCATAAAGTTGTTTAATATCAAGCTTAAAGTATTCAATATTTATAAAATAATGCTGATAGCGAATACAAAAAGCTATATAGGAAGCCTGCACAACTTAAAGCGATAGAGTTGGCGAAAAAAGAGGTTAAGATGATAACGGAGTCTGCGTTAAAGAGAGAGGTCGAGCGGCTGGAGAGAAGTCTGACACAGATATCGGGCTATCTTAAGGAGATCCGTAGCGAACTCAAATCAACCACTAAGAACATGGGGCAGATGGTCGATGCGCAGAAGCAGATGATCGAGATACAGAAGCAGCTTATCGCGTCTATGAAAACTATGAAGGCGGCAGCGCCAGGACAAGCCAGGAAACCACGTAAACTAACTGAGATGAACATCTTCGTTAGAGACCAGATAAGGTCTGGGAAAAGCTTTGCAGAGGCAATAAAGGCTTGGAAGGAGTATAAGGCATCGAAGGCTGCTCAGGAGAAGGCTGAAACCAAACCCGTAAGCGGGTCAGCAGAAACCTAGCCCCAGCCTAAGCTGAGACAAAACAGACCGGAACGGCGTAAACGGGAACCTGAAAAATATAGGATGAATCTTGCGCGCGCTACCTCATTCCTTAGCTCGCTTTTTAAACGTCTAACAGGCTTAAGCGTCAACTGTGCCACGCTCTTTAAGAGTGAGTCAGACCTCCGCTGCCGCTAACAGGGTCCACCTTCCAATCTGCTCGTCTCCCTGGCGGTCAAGTGGTAGTTGAGGCTCGATGATCACCCATCTCCCCTTGGCCAATCCGAATCTCGTCAGGTCTGGGAAGCTCCAATACCTGTATCCGGGCAATTCCTCAAGATGGACAAGCACCATGTAGTGACGGGCTCCAGTCGCATTCTTGAACGATCCCACGGCTGAGTCGATTCCAACAGCCTCGAAAAGCGAGGCGACGAGAATCGTATAATCGTCGCAGTCGCCAGACCTCAACCCCAGGGTCTCAACAGGAGCCCGGAAAACATCGTTAACCTCATACTCGTAGTGAACATACTTGCGTGTGAAGTTCAGTATTTTTCCAATCTTGACAACCGGCGGGTCGGACTCGCTTACGCCGATTATGAGAAGCACCTCGTTGATTTTACTTCTCGCAATATCATAGCTCCGCCTTCCAACGATTCTTTCAAACTCAGCCTCCACATCCGGCAAGTATGGGTGGCCAAGATCGTGCTGCGCAAGCCTCGCCGCGAAGACAACCTGATCCTTAGCCGGGTTTGCACTCTCCCTTGTACCGTCCAACCCTTTAATCAGCCTCACCGCATCATAATACGATTGAAGACTGTTTCCAATCCTTAAAACAGCCTCAACACCGAGTTCCCTCCTGAGAACACTGTAATTCCCCATCAGAGACGTGTAGGCTGAGCTTAGGTCGGAGAAGCTTGTGTAAAGCGACTGATAATTCTCCTCCATCTTCCGGTAGGAGGATGAGAGCTCGAAATAATTAGTCAGAAAGAGAGCGAACAGAATATTCTCCAAAACGATGAAAACAATCAAGCCTATTAGAACCAGTCTTCCAGCCTTATGCTCCGGAGGCGGCGGGGGGAATGTAAAAACAATGTTTCTACTCATCTTTCCAACACCCCGTTTCTCAACAGTCATGCGTTAAAAAATCTTTCACACAGAACTGTGATTCCCCTCAGGCAGGAGACGCGCGTAAGCCTTTAAAACGTGTTGGACACGTTAAAACATTACTGCCGATCCTTAGAAAAACATTAGAAAAACCTGTGCAGCCCATAGTGGAACAGCCACAGCAATCCAAGCAGTAATGCTCCACGACAGGATTTTCCTACCGTCTAAACCTCCCAACGGAATCATGTTGAATGCTGCAAGCCACAGGTTCACTTGGAAGCCCACGGTACCGATTAGGCCAGTCAGACCGTTTAATCCACTCAGGAAGAGGAAAAGAATAGCCCAGGCAACGTTAGACAAGGGGCCTGCTAAAGACACTAGCCCAATCCTTCTTCTTTCAGACTTCTGGGGCAATTCGTAGACACTTACACGTGGAGCCACGTATGTCGCGCCCGGGGCGGCGAAGATAAAAGACCCGGCTGTAAGCAGGGATGAGAATAAGGCAATGGCGAGCCCCATGGGCCATAGTCTGAATTCAGACCAGTAGCCGTATCTCTGGGCAGTAAACTTGTGCGCCAACTCGTGCGACACGAACCCTGTTCCGACAACGATCAGGTAGATGACGAGAATAAGCGGCAATATTGAGCTGGGTTTGAGAACATATTTAATGGAGAAACATGTTGTTAAAACAACCCACGCGGCCAGCAGATGCGTAACCTCAGTCCAACTGGTGATTCTCGATATTCTAAGCCTCCGACTAGGCGGCGGCGGAGGAGTCTCACTGTATATGATAGGGGTCTCGCTGCATGTTTGCCTCTGCATCCTCACCAGGTTCAGCATTCGGCAATTATGCGATTCAGGAAGCCTATGGCGGGAGCAGAAAGTACCCTTACAGTAGGAACAGGTGAAAGGCAGAATTAGCTCCTCGCCGCAAACCTCGCACTTCACCATTTGAAACACCACCCTAATATGCTAATTCTATGCTCCCTAAGCCGTAATGCTGGAGCGCAGCTGCCGAGACAATAGGCTGTTGCCTTCACACTGTTCAAGTTCCACCAGCCATGGATAAAGCAGTACTAAAAGCTTGCTGTTAACAGTAGGCGGCTTAAAAAACCGTTTAAGCAGAAGCATAGGGGTGTAGGCATACGGCGGAATATTGCTCTTTAACTATCATAAGGAATTATAAACAGGGTTGTGGGGAAACAGTTTAGAAACAGGATCCTGGTTCGAATCAGGCTGGAGAAAAACAGGGTTGAGAAAAAAAATCAGGGAAACAAGCGTGATAATCGTGCTCCTGGGCGCCGGCGGCCGGGGGCTGAGGCAGAGGAGAATGCTGAGGGACGAGTTGGCTTCTATGGGCATGATTGCACTAATACCTGAGGACGATTTCCCGGGGAAGTAGCACCGTCCCTGGTTGAGGAAGCGATGCTGTCCAAGGGGGATGTGGAGCTAGTGTTCATTAACGTTGAATCATGGGGAACTGTCACGGAGTTCACCCAGTTTCACAGAAACAGGAGGATAACTCCGAAGCTGAGGGTTCTAGTTAGGCATGAGCATCATCCATTGTACGGAGGCTCCGGAAGCTACTTGACTGATGTTTATCTAACTCACCTCGCTGTCTTCGGACATGTTTACGCGATAGATGATTCGCGTAGAACCCTTTTTCCAACTGCGCGTGAAACCGTGGTTAAGCTGGCTGATAGATACAGGTTGTGTAAAGCATTAGGTTTTATCAGATAAAGATTTTTATACCTGAAACAGTTAATAATGATGAGGAATGAGCATTGAAGAAGTGCGACGCCGGCTCCAAGCCTATAGGGCTTTAGGTAACGGAGTAAGGCTGAACGCTTTCCTAGAGATCAGCAGGCGGCCCGGCGTTTCGTTCAACAGCCTCTCGAGAAAAATCGGGGTTGAAAGGGGGCTGCTGGCTTATCATCTGGCTGTTTTAAAGGCCGCGGGCATAGTTAAGGTCAGCTACGAGAGGAGGAGCAGGCAGACGTCAAAATATGAGTTGACACCTGAAGGAGAGAAGCTTGCTCAAGAACTATGCTCCGGCGGGAGGAGAACCAGTCGGCTGAAAAAACGGGTTAATAAGTAGAAAAACCTTATCCAAGTCTCACGCATCATCACATCGTGTATAAGGAAATTGGTTTCCCTCTTTAAAGAACCATAGCGCCTGGTGAAACCAGTGGGTTCAACCAGAAAGCTATGTATCCAAAAAGATTAAAATAGGAATACTTTTTACATGTAAGTATGGTGAAAAAAGCTTGAGTTATACTATTACTGAGAAGGGTACGGTAACAATCCCGGCTGAGGTTAAAAAAAATATGGGTTGAAAAAGGGCTCCCGTGTTAAGTTCGTGGAGACCGACGGAGGAATCCTGCTTGTCCCAGTAATCCCTTTTGAAGAGCTTTTCGGCGCGGATAAGAACGTTAAGGAAACAGTGTATCAAATGATTAAAGAGCTTCAGGAGGAAAGGAGGAGGGAAGCATCTGAAGAAGGATAGGCTTGTCTTCGACGTAGGCCCACTCCTCCTCTATTTCGCTGAAGATAATCGTGTCAAGGGTTTTTTCGAAGAGGTCATGGCGAGTAAGGCAGAGGGCTATACGTGTGAAATCAACATTGCAGAACTCTATTGTAAAACGTGTGAGAAACTCGGTCGAGAAGCTGCTGAAGTTAGGAACGCATCCATCAGACACTCTAAAATCACAATATTGCCGTTGGATGAAAGGCTTACGCACGTTGCAGGAGGCTTGAAGTGTATTCACAGGGGGAAGCTTTCTCTGGCAGACGCCTATATCTTGGCGGCTGCAAAAATGCTTGGAGGAACTCTGATAACAACAGATTCCCGGCTTGCAGAGCTTAAAACAGTACCAGCCAGATTGATTGAAATCCCTTAGCATATCGTACGCCACCTTGAGCGTTTTCAGAATCGCGTCTAAATATTCTAGCATGCCCACCAGTTTCATCTGAAGCATTGTTTAAAGGCAGCTGGAGCGCCTGCTTTTAGGAAGACAAGGCGCGTTCTGTGCAATTCTGAGAAGAGTAGGATTAAAAAGGTTGATGTGCGGGTGCTCCCAGCATTACACGCCATCTAGATCTTTGAAAGAATGTTTGAATATTTCTCCATCCTCATAACTTTCCCCTCGGGCTGTATAAGCCAGGTCATCCAGCAGAGCTCTATCGGCCTGTATCCGCATGCTAATGCAACCTTCTCGGCTTCCCTGATGAACTCCATGTCTTTCTCCACGGGTTTTAAGCCGGCTTTAACCAGAATCCTGTTAATCACTCTTTTAACAATCTTATCCGGCATGACTGTGTCAATGCCTCCCATCATTCTCAAGTATTGGAAGGTTATTAAGCCAACACCTTTAATTCTCCCGACCGGGTCCCTCCTCCAGTTTTCAAGACTAGCTTTCCCAGCCCAGGTTCTAAGAGCCTCCCTATCATTATTGCTCAATGTTGAAAGATAGGAGGCAATCTTCCTAGCAACACTCCAAGACCTTTTATTCCTCCATACTGTCCTCAGCCTCCTCACATCAGCCCCGGCAAGGTCTTTCAAACTCCTTATCTCACCGTTTTCAACAAACCTCTTGTTGAACTCCTCAACCTTAGGGACGACTGCAGTGAAATAGTTTAAGCCTATTGAGGTGAAGGCAGCGTCAACAATCATCAGGACAACACTCCCACCCCACCTCTCAGTCTTAAGACACCTGTCGCAATGCTCCTTAAGACCCGGAACACTCCGCATATAACTGTCAACCACTTCCTTCAACGAAAGCATATTACCTCTGAGAAGGACGATAGTTTACTTATTTTTATTTATAATCCTGAACCTTAGCGTATGGCAAAATTTTTAAACGAGGGTTTAAGCTTCGACTCGATGGAAATACTTTTCGTCTGTGAAGGAAACATATTTAGGAGCACTATGGCAGAGGCTTTGTTCAACAGGATTATCGATGATGCAGGATATAGCAAGGAGATACGTGCCTCGTCCGCCGGAACCATAGCTGTTGACGGAAGCCCTGCCTCACCCTATGCGGTTTTCGTAATGGGGAAAAGAGGGATTAGCTTGGAGAGTTTCAGGGCTAGGCGATTAACACCAGAGCTTGTTCAGAGGGCAGACCTAATATTGACGATGGAGGAGAAGCATAGGCGCTACGTGCTTGAACTCGTCCCAGAGGCTGTGGGAAAGACACATACGTTGAAAACTTTCTGCGGGCAGGAGGGCGAGATATACGACTTCAGGGGAGGAGGGTTTGAAGGGGCGGAGAAGATTGCTCAGAAGATTGAGGATTGCATCAAGGCGAGTCTTCCAAGAATAATTGATAGGGTGGAAAAAGCAAAGGATGTTAACCGAATATTGAGAAAGGTCTCGTGTGTTCAGTAAAGCATTATCCGGAAGGATTTGATTGTTTAAACGGTATTTCCCTTTTCAACTTCTTCGAATTTTTTCATAGCGTATTCGACGATTTTCATCGCTTCTTTAGCGTCCTTCCACTCTTTAAACCTAACCCACTTATGCGGTTCGAGACGCTTATAGGTTTCGAAAAACTCTTGAATCTCCCTAAGCTTGTGAGGGTGAACGTCGTTAATATCCCTGTAACCGTTGAACCTTGCATCGTCGACAAGCACTGACAGGATTTTCGGGTCTTCCCCCTTCTCGTCTTCGATTATAAGTGCACCTATGACTCTAACCCTGACTAAACATCCCACTTCAAGGGGCTCGTAGCTTAACGCCATTATGTCCAAAGGGTCTTCATCATCGAACCATGTTTGAGGAACAAAACCGTATTCAACTGGGAAAACCACGGACGAGGGTATTATGCGGTCTAGGACAAAAGTTTCCAGTTTAACGTTATACTCATACTTGTCTCTTGAGCCACTAATAACCTCGATAACCATGTTTAAAATTTCCGGAGGCTTATCTCCACACGGAATATCCCGCCAGAGATTCATGAGTAAAGCCGTTGGTGAACTGCTGCTTAGTTATTTAAGCCTTTCAAAATTAACCACTACAGCGCGCGCTATCCTATACTCTAATAAGCATGCTCGCTAAGCTTTTTAAACAACCAGTGCACGCTAAGCAGTAGCCATTTGAAAACTCTACTCTATAAGGAGGATTGGGAAAGGGTTTCAGAGACATACGAGGCTTGGTGGGAGAGTGAGCTAAGCAGGCCGTTAATACATTTAACGTACATACCGCCCAATGTAGACGTTAACGATTACTATCTAACGTTAAGCTGGGCTTTCATGAGGTTTCCTCCTGAAAAGGCTTTAACAGCTATGTTCGAATGCTTCTCTAAAACATTATTCATGTGCGAAGCCTATCCGAACGTGTGGGTGAACATTGGGCCCGGCGCCCTGTCGGCTTTCCTAGGCTCTGAAGTAGATTTCAAACCTGAGTCAGGAACCTCATGGTTTAAAGGCTCATTCTCCCTAGACGAGCTTTTAAACGTCGAGCTGAACCCGGAGAATAAATGGTGGCGTTACGTAAACGAATGCACCGAGAAGGCTTCAAAAATATGCAGGGACAAGGCGATAGTTGCCTTCACAGACCTTTTAGATGTAGCCACGAGCCTAGCCCACCTTAGGGGCGGTGCTTTAAAACTGGTTAAAGACGTTTTCCACGAGCCTTCTAAAGTCAAGATGGTTTTAAACCATCTGCATAAAATCTGGTTCAACTGCTTTGAAAAGTTCTTAAACATCATAGATACGGATTTTTACGGTTTTTCGAACTGGGCTACACTATGGAGCAGACGCAAATCATTCATACTTCAATGCGACTTCAGCGTATATCTTTCACCAAAACTATTCAGCGAATTCATACTCCCACTGGTGGAGGAGGAATGTAGATTCTTCGAAAGAAGCTTCTGGCATTTAGACGGGCCTCTTGAACTCCCGCGTCTTGACAAGCTTCTAAGCTTAAGCGGGCTCAACGGTATTCAATGGATCCCTGGAGCCGGGAACCCGGATCCGGGTGAAAGCTGCTGGGTTCCGCTGTACAGGAGAATACAGGAGGCTGGGAAGCTTCTTCAAATAACCGGAATCCCGATATCTAAAATAATACCTGTTTTAAGCCAAATATCGTCTAAAGGCGTTTTCATCCAAGCTTCAACCTCAAGCCTTGAAACAGCTGAAACCCTCCTTGGAAAAATGTCTGAGAAGTACGGTTTAGCTTGAAATGTAGCGCGCTATTCTTCAAGGTGAAGGTTTTTCGAAAAGGCTAACATTAGACTGTGGGGGAGAATGAAACATTAGCGGATAAGGGTGGGCAAGTATAGAATACTATTTGAACCAGCTTCCGATGAAGCGCGTGCTTTTTATTCTCTGCGCGTAATCAACCACTTCCATAGTGGAGTGAATTTAATTTTTTCATTTTCAATTTCTAATTCATCATCATAACCCCAAGTTATTACGAGTAAATCTTTGCATCTGAGTTCTACACAAGCCTTAAGCAACGCCCTTATCTCGCGTCTCTCGATTTCATCTCTACCATTAGCATAAGTAACCTGGATGAGTTGTTTAATTTTTGGGCCCTCCTTCAAGACGAAATCCACCTCATTTTGTTGACGATCCTTCCAGTAAAAGATTTCAAGCAAAGGATTATCATTTATCTTCCTCATCTCTTCTATAAATACAATGTTCTCCATCAGCCTTCCAAAATCCTCTGAAAACCGGACTACCTTTGAAATCCCCGTATCGCATATGTAAACCTTCCTTGGCCAAGATTCCCTCAGAGAGATTTTCTCCGAGTATTTTTTAACAAAGAAAACGGCCAGCGTATCCTGCAATTTTTCAACGTAATCGTAGACAGTATTTTTCCCCATTCTTATACCGTTCGACTTAAGCAGGTTTACAAGCCTATTTACGCTAAACTCGTGCGAGAAACTTTGAAGTACTTGAGAAAAAACGAACTTTGCCACTTCAAGGCTTTTAAGTTCATGTCTTTCCACGAAGTCCTTAAAGAAAATCATGTCCTGATACTCCTTCAAAATCTTCTCCTTGTCCTCCTTCAACACGATTTCCGGAAAGCTGCCAAATTCAAGGAATTCTCTCAACAAGTTCCTTATTTTTGCTTTCTCCAGCCCGCTTAGGACTTCTTCCAACTTAAATCCTTTGGCTTTTAGAAATTCTGTGAATGAAAAGCCGAACAGAAGATAGGTTAAAGACCTCCCCCTCAGTTGAGTAGCCACTTCCCTGCTTAAGAGCTTAGAAGAGGAACCAGTAACAAAAATTCTATAGCCCCCTCTATTCAAGAGGGTTCTTACCATGGTTTCCCATTTCTCTACCCTTTGAACCTCGTCTAGAAAGATATCCGTTGGAACCCTGCCAGTTGTTTCGGTGAAGAGGTTTATCACATCCAGCACCTCATCAAACTTAACGTCTATCAAAGCGGAGTCTTCAAAATCTAGGTAGAGACAGCTTTCCTTATTCCCCCTCATCAGCTGGTAGAAATAGAAGGTTTTACCCGCCCTCCGAGGCCCGACTATTGAAATAACTTTGTCTTTTACCGGCTTTACGGAGAGCTCTCTTTCCACTAGGGGTGGGAGATTTTTCGTGTACCAGTCTTCGATGTAGCTTCTCACCCTTGCTTCTTTCATAATGTAATAGTTGTTGAGACAATTGCTTATAAAATTTTCTCAGTCATAGAGAAAATACGATATTAGCATCTGAAGCCCGCAATATGGTTAAAAGACCACTCTTAAACCAGAAATCGAATTTTGAGGAAAAGATAGGCAGAATCAGGGTAGCGCGCGATTTTCTCTTAAATCCGAGAGACATGATGTGGCAAATCGACTTAACCGAAAAGTTCTTTTTGTTCACCTGAAACTACTTGAACAGCTTGGAGTGTCGTCGTTACTTGCTTTAGCGCGCTAGAAAGCGGAAACAGGTGAGCGCGCGCTACGGATTATCCCTCGGAATATTGCTTCAGCAGAAGACGCATCTCAGATTACAGCCAACGCAGTCAGCCGTCGCTATACCCCCGTACCATCTGCCCCCCCTCTGAACCTGTAGTACTTCCCCCCACCCTCTTTCTCCACCATTCTTCTCGTCGCCTCAGCGAGAGCAACCGGGTCGTAACCCCTCTCCACAGGTAAACCTTGAGAATGGGCGCCATATAAACACCATGCTTGCAAACCCCCTGCCGGCTTATGATGCTTATTGTAGTGCACGCTAAGGATAAGAAACTCGCAGAACTCAGGGTAGACCAATGGGGTTTATTATTTTGAAATATCTGGAGAATCAGCTTAAAATTTGAGCCATTCAGGTGACCTTAATAATTATCTTCTTATGCGATAGAACAAGAAATTAACTCGAGATAAGCCATTGAGTTTGATTTTCTGACCCAATTTTAACAGGCATTCCCTGCTCTTTCGGTCCAGCTTCTAGAAATGGTTTAAATAGTGACGCCTTACTTTTATTTTCAGTTATGACAGTAGAGGTTGATCTTAAGGAGATAAAGGAACTCTTATCTTCGTTGAGCAGGAAGATTGACATGCTGATTGAAGACAGGGAGACCCTAGCTTTAATGATGCTGTCTGAGAAATCTTTGAAAGAATTTCTTGATGAAGAGCCTGATGTCTACTCCATTTATGATATTAGGGTTAAGTATTACTGAAGGGCAAAATATTCTTCGTACCCTTTCCGTTCATGAACCTGACTGAAGCTTAGACCAGCACTAGTCCTTTTTGAAGGCGAAAGAGATGTTGTCGTTGCCTTCATATCTTCCAGGGTCCCGGGTGAGTTGAAGCCGACGGATATTTTAATCGAAGAGACTCATCCAGATTTCAAAATCACAGGGCCTAAAACAAGCTCCGTCATAAAACTCGATAAAGTCGCAACCTTATTGAAGAGCATGGTTATGGGAGAGATTGGAGAAATCAGCCCTCAAATTAAGAAAGAAATAAACGAGAAAATTATGAAGGCATATTCACTCTAACTAGCAAATCCTAAGCCGTGCAAATAATTATGAATGGAAAAGGCAGACATAGTGCGATTGACGGCTTTCAAATACTCCTTAAAAATGCTGTCTGAAATAGCCACTATTAGTTCGTCATTAAGCATCCTGATAAGAATATTCTTCGACGCTAGCGCACGCTGTAAACGAATCCTGATGGAGGAAGGATTCATTGTGGGAGAGTAGAAATGCTATTCTAAACCTTAACGCCCCACGTGTTTCTAACCCTGTTCAGCAGCTTCTCCACAGTATCCTGGTTCCTCAGACTGTTCAAGCCTGCTCTAACGCTAACGTTAAGATCCTTGACAGGGATTTTACCTGTCTCCCACTTATCCTCGCTCAACACGAACAGTGGCTTGAACAGTATCCTGTAGGGGTATATGGCTCTTCCGACAACAGTCTCGTCATGCCAGAGAATACTCTCCTCCATAGCTTTACCCTCGACGGATGCGAGGCCAACGATGCCGCGGACAGGGCTCGTAACGTAGAAGAAAAGCAGGTCTCCGCTAGCAACTTTTTCCCAAGTTTTCTTAAGCCTCTTGTTAACACCCCACTTCCCTTTCTCCAGAGAAGTCTTCAGGTTAAGCGAAGACCCGGTTGCAACCCAAACATTCATAGGCCTATTGCTATTAGCTCCAGGATATAAAAAGCTTGAGTCTTAAGAAGCTTGTGTACACTATAAGTGCTGGCGCTATTCGAAACAGGTCCAGAATAATGGAGAAATGATTCTTGGCATCTCGCTGGCTGAAGGGTCGTTCGGAATACTGCTAGAAATGATCATTTTCACTACAAAACCAGAAAAACATGCTTCAAACATTGTTTGCTATTTCCCTTAGCTTTTCTCCAACAACTTTGAGGAAATCTTCAAAATCCCTTTGAGGAAGCTCTATCAATAGCCTTCTTTCGAAAGGGTCTTCAAGAAATCCCTCTACTATTTCCAATCCTTTTCTATTCCTCTCAAGGTTGCTTCTATACTTCCTGTAATAGAGCGATGCTCTTACTTTCTCAAGAATTTCTTTAGCTAAGTCCTCTATTTTGTAACCGTGTTTTGAGAGCATGAATAAATCATAGAAGTCTCTGAGTTTTTGAGCTCTCCTCGTCAGTATAGCTCTTACTTTTTCACACAGGATTTCTCTTTCGTCGTAAGCCATTATTTGAAGAGGCTTATAGAAGTCTAGGAATTCTTCGAAATATGCTTTTTCATCTGTTGATAATTTAGCCCCGTCCAACAAGGTTTTCACAGTGATTTTCTTTATCGGGAAAAGCAATTTCTCTATGAAGTTTACTTGAATCTTTATCAGCTCCGAGTTCTTCCAGAGCTTGAACGTCACCATTCTACCTCCACCACCAAACTCGATGAAATTCCTGTCTTTAAGCTCGGCTTCAAACCTAAGGCCTAGTTTCTCTGAAACTGTTTTCAAAAAAGAGGCGAAATCCTTTATCTCAGCTAAGAGCTTTCTCCTCAACTTTTTCTCCCCTAAACCGGCCCACACTTCCTGCTCTCTCCATGTAAAGTCTAGGTCAACGCTAAACCTGTAGTAGCCGAAGTAACATTTAGTTAAACAGCTACCTCCCTTGAAAAGGTATTTATTGAAGAGGGGTGAGGAACAGAAATCTTTAAGCACCCTATGCAGTATTATGTCTGATTCTATTAAGCTCACATCCTTGATACCCGATTTTTCAATTATGAATGAAACAAACTCAGATAAGCCGGGCATTCCTAATAACCCTTTCAACACTCTTTGGATACAGTTTAAGATACGCTTCGATTTTCCTTCTATCCAGGTTCCTTGCATATTCGCGTATTGTTGAAATTATTTTCTCCTCCGGTAAACCACGGTATCTGAAGACATAAGTAAAGTCTAGAAGAGTCTTCTCCGCGTCGGAGAACCTAATGCCGTCTCTATCTACCACCCCTAGGCTGAGAAGCCTGCTCTTAAGCTTGAGAAACTTCACCTTTTCACCGGCTATCTCTATTTCCTTAGGCCGATAGACCTCGTTATTCACCACGAAGATCGTCCTGAAAAACTCATGAGTAAGACCATTAAGCCTGAGCGCAGTGTAGAGCCCGAAGTACCAGTTAAGCCCAAGCCTGTTCAACCCTAGAGAGATAACCCTATAAGGGTCTACGGATTTCTTGAGTTTAAACTCCTCGATAGTCTTCACATAATATAGGCCTCTCAGGATCCTGATGAAATACCCATAGGATATCATGAAATTAATCGTATTAACATGGTTCACCCGGAACCTTTTACAGTTTTTCTCTACCTCCTCTCTAGTAATAACGCTGCCTCCGAACCTCGATAAAAGGAACTTCGTTACAATTCTCATGATAGTTATTCATGTAACAACCTTTAAAAATCTTTCTGATTGTTACACAAGTCGTTAGGTCCGATGACAAAGGAAGTCTTCATCAAGCATCACAAGCCTCCCGATGCGCGTGTACGCTGGTTGTATGGATTCCCCGATGAAAATTAAATATACGTATGTTATGCACCGCCCATGAAGCATAAGGCAATCGCGCGCTGTTCTCAAACCTCTTAGCTCGCGCTAAGGCACCAGGGAGAGCTGCCTTTAACCTGTCCAATAAGTTTATGAATACTTTTACTACTTCCTTAAACAGATGAATAAGACGCCAGAGTATTTTCTAGTCTCCGTGTCCACTCGAGAAAACCTTGAACTGTGCGAAAAGCATGCTTTAGCCGGTTTCACAAACAGCGTCAACGGGCTCTGGACGTTCTTAGACATTGACGAGGGGGATTTCATATCTTTCCTTTACGGCGCAAGAGTGTATAACCTTTACAGGGTCTTAAGGAAAGAGGCTTTCAAGAATGCGGACAGGCTTCCCCCGTGGCCTCCTGTCACGTTCAAGATGTCGGGCAAAACCTATTACTTTCCCTTCAGGCTGCATCTTGAGCAGGAGAGGGTTTTAAACGAGCCTATGGTGAGGCCTGAATTCGCATATGTTGCTGAAAACCTGCTTTTAAGAGGAGGATATAGGGAGACGCATTTCCAGGCGGATACAGTAACTCTGTATAATGTTTCCAACATGGGTTCTCGTTTCGAAGGTGAAAACGAGCAGCTTCATCTAGGAAAGGAGGTTTTTCAGCCCAAGATCGTTTTTAGAAAAGGGAAGGAGGATTCAGAAAGGTTTCGCTTCCATGAACTTGTTTTACAGAGCTTGGTTAGAAAGAAGATTAGAGACGGGGCGCTGAGCATGATTCTGGAACACTTTGAAGTAAGCCACCCACCCGGTGAGTTCGAGGTTCTGGGGGAAAAGGCGCTGCCAGAGGGGTTCGTAGACATTTTCATTAAAATGAAGCATCCGGAGGGAGGCAATTTATACCTTGTGATTGAAGTTAAAACAGGTGGAGCAAGCCCTCAGGAAGTGGCTCAACTCGAGTCATACATAAATGAGCTTGGAAGCGAATGTAAAGGGGGAGTCCTAGTGGCGAAAAGCTTTTCCAAGAGGACAATGGCTGATTGTAAATCCAAGAGGATTCTGCCGGTTAAATACTATTTTAAAAACTTGGATGAGGAAAAAGAGTATGCTTATGAGGAATTATTGGGTGCCTTACGGTTGGAACCGATGAACCTCTAAGTTCCAAAAACGTTTTAAACATCAATCGTATAGGGGATCTTTAGGGGTGAAGGAAAATGCCTGAAGTAGAATCCAGCATCATTTCCAAAATCATAAAATGCAAAGGGTATCATAAGCATGTACCGGAATACGGAGAAAGAGCTTGGATTGCTGAAGGGGAAACGGTGAATGTCATTTACTGGGATGCGGGAAACACTTGGTGCGACATAATGGACGTGGTTCCTAAAAAAGGAAGGGGACAGAAAGAGGTCGTAGAATTTTATAGAAAGCTCAGGAAGGCAGTAAGGAAATATTACTGAACGTTGATTTCGAACTCCTGTCTTTATTAGCACGCGCTGTAGGCGCGCGCGGCTCTTCAGGGTCTTCACGTCTATCGGTGAGGATGCTGATTTAACCTAGCGTGCACTCGAGAATGCTAGAAGTTAAATTGGTAAAACTTCAAATACTAGTAAAACTTTTCCAAAAACGTGGAAGAAATAGAAGACGTTACAAAGGTTTCTTCAAAGGGTCAGGTCGTGATTCCGAAAGAGATAAGGGAGAGGCTTGGAATTCTTCCTGGAGAAAAAATCATAGTAATGACTAGGGATGATGAAATAGTTTTGAAGAAGGCGAGAAAGCTACGCTTAGAAGAGTTATCTGAAAAAATAGTCGGCGTCGCTGAAAGAAACAAGATAGATGTGGAAAAGCTTATAGACGAGGCCATAAAATGGGCAAGATCAAAGCGGTCTTAGACACGAACATTTCTCGTATCGCTTCTGTTTAAAAAAGGTTTGGCAAAGGAATTCTCCAAGCTAAGGGAGAAGGGGAGCGTTGAATTCTACTCTTCAGAAGAAATACTGGGAGAGTTGGCCAGAGTACTGACTTACCAGAAAATCGAACAGGTGTTTAAAAAGGCGGGGATAAATAAAACAACAGCATTAGAATCCATAATAGAAATATTAAAGACAGTGAATCCCAAAGTTAAGGTTGACGCCGTAAAAAGTGACCCGTTAGATAATAAGGTTTTAGAGTGTGCGCTCGAGGCTGGAGCAAACTACGTAGCTAGTGGGGACAGGCATTTGCTCGAGTTGAGAAGATTCAGAAAAATAGAAATATTGACAGCAAGAGAATTTTTGGAAGAAACAAGCTCATCCTCATAGGGTCGTTTCAAGATCACGTGTTTAAAGCTAGCGCGCTTGAAACCAGTTTCTCAAGTTTCTTGAAATCTTCCTCCATCTTCCTCCTGATGCTTGGGAACCTCATTCCCGCAGCCGGGTGGAAAGTTGGAAAACAGGTTACTTGCCCTTTCCTCATAAGCTTCCCATGGCTTTTCCATATGGAGACTTTTTCGTTGGGAAACAATGCTTTAAGGGCAACATTTCCAAGAGCCACGATTAACCTTGGCTTGATGATTTCGATTTGCTCGAGGAAAAACGGTTTGCAGGCTTCAACCTCGTCTTTCACAGGCGGCCTGTTTTTCGGCGTGCGACACTTAACCACTCCAGTTATAAAGACTTCACTCCTTTCTAGGCCTATTTGGCTCAGAAGCTTTTCAAAAAATTTCCCAGACATTCCTACGAATGGTTTTCCTTGAGCATCCTCGTTTCTCCCAGGGTTCTGCCCCAGAAACATTATCTTCGCGTTAGAAGGGCCTTCTCCAGGAACAGCGTTAACCCTTATCCTCCAAAGCCTGCATCTTCTACACTCCTTTATTCTTTTTTCAAGCTTAAGCAGTTCCCTATGTTTCTCCATTCTTAATCTTCCCAATGTTTTTCAAGCCTCCTCCGCCTCTTATTACTTTCGCATTTTTCAAGCTGAGGAGGGATTTCACCAGCGCTGCTTCATACAAATCCTTTTTCAAATCGAAAGCGATTCATCCTCGGCGAAAAAAGAGGGACGGGAAAAGTCATCATTTAAAGAGGTTCCGGAGCCAGAGCTCTCTACTAGGCTCTATCTTGGTTGGCTTTCTAGGTTAAGCTTCTTCCCTAATCTTTTTAGCTAGGGCTTTACCCAGCTCGACTATCTGAATCATATCTTTATCCGTGGGCGGCCCGTTTATTTCTAATGCTCCGACGACCTCGATTTTCGTTTGACCAAGGATTTCTTGGATGTGTTTCACAGCCCCTCCGCCCCAGCCGTAAGAGCTTAGGATAACCCCGAATCCTGCCGGCGGCTTTAATGCTTTAACCAGGTAGGCTGCGTACACGGCTAACGGATGCGCACCGCCTAGCACTGTTGGTGCTCCTAAAACGATGGCTTTGGAGTCAACAAGATCCTTCGCTACGTCGCCGACGTCGCTTGAAACAAGGTTGTGAAGAGCAACTTCAACGTCCTCCGAGGCGAGGGTTTCCACCATCGGCCATATCATCTTCTCCGTGCTGTTCCACATAGATACGTAAACAACAGTCGCTTTCCGCCTCGTCTCTCCCTTCGCCCACTTAGCGTAGTTTTCTAGGATTAGTTCAGGGTTCCTGTGAACGGGACCATGGCTTGGCGCTATCATTTTAACCTCTAAATCCTTTATCTTTCCCAACGCTTTTTCAGCCATAGCTCTGAAAGGCATCATTATCTCACCCCAATATCTTTTAGCGTGGACAACCAGCTCCTCCACCTCATCGTCGTAAAGCCCCTTTGCCACGTGCGAGCCGAAGAAGTCGCATGGGAAGAGAATTTTATCCTCCTGAAGATACGTGAACATTGTTTCAGGCCAGTGTAGCATCGGTGCTTCGATGAAGCGGAGCGTTTTCCCGCCGAGGCTAATAGTCTCCTGGTCGTGAACCATTTTTATCCTGTCTCCAGGCACCTTGTAATACGTCTGGGCCATCCTAGCCCCTTTGCTTGTTGCTACGAGTTTGGCTTTAGTGTTTATCGCCATGACATGTGGAATGGCGCCAGCATGGTCTGGCTCAGCATGGTTCATCACCACGTAGTCGATTTCACGGGGATCTGTAATGCTACTGATCTTCTCTTCAAGCTCTTTTTCAAAACCGGGATTCACAGTATCGATCAACGCCGTTTTATCTTCACCAGTTACTAAATACGCGTTATAAGTCGTTCCTTGCGGAAGCGTGATTAAAGCGTCAAAAAGTCTGCGGTTCCAGTCTCTAACACCCACCCAGTAGACGCCTCCAAATATCTTAGCCACGTTACGCCAATTCATCTTTTTTCCCTCGATTCATATTCCGGCTGCACACCCTTATAAGGCTCGCGCGCGCTATCATCAGGATTCCTTGAGCCTGCTGTGTAGGTAACCTTTTTAAATCATGCGCGTAACCAAGGGGTTTCAGACTGATGAGTAAGCATGGATGCGAGCAGCGTACAGCAGACCGAGCTTAAGCCTTCCCTAGGTCTGTTTGACGCCACTGCCATCAGCATTGGCGCGATTATTGGAGCAGGCATTTTCATCGTTACAGGTATTGCTGCGGGCTTAGCCGGTTCAGCCCTAGTGGTTTCAATGCTCATAGCAGCGGTAATCGCGTTGTTAACTGCTTTAAGCATAGCGGAGCTCACGGCCTGGCAGCCCTTAGAGGGAAGCATCTATGAATATGCTTACCGGTTAATCTCGCCGTTCGCGGGTTTTCTAGCAGGATGGATATGGGTTTTGTCAAACACTTTTGCGGGAGCAGCTGTCTCACTGGGCTTCGCGTATTACCTTGCGGCGCTAGCTCCAGTTCTGCCTACTAATCTTATTGCAGCAATAGTCTGCCTGGGTTTCACGACGCTGAACTTCATCGGGATCCGTCAGTCAGCTTTCACCAACAATATTCTCGTCGCTGCAAAACTGCTCATACTGGTGTTCTTCATCGTAACCGGTTTCTGCTTCATAAGGGTGGAGAACTTCTCGCGGTTTGAGCCTTTTAAAGCCGGGGTATTCTATGGAGCATTCTACATTTTCTTCGCCTACGGCGGCTTCGCCAGAGTAGCTGTTGTAGCGGAGGAGGTTAGAAACGCTAGGAAAAATGTTCCAAGAGCAATACTTCTATCCCTAGTAATATCCACGCTGGTTTACATTCTCGTTGGAACCGTAGCCGTCGGGCTTGCAGGAGCCTCAGGTCTTTCAAGCTCGAAATCGCCGTTGACGGATGCAATAAGCGTGACAGGCAGCACGGCCGCGGTCTACATAGTTTCCGCCGGAGGGCTTGTCGCAACCGCGAGTGTCCTGCTCACATCAATCCTAGGCGTGTCTCGCATGGTTTATGCGATGGCGAGGAGAAGAGACCTGCCTCAAGCCATGAGCAAGCTGCACGCTAGATTCGGCACACCATATTACTCCATCTGGATAATTGGTGTTTTAATGACGGTTCTCGCTCTATTCATAGACCTCAGCAGGATTATCGCCATAAGCACTTTCGCACTGCTTTTCTACTATGCTCTGGCAAACATGTCTGCGTTAAGATTGAGAATTGAGAAACGGCTTTACCCCAGTGTTATCCCAGTCCTAGGCTTAGCCACCTGCCTGATCCTAATGGTTTTTATCCCGCTTGAAGCATGGATAATGGGTTCTGCAGGGTTAGCAGCAGGCGTAGCCTTCCACTGGATGAAAAGACGCTTCTCGACATAGTTGGGGAATGCAATCTTTCGCCGAGCGCGCGCTATAAGCAGCGTCTCGCTTGACTTGGTTTCAATAAGCCCATGTGTTAACATTACCTTCAGATGTTGCTTAAATCTTCTAATAAGGTTTAATATTTAAAGTGCACCTAAAAATAATCGTGAGCTACTCTTACAATAAGTTGTCGCTTAGCGCGCGCGCTCTTTCCTTCAGCATGGTTAATATCTTATTATAATCCGATTCCGATTCTACTCTGAATCTTTTCCAACCCCCTTCTGTTTCAGTCTCTATTACAAAAAACTTTCGCTTACATGCTAGAGTCGCGATCCTCCTGCCTCCGAACCAAAGGCTGATCCATTCGTCGTGCACCATCCTCTTCTCGATCCCGTATTTCTCAAGTTCTTCGAGGAACCTTCTGGCAAGGTTTCTCAACCCCTCATCCTGTATGAATCCCAGCTTTTGTTCGAGGTCGGGGTATAGTCTCAACTTTTCCCTCTCTTCTATCTCTACAGTATTGAATACGATTTCCTTCTCAGCTGAAGGCAGCCTGTAGGCCCTATATTCTTTCAATTCAAGATCTATATCAAGGTATTTACATATCCTTCTTAAGGTTTGAGAGAAGGAGGGTGCGACCAGTATAAGTCTAAGGTCTTGTTCTGAGATGGAAAGTCCGCCGCTTGAAAAATACCTGGCTATGGCAGCTATGTTGGTAGAAATAAAATCATAGTACCTTAGGCCTTGAATCAACTGTCCATCATCCTCCTTAACCTTCAGCTCAATGATAGCAATGGTACCATCAGCGTCGACCCCAAGTATGTCCAGCGGCCCACTGTCGGTCGGCCACTGCCTACTCAGAATTTTGAAGCCTTCCTCAATGGCATTCGGGTTCTTTACGATGAATTCTTCCAGCTCTTGCTCAGAAACTTGAATGAGTTGGAGCCTAGACATTATAATCTATAATCATTTGATGAAACCTTCTATTTAAGCCTTCTGTTTACGATTTTTCTCATGTACAACTTTTTTATGAATTAGTTTTTCATGGAAAAGATTATGACTCTTAAAAAGTAAAAATAGTTTGGTATGATATTCGTGAGAAGCAACGAGTCGCTGCTAATTAACAAAAGGAGAAAGAGATTTGCGATTCTAGCGCGCGGCATTATGATACGATTTTCATCAATTTAGGCAAGGATTATGCTTCAGCGATACGTGGATTAGAAAAACTCATCCCGCGAAACACTAAAGTAATCTACGCTAAGGGGGGATTGGAGAAAGAAAAATCCAGATGAAAAACTGGATACTGTCTTTGGAAAACAAACCCTCAAGTAAAACTGGCATGAGGTTCTGGCCTGCTTATTAACTCAACTAGTAGGCTTAAGCCTGTCAGAAGTTTCTAGGATCCCTGTTGAGTCTTATTCTTCTTCAACGACCAGTGTCCATATTCTTTTAAGCGGTAGCTCTGCTTTCAGCTCATCGTCAAACCTCTCGTAGCATCTAAATATTTCCTCCATCAAAGTGCCTTGGTCCCAAAGTCTTATGTTGAAGAACACGTCCCTCGCCTCCTGCCATGCTTTAATCGTGAAACCGCCCCAGGATACGAGCAGGCCCTGCTTCGCCCCGATTCTTGACATAACTCCCTGCAGCTCCCTCAGAGTCTTCACGTCTACTGGTGAGGATGTTGATTTAACCTGGACGCATATGGAAGGCTTCTCGTAGCCAAGCTGGCTGGCTGCAAGAATATCTATGCCGCCGTCTGGACCCGGTGGAGAAACCATTGTCGCATAGCCCTCCGCGCGGAGAACCGCTTCAACCAGCCTCGCTAGACCGTGGCCCTTAAACTTCTCCTCGATATACTTAACAATCTGGTCCATAGCCATCTGCTCGATATCAGGCTGCTCATAAACCTCCTCAACAGGTTGAGCAGCTTTTTCAGTAGTCTGAATAACTACTTTTTCCCCTTCAAGGAGCCTTCTTATCCTTGCCTCCGCATCGTTCCTCTCAATCCTGCAAACCGTCATTTGTGATCCAAGAGAATACAGAATGTCTCTGGGAAGCTCCGACCTAGGTATGGTTTTCAACCACTTAACCGGCCTAGTGTGAAACGTATCTTCAGGCAGCTGCCTATACTCGTAGTCGCCCGTGATCTGGCCTATTGCTACTGCCGACTGAGACTTAAGCGGAACCGCGACAAGGTCGCCTCTCTGAATTTCATGAATAAACCTCCATATTTGGCCAACTGCAACAGCTGTTTCTGCTTTACTGGCCTCTGGATACGTCCTTCTATACAGATCCATCAATTCTTCCTTACTCTTGACCACTGAAAGGTCTGGAAGCTTCCTCCAGCCTATCCCCACTATGTTGTTGTCGAAGAAAACATGCTCCCTCTCCCCTCTTCCTCCAGCCCTCACCATCCAGAGAGCCATGATCCGTCAATCTCCTTACGCTGAACCTTTTAAGCATTTTAACCTTCCTGTAACAAGTATTTATTTAGTCACGCTTAGTTGCTTAAAGATGCAGCAGACATGATACCTGGCTATAAGTATTTAGAAGCTGTCCCTAAGCGTAGGGGTGGAAGGCCTACAGTTAAGGGCACAAGAATAAGCGTCGATGATATCCTAGAAGCTTTAGTTGCCGGATGGAGCGCTGATGAAGCCGCAGAAAACTACAGGATTCCCAGAGAAGCAGTGCTGGAGGCCTTAAGACATGCCCTAGAAGCCCTGAAAAAAGTAGAGGTAATGCCTGTTGAAACTACTGGCTGACGAGAACGTACCAGTCCCCTTGTAAAGAAACTGACGGAGAAAGAAGTTGACGTTATATGAATACCTGCCGCAAATTACAGAGGATTGAGCGATGAGGAAGTTGTAAATACTGCTAATGCTGCCGACAGAACTATACTTACGAGAGACCAAGACTTCACAGAAAAGCCGTTAAGGCTTAAGTCAAAGTATGGAATCTATATATTGCAGAGCCTATAACAAAGAAGAATCTTGAGCTCATAGCAAGAAACATAAAAGAAGTCGTTGAGACTGTAAAACCTAGGGAGAAACTGTTAATAGTAATGAGTGGAATCATCGAGGTCATAACCTAAGATTCTTCAAGCGTGAGAGGTTAGGGAGAACAGGGTTATCTGGCCCTATGGGTTCGAGTTCGATGTTACCTGCCGCCTGCCGAAGGAAGCATGGGAGAGTAGGAGGCTATGCGTGCTAGAGTTGAATAATCTGCTTCAAAGAGCGCGCTCTTTATGATTGATAGCAAATCTCAGCATAGTCAATGAATATTTCCATCTTTAAAACATAGTTGGATCATGATTCGAGTAGCCATTTCCACAGGGGTAGGAACCTAATCCTCCTGCCATCATGCTTCTCCACTCCTTCATAGTCCCAAGTGATCACGGTTAGGTCGCTACAGTCCAGCTCCTTAGAAGCCTTCACTAGCGCGCTTATTTCCCTCTCCTTCGTATCGAAATCCTCTATATTGTAGCATACTTGTATTAATTGCTTAACCTTTCCACCGCTCTTTATAATGAAGTCCACCTCCTTATTATTGGAGCTGAAATAGAACAAGTTTTCGTTTGGAGTGAAACCTTTCTTCAAGAGTTCTGAGAAAACCAGGTTCTCCATAAGCCTGCTCGTGCTTTCAACTCCATTGACGATGAGCAGGCCATTATCCACCAAGTATATCTTTGGAATAGTCTGCTCCACTTCCTTATAGGACCTAGAATACTTCCTTAAAGTGCATAAAACTAACGAGTCTGAAAAATACTCAACATAGTTGTAAAGAGTGTTCTTACTAACCTTCATCCCCAAGGATTTAATATAGTTATAAAACTTATGGATTGAAAAATACGTGGACGACACTAAACTCTTAACCATTAATCTAAGGACTCTTATGTTCTTAACCTTGAACCTCTCTATTATGTCCCTATAGATAGTAACCTCAAATATTTCCTTCAAGATCTTTTCCCTTTCATTTTCGAATAGTACTACTTCAGGATAGCTTCCCCTCATGTATTTCTGAAGGAGATTCAGAAGCATAGCTTTCTTTAAAGAGGAAAGATATTTTTCCGCTTCGAAGCCCTTTGCTCTCAAGAACTCTTTGAAGTTAAAAGGATAAATGTAGTAGGGAAGAGTCCTTCCCCTTAGACTTGTCGCGACCTCCATGGATAGAAGCTTGGAGGAAGACCCGCTGACATACACTTGAATTCTCTCGCTATCTACAACGCTGCGCACAAACCTTTCCCAATAAGGGACGTTCTGAACCTCGTCTAGGAAAAGGTAAACCTTTTGCCTCTTATTTTCGGGGTAAATCTCGTAAAAAATATTGAGCATGCTCCTTAAATCCTCTATGGTGCAGCCGATTAGCAAGTCGCTTTCAAGGTTAACGTAAAGTATTCTGCTTTTATCAATATTGTTACGCAGTAATTCCCCTATAACCTGAAACATGAAGAACGTTTTACCTGCTCTCCTCGGCCCAATTATAGATATGGCTCTTCTTATCGGAAGATCAGCTTCAATCCTAAGGTCTCTTTTCACAAGTTTAGGTAACTCGGATTCTTGGAAATCTTTTATCATTCTTATCCAGGTCTCTCGCGTTACCATCGTATCATGTATAGGGAAACTAATTTAAAAAGTTTCCCTCTTTAGAGAACCATCCCATCTATCTCGACGAATCATTCACATATGCCGTCTGAGTGCTTTATTAAATTAAGTCCTCTGTTTTATGCGTCTTAAGAATCCGTAATTGTTGTACTTCTAGCGCGCTAGTATCCTTCTGGGAGAATTTCCTTCACCCTATCTATGTTCCAGCCGTCTCTTTTCATCAACACAAAATCACAACCCCTTGTAGCGCGCTAAGAATCTTTAGCTCAGAGCAAGAAACATAAAAAGAAGTCGTTGAGACTGTAAAGCCTAGGGAGAAACTGTTAATAGTAATGAGTGAAATCATCGAGGTCATAACCTAACATTCTTCAAGCGCGCGAGGTTAGAATTATACTCTGCTCCGCGCTCGCTACAGGCTTTCTAGTAAATACTGCTGCATTAGGATTTCTAGCTATCATGTTCTGTTTCATATTCACCACTCAATAAATTTTCTTCCTGTGCCCCACATCTATTAGTATAACTTGTTTATCTTTTTCATTAATCGAGTATATTATCCTATAGTCTCCTACGCGTATTCTCCAGAGACCTGAAAGCTCGCCGCTAAGCTTAGTCCCTGCATGGGGTTTTTCCATCAGTTCTGATAGAATATCAAATACTCTTTCTTGAACGCTTTTTTCAACATTTTTAAAACTTCTCCTAAACCTATTCGTAACTATCAGCGAGTATTTAGCTTTCAAACAGGGTTCTCCTCAATTCTTCAACGTCCTTTGCAACCACATAGTTTTTCTCCTCGTAATCCTTCAACCCTTCTCTAATCCTCTTCAACCCTTCTTCATCTAGGAGTTCCTCGAGAGTAGATAAGACTGAGTTTACGCCATCCAGATGCTTTATCAAGTCTTCGAGCAGATGCCTAGGTAGAGTAATGGTTTCAACCATAATTCTGATAAAGTCAACTCCCAATTTAAACCTTTACTCTCTACGCGTCAAAAGTAGAGTTGTAGTACAAGACGCTACCGCATTATCGCGAAATCTTAGCGAGCGCGCGCTCTTTAAGTTTTAGCTCTCCAGACTCGTCTCTCAGATTTAGCAAATCCATGTCAAAAGTAATGATGCAACTTGCCTTAGCCTCATAGGCGACATTGAGGAACTTGTCATCATCAGGGTCTCTGCAAAGCTTAAATTCCTCTTTTGGTGCAGTCTTCAAAGCACTTCTATAGATCTTATCCAGAATAAGATAGACTCTGGAAAAATCGATTCTATCAGAAACCTTGTTGAATTGGATGGCTTTCAAATACTCCTTAAAAAATGCTGTCTGAAAATAGCCACTATTAGTTCGCCATTAAGCACCCTGATGAGAATATCCTTCGACGCTCTGCTATCGATGAGTCCAGCTATTAATACAGAAGTATCTAAAACTATTTTATCCTCGCCCACTTTTTAGCCTCCAGGGCCATTCTCTGCTTTTCTTCTTCAGACAGATCCTTAAACCTTCCACCCATCCTCTCTAAGATTCGAGCATAGTCAAGCTTCTCCACTATAAAAACATCGCCAACCCTTATGAAAACCAGTTCGTCCTCAGGATCGAATAATTCCTTAACCTTAGCTACAATCACCTCGGTCAACTTCCTCTACCATTCTGAAGACTAATTCCCCTTATAAATCTATGGTTAAAAAGTAATAAAGATGCTGCTGGGGAACTTGAAGATAGAATCCGGAAGAATGTTAGAGAAAACACGTTGAATAAACCCTTATCCAAGAATACTGTAAATTTAGATTACTCGCTTTCTAGGTCGAGCAGGTTCCAATTGAGCACGCTACGTTTATCCTTCTCTGTAAGCTTCTCCCTCCTTTCTTTACTGTCTGTCACTGTCCTTAGAGGAACCCCTACGGCGCGCGCTATTTTCATCGGAGGAAGGCAAGGTAAAACCTATAGAGGAAGTTGGCGCGTGCTAAAGCTCTGTTAGAGATGCGAAGTCATTACTTGATCTTCTGGTGAGAAGGGGGTAATATCGCGAGCCGACAGTAGCAGCGTCGATTCACTCTAATTCTAAAAAATGCATGTAAAATCTCGTAGCACGCTACTAGTGCATGCGGCAAGTATAATACCCTACCACATAATAACTGACATTAACGAAAGCGTGTATTCGCTATTTAGATCTTTGAAAGGATATTCGAATATTTCTCAATCCTTACGACTTTAGCACGCGCGCTACAAGGTTTAAATACGCGCGCTCGTTTGTCTCTTGTGATAGATTGTGAGCGAGTACGTAGTCTTTAAGCAAGATGATGGGGAAATGATGAAGCTTATGCCCTCCCGATATGATGAGGAAAGTCTGCTTCAGAGTTTGATAAAAAAGTATCCAACCCTGCTTCCTAGTACTTCGACTAGAATATTTATGCTAGTGGATGAATATCCTACCAGTGCAGGAACCATTGATATTTTATGTATAGACGAGGCTGGAAGAATTTATATCGTTGAAACTAAGCTTCAGAAAAATTCAGATAGAAGAACTGTTATCGCGCAACTATTGGATTATTCTGCTCAAATGGGAAAAGAGACATTCGAGAATTTTAAGGAGAAAATTGAAGCTAAGACCGGAAAAAAACTAGAGGAAATTTTAAATTCTGAAGAAAGCTCTGAAATTTTTGAAAGTATAAAGCAAAGCTTAGCGGGGAAGAATTTTGTTCTCGTATTGGTGATGGATAACATTGAACCAAGGCTAAAGGATACGATCATTCATCTAAATCAAGATTGGGAAATGGATATATTTGGACTTGAGCTTAACAGATATTACGTTAAGGGTAAAGGCGAGGTTTTTGTTCCGGTTGTAATTCCTCCGCCTGAAATACCTCGACCATCCAAACTGAGAAAAGCGCCAGTAACTTTTGACGAAGTCATTAAAAATTACAGGGAAAAAGGGCTAGAGAACGAAATTCTTAAGATAAAAGGAATTTTTGAAAAAATGGAAGATGACATAGTGCAAATAAAAGCCGTCCCTACTGCCGTAGTGCTAGACATTGGAGAAAAACAAATCCAGGTAGTGATAAATCGCGACCCTGAACGCGACCACGGTGTCTGGGTATTCAACCCGTCACTATACGAGAAAGTCTACGAGTTGGGGCAGGCATTGGGTCTGGAAGTGAAAAAGGGAACAAGCTCCAATTTCAGTAAAGTAATTCGATTCAACGGTGTAGAGGGAATAAAAAGCGTATCGGAAAAAATGCAAAGTTTAATCGAAGGTTTACTGAAAATAATTAAAGGTATTTAAAGAGCAAAATGGATTCGTGCTATGCGAAAATGCGCCGCAATAAAAGGCTGTAATACGGTAATCTTAAAAATTGACTTATGAATCTGTTCATAATTGATCTATGGATTTGGCGATTTTGTCCACTGCTTCCGGCCCAGCTCCGAACCTCTTTATATTCTCATAATCTTTTTCAAGTTCTTCAATCGCTATGAACTTACACTTTTCTGGAAGTTTTAGCTTCTTAAAGGTTGGTCTCATTAGCTGGGCTTTGACTTCCCTGCTTCTTTCCTTTGGAGCAACAATGTAAATTGGAAAAGTGATGGCCGGAGCAGATGCTACCAAGTCTGACAGCCTTAGAAGGCCTGAGTAGATCGAAGTAGTGGTTTCTATCTCGAAGGCGCATACTGGCATATCCTCTCGTAACCATATTACGTCGATCTTCTCAATTATTCTCCTTGCTTGTTCTGACAATCCGAGCGGAGGCA
>Ga0080004_1166246_pt1 | contig 166601 bp, 205 predicted proteins | sample WasSprMetagenome_FD_69207 | JGI IMG/M metagenome (GOLD analysis project Ga0080004, IMG submission 69207) | Sulfidic aquatic microbial communities from Washburn Spring, Yellowstone National Park, USA - WS (SPADES assembly) (version 2) | ecosystem: Environmental > Aquatic > Thermal springs > Hot...
CTTGCTCGGAGGGTGTTTAGAGCAATTGTCCGTGCTATGAAGGACTCCGCCTCAATTGTTGTAATATGTGCTAGGACCGGTTTTATCGCTGGAGGTATATCCTTTAGAGGTCTCACGTATACGCTAGGAAGATCTATCTACGCTATTACTGGTAAGAACCTAGTACTCACCCGCCTAATCACCATGGTAATAGCCATCATCTTGGGATGCGCTGTCTCGACTCCGGTAGTCTACGTAATGACAGTCTCGATACTGGGTCCTCTGGCATTCCTGCTTAACACCCCCTATAATACTACACTACTTCATATTCTACTTCGGGATATTTGCTCCACTAACACCTTCAATAGCCCTAGCTGCCATGGCGAGTGCCTTGATAGTAAGTGCCGATTACATTAAGACGACTATAATAGCCACGGTAATGACCCCCTCTGCGTGGGTCCTGGGCTGGATAATCAGACCGGAGATGCACCTCGTTCCTTCTCACAGTAAGCACCTCGAGTACTGGAGCTATCTTAATGCTGACACTTGCTGTAACTATGACTTTACTCGCCGGGCTATCCATAATGATAGCACAAATTAGTGTATTCTATAGTGGCTCCGACTTCATCAGTTTTACCAGGGTTGATAGGGTGTACTATGTAGTTCCAGCAGTATTAAGGCTTTACGCAACGTATAGTGGTAGTACTCTAATTGGGTTACTAACCCTTGTCCTCTTCGTAGCCCCCTACTCTTAAAGACATATTTTGTCCAAGGGATGGAGTCGCGTGCCTGGGGTAGTACACGCTATCCGTATATCGGGCGCTGTCTATGCATACATGCGTGCCTGGTTAAGGCAATAGTGCTGGACACCAACAAAAAAGCTGTGATAGACGGCAGTAAGTGTTTAGAGTGCGGGGTCTGCATACATATATGCCCTATGAATGCTGTTGAATTTGTCGAATCCCCCTACCCGCTGAAATTTAAGATCCCAAGTAACCCAGCTCCACCGAAGATAACCAGGATCCCTAGTAGAGGGGCTGATGAGGTTAAAACTAATGACGTCACCGGAAGGTACCGCAGGGGTGGGATAGGCTTTACCATGGATGTAAGTAGACCTAACGTGAATATGACCTTAGCTGATGTCGTTAAAATAATACTGAGGAAGTTTATGTTGAGCTAGAACATGAGAATAAGTATAGGTGAGAGTTATGCCGAGGTAATGCTAGACCCTGAGTACCTGGAGGAGGTTAAGAGGCAGTTACCTCTACTAAACTTCGGGAGGGTCGACATCTACGAGCTGAGACCCCTCAAAACCCGTCTGCTCAGCCTTAAGCCTTCTGAGGGTATTAGCGAACACCTCCCTAAGGACCCTGGCGTAGTACCTGACGAGCCCCCATGCTTCCTCTCTATGTATAGTACTGGGTTGCGACCCTGGTACTGCAGATTAAGCAAGTAGCTCCAGAAACCAGGGCTCCCTAGGGAGCTAAGAGTAGTGTCGACGACCTCGGGTAGGATCCTAGTGTAGAGCTGGTACCTACCATTGCACACTTCCCTAAAGGCGTTCTCGACAACCCCTGACTAACCCCAAACCCCCATAGTTGTGACTATTGCTGCATAGGGACTTAAGGGCGTAGAGGATCTCATACCTACCAATGGGCCTGTAGACTGCCAGAACCTCTAGCCTCAACTCCACCTCGGACCTAGGGAGGTGGGATATGTAAAAAAAAAGAGCGTAGACCTATTACATAGGTAAGGGCGGTGTACCGTCCCCCAGGGGGTCGTCCGGCTCTCTAACGGCTGTTATGTACCCGGTTACGTAGCACCCCCTATCCCTAGTCGAGATCTCGGGTATTATAGCCCTTCTACCGGTGTACTCAACCTCCTCCAGGACCTTGCCAATGAAGATCGTACCTATAGCACTTACAAACTCAACTTCCTCCCCGGTACCTACTTCACCTAGGTGGTGTAGGTAGGCTAGGTGGGCTGAGGAGCCAGTTCCTGAGGGGGATCTGTCGAGTAGTGGCCTACCTGGACTTCCGTATAGTAGTACCCCGTAGTACCTACCCCTCGAAATCCTCTTGGATAGCCTAACACCATAGAGCTCTGGATACCCTGTACCCACCTCCTTTAGAACCCTCCTCCAAACACCTAGGGCTAGGTTTACAAGCTCCGGGAGCCTATCCAGGTCCCAGCTGAAGCCGAGCTCGTCCAAGTTTACGACTGCGTAGAGGTTACCACCGTAGGCTAGGTATGCCCTAACACGGCCATATCCACCAACGTCAACACCGACCTCACTGACTATGTAGGAGGGTACGTTAATCATCTTAACCTTCCTAGGGGTCCCACTCGAGACCTCAACACTAAGCTTAACCAGACCGGCCGGAGTGTCTAGGCGGACCTCGACCTCAGGCTCCTTAGGCTCTACAAGCCCAGTCCTAACAGCGTAGCAGGCGAAACCCATAGACGCGTGGCCACACATATCGTGCCAACCGCTGGAGTCGAAGAACACGGCACCGAAGTCCGCATCAGCCCTGGAGGGTCCTGTAATCAGAGCACCATATGAGTTTGAGGACCCCCTAGGCTCGTATGTTAGGAGCCTCCTAACCCAGTCCAACTTAGACCTACAGTAATTCTTCTTCTCAGCCATAGACCCCCCGGGAATGCCCGGCATGAAGACCAGCCTAATAGGCATACCAGCATTGTGAAGCTCAACATAGTTAACCGAGAGCACGTGAGACGCCGAATTAGTAGACCTTAATAAAGGCTAATAAACATTTAGCGATTAAATCTGCCTCCCACATTTTAAACCTATAGGATACCCTATAGGGTATGCTTAAGCTATGTAAATTAGCAAGTAATAGTGAACACTATTACGCTCTAAATACATCTGGAGTCCTGGTGGCTGTAGACAATAAGTACCACTAAATATACTGCTTAGTGAGCGAAGATAAAGCTACTTTCCAACACTGGTAATGAGAGTTAGTGTGTAACATGCGTCTAGTTGGTAATAGGGCATGTCAATTTGACTGGTGATAGGCCCTCCACCGAACTGCAACTAAGATGCAGCTACAATTCTAACTAACATGTCACTTAGTGAACACTAGCTACGTGTTAATAAGCATCAAGTCTACGTCATCGGGGTATGCAGATAGCTCTAGAAGTATGGTTTTAAATAGCCATCCTACAACTCTAAATCTAACTCCATCACTTCTAATAACAGTAGCCCAGTTATCTCCTAGTTCTTCAATGGTATAGTTTGAATAAAGAATAAACTTTTCCATTTCAGCTATCCACGCACGGTAGAGCGACTTCTCACTCTCATCATAAACCTCTAGTGGAGGATATACGCTAGCTACTCGTGGCAAATTTCTCGCATCAATAACTACTGTTCCGCCTTCCCCCAGTTTACCCCAACACAGTGCAGGTCTATTTCGAATATTCCATCATCGTCAATGTACGGGATGTACTTACGTGGAGCGTGTTTTGTAAGCTCGCACTCTCTGCTTAACCAGATCCCCCATAGCTAATTAGTAAGAGTATAAGAATAAGCACTCCACGCGTACCACCTGATAAACCTAAAGTGCATTTGGAGTACTAGACCCCCGTGTTTCGCGGTTAAGATAATGCTGAGCTGTGTTAGTTTCTCAACAAGGTCTCTTAGTACCCTGTCTAGTTCCTCGACTACTCCTCTAAGCCTTGCTGCTGCCACAGCTTCGCTTGCAGCTCTAGCCACACTCTTCACTGTGTTGCATCCACCCGGGGACTTACCGAGATATATGCTCTCCACCCACTTATCCCCACCCACGCACTTCAGGTACCAGTAGTAGTGCGGCTTCTTAGCCCTATTGTAGACTACAGTGTACTCCTCACTGCAACCCTTCAACCCCTCATATAAGCCCAAACTCGTAGACTCCAAGATCTCGTAGAGCACAATCAAGTAGACTAAAGACCTCTGCAAGCTTACTCCTCACCTCCTCAAGAGAAACAAGCTTCCTGAAGCTTACGGAGACCCTTTTCAAGAGATCCCTTACTCGGAGTTTCTCACCAGCTCCTTCATTCATATTTACCCAAATGTTAGGTATGCAAAAGGAATTTAATACCTAACACCAATAAATAGAGACACATGACACATGCTCCGCAGTGCGTTTAAACTCCTCCCACAACCAATTGATGTCGACATTACCTGTAACACGAGTAAGTTAGGGGTTTAATTTAGCTACATTGCAGGTAAATCAACACGCTAGGGTGTTAGGTAGCATTTATGCTCCTTTTACCTAATACTATTAGGATGAGAGCAAGAGCTCCCCAGCGCATTAAACCCCGTGCAACATCCTTATGTAGAATTTCTCTCATCAACTGGAAGTTCTGCTCCCTATGGTAAGATAAGTCGTTACATGTTTGAAGTGATTTGCGAACTGTAAATAGTTCTAAGTACTTTTCTGAGCTATGGGTGTGCTTATAAACACCGCCTATAGATACGATATCGATGTCTCCGAGTTTCCGAGACTCATAGGGCTATGAAACCTCTGGTGGCGGAGGAGCGAGCTACCGCGGTGAGAGGACCTGGAGAAGCGTAATGAACCATCCTCCAGGTAATTATAGAGTATTACAAATTTATTTAAAATAATATTTACAAAAAACTTAAAATTATTAAAATATTTATAAATAATTACAAGTCCTGGCGGATAGCGAACGTTTACCATAACTGCATTGAGTCATTATTTCCTCATACTCTTTATCTCCCCTTAAGTGGCGATAGGCTGTTGCATACGATATTTCAATTTTTTACATGCGTCTTTTACAGAGAGTTCTGTGTGCTTTGCGAGTAGGTCTAGGAGTTGCCTTCTCACGAATAAGTTCCACACACCCCTAACCTTGAATCTCCATATTTCATAGCTTGTTGTTTCTACTCTCATCTTCTTAAGCTTCTCAATAATGTCTTGCCAAATTTCATCGAGAGTGTGACTGGTGTATAAGTTCTCCTACCTAACCCTCTTAATTGAATGCGCTGTTTTAGTGAAGCATCTATTCTTGTCCAGTTACCGTAAAGCTTCTCCAGCAGGGATCTTTTGTATCCTGAGGGAGCCACCTTCCCTCGACACTGTACAGCATCTCAGCCAATCTCTTGTGGTAATATTCTAAGTCCATATACTCTTGGGTCTCCTCTAACCTCATGCAGGTATGGAGGGTCTAAATATAGTAGCGTGTCCTTTAAGTCATACCTTCCAATAACGTTAAATGCATCATCGTTTTCTATCTGAACTCTTTTAAGTCTCTCGGTGATAGCTCACAGCACCAAGAGAATTCGAATACTAATAGACACAAGTACTATAGGTGTGTATAAAACCAAAATAGCCCACCGCTTCAAAGCGATGAAGAGGTCGGGCCGGGGTTTTAGTCAATCGGGTTATCTTAGTTTTGCTGTAGAGGCCCTGATCACTAAGAATATTAAGCACTGTCGTTTAAACACATATGGGATTTAATGTGGAAACAGTTGAGTTAAAGAGAAAAGTTCTAAGGCTGCTTAAGGAGGATGAGGAATTTAGACTCGCTGTGGCTGGTTTACTTGGATTTGATACTATTCTCAACGAGTTAAAGAAACTACGCGAGGACTTTCAATTATTCACACAGGAACAAGCTAAGAGGCAAGAAGAAAACAATAGAAGGTGGGAGGAGACATATAAGAGGTTTGAAGCGCTGGAGAGCGAGCTTAGAAAGCTACGCGAGGACTTCAATAAATTCGTGGAATTACAGGAGAAAAGGTGGGAGGAGCAAGTCAGGAGATGGGAGGAGAATAATAGAAGGTGGGAAGAGGATAATAAACGCTGGGAAGAGACATACAAGAGGTTTGAAGCTATTGAGAGAAAGCTACTAGAGCACGATAAAAAGTTCGAAGCTTTGATGAGAAGAGTGAGTAGCCTGGGTAGGAGAATAACGGCGATCGGGGCTAGATGGGGTATTCATACGGAGACGGCTTTTAGAAGGGCTATGAGGGGTATTGTAGAGGAGATTCTTGGTAAGGGTAGAGTAGAGAAGTGGGTGTACTTCGATAAAAATGGTGAAGTCTATGGTTATCCCTCACAAGTAGAGGTAGATGTGTTGATCAAGAATGGTCTACACATACTTGTAGAGGTAAAGGCGAGCGTATCTATTGGAGATGTCTCAACACTGTGGAGAAAGGGAAAATTATATGAAAGAGTCACAGGGGTTAAACCGAGACTAGTCATAATAACTCCATTTATAGATAGAAACGCGCAGGAAGCCGCGGCGAAACAAGGAGTAGAAGTCTATGCGAGAGTGTAATAACATGATCGATTGATATATACACGGCGAATTTATGTAGGTAAAAAGTTGAAGCAGCGAATTCTACGAATATCCTCTCTAATTCTCGCACTGAAATCCACTTAACTCTCTGCTCGCTTTTACAAAGTAACTCTATTTAAATTAAAACTTATATTATTGTTCCTGACTGGGCATAACATAGGATGTGACTATATACTAGGTATGATTTTTATTAGGTGCTTTTAGTATCTTGACTAGTTTGCCTCTTGGTGATGGTACTATTTCTAGTTTTGCATTATTAAATTTCAAATATAGCTCTCTTCCTTGGTATAATCTATCTAGGAATACTGCTAGTGCTGCTACTTCTGAGTGTGGTTGATGTCCAATAGCGATATTGTAATCTGCTATTTCATAAAAGAACTTAGGGACTTTCTTTGCTCCCACTACGATGAGTATATCTCTGCTATCACGTCTTATTTCTTCAATAACGTCATCTACGTGTAAGCCATACATGGTTAAGTGTACAATAATTCCATTATTCTTCTTCCATGAAACACAGTATTCCTCGGATTTAACTCCCATTTCTACGTGGAAATAGCCACCCCAAAGCTCTATTACCTTCGCTATGCTCTTATAAACACCTTCATCAGCGACATCTCCTAGAATAAATCCACTAGCTCCAAAAGCCCTTGCAACTAGAGCTACGTGTGTTGTAACTCTCTTATCTCTTTCTGGTCTATGTCCATATCTTAAAACATAAATTTTCCTCACATGATCTACCTCTTATTGAGCTTCATATATATCTTCTCCAGTAACAAGTCTATGTTTATACCCTTTGTACAAGACACCGGTATAACTACTTCATTGTCTCCAATATACTTACTAATCTCTTCAAGTAGAGTGGCATTATTGAAGGCTATTTTATCGATCTTGTTTAATACATATATCACTGGTTTTCCTTGAGCACCTATTCTCCTCAAGATCTCTCTGCCTGTGCTAATTTCTTCTATAATACTGTGAAAAGGTTTAGAAATATCAATAATATTCACAATAAGGTCTGACTCAACAACCTCCTCTAATGTGGCATAAAAAGACTCTATGATCTCTGGTGGAATATCTCTTATAAATCCTACAGTATCAATTAATATGAAACTAACATCTTTATAGTTAACTCTAAAAGCTTTGGGTGTTAAAGTAGTAAATGGTTCAGGACCTACAGGTCTCATTAACCTAGTAATAGCATTAAATAAACTTGTCTTACCAGCACAAGTATATCCAACTATAACTACATGAGGTAAGCCCAGATCTCGTCTCGCTTTCCTATGCACTTCTCTAACTACGCGTAAGTTCTCGCTTTCTCGGCGTAAACGAGCTTCTTTCCTCTTTAATAACAAATAATACTTCTCGTACCCATATCTACCAGCACCTAGAAAGCCGTGTAGCTCTCCCAGCTTAGCGTATCTTATAGCTTCTTTTACTAGTGGTAAAGTGTATTTAAGCTTGGCGAGCTCAATTTGTAAAAGTGCTTCTCGTGAACCAGCATGTGTGGCGAAAATTTCTAGTATTAAGAGAACTCTGTCAACTACTTCTCTCCTAATTTCTCTCACAAGATTAATGAGCTGAGAAGGCTTTAACCTATCCATGATAATTAACTTGTCAAACTGTAGTTCTCTCAACTTCTTTATTTTCTCAGTAGACAAATATGTTTTATAATTTCTCCCTCCAACTACTTCATAGCCTAAAATATCTCTATATATTGTTCTAACAAGAGCAAGTTCTTCCTCGAGAAACCTACTATATTTCTTAGGAATTACAACATAAACTCTCACTAAGACCCCTTATTCTCTTTCTCACCATGTTTCTGCATAGTAATTAAATTGCCCACCGTAAGATCTTCACTACTACTCCGCTGTGTGTATTTCGACACCTCCATTACGACTGGCTCTAATAATTTAATCTTTAATACTCTTTCTAATCTCTTAGCTAGCTCTAAATTAGGTTTTAACTTACCACTCTCAATTCTCTTAATAATATTTACACTCTCACCTATTTTACTAGCTAAGACTTCTTGACTCCAACCCAGTTTTTCTCTTGCAGACTTAATTACCTGATAATAGTTTTCTACAACCTCGTATTTTTCAAATTGACTTAAACTAGTATTTCTCCCACTACCCACTACTTTCACCTTAGTACTTGTAGCACTTACTAACGCCCTAGTACTTCTCTCAGCACTTTCACGTACAATACTTCTTTTTGATAACCTAGAATAACACTCAGGACACACTATTATCTGCGAGCCCTCAAACAAAATTCTTTTAGCTACTTTGACATCTACTTCTCTACCACACATTTCACAATAGTAAGACACACTACCCCCTTCTTAAAACACATCTATTAGACCATTATATTCACGGGCCTTATTATGAGTAATGGTCTTGGAGATCGTGGAGTTGTAGAGCGCGACGACATCAATGTACTTATTAATAGCGATGAGGATTATGTAAAATACCTTGAACTGAAAATCAAACAATTAGAAGAAGAACGTAAGAGACTATTGCGTAGAGTAGAGTATTATAGGAGTGAAATTGAGAAACTACTTGCACCTCCCCTTATAGAAGCCTATGTTGAGGATTTAACACCAGACGGTAGGGTAATAGTTAAAAGTAGTAGTGGACCAAATTTAATCGTTACAATAGTAAATGGCGTAGATATATCGCGGCTACGTCCAGGTAGTAGAGTTGCTCTTAACCAGAGAGGATCATCGATTGTCGAGGTACTGCCTGATCGTGTAGACCCACTAGTACAGCTAATGGAGATTGTTGAAAAACCAAATGTATACTACAGTGATATCGGGGGGTTAAGTGAGCAAATACAAGAACTCAGAGAAGTCGTTGAATTACCATTGAAAAAACCAGAACTCTTCGCCGAGCTGGGTATAGAGCCTCCAAAGGGGGTTTTATTATATGGTCCACCGGGATGTGGTAAGACACTATTAGCTAAAGCGGTAGCTACTGAAAGTAATGCTACATTTATTACACTAGTTGGAAGTGAATTAGTTCAAAAATATATTGGTGAAGGAGCTCGCTTAGTGAGAGAGCTCTTTAACTATGCTAGGAAGAAAGCCCCTACAATAGTATTTATTGACGAGATAGATGCTATTGCTTCTCGCAGACTTGAAATTGGAACAAGTGGGGAAAGAGAAGTTCAGAGAACTTTTATGCAATTATTAGCTGAAATAGATGGCTTTAAGCCACTTGATAGAGTTAAGGTGATTGCAGCTACCAATAGAATCGACATATTAGATCCGGCCTTGCTTAGACCCGGTAGACTAGATCGCATTATAGAGGTTCCATTACCGAGTAAAAGTGGTAGAATTGAGATATTTAAAATACACCTAAGAAGAGTAAAGATCAAGGGGGCTATAGACTATGACCTCTTAGCTGAGATAACAGAGGGTTTTAGTGGAGCTGAGATAAAATTAGCTGTAGTGGAGGCTGGATATTTTGCAATCAGGGAAGGTAGGAGTTATATCGTGTTCCAAGATCTTCTTAAAGGTGTTGAGAAGGTAAAGAATAAGAGGACGCTAAGAAATATAATGTACGATACTATTAGAAATGAAGCAAGGCTTGTCTATAAGTAGGTGTATACTTAGTGATAATTAGGCGCCCTACAAGTTATGAGCTCATAGAGCTTAGAGGCATTGCAGAACTTCAGTTTAGAGTACCTGGAGATGTACTCATACCTGAAGATATACATGTAGCTGTTAGTCCAAATACAAATAAGATACGTATAGTGTTCAGGTCTGGAGTTAAGTATCTCGGTTTAAGAGCCCGTGATTATAGATTTAACCTCTATATTCCCGCCGGTATCGTATTAAATAACAATATAACACACCCACACATGAGAGTTTATGTTAAAAAAGAGTATGCGTCTTTCATAGCTAAGGGCAAAACACTTTTCTGTAAACACGTTTTAATGGCTGACCCTGAGATTAGGCCTGATGACGAGGTACTTGTTGTAGACCCTGCTGGCAATCTCCTCGCCGTGGGAAGGTCTTTAATAGCAGGCCACGAATTTGTCTATTATAAGCGTGGAGAAGCTGTAAAAATACGTGAAGGTGTTAGTGAAATTGAGAAAAATTAAATTTATACCTTTCACTAGACCTTTTAGAATAGAAGATGTAAAAAACTCCTACTTTATAACCGGTTATCAAGGCTATGGCTTAATCGGATACATTACAACACGCTACTTAGCTAAAGAACTCGGCTTAGTCAAAATTGGTTTTATTAAGACAAAATATATGCCCGAGTTCACAATGTATACTAGAGATCTCGACTTACTTTATCCTTTTGAAGTATATGCTGGTACTGTAAATAACAATAGAGTAGTTATCATAGTTAATAATGCCACTCCAAGCGAAGTTGAGAGGGCTGAATATGCAGAGTTTCTGGCACGCTTCGCGAGAAAACTTGCTGTTAGAGAAGTTATATTGATCGGTGGTCTTGATCAGGAGCATAGAGCTAATTCCGAGGAGAAATATAGATGGATTCCACTAAATGACCCTACCACTAAGCTAGATGCCAGCATATTAGAAGACAAATATATTGTAGGTCCCTTAGCTCTTACAATGATTTTTATGAAAGCCTATGGTCTCAGGGGTGTGGTTTTACTTCCATTTACTGAACCCTTTAAACCAGATCCTCGTGCTAGTGCAATAGCTGTAGAGGTTATTTCACATATCCTTGGAGTTAAAATAGGAACTGAGAAGCTAATAGAAGAGGCTGCTTTACTAGAGGCTATTGAGGCTGAGAGGGAGAGAATTGAAAAGACTATTGAGGAATCAGAGAGAAGACCTCGTATAACCTACATATAGAGATCTCGACACCTCTTGTTTCAAGTCTCTTTACGATCTTATTAGCTAACTCCTCATTAAGCCAGGCAGATAGGACTAAGACTACCCTCCGTGGCTTTTTATCTAAGAGTTCTTTAATGTGTTTTTTTAGTAATTTTAAGCTAACTGTGTATTTTGAAATACGATATTCGTGTTGATAGAATGGATATGTCGAGGCTATTTCCGGAGGAATAACGCCTAGTATTGGGTGTAAAAAGAGTATTTTAACACATGTATTACTCTTATATTTCTCAGAAAGCTCTACATATTCTTTTTGTGAAATATATGGTTTTCTATAAGCAGGCAAAACAATGACGATTTTATCCTTTATTCGCCGAGCTAAGATTTCATTAACACGCTTAATATTTAAACTGATTTTAGGATTGTAGTATGAGAGCTCACTTAATATTAGTAAAGCCCTACCGCTCGGACTTGTTAGTGGCGATAATTTCTCTAGAAATTTCATATATTTCAGTAGAACTGTAAAAGCCTCTTTAAGACTAGGGTGAGCATTGGCCCTCCACTCTAATAGCTCCCACAATCTATTCTCTTTAATAGCTTGTTTCACGCTTTTAATCTCCTTGTAGATCACGTGTAAATTGTGTAAAGCCAAAAGTCTCTCTCTCATGGAGGGGGGCATTTGTAGTAGTTCTTGTGGTGTATACTTTGAACATATTGGACATGCACATGGGAAATACTCGAGTTCTCGTATATTTTTCGTACCTTCTTCAACCAGATATCGTCCATCACGAGCATAAAGTATATAGCTTGCAGAGTCAAACATATCAGCACCTATAGCTACTAAGAACGGTATTATCATAGGATGTCCAACGCCAAATACGTGAAGAGGTCTATCTAGTGACGTATTTACTCTGACAAGAGCAACTATTTCTATCAACTCCGCATACCTGTACTTCTCTAACATAATTGTCGGGGATCCTACAGCATATATGTGATAAGGTAATTTCACAGCTAGCTCACAAGATTTCAATAAAATGTCTTTAAATGGGGCTCCTTGAATAGGATATACCCATAATTGTTCGCTGTCTTCTATTAATGGGAGAGATTCGAGTCCTCGCTTATATGTCTCTAAGACAGCTCTTTCCGCTTCTTCACGGCTCATAGTACTACCAGTTGGTATATCCAGTATAGTTGCTATGTCAGATCCTATGGCTTTCTCATAATTGACGATAGTCCTATTATCAATATCTATATTGCCGTATAATAATATTTGGTAACCACCTGAGTCTGTCATTACTATATTATTCCAACTAAGCTCACTATGAATGCTTTTAATTACTCCTTTATTTCTCTTATAAAACAAATACGCATTAGTAATTATGCCTTTAAATCCCACACTACTAATACTACTTAGATCAGGGATTTGCCTTAGAGGATCGATCACGGGAAAAATAACAGGAGTTTCTAAAATACCATGTCTAGTGATGAGTTTACCAATTCTACCTGCCAAGTCGCGTTTTTTAACTTCAAAAAACACCTCTAACTAACCTTGTATACCTTTTTTCTTAATTTCTATATATTTTTTATAAATGCCATAAAGAGTTTCCGCCATTGCGCCTGATCCACTCACGCCTTCCTCGCTAACCCTATATCTGCCTAAAACCTCCACTGCTCTAACCTCCGGGATTACTCTCACTGCGTGTTCCTGAAGTTTTAACTCTTTTAGTAGGAACTCTTTAAATTCTTCAGGATTAAAAAGAGGCTCTTCCATAGCTATAATCTCTGAAATCCTTTCACCTTTAACAATTATTTTAGAGTATCTATTACCACTTTCATCAGTAACGTTTCTCAACAGGATATTTAGAGAAGGGTGATCAAACCCCGTTAATACGCCCTCATAGAGTTTACCGTTAACTAAAACTACTCTAATCCTCCGATCTAACAGCGTCACAAGCTCGTTTATTAATCTCCTAGATGCATCTACTGCAGACACGCAAACCACCCATGGTTACTATCTCCTATACGTATTTAAAACACATATTCTTCTTATTTAACAGTGCGGTGTATAGGGGTCTACATTGGAGCTAGAATGTCGCGTAGAAGATATAACTCCACTAAGAATCCCCAGAGTCTATAGAGTAAAAGGTATTTGTGAAGAGATGCGATTAGAAATAGAACTTCACGAAGATGTGATCAAAAAACCCAGTAAGAACGTAAAAATGATAATAAACATCACTAATAGTAGAGAGATTTGTCTAAACTACTATTTCTGTGCACACGGCTATGTCTTATCAAACACCACTATTGGAGAAACACATAGAGCTATTATATCACTACATGGTTTATTAGTTGTTTTAAAAAGCATGAAGCCTATAGATTTAAAAAGCATGGAACACGTATATATAGGGATAGAATTTTCATAGAATCCCATACTAATTTATATGCCCATATTAGCTAATTAAATCACTTCTAGGCTAGGATTTCTTTCACTCAACTCTCTCAAAAACTTGTTTTAAGCATTTTTCCGAAAGCCGATTTAAGTATACACATTTAAAAACAGGTGTTTTAAATGAGCAACCGTGAGATTGTGTTAAGGTTATATCGAGTATTAAATAGTAAAGATAGTGATGTTGAAAATGAGTTAAGAGAATTAAGCGAACTTATAAAAACAAGGTCCCAATTAAGTAAGAATGTTGAGTACATCACTATTTCTAAAATTAGCAGAGGTGATGTAAAAGGTTTAATAGTAATTAGGGGTAGAGAAGAAAACGTGAGAGAAGAGTCTCAATTAATACTTACTCTTGTAAAATCAGCTTTTAAATCAATAGATATTGAAACCTATATGTCTAGAAATCCTATTTCTACTATTATAAGCAGTATTAAGAATTTTTTCTGAGAAGAACTCCTCTAGGCTATATTACTCCCCCTATTTATGAATCACGTGTCAAATATCCTGAGCAACAAGTGCCTGTCGAAGAATTTGACACTAATGAACCACATATAATTCTAGGGAGAGTATTAAGTAGCATTCCCGAGTATTCTGCTAAGCTATATAAAAGCGCTCTTTTTAGACACATTTTAATTACCGGTACCACGGGTTCAGGTAAGTCTTATACTGCTTCGAAAATAGCTGATCGTTTAAGTAAGGATTTAAAAATACCAGTTGTAATTATAGATTGGCATGGTGAATATCAAAAGTTATTGCCATATCACACGACATTGAATCCTCGTGAGTTTCCACTGCAATTATTTACAGGAGAGCCTGACGATCTAAGTATATTAACAAGTATATTTGAATTAACACCACCTCAAGAGTACATTTTAGAGAAAATTCTTAAACGTAAAGACTTTGTAAAATTAAAGACAATAGATGGATTATTAGAAACTATTGAAATTTTCCCTGAAGAATCTACCTGGTTTAGAGAATCTAAGCTGTCATTACATAGGAAATTAAGTGTTCTTTCCAGAGAGGAATATAGTGATCTTTTCAAGTTCTATGAACCTACAAATGTCACTTTTAATAAGTTATTTTTAGAACTAGATAAACCTCTCTTAATAGATGTTAGTAAAATAATTGATTTATCTATAAAAAAACTATACGCATCACTATTAGTGAAGCGCATAGTTAACTATGCTATGAAGAACTTAAAACAATTAGCAGTGATTATAGAGGAAGCCCAAAATTATTTATCAAAACAAAATCCAATAAAACCAATTTGCGAAATGCTCAGGGAAATTAGGAAGTTCAATATTGGGTTAATTGTAGTTGCTCAATCAATATCACAACTAGTAGAAGATGTTATGGCTAATACTAATACTAAGATAATTCACGCGATTAAATCTAAACAAGATCTCGAAGTTATTGAGAAGGCAGTATACATGGAGCATTCACTATTATCATTAATTCCCTATTTAGAGGTAGGAGAGGCTGTGTATAGTACAATTAGTTTAAAAAAACCAATATTAATTAGAATAGAATAACCTAGTTGACTACTCTTCTTCCCTCTTCTCTTCTGGCTTCTTACCAACTTCTTCCTTCTTCTCTAATTTACTCGCAGCTATTATGTCATCTATTCTCAAAATTATAGTCGCAGCCTCTGTTCCACCCTTAATAGCAGTTGCTACAACAGAGAGTGGTTCAAGAACGCCTAACTTATACATGTCAACGAGTTGCCCTGTACCCAGATCAGCACTAATCCAAGTATTACCCTCCGCCTCATGAGCACTTCTAAGTTTCATAAGCATTTCAACTGTGTCTAAACCAGCGTTTTCTAATAGTGCGACTACAAGTCCTTCCAGAGCCTTTGCGAAAGCTTCTACAGCTAATTGCTCTTTACCACCAACTTTAACGGCAAACCTCCTCAAGTACTTAGCAAGCTCTATTTCAATAGCCCCGCCACCTGCTACTACTTTACCATCTTTAATCGCATCAGCCACAGCTGAAAGAGCGTCTCTTAAACTACGCTCAGCTTCGTCTACAAGTCTTTCTAATCCACCTCTTAATAAAATACTTACGGACTTAGGATTCTTGCAGCCTTCGATAAACACCATTTTATCCTCGCCGACTTTTCTCTCCTCAACTAATGCTGCATATCCTAAGTCTTCTGGTTTTAAGTCATCAATATTACTCACAATTCTCCCACCTGTAGCTCTTTCAAGCTTCTCAAGATCACTCCTCTTAACTCTCCTCACAGCTAAAATACCCTTCTTAGCGAGGAAGTGTTGAGCAACCTCGTCAATACCCTTTTGTGTAATGACTACATTAGCACCTACTCCAGTAATCTTATCTACTAGCTTTGCGAGTATCTCTTCTTCTTGCTGTAGAAATGCCTTTAATTGTGTTGGATCACTTATTCTAATCTCAGCATCAATTTCTGGCTTCTCTATTTCTAATGGAGCATCGAGGAGGGCTATTTTAGCATTTTCAACTCTCCTAGGCATACCTGGATGAACTACTTCTTTATCGAGAATTATACCATATACTAGTTGAGTGTCCATTAATGATCCTCCATATTTCTTAATAACTTGGACATTGTCTATATCAATGTAGATCTTATCACCACGCTGCTCAGCAATATGTTTAACAGCTTTAACTGCTAGTTCTGCCATGTATTCTCGAGCATCGTGCACAGCCTTACTTGTCAATGCCGTCTTAGCAACTTTCTTAAGCACTTCTTCATTATTTATATCAATTGGTATAGCTATACTCTCAAGTACCCTTAAGGCCTCTTCCATCGCTTTCCTATAACCTGAAATTATAACTGTGGGATGTATGTTTTTGTTTAAGAGCTCTTCTGCGTATTTTAATAACTCTCCAGCAAAGATTACGGCTCTTTTAGTTCCATCACCAACTTCACTGTCTTGGCTTTTAGCTACGTGAACAAGCATTTTTGCAGCTGGGTGTTGAATCTCAGCCTTATCTAATATAGTAGCACCGTCATTAGTAATTGTTACATCTCCAAGCGCGTCTACAAGCATCTTATCCATGCCTTTAGGTCCATATGTAGTTTTAACCATCTCAGCTACAGCTCTAGCTGACAATATGTTAATTCTTAGTGCATCTCTACCCGCTGTTCTCTGCGTACCTTCTTTCAGTATCAGAACAGGTATACCTGTGGGTTCTGTTGTAGCAGCCATATGAATCACCTATTTATAGCCATGTAGTCTAGATAAAAAGGCTTCTATATAAATATTATTTCAACAATTAAATAAAGATCCATTAGAGGCCTTTTAGTATTTTATAGTTAAAAGCTTACTTTACTTCCACCTCTTATAGATTAAATTTAAATTATACATGAAAAACAAGGGCTAGTTTTCTCAGCCCTTCTCTTTCTACTTTAAATAAATGTGTGGAAAAGAAAAATTAGGTACTTTTAACTATCTATTTAATAGTGATTTAGCAACGGTGATGATATCTTGACGAGAAGTGTTGAGAGAGAGAGTTATATGATTGGAAGTAGTGATCTCGACGAAAATGACTTATTGAAAATAGCAAAAACTATAATTGCGAGAATTTATGGCAAGAGTTCAAATGACCTTCTAAGCTATCTCATAGAAAATGGATACATAGCTGAGGAGACCCTTTCACAAGACACAGGCATAAAGTCTAATGAGGGTCGTAAAATCCTGCAGTATCTTAGCGATGAAGCTATTGTAGTCCCCGATAAGGTGAGAATTGATGGAAGTGTTTTACATGTTTGGAGGTTAAATAAATCAGCTTTATTGGCGTTTGTAGCTAAGAAATTAAAAAAAACTAAAGAGAAATTAGAGTTGCGAATGAAGTATGAAGCAGAAAATACAGTTTATGAGTGTCCCCAGTGCAAAAGGACATATACACTTGAAGTAGCATTTGTAAACGACTTTCACTGCCAGTATGACGGATCTTTACTTATTGAAGAGACTAATAAAGATATACGTATTAAAACACTTAAAGAGGCTATAGAGAGAGTAGAGTATCTCGTAAAGAGAGTAGAGCAAACGCGGTATTAATATGTCCACATTTAAATTCATAGATCTATTTTGTGGAGCAGGTGGTTTTTCACTAGGATTTTATTTAACGGGTAAATTTGAGCCTATTTTAGCTATTGACAATTTTAAACCCGCTGCTGAAACATATAAAGTGAATTTTCCAAGTACTATAGTCCTTGTTGAAGACATCCGAGATCTTTGTGAAGCCGATCTATACAATTTCGTGAAACCGGATGAGATAGATCTAATAATTGGAAGCCCTCCTTGTGAGCCATTTACAGGTGCTAATCCTAATAGATTACGTAACCCTGTTGATAGGCTCTATGTTGATCCTCAAGGACAATTAGTACTGCATTTTATAAGAATAGTTGGTTTTTATAGACCACGAGTATTCATCATGGAGAATGTTCCTGCAATTATAGATAATGGTTTACGAGAAGCTTTAATATACGAGTTTAAGAGAATAGGATATAAACAAATATTTTTCAATATACTTAATGCTGAACACTATGAAACCCCAAGTAAAAGAAGAAGAGTCTTTATATCTAATATACTATTAAATCCACCTAAAGCCCAAAGAAAAATTATTGTAGGTGAGGTGTTAAGAGATCTTCCGCCTCCAACACCACTTATACCTAATCACGACCCTCCACCAGAGTTTCCTTGGAGAAAACTACGTAGAGTTGTTCGTAAGAAGTGGGGTGAAGCTCTCATATATTTTCAAGGAGCAGAAAGCACCATACCGAATTTGATTAGACTAGATCCTAATGATATTGCACCAACTGTTATGGGGTCTTCTAGATTTATTCACCCTTTTGAAAATAGACTTCTAACTGTGCGAGAACAGGCTAGATTAATGGGTTTCCCTGACACTTTTATTTTTATAGGAGGCCGAGACACACAATATAATATGGTAGGAGAGGCTGTGCCTGTACCTTTAGCAAAGGCCATTGCTCTCTATACATATGAGGTGCTTAAATCAGGTGATGGGTTATGGGATCTCTCTACATAGCGCTCTATGCACCAAGCAGTGTTCAGAAGCTCTTAGAGTTCTTGAAGACTATATATGCTGTTCCCGGACTAATACCAGTTATTATAAAACCCTATGGTGCCGCTGCACAAGTAGGAGTGCCAGAGGCATATAAGATATCATATAAACTTAGTAAGCCACTAGTAATCCTACCCGAAATAAGAGACCTAATAGACGTGTTAGCATGTAACTACGTATATTATTTTGATGAAAGTGGTGTTTTAACCAGCTTAGACAGTATTATTTCAAGTAGTGAGAAAAAAGCTGTTATAATATCCTCGGGTGAACAAGAACCTTCTCCAAAAGAAATTAGCAATATTAACGTCGTATGGCCTAGTGAAATACCTCGTGGTGTGCCTTCACTCGCTATTGCTGGAATACTGGTTTATGAATTAGTAAAGGGTTGTAAAATTAAGAATTAAAAGTGAGATGAAAAGGTAATTTTAAGTAGCTAGTAGGTGATATATGTGAGTTTTAGACTACGTACTTTTGTTACCCCGATTACTAGAGAGATTGTTAAAGATAAATATGATGTAATTATAGTAGGTGGGGGTCCAGCAGGGTTAACTGCTGCACTTTACTGTGCAAGATACGGTCTTGACGTCGTTATCATTACTAAAACTATTGGAGGACTAGTTGCTGAGGCCCCATTAGTAGATGATTACTTGGGTCTTCCCGAGATCTCGGGGAACGATCTCGTGGAGAGGTTTACAAAACATGTAAAGAAATATAATGTTCCAATAGTAATAGATGAGGTGTTAGATGTATTTAAGCGAGAACCTGGGGATTTATATTGGTGTGTTAAACTTAAAAATATCGGTAGTATTCTTTGCTCTTATGCCATTATACTCGCTGTTGGAAGCGAAAAGCGAAAACTAGGCGTACCTGGTGAGAATGAGTTTCTAGGTAAAGGCGTCTCCTATTGTGCTATTTGTGATGGACCATTATATAGAGGTAAAGATGTCGCTGTAATTGGTGGTGGAAACTCTGCATTTACATCGGCACTATTTCTAGCTAACTTAGCAAATAAAGTATATTTAATACACAGAAGAAGCTCGTTCAGAGCTTTTAAAGTCTATGTTGACGCCGCTATGAATAATCCTAAAATAGAAATTCTAACGGATACTGTTGTAAAAGAGATTATTGGCAAAGAAGTTGTTGAAGGAGTTAAAATTATAAATTTAAAGACAAATGAGGAGAGTTTTTTAAGAGTGAGCGGTATTTTCGTGGAAATAGGCTTAAATCCACCAACAGACTTCTTCAAAAAAATAGGTATTAAAGTCGATGAAGAAGGACGTGCAGTAGTCAACATTGATAAGTCAACGTCTCTCCCAGGGATATATGTCGTGGGAGATGCTGCTGGAGGTCCTTATAAATATAAATTAGAACAGATAATAACGGCAGCAGCTGACGGCGCTATTGCAGCTGACGCTGTTAGTAAGTATGTTGCACTGCTTAAACCAACTATCCAAAAGAAATGAGGAATAACTATTAAGCCGCGATGAAAGAATTTAAACCCTGTAAGATAAGACTATAGTATAGTAGCGGGCCCGTAGCTCAGCCAGGTAGAGCGCCCGGCTCATAACCGGGTGGTCCGGGGTTCAAATCCCCGCGGGCCCATTTTCTCATGTTCCATACTTCCATGATCGAACATATTCTTGTTGCTGTTTTGTAAGAGTGTCTATTTCAATATTCATAGCTTTTAATTTGAGTCTTGCAACCATTTCATCTAGTTCTAGTGGTAGTCTTAATACTTTAACTGGTAGTTTATCTCTATTTTCAACTATGTACTTAACTGCTAAAAACTGATTAGCAAAGCTCATATCCATGACCTCACTTGGATGCCCCTCAGCTGCGACTAAATTTACAAGTCTACCCTCAGCTAGAAGATAAAGCCGTCTCCCATTTCTCAATTTATATTCAGTAACATATGGTAGAATCTCTTTCTTCTCCACAGCAAGCTCCTCGAGGTCTGGTATCCAGATCTCTACGTTGAAGTGGCCTGCATTTGCTAAGAGTACTCCATCTTTCATTCTCTCGAAGTGCTCTCTCCTAATAACTGCAATATTACCTGTAGCTGTAATAAACACATCTCCTATTTCACTAGCTTTTATCATTGACATAACTTCAAATCCATCATAGAGAGCCTCTAGAGCTTTAATTGGATTTACCTCAGTGATTATAACGCGCCTCGCACCCATACCTCGCGCTCTCATAGCGATACCTCTACCAACCCATCCATAACCGGCAACTACGACGACTTTTCCAGCTAATAGGATGTTTGTAGCCCTCAGGATACCGTCGATAGTGCTTTGACCAGTACCATATCTATTATCAAATAAATACTTTGTATAAGAGTCATTTACAGCTATTACAGGGTATTTTAATAAGTTCTCCGCTTCAAGAACCCTCAGCCTGTTTACGCCTGTAGTTGTCTCTTCAGTTCCACCATAAATTTTACCAGCTAAATCAACGTATTCTTCGTGTAGAAGAACGTGAAGATCTCCTCCATCATCAATAACGACGTGAGGCTCACTCTCAGCGACTCTCTTAATACACCAATAATATTCGTCTTTAGTTTGTCCTCTCCAAGCATATACATGAATACCACGCTTAACAAGGGCTGCCGCAACATCGTCCTGTGTTGAGAGAGGATTACTGGCAGCAAGGAAGACCTCTGCACCGGCACTTCTAAGTACTGATACTAATACAGCTGTTTCTTTAGTAACATGAAGTACAGCTCCTACTCTAATACCTGTAAGAGGCTTGGATTCAGAAAACATATCTCGGAGAAGCATTAACACCGGCATGTTAACCTCAGCCCATTTAATTTTAAGTTCTCCCTGCTCAGCAAGCGCTAGATCTTTGACCTTAAAATTCAAAATTATACACCTACTCAATTCAAGAATCCCTAAGTATTCAGAGAAATTTAACTCTTCCTATTTCATATAATTATATTCTCGCGAAAAACCCTCAAAGAAACCGAGGCTTACTCGGTGGAATTCAGACCCGCGAGTTTTCGGCATAGTGTAAAATCTCTACATCGGTGGTTTTCATCATCAATATCCACTCTAGTTATTTGGTGAGTAACTTATAAATAGGTTTTATTATAAAATCCTGGCTTAGGGTGCTTTTAATGGGGAAAGTTAGAACTAAGTTAATTAAGAGGGTTGCGAGATCTTTGCTTGAAAAATACCCTAATTTATTTACGAGAAACTTTCAGCATAATAAACTAGTGGTTTCTAAGCTTGCTACAATACCCTCAAAGAAATTGAGAAATCAGATTGCAGGCTATATAACACACTTGGTGTCAATCTCTCAGAGGGCTAAAGAGGTTTCTACTAAAGAGGTAAGTGAAGAGGTTAAGAGTTAAAATTGCTAGAGTTACTCCTCCAAGAGGACCATTTGAAATTGTACATTAAGTGGCGAGAACCACCAATTAAGATTAAAGCATATATATACGTCTGTGAGAAGTTATGTAAAACTCTCAATGAGGAGCTAGAGGCCCGCAATATTGAGACCATACTTCCACAAACAATTATACCAGAAACCACTACCATTAGTATTCACCAAATAGTACAGGGTATACTTCACTATGCAATCTACTCTTCAAAACAAAGTAGAGTTAAAAATAAAGGATTATTATTAGCAACTATGATTACCGGGATTAATCAACTAAGTGAGCTTATCCAAATACTTACTAATTATTTTCAATATAGCCACCAGTATTACCTAATAGGAGTAGAATATAAACCAGTTAATCTACATAAATGTAATACTCTTAAATCAGGAGACCTCTTAAAGAAGACGCCCTTAATGAGTAGCTTAGTAAAAAATGTCTATATAGTTCTCTCATTATTCTAGCTCTTACCACTCTTCTTCTTCCCACTCCTCTTCCCACTCTTCTTCCTCCCACTCTTCCTCCCATTCTTCTTCAAGTAGCCACTTCATGATTAAATCTCCCCTATTCCAATTATCTCTTTAAAAATTAGGAATTTAAAAGATGTAGAGAAAGTTATATGAGACCTTTACATCGACGATGGATATTTTTCTGTAAATTTTAGACTAGATAATGCGTGTTTCTTTAGTTAAGCCGCCGGCGGGATTTGAACCCGCGCCCACCGGCTCTCTCGACTCCGGTATTCCTCTAACCATACGAGGCCGGCGCTCTACCAGGCTGAGCTACGGCGGCTTCTAAAAAACACTTTATTTTAAGGTTTTTTATGAGTTTTTCTCTTTAAGCGCTTTAATAGAGTTAAAAGCCATTTCCCTCATTATGTTATACGGGTCTTTGGCTTTAACTATAGCTGATGCTACGAGAACACCTATTGTTCCAAGTCTTATAGCTATATATACATCTTCCCCTGTAGATATCCCTGCACCTGTTAATATCTTTACTCGTTTATTTACTCTACTAATAAGCGACACGCTTTTAGTTATAACTTCTGGTTTAGCTTTACTTACACTTATACCAGTACCTATGAGTTCAGGTGGTTCAATAGCAATCATGTCCGGCTCTAGGAGGGCTATAGAAGCCCCTATCTCAGGTTCATCACTGCAAACTAAAACCTCTAATCCCAAGTTTTTTGCTTTTTTAATTAAGTAAAATATCTCACTTAATTTTAACCTGTGTTCACTGTGATTTAAAATAACACCATTAACGCCCAGATCTTTGAGCCCCTCTAAAGGTATAAAACCCGTTATTGCACCAGGTTCTAGTGGATCTGCGTGTTGAGCAAAGACTTTAACGCCTGATCCCTCAACTTCCCTAATAACTCTATAAAGTTCTGTGAATGGAGGAGCTAGTATTATTTCTACATCACTTAGCTCTTCTTTAACCTTAACAGCTGCTTTTGCAATATTTAGAGCATAAATACCAAAACTTTGAGGATAATATGCTTTAAAATTAATAGCTAATATAGGCTTAACCGCATGCATCAAAAACACCTTTTTAAAAAATTAACTAAAAATTATTATCCAGAAAGCATTTCACTATGTTTTTTAATCACTTTAACCTCTTCTGTTTTCACAAATCGATCTTTTAACCTCTCAAGTACATCTGGAAGTGTTGTATACTCCATTTCCTCAGGTCCAAGTCTATGTGGCATGAATGGCCCATGACGCCTAATATACTCAGCTACTACTTGAGCTAATCTCCTCGTCTCGTCAAACGCAACATCGTCAAAGAGGTCTACTGGACCAATTAATCTACCCTTACTAATATTCCAGCCGAGAGCTATTATTCTTGGTGGACCATCAAACCTAGTAACTTTAGCATATCTCGCTGGCACGGGCATTAGTGGACCATAATGACTGCCCCTCATCCACCCAGCTACGAGATGTGGAAATGTAAATGCCTCTAAAACCTCGCCAACTGCTGGTAGTCCATGTTGAGTTCTCACAATAGCTACTGGGTCATCTTTACCCACATATCTGCCTGCAATTAAATTCAATCTCTCTACACTAACAACAGCCGCTAATAAGTTATCGCTTTTCCTATAAACCCTCCTAATAATATACCTGCCTGTAGTTCCAATAAGAGCCAATATATCGTACATTTCCTCAGGAGATCTTAACAGAACGCTCTTACCTTCTTGAACATCATAAACTTCAAAAATAAAGCCACCATGCATTTTCGGATCTATCACAAGACCTGCTGTATTAAAGGGATCCGCAAAAACCCTGAAGAGTGGCAGGTTAAAAGCTCCAGGTTCAGTCTTATCAGCGTGAAATGTTATAACAGGCTCTGAAGGCCTCTCCTCCATCTCGAGCTCAGCTACCCCAGGACCCATGCCTCTCACATTACCTGAAAACGCCTCTGAGAGCAGATCTTGGCCTGCTGCATATAGTTTTAATTCACGTGCAACTTTAGCTGCCGCCTGAAATGCATTCCACGCTAATCCATGTATCTCGGCGTGATCAGGCCCTTTAGTATGAGTCATAATTAACTGTAAATCATCACCTACGTGGGTAACATAGAAATCTATTATAACACCTTTCTGCTTAGCTTCAGCTAGAATTTTCGTGGCAGCTGCAAGTTGGTCAGGGTGCACAACATGATGACCCGCAATACTCCCAACATCTGCTTTTATCACTGACAAGGTAACTTTCTCAGCCATATACTCCACCATTTCTAAAGACCAATAAAGGGTTAAATAAACGTGATTTTTTTATTTATTAATGTATTTTTAAACTACTAGACCTCGTAATATATGCCTTTCTGTCTCTGCTCCCTATCTAGAACAGATCCAGGCTTATTTATCCTCGGCCTTCCGGAACCGGGATCTCTCCGCACTGTTATATCAAGGTATTTTAAAAGCTCATTTAATCCTCTCTGTGGATCTAGGGGTTGAGACGCTTCTCCCCTGACTGAGGGCTCGCCCCAAAAGACTATTATTCTATCACTAACAAACGTCTCTAACATTAAGTCGTGTTCTACAACAATAGCTGTCTTATTCTTCTCCCCGACAATCCTTCTAATAACCCTCGCTACTGTTATCCTCTCTTCAACATCTAAATACGCTGAGGGTTCATCTAGAAAATAAACATCTGCTTCTTGAGCAAGTGTTACTGCCACAGCTACCTTCTGTAACTCACCACCACTCAAATCTCTAATGTTTCTCTCAAGGAGCTTATTGATTCTAAGTCTCTTAACGAGCTCCATGTATAACCACGATGTGGGATCTACCGTTAGCTGTGATGCTCTTTTTAAATTAGCTATAACGGTTTCTTCACTGAATATTGCTGGTGAAACTTCTTGTGGTTTAATCGCTATATTCCCTGGCTTAATAAGAACTTCTCCAGATACTGGTTTAAGCTCGCCGCTAAGTATTTTCAGAAACGTTGTTTTACCTATGCCATTTGGTCCAACAAAGCTTACAACTTCCCCACTATAAGCCTTACCCTCAGCTACTACTAGTTTAAATCCTGAGGAAGGATATGTAAACTCTATATTACTCCACTCTAAGATAGGGTATTTTTGCTCCTCCACAGGCTTTTCTTTAGTAGAGATCTTAAATTTCACTTCTTCTTCACGTATAAGCATATTCTCTGCTGGTAAATAACCTGCAAGATAGTGATTTATTCCTGCCCTAGTAGAATACGGTTTTGAGGATATACCATAAACTCCTGGTTCACCATACATTATCACAACATAATCTGATATATAATCTAAGATCATTAAGTCATGCTCAACTACAACAACATAGTTCTCTTCCGGATTTGTAAACTCCATAATAGTTCTAGCTACACGTAACCTCTCTCTGATGTCTAAGTAACTACATGGCTCATCAAAGAAGTATGCATTTGCATTTTTAGATAATACCACTGCTATTAAAAATTTCTGTAACTCTCCACCACTAAGCTCACTAATACTCCTACTTAAAATATTTTCAAGATTTAAAGCCTTAATGAGATCGCCAGAAACACCTCTCTCGTCTACTCTCTTTAATAGCTCATTCACAGTACCCTTAAGAATTCTTCGTGCTGCTTCAATATACTGCGGCTTAACAACAGCTTTAATTTCGTTGTTAGCTAATTTTGACAAATATGCTTGAAGCTCCGTCCCGCGAAAAGATCTTATAACCTCATCCCAGTCAGGTGGATTATTATATCTTCCAAGATTAGGCTTAAGTTGACCTGATAATATCTTTATACTCGTAGACTTACCCGATCCATTACGTCCAATAATACCTAATACATATCCGATTTTAGGAGTTGGTAAATTGTATAGTTTAAACATATTTTCTCCATAGCGGTGAATTAAAACCTTCTCTAATTCATCTGGCAGGTTAACTATTGATATTGCGTTAAAGGGACATTTCTTAACACATATACCACAACCGACACATATATCTTCAAATATGACAACTCTACTCTTATCCTCTACAAGATCAATTGCTTTTTTCTTTTTACTCTTATTAATTGGACAAAACCTAATACACTCAAGATTACACTTACTTGGCTTACAATAATCTCTATCTATAACAGCTACTCTAACCATAAGCACACCTACTACTTTTAGAAGAAATATTTTAGTTTAATTAGAAAATATTAAATATTAAAACCCTTAAGAGTAGAATAAGAAACATGAATGATGTTTGGTGACGGCTCTGAGTGATGAAGAGTTATCTCCTCTCATCTGACTACTCTGATTCCTGTTCTTCTGTTTCACTACGCTCAAACTCCTCGAGAAAAATCTCATAATACTCACGTAGCATCTCGCGATCTTCGGGAGAAAGCTTTGTGTCTCGAGCCTCACTAGTAGTTGCTGTTAAGACACGTTTACTAGACTCTACCTGGTGTTTAATGTCATATTTTCTGGATCCTTCACTTTTTACTTCATAACCACACTTACTACACTTTAAGTATACAGCCCCCTCTTTTCTAGTAGGCACCATTATTGAACCACACTTCGGACAAAACACTACCATTATAACACCGCAATACACTACTTCAAAATCTGCATTAGAGACTTATAAGCACTATTAACACAAAACCTTCTAGCGCTTTATGTAGTTTTATTTTAATTAGAAGAGGTTAAAGGGGCGCCCGATCTCAGCTCAGAGCGGCTGCGAGGCCTCGCGGACCTCACGGCCGCCCTGACGTGGCCGGCTTAACTTCCGGGTTCGAAATGAGACCGGGTGTTGCCCGGCCACTATGGCCGAGTCGGGCGCCTTTCTCATATATTACATTTTTGGTTTTTAAATTCTTACTTCTACGCCGTAAATGCCTTTAATTTTCATTTTTCCGCCACATCTAGGACAAGTATCTTTTATTAAACCTATGAAATCCCCTGGTTCAAAATCTTTTTCAATAACATATCTACAGTTTAGACATATTAATGCTTCTCTTGTAACATACGTTGATTCTTTCTCTCTTCTCTTCTTGATATATGATTCATAGATCATGTAGAGTACCAGTAGTATAAGTAGTGCCAATAAGAATACTTCGGTGTAGTTGTCCACATAGATCACCACTACTAGAGACCATGCTCCCCCATAGTGGGGAGATGTTTTAGGCTTATAAATCTTTAATCTTCTATCAAAGTTGAGTAGAAATTAGACTATGGAGTATTTATTATTTATAGTGAGATGTATTATCCCGGTATTCCCATGGTGTTGCCTATACCTGCAATTATTATTGTAGAGCCTTTAGTCGTAGACTCCTCTATTATTCTATCAATATATGATACCGCTGCTTCACAGGACTCATAGATCTTTTTTCTTATTACTGTTAAGGCTTCTCTTAAATCCATCTTGATAACCAAGGCTCTAAGTGGAATATTATATTTAGATGCTGCCCTCTCTATCGCTATTTTCTCTGGCCCAGGATCGCCTATAGCCGCACCCACACCTTCAGCTATTGATCCACTGTCTTCTCCCTCTAATTTTAGAGCTGCATCAATTGTCAAGATCAGGTTTACATTGCCGTTAAGCTCTTCAACAATTCTATTAATAACAGCACCAGGGTGTCCTACATTACTGCCAGGACCCTCTGCTTTAACGATAATGAGTTTTCTATCCTTATATACAGCTTCGAGTACACTAGTATCGTCAATAACTCTCTTAGACGTCACATTACACTTCTCAGCTAACATATACGCTACAAGTGGACCTACACCGTCACCAATAGGTTTACCATACATAAATGCATCTAGAGCTTCGTGATATATTTTAGTTATTTTGAGAATTTGTGGCATTAAATATGTAAGTTGCATTATTAATATATAATTCTCCTCTCTCTCACCTTGTATAATATAATGTCTTACTATTTTGTATATTAAACCAATTGCTGCAACAATAGATATAGTTGATTCAACTAAACTACGCTCATTTTTACCAATACTAGGAAGAGCCTCCTCAACGAGTTTTTTAATAGAGTTCTCTGTTAGTCTAAGTAGATGATCCATTCGCTTAATAATATCTGTAGGCTCTATGCTAACTGGTTCAATAGTAAAGAAGTCTAATAGTCTTGTAAGTAGTACTTCAGATGTCGCGAGACCCATATTACGTAACATATTTTTTACTCTAATTTTATCCTCCTCAAATATGCTCTTTATAGTGTTAAGTCTTATCTTAATATTTAAAATCCATAATTTCAATTGTATGCGTTGATATAAACCTGTAATGATTAATATAAATATTATAAGCCAAGCCACTTGTAGCAATGTGGAGAGATCTGCGCTACTCACAGATTTAGTCACCACTATTATTTAAGATTTAAACTATTAAGAAAGTTTTGTGGACCGGCCGGGATTTGAACCCGGGACCTCCGCCTCTCTTCGATCCTCGGTGACTCCTGAGACCGTGCAAGGGCGGCGCTCTTCCAGGCTGAGCTACCGGCCCACCACTATACACATTGACTACTATTAGGGGTTTAAAAATAACCATAGTATTTTACCTAGTAATTCTTGCTTTCTCTAGGTCTTCAAGAAGTTTAACAGTCTCTTTACTGGAGAAAAGCTTTATCTTAATATTCTCTAACATTTTTATAAGGGCCTCTGCGGTCGCATTCTTTAAGTCAAGTGGGTGTATTTTCCCCTGTAAATAAGCTTCTTCAAGCTCACTTATAGTATATATATCTACTGGTCCACCATATTGGCTAGGTCTTTCAATATGTAATATAAATCCCGGCTGTTGAAAAAGCAAGTATTTATTTATCTCAATCACAGGGTTAAATTCTAAAACTCGAGGAGGACAATAAGCTGATAATATCTTGTTTCTCACAGCTTCTGGAGAATCATGAATAAATATAGCTGTCTCCGGCTTACTCTTACTCATTTTAAACTCAGAGGTGACATCATCTATTTCAATTTCACCAGATTGCATTGTTTTTTTCAAGGGGCCTCTAATACTAGTTATTATAGGAGTGTGTATTGCTACTGGTTTCTTAAATTTAAGTTTCTCAGCAAGATCTCTGGCTAACATGTGTGCTTTCCTCTGATCTATACCTCCTAACGCTATGTCTAAATCTAAGTAAAATATATCTGTTACTTGCATCAGCGGATATATTAACTTTGAGAAGTCATATTCAGCTTCACTACTAGTTCTCCCCATAATAGTAAGTGCACGTTTAACTCTAGCAAGAGTTGTGTTCTTAGCAAGCCTCAATAATATACCCCAATACTCTTTTGAGTCAACAAGCTCTTCTGCATCAACATATTTAACGCTTGTTTCAGGCACACCTACAGCCTCAATCACTCTCCTAGTAAATCTTGCTGCCTTCCTAATAAGATCAATATCACCTCCCAACTTGTCATTAATATAAGCATGCCATGTAGCCTCGAGAATATAAAATTCTACACCTAGATCTATAAGATCTCTAACTTTAAACATCCATACAAGCCAGCCAATATGAATAAGCCCACTCGGCTCAAAGCCAATATAACCTCTAATTTTCTCCCTCTCTATTAAGAGCTTTACGAGCTCCTCTTTAGTTACAACTTCAATTGTATTGCGAACAACTATATCTATTTTCTTCTCAACATCCATTCACAAACATCCCTAGAGAGACTTAAGAAACTTTAAAGAAAAATCTAACTAATATAGTCGACATTTAAACATTATTATTAAAACCGCTACGGATATATATAAGTTTCTCCAGGCTTTAATATCACAACTTTAACAGTCATATACTCTTCTACTAGTTTTTTGAACACTAGAGGATCCGCTTGTATCACTGGAAAGGTATTATAATGCATTGGTATCACTATTTTTGGCTTAATTAACTCTACTGCCTTTACAGCTTCACGAATACCCATGGTGAAGTGTCCACCTATAGGTAACATTGCCACATCCGGCTTATAGAGCTCCCCTATAAATGACATTTCACTAAAGAGCCCCGTATCCCCTGCGTGATAAAAGCTTAAGTCAAGTCCTCTCACTATAAAACCAACTGGAACACCACGATTACTACTATGCGTTGCTGGAGTAAGCACTATTTCTAGATCTGGTATTTTGAGGGCCCCACCAATATTACCTCCTATACCCTTAACTCCCTCTTCTTCCGCATATAATGCGACCTCGTATATTCCTACTATAGTTGCATTAGTCATTTTTGCAAGTTTCACGGCATCCCCGATATGATCTTCATGATCATGTGTAATGAGAATATAATCAAGCTTCCTATTCTCATAGTCACTCAATTTAATAGGGCTAAGAGGATTCTCAACCCATGGATCTATTACTATTGTTTTAATAGATCCGTCAAGTCCTGTAAGAGTTACCTCAAAAAAACTATGACCTAAATACTTTATTACACCCATATATTCTCACCATAATATGAGTTTTATAAAGCATAGTTAATTAAATGTTTTACTGGCGATCGTTTTTGAGCTCTCTCAGTGAAGAAGCTATTGAGAAACTTATTAAGGCGGGAAAAATAGCTAGAGAAGTTACTACACTAGCCGCTAAACTAGTAAAACCTGGAATGCGTATTAGCGAGATAGCTACTACTATAGAGAATTATATTGAAAAACTCGGTGGAAAACTCGCATTCCCTGTAAATATAGGTATAAATCATGTTGCAGCTCACTACACCCCCCTCTACAATGATCCCCTATTAATACCAGATCAAGGTGTTGTTAAGATAGACTTAGGTGTTCATATAGACGGTTACATAGCCGACACAGCTATTTCAGTGGCATTAAGTCCAGCATACGAGGGATTAGTTGAGGCTGCTCGTGTTGCACTTGAAAACGCCCTTAAAATAATACGTCCTGGTATTAGAGCTGTTGAAATAGGTAGAGTTATTGAGTCCTCTATAAAGAGTTATGGATTTAATCCAATTAAAAATCTCAGTGGACATAGCATTGACAGATATATTATACATAGTGGTATAACAATACCAAATTATGGTGACATCTTAGCTAGACATAGACTTTTAGAAGGTGTATATGCTATTGAGCCCTTTGCTACAAATGGCTCTGGATTTGTAAAAGAACTAGATATTACCACTATTTATGCATTAAGACGAAATAAAATTAAATTGAAAAATAATATAAGTAAACTCTATGAGAGAATATATAAAGATAGATTAACACTCCCTTTTACACTTAGATGGTATGTCACTAATATTGAAGAATATTATACATACTTAGAACTATTGAAACACCTAGAGAAAGAAAAACTACTTATAAAATACCCTGTTCTAGTTGAAAAAACAAATGGTTATGTATCACAATTTGAACACACGATTATTATTACCAGGAGAGACGTTATAGTGACAACCTCTTAAATCAATCTACTATAAATAATTTCAAGAGGTATTTCAATAAATTATTAAAAATAGAGGTTACTTCACTCTCTCCTCAACAACTATCATTGTTACAGTTGTTCTTATATCAGGTAACTTCCTGATCTTGTTTGTGACAATGTCTCTTATTTTCTCTAAGGCATCTGCTTCTACTTTTACAACAATGTCATATGTACCATAGACTATATATGCCTCTTTAACTTCAGGTATTTTTAATAAATCTTCCATAACTCTAGTCTCAGCTCCAATTTCTGTTTGAACTAAAACTATTGCCGATGCTTTACCCCTAGACATATATTCCCCCTATAAGTATATTTAGCTCACTGGGTATAAATAGTTTATAAAGTGAATCCCTCTTGAGAATTAAGATCTATGCTATGTTATTTTATGAAGATGATCCAGTTAAAAATACCGCGTTGAAGATGATTAGAGCAGGTATAGCCATGAGAGCTTCTAGGCGCGCATTGAAACACTCACTACTAATACTAAATCCATATAGTTTAGAATATCTTGGTCCTTGGCATCGAGATATAGTTGAGAAATATGGATTACTCGTAGTTGATGCTAGTTGGCATAAACTAAGTCCATCTAAATTTAGAAGCCTAAAAGGTATACATGTAAAGCTTCCACCACTTATACCTGGAAATCCCATTAACTATGGAAAAACCTGCATATTATCAAGTATTGAGGCTGTTGCAGCAGCATTATTTATACTTGGCTTTAAAAGCGAATATGAGAAGCTCTTGGGACTTTACAAGTGGATGAAAACCTTTAATGATCTAAATAAGGAACTACTTGAAGCATACTCTAAAACCAGGTCTCAGAGTGAATTAGTTGAAATAATAAAGACCTTTTGGAAAATAGAAAACCCCTGTTATATATTTAAAAAAAGTATGTAGGTGTGAATAGCGGGGCTGGGAATAACCCGTGTTTTGTATACTCGCATTTGTCTAAGCGGCCCACACCGATCGCGCGGCGTCTCATATCGGATCTGGGCCTTACACCACGCGGGACGGCCGTTTCAACGCCTCCACTACAGTCCTCTGCGGTTTAAACCCCCGTTGCCGGGAGCTGGCCCGCGTCATAGCCATCTCATAGTGGCCGTACCGTTTCTGTGCCGTTGCCGCGGGGACTACCCGCACCCCTTACGGGGTCGCGTTGCCGCGGGTGCACGGTGTTTCCTCACTCCCCTCATTATTCAGGGAGCGTGAGCGAGTCCCAGCCCCGCTAAACTAATATTATCTTAGAAACTCCTTTATACTCTTAAGATTCATGGATTCCAGTGGAAGAGGAGGGGTGAAACTGACGGTTAATGATCTTATTAGACCACAGACAAGGTTATGAAAAGACACACCCCTTTACTTCTTCTAGAAAGAAAATAAAAGTCTTTTTCGTGTTAAATTAGTTAAGTCTAGTTTTATTATCAAATGTGATATTAGTTATCATTATACAAACTAATAAATCACTCTACAACATTTATATTACTACAGCTTAGAATTCTACTTGAAAAAGTGGGGTCTCTGTATAACATAGTTTTCCAGTTGCAATTAAAGGGTGGAACATCCTGTTACGTAGAAGAGTCTATATGTTTTCATGATATATACAGTTGAATTAGAGGGGTGAGACTTTAGGTTAGATATATTATATGAGTTAAAATATTAAATTTAGAAGTATCTTAGAGAACGAATATTTTAATTAATAATAAACGTTTATCAATAACTGTTATAGTTGGTGTTATCTGTGAATGAGAGAATAATTGTAGTTGGAAAGAAGAGTATTAGTAGTTATTTAATTGATGTTGCTATTATGTTTCAAGAGGGTGTGTCATCAATTGTAATTAAGGGTTATGGTCACTTTATATCTAAAGCAGTAGATCTATATAATGCTATTAGTAGTAAAATGAAAGAGTCTATAAAACTAGATAGTGTGCTAATTGGAAGTGAGCCCGTAGCTGGAAAGATGAAGGCTTATATAGCTATAAAGATTAGTAGGAAGTATTGAGTAATCTAACACACCGTTTTCAACGAGATCTATGAGAATAGAGATCACGGCATTATATATATCTAGTTTACCAGTATGAATAGCTTCAACAACATCTTCCATTCTCCTAGTAAGTTCTACTGAAAGACATTTTGAGTAATTCTCTGTTAAGTATTTATGAACAATAATACCTTTCTTAGTTGGAACAACTTTTTGCCTAGTCTTAGAAAGTAGGATATATCCATGTCTTTTTAAACTACTAATAATTTTAGAGTAAGTACTCGGCCTTCCAATACCATAGTTTTTCATAAGTGAAACAAGATCTCCCTCGCTATAGAGCATAACCCTGCTAGAATTAAAAACTCTAATAGAATTTATATTAAGTGATAATTTCTCAAAGCCTTTTAAATCCTTATATAGTCTAGGCTTATCAACTAGATCAAATCCGTGTTCAACAATATCTACAAGAACATTTAATTCACCAAGTTCTATATCACTTACTACAACTTTAAATTTTGATCTAATAGCCTTATATGGCTTCATTTGACTAGCAATAAATCTCCTAAAAATAAGATCATATATCATTAAATGACGAGAAGTAAGCGGTATTACTAATGAGAGTAAACCCTCTTCAAGGGCTCTAAGTAACTGCTCACTATCATATGAATTTACAGGTCTTATAGCCTCATGACTACCTGGCTCACCCCAATGCTTAGGTGTAAAGAGAGATTCCATGCTCTTACTTTGTAAATAAGTTTTAGCTATAGATATACCCAGATTACTAACATATGTACAATCTGTTCTGTGATATGTTATTAAACCCGCCTCATAAAGCTCCTGAGCAGTCTTCATTACAACTTCTGCTTGTAAACCAAGCTTATTAGAAGCATCTATAAGAAGGTCTTCGGTTGTGTAGGGGGGTTTAGGGGAAATTTCAATAGTGTCTTCACTAAGCTTAATAAGCTCTACGCTACTAGCATTTTTTAACTTCTCAATTAACTCAGCATTATCAATATGAGTACAAAATACAAATTTTAATGGTATATTAGTGCTTACACATATCTTCTTACATCTATTATTAATATGGTCATAATATCTCTTCACAATAAAATCTAAGAGGGGTCCCTGAACTCTACCAATACCCATATTTTTATTTTTAAAAGCCTCTTGTAACTTCATACTTAAACTAAAACCTACAAGTCTATCTAAAATTCTCCTGTAAATCTCTGCCTCAACTAATTTCAAGTCAACAGGTTTCTTCTCTTTAAGTGCATTTAAAAGCTCACTCCTAGTTATCTCATGAAGCTTAATACGCCATATATTCTCATTGAAAGGCTTTATAATGGTGTAGATATCGTAGGCTATTTTTTCTCCTTCGATATCTGGATCTGTTGCAATATAAACCTCATCTACTTCAAGTCCTATTTTTTGAAGTAAATATATAAGTACTTTTGAATCAGTATATATATTACTACCACACCGCGGGCACATGTCTAGATCAGTGAATTGTGTTCCACAAATTTTACACCTCTTAATAGTAGTATATACCGATCTTATGGAGTCTCCATTTACTTCTACTCCAAAAATACCAATATTACTCTTAGTCGTAAGGTCATATATATGGCCACGTGTAGAGACTATATTAAATTCCAATATTTCATCACCTATTTTAACAGGAATAGTGTAAATAGAGATATCCCCCACTCTTCTTACTATTGGTTTTCCAAAAAATCGTGCAATAGTCTTAGCCTTAGTGGGTGATTCAACTACGAGTAAAATAGACTTGTATTTTAACTTATTAACCCCACGATCACCTATTCTACTACTTTCTAATAATAAGACCTCATGGTCAAAATCTACTTCGCTAGCAGGTTTTAACCCCATTTCTTTATTTAGAGTTTTAAACTTCAAATCTAAAGACTTCACGAGATTAGAGTACTCAGAGAACTCTACGATTACCGATAAGCCATGGGTCATTTTATCTCCAAGTAACCGGCTAGTTCTCCCAGAAGCCTGAATATAGGTCAGTAAGTCTGGTGTAACAGCCAAGTATTTTCCTCCTGATTTTATAAGTGTAACTATACCTATAGATAAAACTCCGCGAAGATCAATTATGCCCTTAACTACTGGGAGAAGTTGTATATATAGGTCCTTAATAGAGATGTAGAGTTCATGTATTTTTGACTTATCTAGAATCATATTTTCAGGGATCTTGCCTAATAGACAATACCTAATAAGTTTCTTCTCCATGCTACTAGCATAGAGTAATGATTTTCTAATCTTTAAGACCTGTTGAGTGAGAACACGATCTCTAAGTTGTTCAGCTATTTCGAGAACGACTCTGACTAAAGTATTTGGATTAGTTAAGAATTTTTCAAGAGGATTAGAAAATACTGGTGTGCCTAGAAAGATCACGTATTTAATATTATGGGGAGAATCTATGCCGCGAACACTAATACTATAGTAAGACGAGAAGCCCACTAAAAAATCAAGTTCTCCTGAGACTAGTTTTGATATAGATGCGGGTGTAGCCTCCGAAACTCTAAAACCACTACTAGCTAGTACTTCCTGAATTTTCTTGGCAGCCTCTACGAAAACATCTCTTCCAGGATTTCTCGGAGAAATATAGATTATACCTCCCTTACCGAGCTTTTTAATAATCTTAAGAACCTCTGTTACAACTTCACTCACATTGTTTACATATATGTAGGTGTCTGTTATGTCTCTTCCATAAATAGTAATACCACTAATATCTATTTTTAAGAGATCTCGTAGAATCTTTCCAGCTAAACTCCTTATGTAAGAAGTCGCAGAAGCTACGACTAATTGTCCAAGGGTTTTATTCTTTAGAGCTCTCTCTAACTCAACATCAATATCTATAAGCTCTTTAATTAATGTAGTGGTATCTTTGCCTGTAACTCTATCTATAAGTATTTTCCTCAGCAACTCTATTCTCCTCTTAGCGAGGTTTATGTCGTGTTGATCGTAGCCTAGGAGCTGAAGTAGTATATATATATTTCTTTCATTCTTTATTAGACTATCAGCATCGTCTACAATAATAACATCTAAATTGCGAGAATATAATGTATGTAGTTTTCTGAGAAAAGCACTTGTAATGATTAAGATGTTAAAATCTTCATTAATAATAGAGTTCAACATAGATACACGTATTTTACTTTGAAGTGAGGAGTTGTAATAAATGATCCTAATGCTTTTTTGTATAGAGGAGCTCATTGTAGATAATTTTTCAAACACCTGATCACCAAGAGACCTCGTTGGGACTATGTAGAGCACTCTCTTCCCGTGCAGTGCACTATAAAGCGCATATACTAAAAGTAGTGTTGTCTTACCAACACCCGTAGGAGCAACTAATACAGTATTTTCTCCTTTAAGAAGCCGCTTAATCCACGCTTTCTGAGCACCCCAAGGATTTAATCCACAGGTAACTCTAGTAAAGAATTCGTAGAATTCTCTCTCGCTATTTGATAAGATCTCTCTTAGTAAATTAATAGTTGAGTTACTCAAAGCGCCAGATTCAAATAGCGAAGTTTTAGAATCTTCTGAGAGGTTATTGAGGTTATTCTCATATATTACTATTAACTTTCCCATAAGCACCCGGTGATCATATGTGTAAAGTGCGATGTTTATAAAACAAAGGGATGAGTAATACAGAAACTCTGTAGAAAAGCTTTTTAAAGCCTAGCTATATTTGTGTGAATAGTATAAAAACTAAGAGAAATAGAGGTGGAAAGAATGACACAACCACAAACTGCAAATACAGTATTAGTTGGTAAGAAGCCAGTAATGAACTATGTAATAGCAGTATTAACATTAGTACATCAGGGAGTAAGAGATATCTACATAAAAGCTAGAGGTAGAGCAATAAGTAAGGCTGTAGATACAGTTGAAATAATTAGAAATAGATTTCTACCAGGCAAAGTAGACGTCGAAGACATTAAAATTGGTAGTCAAACAGTAACTAATCCACAAGGCAGAGAAGCAAGAGTCAGCATAATTGAAATAAAACTAAAAGTTAAAGAATAAGCTTAAAGACTACTATATATATTAAAAGAGTATTTTTATCAAAACCTCCACGTAAAATACACAATGCCACACTTCCATCCTAATACACTCATTGTAGAGTTAAAATCCCTCTCCGCGCATGCGTTGTTAAGCTTACTTAATATATTAATTAAACAAGGAGTTTTAGAATTATACATGAGCATAACACCCAGCGTAGTAGATATAGCTACAGGTGAAAAAATATATAGTATTGCTATAGCACCTTTTACATTCATAATACCGCACCATGAAAGTATTTTACTTGAAAATTCAGAGTTCAAAGTATATAAGACTAGTAGAGATGCTTGGATTGACAGCGTAAAACTTAAAACTCAACAACTATTAAACATACTAACAGCTCTAATTAGTAGTGATTACAAAACACTTATTGAACAAAACATTATAGTTGAAAACAAAGTAGACTGCGAAGACATATTATTATGTTTCCCACTCACCGTGAAAAGCATAGCGTACTTTACTAAAAGAAGAAATAATATAATCAGAGCTTATAGATTATACAAGGAAATGCTAAGAAAACAGAAGATAGTCATAGCTATCTGTGTAGTGAACACTAATGTATTACCATATGCTTGGATAGAAAAACGCGAAAGAGCAGAAGTACTAGTTCTAAGGAGATGTGAAAAACCTGGAGAGGACGAGCTCGTGATAAAAATAATATTAGATTACTTAGCCGCACAAAGTTCAAAATTCAATATAATATAAGTATAAGTATTAAACACTACAATCATTACCTAAATTAACTCACAACATCATACTTCTCTCAGTTGTTTTAAATACTTCATATATAATAATAACCCTTTTTCAAATTCTATAAGCAACTCTCCTACTCTATCTATAAGTTGTTTTAATTCAAAAGCTCTCTTTGAGACTTGTCTCAACGTGTTATAAGATCCTAGGGATCTGCCCAGATAAATACTTCTAGGCCCTCCCTCCTTACATTTCAAGTAATAATAATAGTACTTCTTTTTCTGCTTATTAAGAACCCAGGTCTCTTCAATACTACAATTCTTATACTTCTTATAGAAGTCAACAAGCTCTAAGAGCTTTAATCTCCTCAATACTTCAACAAGATCTCTATAACTATTAACAAACATCTTATAATACCTCTCCACTTGACTAAATAACTCAATATTAACAGCTAATCTTCTGACTACTTCTTCGAGCCTAGCAGATTTTTCCGCGGATTTATTCATGTTAATCACTGAGGTTAGGTGTTAGGTACAATTTTCAATAAACTATACACCTAACACTCTTTATAGAGGAAAATACAAATCTCTAAAACTAAAATAAATATCCTTCTTCTTTTTAGAACACTTCTTAGTAGTAATATCCTCGCGGATTATGAGCTTCATCGCTCTTTGAGTGTTAGGTAGAAATATGTGCCTTTTCTCTACCTAACACCATAGCTAGGATCAAAATGCGATCCCTGAGAGCACTCTAGTATTTAAAAGTGGACTTGATAATGCTAGTTCATACTGCGTAAAAAAAGACATATCAAGTTATTAAATATAATAGGACTATATGTGACTTATAGAAATAACGTTTGAAATATAGCTATATAATCAAATGTTTCAATGTAATTTTAAATTAAAAGTTGTAATTATGTATCGTTTTCAAGGTCTATGAAGGCATCTATTACACTACGTCTTTTTCTTAGCTGATATTCTTCTGAAGTTTTTTCAGCAATGATCTCGTAGAGTTTTGCACATGTTCCCTTAGTTTTTGGTCTTAAAAGCCTACCTAATCGCTGTATGAATTGTCTTTTAGAACCAGTTCCAGATACGATTATGCCCACGTTGGCGTCTGGTATATCTATACCTTCATCACCTATTGTCGTAACCACCAAAATACCTCGTGGTGCTTGTTTAAATACTTCGAGAACTCGTTTTCTTTCATTTTCAGGCATTTCGCCTATTAATAATAATCCCTTTGTCCTTTCAGCTATTTCTCTCGCTTGATCTATGTACTGCGTGAACACTATGACTTTATTCCCACTCTCATACTCCTTAATAGCGATCTCAACTGCTTTATTTATTTTTGAATTAGAGAGCGCTATTAATTTTCTCAGCTCGCTGTGTATTTTAAGGGCCTCAATAGAATCTAAAAACCCTTTACGTGCCTCTTCAAGTACTTCTTTAAAATTCTTCCCTTTAGAGTACTGTAAATATAGTTGGCGTAATTGTTTATACTTTAAAAGCTCTTCTTTATCTAGTTTAACTCTAATTGTTATTAACTGGTAGGGGGCTAGATATCCTTGCTCTACGAGCTCGCTGGGAGACTTATAATACACTACACCCCCCATTAAGGGGAAGAGCTCTTCATGTTTGCCATCTTCTCTTTCAGGCGTTGCTGATAAACCCATTCTAAAGCGGGCTAGACTATGTAAAGCTATATACTTGAATTTCTCTGCTGGTAAGTGATGTACCTCGTCAACTATGATCATTTCAAAGTACGGCGAGATTTGATTAATATATCTAAAACCACTCTGATAAGTTATTATAGTTATTGGCGAGAGCTTCTTCTCCTCGCTGTAAAATAATCCAATCATATTTGACGGTATATTTGTGTATTTTAATAAAAACTCCCGCCACTGGAATGACTGCTCTTTGGTATATACTACTATTAGAGTTCTAACAGCAATATTGGTAATAGCTGCAAGTGCTATAATGCTCTTACCCGAGCCTGTTGGAAGCGCTATAATACCTCTATAGTTATTTTTAATCCAAGCCTGAAGGGCCTCTTCCTGGTAGTTCCTTAGAGAAATATTTTTTAGCTCTGGTTTTATTACTAGAGGTTTTGGCGTAAACAACCCCTTCAAATCTTTGATCATGAGGCCAAGATCTCTAAGTTTTGCAATGAGGCTGTAAGCATAGTATGGTATTATTTCAATTAGAACAGTATTAGTAGTACTATTTACTCTACGCCTATATTTAATAGTAGAAGTAAAAGTATCTATAACACTCTTTACAAGCTTATCTATTAGTACCGGGTATTCTATTCTAACTAAACCCCTAGTACTATCCCACCCTACGGTTATAGAGTAGTCTTTAAAGGCATTCTCAACCTCTCTCCAAGATCCTTCAACTTCGAGACCTAATTCTTCAATAAGGTTTTTAACATCACTGAGAGTGTAGTTGTTTTGTAAAGCCTTCTTAATGTTTAATATGAAGACTTTATATCCATTTTCGAATCCGATGTAATCAGTAACTTTTAGTAGTTCTTTAAAGTCTTCTTCTTCAAGCCATTCTCGAGTTTTGAGCTTAATCATAGTGCTCTTCCTCACTCACGTATTCTAACTCCTCGCTTGAGGGGTAGTCATAATTGATCCAATTTACTTCACCGTTACTACATAGTGTGTAATAGACTCCAAGTAATCGCTCTTTTTTCACATAGAATGACACTTTATGCCCCTCTTTCACAATGTAATTAGCGTGTTTAAAAAGCAACATGATTTTTTGATCTATTTGTGTATCTTCATTAACACTAACATATAAACCCTCAACATTGACGAAATAGTTTCTAGTGGACATAGGGCTTATTGATAGTATTAAGCAGAACTCTAGGTCTCTACAGTAACCACATAGTTTTAAATAATCCCAGCCTAAGCTAGTGGCGCTATCTAAGGCGGTGACTACTATTGTTGATTTTAAATTTAATTTCTCTAATTTTTCGCTAAAAATGTAAAAGGGACTCATAGAGATCGCCGCGTGGGTTTTTCATCAAGACCTCAGTACTTAAAACCCCGCTCATCTCAGGTATTTTTATTTTTAAAATACCTTAATTAAGGATGTGTATTGAGGGCTAAAAAGTATGTATATGAGAGTTAAATCGAAAATTAGAAGGCTTATTATAAGGAGACCCCTTGAACACGAGGTTGATATACTTGCAGAGAAGATAGTGAAAGCTTATAGTAGGAGTAAAGCTGATAGGTTAAAACTTAGATTACTGGCTCGAGACGTGTTGAGATTATTAAAACCAGTTATGTCTTATAGAGACCTCTACAGTTTAACAGGGCTTCCTGAGTCGGTGTTGTGTAGATATGTTAAGGGCTCTATACTCCCTAGTTTTGAGCAGGCTGTTAAAATCTTAGCCAAAGTCGCGCTCTCTGTGGATTTAAATTATTTATTAAAAGATCTAGTTGAGCGAGAGAAAAGTCCAGTAATAGATTTACTGCGAGTTCTCAAAGATCCATATATCTCAAAACTCTTGGCAACTATTATAATGCTAGAGCTTGTAGGTAAAGAAGTAACTAAAGTGATAGCAACAGCTGAGGCTGTATTACCCATAGCAACACTACTCGCAATAGAATTTAACGCTCCCGTAGTATTGGTTAAAAGGAGGAGTTATCCTGGTATACAATACTACAATATAACTATAATGAGAAGCCCTAAAGATATAGAATCCCTCTACGTAGACAAAGATCTTATCAGTAGAAAAGATAAGATCTTAGTGCTAGCAGACGTAGTGTATACTGGTAGGACATTAGAGGCCGTGCTCCAAATACTTGAAAAGTCTAGAGCTGAAATAGTTGACATTATAGCTATAATGGGGCTTGGTAGATTATGGGAAGAGAGGCTAAAGCCATATAATGTTAAAGTGCTCTCAATCGTTCCATTTGAATTTTAAGAGAGCTTCATTATAAAAGGTGTTTTAATGGTTATCTACACGTGGAAGCCTAAGAGTGTGAGTTAAAAGTGATGTCTATCGAGGAGACGGTTAAAGTCGACTCTAAAGGTCGTATTACTATTCCAGCCTCTATTAGAGACCTCTTTAACATTAGGGAGGGCATGTATCTCTTAATGATAGCAGATAGGAACTCTAAAGAAATAAAACTAGTACCCTTACCAATAGCGGCTAAACTTATGAGAATTAGGGTTTTAATAGAGGACAGGGTAGGCGTGTTAGCCGAGTTGACCAATTTCTTAGCAGGACGTAATATAGATATAGTGTCTACGAAATGTGTTGTGTTGAAGAGAGAAGAGTTGGGTGAATGTGAAATGATCGTTGATATTAGTAGGAGTAGTGTGGCGAGCACAGACAGCCTGATAAGTGAGCTTAAAACTTTAGAGTCAGTAAAAGAAGTAGAGGTTACAGTGTTAACTTAGGGATGACTTCTTTGATGAGAAATGTATATATTGGATGTTGTGGATTTCCATGTGCTAGGAAAAAATACTATGAGTACTTCAAAGTAGTAGAATTGCAGAACACTTTTTACGAGCTACCTAGTGTAGAGTGGGCTTTAAATGTGAGATCAGAGGCTCCAGAGGACTTTAAATTTACGCTTAAAGCATGGCAGGTAATAACACACCCAAGTACTTCACCCACGTGGAGTAAAATAAAGAAGAGAGTAGAGGGTAATTTAGAAAACTATGGTTACTTAAAACCAACAAGTGAGAACATTAGAGCACTGGAGAAAACTCTTGAAGTTGCACGTGCACTCAGGGCAGAGATCATAGTTTTACAAACACCTGGAAGCATGCCATATAATGCTGAGAGTATCAAGTGGATTAACGAGTTCTTTGATCAAGCGATAAGTCTACTACGTAATGGCGAGTTATTAGGCTGGGAGCCGAGAGGTGAATGGCTTAGGGCGCCAGAACTTAAAACAATACTAGAGAAATATGGAATTACGCATATAGTAGATATTTTTAAAAATAAGCCGCTTTATAAACACCGCGGCATACTCTACATAAGATTACATGGAAAAGGACCTGGTGAAGTAAACTACAATTACAATTATACCGAAGAAGATCTCTTGGAACTAAGAGAAACCATTGAAAACGAAGATTTTCAAGTGACTTACGTATTATTTAATAATGTAAAGATGTTTAATAACGCCTTAGAATTTAAAAAGATGTTGAAAGAAGTAAGTAGACTTCAAGTCTTATAGAACTACGTGTATTAGGTCATATTTTATAACTAGGTATAAATGAGAATTAATATTTCAACTAAGTTAAAAATTTCATGTTTTAAGTAGATCTGCTTAAAGTTACACTTGGTATAACACTAGTGAATAGAAGAGTTTGAAAGAGCATATACAATAAGTGTTCTTATGCTTCGACAATATGCTTGTTGTAGGAGATTTAAGTATTATGAAGGTTATGTGGTAAGCTTTCTAGCTATATTTACTGGTATTGTTTCATTATATGGTGGTCTAATTATGCCTAGTTCTGTTATTATTGATGTTACGAGCTCGGGGTCTGTTATGTCAAATGCATAGTTATATACGTTTACTTGTTCTAATGTTATTAGTTTACCCATGACGTACTTTACTTCCGCGGGATCTCTTTCCTCTATTATAACCTGGTCTATTGTATGCTCTATGTCAATGGTGCTTGTAGGGGCAGCTACGTAGAATGGTATTTTATGCTTGTGAGCCGCTAGAGCAATCATATAAGTACCTATTTTATTTACGACATAACCGTCCCGTGTTATTCTATCTGCACCTACCACAACAAGGTCTATTTTTCCTTTCCTCATTAATAAACCGACAGAATTGTCTGTTATAAGAGTTAATGGTATTCCTTCTTTAACTAGTTCGTAGACGGTGAGTCGTGCACCTTGAAGTAAAGGCCTTGTCTCAGTAGCTATTACTCTGATCTTTTTACCTTTATACCAGGCAATTCTAATTACGGCTAGTGCTGTACCATAAGCTGAAGTGGCGAGTGCACCAGCATTGCAATGTGTTAATATAGTGGCTTCCTCAGGTACCAACTCAGCACCATATTCTCCTATTTTTAAGTTTGCCTCTACATCTTCTCTGTAGATTTCTAAAGCTGTCTCCACGAGTTTCTTAGCCAGAGTATATGTATCACTTGTTCTACTGAGAGCCTCTCTGAGAGATCTCTGCATTTTTGTGAGTGCATAGAATAAATTATATGCTGTAGGCCTAGTTTTTAATAGTATGTGTATAGCGTTATTAATAAGGGCTGTAAACTCCTCAAGGCTTCTTCTCGCTATTTTTAACGCATAAGCTCCAACCACAAGGGCAGCTGCTACACCTATAGCTGGAGCACCTCTAATTTCCATGTCTCTTATGGCTTTAGCAACTCTAGCTGGATCACTAGAACACAAGACCTCTTCCTCGTGAGGAAGCTTTGTGGTATTTATCCAGCAAAGTTCATTTAAACTCTCATCAAACCATATAGCTTTAACTACTAGTGGATAAGAATACACAGCTAATACACCACCTCTGCTTAAATAAACTAGCTAATAACACACAAATATATATTTAATGGAGTAATATGTGTAGAGTTAAAGTCTTATTTAAATAGAAGACTCTTCAAGTTTTTTAGTAAAGTTTAAAATAGTTATAGTAATTAACTTATTGTTTTTTAAACCAAAGATAACACTACTATCATTACTGAGTATTTCTTCATCCAATTGTTCTTCAATGTTTCCTAGTATTATGTGTAATGTGTCTGTTTGGTGATCATACTCAAGAACAACATCCGTGGGCAGTTCTACGAGGCATTTTCTACTAGTAGGCTCCACAGTTTTCACCTATAATGGTGATAAAATAACATCTTGGAAGTCTAATGGTAATGGTTTATTTTTAGACTTATATTCGTCGTACTTTGCTTCTAAAAATGACTTAAAAACAGGGCAAGTTTCAAATCTCCCTTCTCTCTCACACTTGGCACCCATACTGATAAAGCACATCCTCGTTCTCTTATCAAAATATGGACAGAGTTTATGGTATTGTCTAGCACTCTTAATTATTCTATTAATCCACCTCTGCTTTTCATCAACTTTTTTCTCGGTTTTCTCCATTAATGCTTCCTCGAGATCTCTCTCAGAAATCTTAGTAGACATGTTTTCACCTCAATTTTACTCTCTAATTATTCTAGAGTTTACGCCTTAATAACAGGGTGATTTTTAGGAATACATTAGACCCTAAGACGGGGTATTAATGTGGCGGTTCCTCAGCTAGATGAGCGTATTATTAGAGATCTGAGTAGAGTCTATGGGAGTCTAACAGAGCGTATTATTAAGCGTCTATATACTCCTCCGAGAAGGCTCTATGTTAGAGTCAACACGCTGAGAGCTACTCGCAACGAGATTTTAGAGTTGTTTAAGAGGGAGGGGATTGTAGCATATCCTGACGAATATGTAGAGGATGCGGTGTACTTTGAAGTTAAGGGGCCTTTTAATGTGGAGTGTCCTGCCTCTGGTAGAATTATTGTTGATTCTAGAACAGCTGTTTCTTTAATGCTTGGTGCAGATTTATATCGTCCGGGTGTTTTACAAAGTGATTATTTTCGCAAAGGCGACCTCTTACTCGCTATAACTAGGGAAGGTGCCTTAGCAGCGTGTGTTAAAACCGCGGTATCATATAGTGATATGTTAAATATGACTAGAGGATTAGTGGGTATAAATGTTAGTTCACCCTATAAAGCACCTAAGATAACAGAGACTTATGTTTATGCAAGAGGATTGATCTATTCACAGAGCTTACCTAGTATTATAACTTCTCACATTCTTAATCCACGCGCAGGTGAACTAATAGTTGACATGAATGCTGCACCTGGCGGTAAGACTAGCCATATTGTTCAGTTATCACGTGGAAGAGCACGTGTACTTGCTATTGATAGGAGTATATCTAAGATCTTGGAGTTGAGATCCACGCTTAGTAGACTTCAATTAGACGTTAATGTGACGGCTATTCCATGGGACTCTAGATATTTACACCTAGATCTAAATCTACATGGTAAAGTTAGTAAAGTTCTAATAGACCCTCCATGTAGTAACTTAGGAGTACGCCCTCTCGTAGAGTCGAAAAAGTGGAGCGACGTTGTCAACTTATCTGAGTATCAAAAACAGTTTTTGAAAGCTGCGAAAGAACTATTAAAGCCAGGTGGTTTATTAGTATACTCAACATGTACAATAACTTTTAAAGAAAACGAAGAAAATATTGTTTATGCAATCGAGGAGTTAGGTTTTTCAAGTAGTGAGCTAGAAGTAAATGTACCATATGCTGAGAGAGTTTGTTATAAAGATATGGTAGCTTATAGATATTCTCCGCTATTAAACGACATGCCGGGGTATTTTATAGCTATACTTGTGAAATAACATTATTGATTAAAGAGCGGGTTTTCTAGTTAATTTAACTCCGCAGAGAGGGCAAGTGGTTTCTCCTGGGTTACTAGGTGTATAGTAGCATATTGGACAATACACAGTATATTTTATAAATCGAGTTATCCCGGTAGTTTTTAGTGGTTTAAAGGATATTTTAATATCGAGTAGTAAATTTTGAAGTTCATAATCATCAGTTATAACTATTACATTACTATACTTTTCTCTCAACATGAGGGCGAGTGCAGCTATATAGATATCTGTGGTAGAGAGCTTACTCAAAGCCCCTGTATTCTTTGCTTCTAGTAGAATAGTGTTGACATATTGTTTTTCGGGATCAGTGATGTTAATTAGACCTATATCTATTGCCTCTAGGAGAGCTTGGTGATTCTCGAGATCCCGAACTTCACTAACAGCTAGACTTGTCGTATAAACATCCATCATGGCTCTTGGTAATAACCTATAATATTTTGCTAGTAGAGCGCTTGTATCGAGAACTACGGCTAGTTTCTTAGTAGTAGAAGAATGCTCGTCTTGCAAGTATCGTTTTCACCAAGTCTCTGCTATGAGAAAACCGTACTATTTTTACATATTTAGATCCAGGTGTGACTTTAACGGAAGAGTTTTTTTCAAGTATCCCTGCATGATCTCCATCTACATATAGAATAGATGTGTTTAATATAGTGATCTCAATTACGCTAATACGAGGCAGAACTATTGATGGAAAGCCTAATTGAAGCGTATTTAATGGTGTTATTATAAGCAAATCTGTGAAAGGACTTATAAGAGGACCTCTAGCAGATAGATTATAGCCCGAGGAACCTGTAGCCGTACTCAATAATACGCCATCTCCTTCGAGTATAAAATCGCTCTCTACTAATGGTGATTTTACTTTAACCCCGTATTTCGCTACTTTACCTAAATTACTGTTTACAATAGCGGCCTCATTAATGAACACTTCGCAGGTGGTGTGTGTACATGCATTGTAAACTGGGCATAACTCAATAGAGTAATTCCCGCTCATAAAACTCTCAACTAGTTCACTAAGAGATGTTTTCAAAAACTCCTCGTAGAAGAAATTTCTCCTCCCACACGGATAAGGTAGAACAGGGATATTATTATAGAGTAATGAGAGCTTAGCGGCTTTTAGAAAAGTTCCATCACCTCCAATACTAAAAACTACATCGACATCATCACGGATACTACTACGTTTTTTAATCAAGTTAATAATGTCGTCAACAGTGTATACTTCAACATATATCTCGTGCTTTCTCAGCGAGTTTACCAGTTCTTTTAGAAGTTCAATGCACCGTGGAACAGGCTTATATATTACTATTGCTACTCTCAATTAATCTTCCACCATAAGCACTCATTATTTTAAAACTACAAAAACACTCTTAAATAACATGGAGATTACTAGTGAAATTTCTCACGCGGTGAGTTCTTGTAGTGCCATTGTGTATAAGTGTGGATAAAACTTGTGCTAGCAAAGTCTTAGAGATTATTAAAAAGTTGGGGTTTCTAAGCGGCGAATATAAGATCACACGCTCAGACAACCAAGTCTTAATACCCATTAAGGTTGAACACACAAATTTAGTAGAAGACCTTCTAAAAGACCTTCCAATTATAGAATGTAATCCCCCGAGGAGAAGAACTCCTACATATGTTAAAATGCCTTCTCTGGATTATATCAGAGACATTGTTATCGTGCGTAGAAATGTCTTAGATCACATTAGCGTGGAAGACCTTATTTATAAAGTGAAAGCAGTGTATCCGAGAGTTAAAGCTATATGGGTTAAAGAAGAAACTTATGACTTATACCGGAGACCAGTGCTAAGATTGCTTTGGGGTGAAGAGATCAAGGAAGTAGTAGTCAAGGAATATGGTGTTCTATTTAAAGTAAAATTAGGCGATGTCTATTATAATTCGAGACTTGCAGAGGAGCATTATAGAGTAGCTACTATGGTTAAAAGTGGTGAAGTTGTATTAGATGCTTTTTGTGGAATTGGAGGATTTGCTTTACATATAGCTACACTAAAACTCTCACTTGTAATTGCAAATGATTTAAATCCTATAGCGTATGAGCTATTAGTCGAGAACATATTATTAAATAAGAAAAGGCTTAAGGGAACTATAATCCCTCTTAATACAGATACGCGGGAGCTTCCAAGTTTTCTAAGAGAACATAGCATAGATAGGGTAATAGCAGACTTACCACATCAAAGTTTAGAATATATTGAAACGTATACAAAACTTCTTAAACCAGGAGGAATACTTCATCTCTATGTTCTCTCAAAGCCATATAAAGACGTTAAACAGGAAATCATAAGGAGATTGAGTACATGGTATTTTAAAGAATGTGTCAGTGTATTAGAATATTCTCCTGGAGTATTTATATATAGATGTGATCTCGTCAAGCCCGAAACAATATAATTCTACCTCAATTATTGTTGATGGATCTCTGAGTCTCTCTACGAGATCTCTCCTGAGATCGCTAGCTGCTTTGCTGGCTCTTACTCCTAAAGTGGCAGGCTCTATATATGTGCTTTTCCTCAAAATAACTTTAGTGTCACTAGTTAGTAGCAGGCGAGAGCTTCCCTGAGCGAGAATAATATCCCACAGGTCGTGAGCTCTTATAACAGCAATTAAAATAGCATTATCTCTATGAATACAATTCTTAAACTCTTCGCAGAGCTCTTTAACAGCCTTGTCAGCAGAAACACCAATTATACAGTCACCGCGAGGAGTTAAATTAGGTTCTTTTGTCACCTCTAACGTGGTCTTATGAGATGCTTTAATATGTGGATGTCCACGAGCCTTGATGATTTCAAAGAACACCATTTTTAAAACGCCCAACTTAATCTTATACTACAGAGCCTTAAACCCGCTTTTACAATATAGCTAGTGGAGAGATAGGGGTTATTATTTTGAGTAGTTTTGAAGTTCAGAGAAAGCGCCTTATTGAGGCTTTAATTAGTGCTGGGTACTTAAAGAACTCTAAGGTTATAAGGGCATTATTAAGTGTACCACGAGAGCTCTTTGTACCTGAGGAGCTGAGAGAGTACGCGTATGTAGATTCACCTCTTCCAATCGGTTACAAGCAGACTATAAGCGCAGTTCACATGGTTGCTATTATGACAGAGGAACTAGATCCAGAGCCGGGAGACATTGTATTAGAAGTAGGTACGGGCTCTGGTTATCAGGCAGCTGTTTTAGCGGAAATTGTAGCTAGGCAAGATCCTATGCACAGAGGACACGTATATACTATTGAGAGAATTCCCGAATTAGCTGAATTTGCTAAGAGAAATCTCGCTAAAGCCGGCTATATAGATCATGTGACAGTACTTGTTGGTGATGGGACATTAGGTTATCCTGAGAAAGCCCCATTTAATAAGATCATTGTAACAGCAGCTGCACCTACAGTGCCACCGCCATTAATTGAACAGCTAGCTGAGAATGGCAGATTGGTGATTCCGGTTGGAGATCTATATATGCAGAGGTTATTGATTGTTGAGAAAAGAGGAGGTAAGCTATATAAAAAATGGGGTATTGAGTGCGTATTCGTTCCACTAATTGGAGAATATGGATGGAAATACACTATTTCTTAATAAACCACTTTGCTAAACCAGTCTGCTCACCTTTCAAATGCTCTCTATATGCTTTTAGTAATCTTTCAAGTGCTGATTTGACTCTTTCCTCGTTGAAGTCGTGATCTTTAACGAGAACTTCGAGTACAAGCTTCTCGTCTGGTGCTTTCCACTCTAACTTATAGTTCTTCGTAACTGGTGGATTTAAAAAATAATTCTTGATACTCATTACATCAACAGAAACCGGAGACTTTAAAAGCCCTTTCGGCACTCTTTCAATACTTCCATAAGTCTTAATTAACTGATATGCTTTTTTAGGTCCAATACCTTCAAAGCCATCGGGGTTATAGTCCGTTCCAATAAGTATTCCTATATCTACTAGTGCACTGTGAGTAATACTTAAAGCTTTTAGTAACTTGTCAAGTTCTATGAGTTCAGGTAAAATTTCAACATACTCCTCTCTTCTAGGTAGTTTCCTCTTGCCGCTAATAGTTAAATTTCTAATTAGTCTTGGAGATCCGAAGAGTAAACTATCATAGTCTTGGGAAGCAGTTGCATAGGCGTCTCCCACTTTAGCCATATAAGCTGCCTGAGCCTCACCCTCAGCTGGTGCATCTACGTAGGGTATTCCCATTGCTTCGAGTAGCCTCTTAGCTTCATGAACCATATCTATTGTGAGCTTTGCGGCTATTGCGGCATATTTCCTTGCAGATTCTAGATCACCTATTTTAACGGCTTCTTCATACTTCTTAACGGCATCTTCTTTAACGGCTTTTCTCCTCTCAATCTCTTTAGCTTTTAATTCCGGTGGACTACCATCAAATACATACACTGGTTTAATACCGTTCTCGACTATGTTTATTGTTCTATAGAAGAGCCCACTAAGATGACTTGTAACCCTACCCTGAGTATCCATGAGGGGTGTACCGTCAGGTTGACGAATTGCAGTGAGAAATTGATAAAGAGCATTATAAGCGTCTATAGCAATAACTTTGCCTCTCAATAAGCGTAGATCTCCTATTTTAATCTTAATGTCTTCTGTTATGAGATCTTTGAGGTCAACACCCATACTTCCACTCTACACAGTTACACTGTGTTTTTACGAATTATTATATTTAAAAACTAGATCTATGATTAGTTACTTGAATTAATTATCGTGTGGTTCATGTTTTTACAGGTTTTATTAGGAATTCCTTACCTACAGTTTCCACTTGTATTAGGCCTTGAAGTTCAAGCTTCATTAATGCGTGATATAATTCTGACTTAGTTACTTCAACTCCATATTCTTTTTTCATTATATCTTCTAATTTACTTTCACTTAACCCCTCAGATCTCGAAAACACGATCTCTAAGATTATTCTATGTAATGGCATATGTTTCCAAACACCGTTTTTATTTCTCACAAGATCACCTCTACGTGTAAATAGGCGGTTTTACACCACTTCTTGGTAATTGCTGCCTGATCCTCGCACCCCACTCTTCGTAGAACTTTATAAGGTTATCATTTAGACTAGGCTTTATAACTTTTAAAGCCTCCTGGAAATGTACATTCTCAATGTACTTTATATTTAGATCCCTTCTTAGCGCGATCATTACAGCTTCTCTCACTAGTGCTTCTAAGTCAGCTCCACTATAACCCTCGGTCACTCGTGCAAGTTCTGCTAAATTCACGTTTGGTGATAGTGGTAAATGAATTGTGAGTATTTTTAGTATTTCTAATCTTGTGTTGAAGTTTGGTGGTGGAACATATACGAGTTTATCGAATCTACCTGGCCTTAAAAGAGCTGGATCTATTAAGTCTGGTCTATTAGTTGCAGCTAATACTACTACTCCTTTATATTCTTGTATTCCATCCATTTCTGTTATTAGCTGAGCTACTATTCTTTCTGATACTCCACTATCATAGGTATATCCTCTAGCGGCTGTTATAGCGTCAACTTCATCTATGAAGACTACCGCTGGTGAGTGTAATTTAGCTTTTCTAAATATTTCTCGTATAGCTTTCTCAGATTCTCCAACCCATTTACTGAGTACTTCTGGCCCTCTAATAGCAATGAAATTAGCACCACTCTCGGTTGCTACCGCCTTAGCTAATAATGTCTTACCACATCCTGGTGGACCATATAGTAAAACGCCTCGAGGTGGTTTTATACCGAATTTCTCGTAAAGTTCAGGGTATTTTAACGGGTATTCTACATTTTCACGTAATATTTGTTTAACTTCCTCTAATCCTCCAATATCGCTAAACCTCACTTCTGGTATTTCAACATATACTTCCCTTAAACCACTTGGTACAATACTCTTATATGCTACTAAGAAGTCTTCGAATTTAACTTGTATGGCTGAGAATATTTCCTCTTGATCTCTATTATTCTCCTCTTCAATGGCTCTCTTCACACTTCTCATAACGGCCTCTTTTACGAGTGCAGCTAGATCTGCACCTGTGAAGCCATGTGTTATTTCAGCTAGTTTCTCGAGATCTACGTCTGGTGCTAATAGGCCTAGTTCTCTAAGATTTCTCGTGTGTATTAGTAGTATTTCATATCTTCCTCGTTTATCAGGCATAGGTATTTCTATTTCGTAATCAAATCTTCCTGGTCTACGTAATGCGGGATCTATGGCATTGGGTCTATTAGTTGCAGCTATGACAATAACGCCTTCTCTACTCTCAAGACCATCCATAAGTGCTAGTAGTTGTGCTACTACTCGCTTCTCTACTTCACCTGTAACCTCATCTCGTTTAGGAGCAATAGCGTCGATCTCGTCGATGAATATTATAGCTGGACGTTTCTTAGCTTTTTTCCTCGCTAATTTAAATATTTCTCTTAGTCTCTGTTCTGATTCGCCGTAAAACTTACTCATAATTTCTGGTCCGTTTATAACTATAAAGTGCGCGTTTAACTCGTTAGCCAGGGCTTTCGCAATGAGCGTCTTACCACATCCTGGTGGGCCATGTAGTAATATCCCTTTTGGAGTCTCTATTCCGATTCTTGAAAAGATCTTTCTATATTTAAAGGGTATTTCAATTACTTCCCGTATCTTCTCAATAACGCTTTCTAATCCTCCAATATCCTCAAAAGTTACTCTGGGTATTTCTCCTATGGGTTCATCAAAAACTAAGACTTCAGTTTCTTCTGTTACGATAGCTGCAGTGCGTGGTTTAATACTTATAACTTTAAATGGTAAACTAACACCCTCTATTAATACTCTTATTTCCATTCCTTCGCAGAGCGGGTAAGAGATCAAGTCTTGTTTAATCTTATTAGCTATAGCAGAATCTATTGGTGCATAGTAGTTTATAGGGGCAAGCTTCACTACTTGAGCATATTTTTGCTCAACTTTCTCTACGTAAACAACATCACCTATATTTACTTTAATATTTTTCAATAAGAGCTCATCTAATTTTATAACACCTTTTCCTTGCTCACTTAAACCTCCTTCTCTAGCTAATGCAGCAGCTAAGCCACTACCTTCTATTAAGAGTAAGTCGCCATTCTTAATATTAAACTTCTTCATCACCTCGGGATCTAATATAGCAATACCGCTCCACAAAACACTAGAGTCTGCCATTTCAACTCGCAAAGCTATCCTAGTAGATCTTCGCATTAGATCACCTAACACCTTACATAAGCACACTACGAAAATATTAGAGATGGGCCCGCGGGGATTTGAACCCCGGACCTCCGCCTCGTCAGGGCGGCATCCTACCAGGCTAGACGACGGGCCCCCATCATTGTGGTGTTTACTTTTAGACTTTAAAAATTTGACGTGAAAAGAGAACAAAATATTACATGTAGTGGGCCCGGGGGGATTTGAACCCCCGACCTACGGGTCACTCCTCTCCAGACCTCTTTCATCCCTTAAATGGTCAATTGACCCGTAGATACGGTCTGGAGCTTCGGCCTCTAAAGAGTCCGCCGCTCTGCCTGGCTGAGCTACGGGCCCACTACAAAGCATCTCCACTTGTACATATTAGGAAAAAAGTATTAAAATCTTTCTCAATATTTGTGTGTAATGGTTTGGATTGTTAACTGTGGTGTAACTGTATTGAAATACCCTCTAGACAAGATCTGTATTAAGAGCGGTGTATATTGCTCTCACTGTCAGTATAAGATTGAAAGCGGAGTTGTTGAAAAAGAAGAATTAGAGATTTTGAGAGCGCTTGTTGAGTTAGAGGAGAAGTTAAAATTTCTAAGAAAAGGTGAATATGTAAAGTCTATTCATATTGATGATGAGGTCTTTGTTTTCATAAGGAATAGCTTTGAGGCTTCGGAGTTAAGTGTGCTGGAACATGAGCTTTCAAAAGAGCTTCATAAAAGAGTTAAAGTAATAGAGTACATCCCTGATCTTAGAAGACTTATTGAGCAAATCATGTATCCAGTTACAGTTGTGGGTATAAATAGAGTATGGATACCTGATGGGACAGAGATATTAAATATTAGAGTTTCGCGTAGAGATAAGAAACACCTCATACATACCCGAGAACACTATGAGGCTCTAATTGAGAAGATGAGTGGAATTAAAACGAGAATAATATTTGAGTGATCTTAGCTTAAGACAAGATTATCTTTAAATAACTCTCTGAGGACTATAGTTGCATACATTCCGCGTTTTAATGTAAACTCATAGTATAGTGTATTATTAGATATCTTTATAGTGCTGTGTTCTGGTTTAAATAAACCATGTCTATAATAGCAGGGCAAAAGCCTCAAATCTAGAAACTTTAAGCCCTCAATCTCTAGTAATGTACTATACAGCGGAATAGATGTCTCTTTACAGCCTGGTGCGGGAAAATCTTGATCTAGTTGGCTCCACCCCCACTTTTCAATAACAATGTTAAGTAGTAAGTTAAAAAGATAGCTTGAGTAAGCATCGCGTAATATAGTAATATATTTTTTGCAGACACCATCATGAACACTTATACACCCCTTCTTTAAGTATAAATTTTCATAACGTAGATCATGGTAATCTCTGAGAAACCTCTTTGCTATTAAGGCATTTTCTTCGTAGAGATATATTTTTGTAAGCAACTCATCGGCGAAAAGATCTTCTCTGAGAAATAAGAGATGTTTCCCTAAAATATGTGAATTACATCTATGATACCCAAATCTCTGATAACCATAGTATGAAGGCAAGCCATATATTTCTATTTGTCTTACTATATCCTTAAATACTTCAATGTCTTCTCTTTTCACATTAGTAATTATAATAGTGAATTTATTGCCTAGGTGGTGTTTAATTGAAGGCTTTACGCGAATAAATCCTACGAGATCTGCTCTTAAACACCTCTTCTCTAGTGGAAGTTTTGAATAGTCAAGTATTGTTCTACGAATAAATACATAGGATTTAGTATGTGCATTTTTATCTTTGAACCCCATTATATATAAATTTTCAACTGGAATATTAAGCGTTCTTGCGAGAACTTCTAGTGCTTTAAGGGTTTCAATATTATATTTTTCAAGTTGAATAACAGCGTAATCTCCTTTCTCAGCATTATAGCCCATGCTCTCAAAGTCCAATAATTCTTCAACATAAAAGTTCTCTGGTGTAGGCTTAAAGATCTTGTTAATTTTATTATTTGTGAGAGTATATTTTATACCTACAACGTAATCAAGTGGGTGGGGATAAGTTAAGGCATCCATAATTATCACAGAACTATAAGTTTATTTTTAAAATGCGAAGTATTAGAGTGTTTTTAAGTGACCGGTTATCTCGTCTATTTTATCATCTGGTGCGGGTCCTATTGCAAGTGCTGTAATAGTACCTGCCGGTAACTCTGTGAGGCCAGCATCTACTACGAGGCTTATGGGGAGACGTCGTCTCTGGGCTTTCTCATAGAGTTCTAGAAGTTCTTTTTCACTTGGAACTCTTAAAACAATCTTTTTCTGACCACTCTCCCACCACTCCTTAAACCACTCATAGTAGTTATTGTATGCTTCAAATGCTGCAATAACAGATGCGTGAGCTACTTGGACAGCTAGTTTACCCTTACTCATCTCGAGATCTGTTCTGACAACGATCACCTGTTTCATAAAATACCACGGAAATAGATTAAAGTTGTACTCTATTATCTTCATTAAAGATTATCTCATAATATATTTAAAATTATACATACCATAACTATAAATGGAGCCGATGAAGAGAGAACCCGGGTAATATTGTCAGAATATTAGTGTTGAAAAGGCCCGCATCGTGAGGTTCCACAACGAATACTACCTTGGCACGTTATTTCAGAGTCCTATAGTGATTTATGCAAATATACCTTAAATCATTAAGACTCTCTTGGCGTCTCTTAGATCCAGCACACGATGTAACTTATAGAAAAGAGCCCTGGCGAGATCTCGAAGTTTTTCCACGAGTACTCGGCTCTTAGTCAGGGGCTCTAGAGACCAATATGACTTCTACTTGGCTAACACCAGCTATATTACTAATAATGTGTTCTAGGGGCTCTGTACCACCCTCTATATTTTCAGGCATAGTTATTAATACTCTAAGAACTTTGATACCAAAAGCTACAGGTTCTAAATCCCACATTTCAAGCTTGTAGTCAGGTGGAAGAGTTTCTTTGATTTTCTCAACAATTTCACCTAGATCTATAGTAACGTCTTCAGGGTATATTTTAAGTACAACAGCTACTCTGGCCATGTAAACTCACCTATGGTCCCACAAATCCACAGGCAGGACATTCGTATTTAACTCCTAGTTTCCTGCATTTTTTACATCTACGTATAGTAACTTTACCGCAATTAGGACATGGAAACTCCACTCCATATTCTCCTGGAGTAAATGGCTTTCTACAACTACTACACAGTGGAGGTGAAGCAGGCTCTTCTATTTTAACTAATTCTTTTATAGCACTACTCAATTAACACCACCATATTATAGTCAAGAAGTGAATGATTATATTTAAGCTTAATAAACTATTAAGTGGCAGCCCCCTTCCCCAGTTTTTAATCATATCTCTATGGTGGTTTTCTCCACAACTCAGTTATTCTTCTCCTTTTAAGAGAAAAGATTTCTCTATCAATATACTTATAGACTGTTGAATGTGTTCTACCCTCAATTAACATTTCTACTGCCCTCTTAACAATATTACTTACTTCGTAATCTGCAATAACCGCGACATATGTCTCATAAATAGAAATATAAGCACCAGTCATTTCCTCTAGTATTTTCCTGACTTTACCATTTTCTCCAATAATTCTTCCAAGCACCCTCTTAATGTGATTTGGTTTATCGCCAACATATTGTCTTACGTCGATGATTTCTAATACTTGATCGTCTTCTAGTAGTCTAAACGCCTTCTCAGGGCTGAAACCATGAGCTATAGCTCTTACAATGTTTTGTGCTTTAATCAAATCTAGAGCAGTAGTACTCTGAAAAGCCGGCTCTATGACGATACTCCCACTTGAAGAGTCAACTGTAATTATTGTTTTTGTTTTTTCCTCGATCTCTCTCTTAACTCTCCCACTATTCCCGAGAAGAACTCCGACTCTCTCTGGCGAGATCTTTTCATAGATCCTGGTTACTCCTAGTATGAAACGACCTTGCCCACCTTCTTGATCTTTATGTGAATTTACGCTACTTATTACTATTTTACACCACCATAAAGTAATTATAAACACTGAGACTTGTTAAATATGTTTGATGTTTGCTATTAAATTAAAAATATGTGGCGTAGAATAAAGGTTTTAAATAAATCTCTGTGCTAATAAAGAAACGAAGCAAAGACCACGCGTAATATCGGGTTCTAAGAGGATTGAACTCCTTTTTCTTTCAAACATGGTTCAATTTTACTCCATATTTGCTCCCTATGAATATCTAGTTTTGCTTCTTTAACAAAGAACCTATATATATTCTCAATGTCTCTAATTAAAAATTCAAGTGCGTTAGGATGTGAAAGTTCAACTGCTTGGCTTACATCTATGATTACAATGTCGAGATCAGGTTTGATCATGATATTATATTCGGAGTAGTCACCGTGAACGAGCTCAGCTTTACATACGATTTTTTTTAGTTCTTCACATGTTAGTTGAAAAAGGTATTTGAGCTCCTCGCTGGTAAGCTCTTTATATGCTTCTACTAAGAGAGGATAGCGAGCGTTTTCTTCTCCGAGAAACTCCATTACAAGGATGTTGTCTAAGCAAGCTACAGGCTTAGGAACTTTAACTCCAGCTTCATACATTCTCTTTAAGTTCCTGAATTCTTTGTGAGCCCAGGCTATAATTAATGATCTTGTATCTTTAAACCGTATTTTCTCAAAACGAGGATCGCCGGTAATATACTTGTAAATGCTTTTTCTGAACTCTGCACTAGAAGTGAGGTATATTTTGACAGCTAGTGGTTCGCCTGAAAAACCATATGCAAGATATACTCTAGATTCTTTACCCGTGCTTATTACACCATTTAGTTTTCTCAGTATCTTTCTTCTCATAAGTTCAAGAACTGTTTTAACTGTTGCTGTGTCAAAGACTTCTTCTACGACTTCGAATAGATCTTCATCTTTAATTCTCCTTTCCCACATTCTAGTCTTTTCTCTCAGCAAGCGGTCAATTTCATCTCTCTTCATATTAATCCGCTTAGAGCATCGATGAACTCTTTAGGCACAATTCCTCGTTCCACAAGCGTATTTATCTCACTCTTGCTATATTTATATATGAGGTCACATTTATCAGATCCAGCGCCCCAAAGTCCGACGAGAACTACGTCTCCTTCAATAATCCAAACTTTTTTCCGTAGCTTACCGGGTATTCTGGCTTTTCTCTCATAGCCATCAATACATCTCACTAGCACGTAGTCTCCTCCTAGGTGTCTTATTACACCACAAATAACTGTTCCTTCATCGGCGTTTGGAAGTGGTATTTCTACTTTAACTTCTTCTGGTCCTTTGCTTTTTTTACCCAATAAATCACCTCAATAATTCTAAATCTCCAGGCACAATGTACTCTATATTATCAGCCTTTATTAATAGGACAGAATTGCCGGGCTTTATTCTCAAGAGATCATGTTTGCGCTTAATGACTAGCTCATTCTTACTGGTCTCGCTTATAATTATAATTTTATCTCCTTCTACGTTTTTCACAATGTAACGCTCTACTTCTATTCTACTCGGATATTTTAAATCCCCATTCCAATACGCTGTCATATGAACTTCTTCGTAAACATTATTACTTAGATTTAGCAGAACTAACCTGTTCCCTCTAAGATCTTTTATAATACAGAGAGAACCTCTATATATGATTAAATCTCCTCTCTCTAGAACAGGTATTCTGAGAGAATATGTTACTATTCCTCTCCACGCACCTCTCCTGTGATCAAACCTTACTGCTTTAAATGAAGTTATGATTTTAGCGGAGAATTCATGTGAGAGAGCTTGTACTATTCTCTTGGCTATTGCTGCATCGTCGAGTTCAATGTCTATTCCACCCTCACAGTATTTAACGTTTACAAGATCGTTAGGAGAAATTAGTTTTTGCAGATATTTTTCTACACCCTCTATGAAGTGAGGTGGCGGATTCTTCTTAGTAAATCTTATCTGGATGAGGTGTGTATATGTACCAGAGCTTCTGGCTATACATCGAGGACACGTTCTATATTCCACGCTACCTTGTACTTCTTCTATTACATTAAAGGTTGTGGTTTCAGCTTTTAAATAGATCTTTAGATGTGTGTTAAAATCCAATTTTTTCTGAGTAATGTCAAGTACTTCGAGATCGATTAATTGAAGTTCACTCCTAATATATTTACTAATCTCGAGTGCTCCTATAGCCTTTATCATATCTTCTAAACTTGTAGGAACGCGCCAGTCTCCTCTGAATAACCATGAATAACACTTAGGACAAATTGTTAGCTTTAAGACTGGTTTATGCTCAAATACACCTATATATTTCTTGAAGCAGTCAATACAATAACCACGTATGAGTTGTTCGCGTGGAAATTCCCGGCCGCATCGTACACAGAAGCGCATTGTTTTAAAACCTTACATAAATAGCTATCCTTACATCACTAATGTTTAAGACGCCAGTAGAATCTACGAGACCAGCTCTCACAGCGGCTTCAACAATATTTCTACCTATTAAGTTACCCTGCGTAGAAGTTTTAAGTATTTCAAGCGCCTCTCTTATACTCATTAATTCACCTTTATAGAATGCTGGGTTTACATATATGTGCATGTTTTTCTCGGAATCTACTATTGTAGCTCCAAGTAGCTCTTCATCGCACGCAGCTACTAGAACTTCTCCATTGACCTTATATACTTTAACATAGACTTTTAAATGATCCTCATCCATCTGGAATCTACCACTAGAAAGCCTGAAATGTTGTTTCAGCACCGCATGCCTCGCACTTTAAAATAAAGATCTTTCCCTTCTTATATAACTTTGTGTGTACAGATCCACACGTGGGGCATTTAACATATTTCTGAATAAATCTCTCGAGAAGTTGATTTACTGCAGATGAACCATATTTACCTTTTAATTCTAATTGGCCAGCCTCGTTTATAGAGCCAGGAGCGTTAAACTCCTTCATAAAGTATCTTTTTAACAATTCTTCGTCTCTTCCTAGAACACGAGCTATATCTTTGAAGTTTTGTATAATTGTTTTTCCCCCGATAATTAGCACGGATGCACGTGGCATTTCAAATACTTCTTCACTCCCTCTTCTTCCAGCTAGTTTTGAGAAAGCACGTTCTAGTAGCTCTTCATATGAGTAGTTTATACTATTGTTTCTCACAATTTAGCACCACTTGATTATAGTACTTAATCTCTTTATAAAAACATATCTAAAAACCTATAGTAATTGGGTGTGTTTTCGAGGAGTTGACTCGGGGGTTTAAATGCGTATTTACATAGAGACTTATGGTTGCGCGCTTAATAAAAGCGATGAAGCTTTAATGATAAATACATTAACTCAGAGAGGACACGTGTTAGTTGATAGTATTGAAGAAGCAGATGTAATTATAATTAATACCTGTATTGTGAGGCAGGAGACGGAGTACCATATGATAAGTAGAATTAAATTCCTATACGAGTACTGCGTAAGAACAGGTAAGAAATTAATTGTAGCTGGCTGTATGGCTAAAGTAGAACCCTACACAGTAAGTTTAATTGCACCAACTGCTAGTTTAGTTTCACCGCAAAATGCAGATAAAATTCATTTTGCAGTAGAGCGTTTTGAACGCGTTTTATTGATCAATGGTATTAGGAGTAGAGATGTTATTGGTGTGTGCAGAGGTAGTAATATTGTACCAATACCCATACAAGAGGGTTGTTTAAATAGTTGCTCTTTTTGCATAGTTAAATACGCTAGAAGACAACTTGTGAGTCACAGTATAGAGGCCATTGTAAAAGCTGTACAAGAAGCCGTAAACTCCGGTGCTGTAGAAGTAGAATTGACCGGTATGGATCTAGGTGTTTATGGGCTAGATCTATATAAGAGGAGAGTGCTACCAGAACTAATCAGGGAGATTGTAAATAGTGTTTCAGGGAATTATATGATTAGAATAGGCATGATAAATCCTGAACACCTCTCATATTTTCTCGACGAGCTCATAGCTATATTAAAAGAGAGTAAGAATGTATACAAGTTCCTACATATACCGCTACAATCTGGTAGTAATAGGGTTTTGAAACTTATGGGGAGGAGATATACAGTTGAAGAGTATAGGAGTATAGTTAGAGAGGTAAAAGCAAAGATTCCTGATGTGAGTATTGCAACAGACATAATTATAGGTTTTCCAGGTGAGAGTGATGAGGATTTTGAAGAGACAATAAGAGTAATGAGGGAGCTTGAATTTGAAAGAGTACACATAGCTGGTTATAGTATTAGACCACTTACATCAGCATCATCACTGCGCCAAGTAAATACACGAGTAAAGAAGAAGAGACTTGAATTAGCATTAAAGACCGCTATGAATATTGGTTTAAAGGTCAGAGAAAAGTATTTGAACACTACTGTAAATTGTTTTATAACAGAGAGAAATAAATCATGGGTTGGTAGACTCTCTAATTACATACCAGTTGTAATCAAGAAGTCTGATAGCATTATGTTTAAATATGGAGATTGGGTGAATGTATATGTTGATGAAATAACGTTTTTTGACATTAGAGGATATGCGTTAAAATCTTAACCTGTGAAAACCTTAACTACAACGTCTTCTAAAATAAGATCTTTGCCTGAAACACTTTTTACTGTGTCCATAATATCGCTCATTGCTCTTATTAGATCGCTTTGTCTAACTGGGCAACTCACGGGGTATAATTTGATTCCTATTATAACTCTCCTATTAGATATTTCAAGCACATTTATTTTGGCGCTTTCTTTGAAAAGCGGTGATCTGAGCGATTCCAGGGCTTGGATGATTTCATTAATTTTACTAGCAAAATCTTTACTCACATCTTTATAGGTGATCTCTACGAGTAGTCGCACATATATAGGAGTTATCTTAATAATGGAGTGTAAGGCGACGTCGTTGCGAACATAGTATTCATTGCCAAACGCATCTTGTACTATTAAATATTGAGAATTCGTCTTTAATAATCTACCGCTTATAGTATAGTTGAATCCTGGTATAGTTATGTCGAGTGACTTAGCTCTGAAAACAGGGCTCATTTGTATAGCTAAACCTGCAATATATGGCTTTACTATGTCAAACATTGCTACGAATACTATTAGTGCAAATATACCAAGTAATGCTAGTACTATCCAGGATTGAGGTGAGAATAGTAGTATAATTGCTGAGAAAAATGCAAAGAAGCCCATGAGATCTATTAATCTTACAACTATTTCACGTCCACGTGTAGAGATAACTCCACGATCTACAAGGGCTTTAAGAAGTCTTCCAGTGATAAATCTTATTGTAACCACCAATAAGGCTATTGCCATCGCTACTAGTAGGTTGTGTAGTATTGTGTCTAAAGGTGGAATTTGATTACTAGTAATGTTAGCGTTAGACACAGCTTAATTTAGCCTCTTATCTTTTTAGCAAATTCTATGTTTGGTGCTAACACGAGAAGGGTGTATCCTGGCTCTAATATAATGTCACTACTTGGTGGTAAGATGTTGTCTCCACTAAAAATAGCTAGTACGTAAGCGCCATCTTCTTCTAGTTTCAACTCGCCTAGTTTACTGTAGGCAGCTATGTCCGTCTCGCTAATGGAAACAACATATATTTTCCCAGCTGGGACCTCATGTATTTCTCTCACTGAAACCATTGAGGTTATTGTTTGTTTGAGCGAGCCGGCGAGGAAGCTTGGTTTAATTAGGGGGATTCCTAGTCGAAGTCACTTAACAATATCTGCTACGTGTTTACTTCTAAATATGCCTATTCTAATGGGTACTTCATATATGCTTGCCATGGCAAGAACGAGAAAGTTTATTTCATCTCTATCAGTCAACGCGAACACCGCATTTATTTCTCTCAAATTAACGTACTCGTGTAGAGGTAGGTTAATAACATCACCTTCAATAAAAAATACGTCTCCTAGCTTCTCGAAAACACTACGTCTTCTCGAATCCTTCTCAATAACAACAACTTCCTCTGTGATTTCTCTAAAAGCGGGATCGGAGAGTAATATTTCAGCGGTATCTCCACCGCCAACAATGAGAAGCTTAAGCTTAGTTACCATAAAAATTCATCCTACCTACACAATTACTATATTAATTTAGCCTATATTATAAAGAGTTTCAATAACTATCACGTCAAAATACATGTGCAGATAAGTAAAGTCGTGGAAAAACGCCAAGAAACCATGGCTTAAACTCAAACACAAAAGTTTGTTAGTCATAGAAGTCATTAAGGTTAGGATAGCTTCAATAGTTTTAAGCAGATGTCTAGATAGAAATATGTCACCCAGTCTTAACTCAGAGATTATGAGGTAGGGTATCTCATTGCTGCGAGCTATTATTGCAACATGGAATGTTACTCGGCTTTTTAAAGTCATCTCTAGCCTTCTCTAGCAAATTTAATTATATCCGGTCGATATGAGATCTTCTGCTACTACGATCCTACCCTACACGTTCAACACGCACGTGGTTCGTGCCTGTGAGATAATTTATGAGAAATATTGCTATACTCCTCGGAACCGTTTGTCCCTAGATGCTCATTCTTATTAATTTATATTTATATTTACTCGTTGCACCTTGGGACTTCCACCTCGCCCACACCTCACTAGCGATCAGTGCGGGGTCATGGGCGGCTGTCGAGCCCAACGGCACGAGGCCCCCATCTACCCTCAACCCTCCTAGGCTTGGAGCGTAGCTCCCATCGCCTAGGCGGGTTCATCAATAAATATACTAAGCCCGGATGTTTATAAACCTTCTAGAGGAGGGGTCTTAGACACCATTTCAAGTAAATTTTCTTAATTGCCGACTCGCTACATATACTCTCATTTCGTGCTATATCCTTGGCTTTATACACTAGAGATTAAGCTATTATTCATAGGCTTCTAGCATTTCGTGCTTATTTTCCGGGGCGTTCTTCGTTGTTTCATTGAGTAGTCCATAAACCTCTGCTATTCTCTATGAGAGATAGAAAGGTTTATTAGGTAAAAAGATATATCAATCGATATATCAGGTGATATATTGTGAAGAGGATAAATTTCAAAGCACGCGGCTTCATCGCTCTCGCGGTACTTAGAGAACTTGAGAAAGGACCTGTTCACGGATATGCATTAATGACGAGATTTGAGGAGATGTATGGGTTTAAACCAAGCCCTGGAGCTATATATCCTGTCCTCAAGAGGCTTATGGATATGGGTTTTATTGATGTAGAAGTGAGGAGTGAAAGTGGTAGAAGAGTTAAAGTTTACTCAATTACTGAGGAAGGGAGGTTGTTTTTGAGCGAGAGAAAAGATGCTATTGCAAAGCTAGAGGAGATTGCAAATAACATGAAGCTTGCAAAAACATATGGTTTCACAAGGTTGCTTAGAGACATCATGTGGTTATTTAAACACATTGGTAAACTACCGAGGGATAAACTAGAAGAGATCTCGCTGGATGTGAGAATGCTTTCTGAGAAAATCGAGAAGTTGAGGAATGTGATGTAAAATGGAAGCTGTGATCGTTGAAAACCTTGTGAAGAGATTCAAGGATGTAGTAGCTGTTAATGGCGTGAGCTTCAAGATAATGAGAGGGGAGATATTTAGTCTACTTGGACCCAATGGGGCTGGCAAAACAACTACTATACACATTATTGCAACAATATTGAAACCTACATCGGGTAAAGTAGTGGTCTTCGGACATGATGCTGTGAGAGAGGCAGACGTGGTGAGGAAGAAAATAGGAATTGTATTTCAAGATCCAAGCCTCGACAATCAGTTGACAGCATATGATAACCTCTACGTACACGGGAGACTCTATGGGTTGAGGGGGAGAGAGCTTGAGGAGAGAATATATGAGCTACTGGAATTCGTTGATCTCAAGGAATATGCAAATAAGCAAGTAAGGTATTTTAGTGGTGGAATGAAGAGGAGACTTGAACTCGCGAGGGGCTTAATGAGTAATCCTGAAATGTTGATACTAGATGAGCCAACCATCGGCCTAGACCCTCAATCTAGAGCCAAGATCTGGGATTATATAAGGGAGTTGAGGAGGAGGTATAATGTAACGATCCTTATGACTACACACTACATGGATGAAGCAGAGGAGTTAGCTGATAGAATTGCAATAATGGATCATGGGAGGATCATTGCTATGGGTACTGCAGACGATCTTAAAAGCATGCTTGGAAGCGATGTAATATATGTGAAATTTGATAAAGAAGTACCTGAGGGCATTTGCACGACTTTACCTAGTCTTAGGAGTTGTAAGAAGATCGGGGTTGACACATTAGAGATACTGGTTGAAAACGCGACGAAATCTCTGCCCGAGGTACTTAGCAATATATACGTTAATGGATATAAAATAATCGAGGTTAATTATAAGAGGCCAACTCTAAACGAAGTCTTCTTACACTTAACCGGGAGAGAGCTTAGAGACTCACTAGAGTCTAATCCAATAATGCAGAGACGTAGAAGGTGGAGGTGAGCTTTATGGATTTATCTCCATTTATTGCAATGGTTTATAGGCAGGTTAAGAGGTGGTGGAGTGCTAGGTCAAGGGTTATAACTACTATTATCAATCCATTGATCTGGATAATCTTCCTTGGCTTAGGTTGGGGTGCTGTTTTCCAACCTGGTAGTATTAATTCTCCATCTATACCTGGAGTACCTGTCAATGTTATTGCTAAAACTATTGAGGAGTATTTTAATAGATTGTTTGGCGGTATAGACTATATTACATTCATGGTTAGCGGTATGGCTGCCATGACTGTTTTCATGACTAGTTTTCTTGGAGGTATTAGTGTTATATGGGATAAGCAATTTGGATACCTCAAAGAGACTCTTGTTGCTCCAGCTCCACGATGGCTCGTTATAACTGGGAGGATTGTAGGGGACTCCATAGTGAACACTATACAATCATTGATCATTATACTCCTCAGTTTTGCAATAACAACGAGAATAAATCCGATTGGTGTACCAGTAGCTTTAGTCTACCTCTTCATAACCTCTATTGCGTTCTCATCACTCGGAGTAATAATAGCGTTAAAACTTGGGAGCATTGAGGGGTTCCAAATGATAGTAAACCTATTGACAATGCCATTGATGTTTATGAGTGGAGTATTTTATCCAGTCAACACAATGCCAGACTGGATGAAGATATTTGCACAATACAATCCATTAAGCTACGCGGTACACTCAGTTAGGTACTGGCTAACAGGGGCCGACGTTGGACTAGACTACATGAACCCCCTTACAGACATTACAATACTCACAGGGGCAGCCATAATACTACTAGCAATAGCAGGCTGGGCATTCAATAAAGCAACAATAGAAGAATAAACCTACTACAACATTTACTAAAAACCATAAATTGTTCTTCCCCACAATTATCGTAAAAACTTGAGAGTATATGGTTAAATTATTCATAGCTTTTCTTTCTATAGTTATAGATTAATGCCGGCCCTTATGCCAATAATAATAGCCATGACTAGTAATCAATAAGCACTCTAAGCACTATTTTACCCATGTATAGCCACGTTGATCTATTATTCACATGAAGAGCCTTAGTGAAACCTTTAGGATCGAATGTATTATAGGAGAAAATGCGGGCCCGCCGGGATTTGAACCCGGGACCTCCGGCTTAGAAGGCCGGCGCCCTATCCTGGCTAGGCGACGGGCCCCTTTTTGTGTTTCTTTCTTTAGAGGTTAATAATTTTATGGTATATGGTGTTTAAATGTCTTAATTATTTTTTTTACCTGACTATTGAATAATAGAGTTTTGGGGTATTTTTATGCTTTATGAGATATTGTTTTATGGTAGAGGTGGACAAGGAGCTGTAACAGCGTCACATATTTTAGTTCAAGCTGCGATTTATGAGAATAAATATGGGCAGGGTTTTCCATTTTTTAGTGCTGAGAGAAGGGGTGCTCCTGTAACAGCATATGCTAGGATTAGTGATAAGCCTATATTAAGGCACGGTGTCTTCAGTAAAGCTGATCTTGTAGTAGTGTTTGACCATAGGTTGATACAGCTAGGCTTACTTAAAAAAGTATTGATAAAAAATAATGGTATATTAGTAGTAAACGCTCGTGGTGCAGAGATCTCTAGAAACCACATTAACGTAGAGGGTAAGGTTCACGTATACGCAGTTGATGCTACAAAAATAGCAGAAGAACTCGGACTTATAGTGGCCGGATGGCCTGTTGTAAATACTGCTATGCTAGGTGCTATTGTCAGAGCTTTGCCAATACTCTCTATTCAGAGTGTAGAAAAAGCTATAATTGAATATTTAGGGCCGAGAATAGGAGAATCTAATAGAGAAGCTGCTAGTAGAGCATATAAAGAACTTGTATATTTAGGAGAGGTGTAAATATAGTGGTTAAAATTAAAGAACCTGAAAATAACGTTAAGTTACCTCTATCAAGACCAATCATAGGTGTTGCTGGCAAAACAGGGTTGTGGAGGACTATGAGGCCTATAGTAAACAATGAGAAATGTACTAGTTGTTTTCAATGTGAAATATATTGTCCAGTAAACGTCATCCGCGTAGAACCTAAACTAGGAGTTACTATAGATTACGATTACTGTAAGGGTTGTGGTATATGTGAAGATGTGTGTCCCAGAAGCGCGATAATAATGATCCCTGAAATAGGGGAGTAATATGTCTAAGAAAATAGCTCTAACGGGAAACTATGCAATAGCATATGCTGTAAAACTAGCAAAACCAGATGTCATTGCAGCATACCCCATTACTCCACAATCACCCATTGTAGAGAAGCTTGCAGAGATGATTGAGTCTGGAGAGCTAAAAGCATCAATGATCAGGGTTGAATCAGAGCACTCAGCACTAGCAGCATGCTTTGGTGCAGCCGTGGCTGGAGCTAGAGTCTTCACTGCTACTAGTAGTCAAGGATTACTCTACATGCATGAAGTTGTACACTGGGCTTCGAGAGCTAGAATACCTATGGTTATGGCTGTAGTATCTAGGACTATTAATACACCGTGGAATATATGGCCTGATCACAGCGACTTCGTGGATCAGAGAGATACTGGGTGGATTATGGCTTATGCCATGGATAATCAAGAAGCTTTTGATCTCACTCTTCAAGCATTTAAAATCAGCGAAGATCCCTCAGTATATTTACCAGTAATGGTTGGTATTGAAGGCTTTATTCTCAGTCACACAGCTATGCCTGTAGAAATTCCAGATGAGAAACTTGTTGACGACTGGCTTGGTGAACGCACACAGCCGTATGTAATAGATGGCTTAGAGCCTAAGGGCTTAGGACCTCTTACATTACCTGAGGATACAGAAGATATATTTTATGGTATTCAATTAGCTATGGAGAACTCTAAGAGGGTTATAAAAAGCGTGGACTCCGAATATGGTAAACTATTTGGTAGAGAATACGGCGGCTTAATATCCTGTTACTATTGTAATAATGCTAAATATATAGCTATAGCCCTGGGTAGTTGGACTGGCGACTTGATCGAGGCTGTGAATACACTGAGAGAAGAGGGTTATCCAATAGGAGTAATTAGAGTGAGATTTTATAGACCATTTCCACGTGAAGATCTATGGGAAGTTTTAAGAGGCGCTAAAGGTGTGTTTGTATTTGATAGAGCTATAAGTTTTGGTGCATGGGGCCCACTATTCACAGATCTTGTGGCTGGTCTTATACAGTATACAAATAAATTACCTATAATAGTAAACATTGTTGCTGGAATTGCCGGTGTTCATGTATCTGCCGAAGACTTCCACAACATGCTCTTATCACTTATAAATCGTGTAGAAAGTGGCTTAGAACATGGCTATTTCGACTGGGTTAGAATTAGAAGGTGATCCTTATGAGTGAGAGCCAAGTTAAACCACCATTACCATATAGTGCTCGCGACGTGGTATTACCTGGTGACGCTTCTTGTCACGGCTGTCCTATTCCAATAGCTTTAAAAGTACTCTCAGCAGTATTTGGTGAGAAAATGATACTCGTAATTCCAGCCTGTTGTACATCTGTAATTGTGGGTACATATCCTGGGCAGTCATTAAAAGCCAGTATTATTCACGTACCATTTGCTTCAGCGGCAGCAGTTGCTTCCGGAGTTGCACAAGCACTTAAAATGAGAGGTATTAGTGATGTACAAGTAGTTGCATGGGCTGGTGATGGTGGTACAGCTGATATTGGAATGGCTACTGTTAGTGGTGCAGCTGAGAGAAATGAAGACATATTCTACATAATGTATGATAATGAAGCATATATGAATACAGGAATACAGAGAAGTTCTTCAACACCTAGGGGTGCATGGACTACAACAACACCTATATTAGGTAAGGGTGAAAATAAAAAGGATGTAGCAAAAGTATTAATAGCTCATAATGTCCCATATGTAGCAACAGCTAGTATTGGATATCCACATGACTTATATAATAAACTACAAAGAGCTAAAAATATTCACGGCTTTAAGTATATACAGATCCATGCTCCATGTCCAACTGGTTGGAGATTTGATCCAAAATATACGGTGAAAATAGCTAAACTAGCTGTAGAAACCGGCTTCTGGATTCTCTACGAATATTATAATGGAAAACTTATAATATCTGGTCCTAGTAGACCTCTACTGGACTCTTCGAAGAGAAAGCCTATTGAGGAGTATTTAAAATTACAAGGGCGCTTCAAAACTATTACACCGGAAATTATTAATAGCATTAATGAGTATATAGAGAGTAATTGGAGCTGGATAAAGAAATTAATGTGAAATGGTATTAAAGCTAGAAATTTGTTTTAAAGGGAACTTAAGGTCAATGAAGACTAAAAGCCACGAACTACCATCTACAAAGAAACGTTATCTTCACATACGATTAGACTTTCTATGTGATCTAGGTTACACTTCTAGGTTAGTTAATGCTTTGAGAATGGCGAATTTAAACTTAAAGCAGGTAAGTTATGATTTTGTAAGGATACACTATAAAGTTGACCTTGCTAAGGCTTTAAAAGAAACTTCTACACTCTGTGAGCTTTTAGAGAAAAATGTAACCCTATGGAGAGAGATTTGTTTCGAAGCCTGGATAGAGGTAATAGCTGAGTCTAAGTTTAGATCTAGTGGTATAGTGAGACTTAATAATATCTTAGTCTATATTAAACCAGGCAGTGGTAGGAGAGTTTACCACAAGCTTATCTGGCATACAAGTATAGAGGCACCACGGGAGGCGATTCTTCCAGAGAGCATAACTAGATTTTGCATACAGAGTGAGAATGTAGAAATACTTAGAAAAACATGTAAATATGTGGAGTTATTTGTTCAACATTACTACACTTAATCATGTGTCACACGCTTTACAACTATCTCATATAGATAATAATCAGAAGAGCTCCTAGTCAACGCCTTCCCGCAGATCTTTGATAGAATATTCTGCAACATATTTTTAAGAACACTTCTCCACGACTTGATACTTTGATAACTTAGAGCACAGTTAAAACTAGGTGTTTTAAAGCTTAGACAGATGTTCGTATGCGTGAAACATAAATAAGCCATAAAAACAGGGAAACACATGAAGAATAAAAAGGGCCCGTCGTCTAGCCTGGTTAGGATGCGGGGTTCGGGTCTATGGGTGCGGAAATCCCCGTGACCCGGGGTTCAAATCCCCGCGGGCCCATTTAGCGAGAAGATTTGTCATGAGTGTTGAAGAGACTAGGAAAGTATTAATGAGTATCTTAGAGAGGGGTGTGGACCAAGCTTCTCTGAGTATATATGAGGGTAAATATGTTGAGTTAAAAGCCATATTGAAGAATACTGTGGATTCGTGGTCTATGTGGGTTTACATGGGTAGAGAGCGTGACTATATTTTAATACCTTACATCTATTGTAGTTGTATGGACTACTTGGTAAGAACAGTTTTCTTAAAGACCAGGTCTTATTGTAAACACCAGTTAGGATTACTAGTAGCTATTAAGAAAGGTTTATTTAAAACCATTACTGTTACTCTTGAAGAACTTTACACCATTATAGATGAAATTCTTGAAAAAGGCTTTTCAATAACGTTACGTAGAAAACTATATAAGTAGATTTAAAGTGCACATATGATTAGTGTATCTTGGAGATTATAATGGGGCGTCGTAGAAAGAGGAGGAGAGTTATATTAAAACGCGTAGTAAGAATTCCCAAAATATTCCAATGTCCTAATTGCTCATTTATTTCTCTCTCTATTATCGTGAAGAAGAAAGGTGATCGTGCTCAGGCTATAATATCATGCGGTAACTGCGGACTCCTCGATGACGAGGATTTCGCAGACATACCAATAGCATATCAAGCTGTTGATGTCTATGCTAAATTCATAGATCTATTTGAACGTGGAGAAGCACGAGTAAAATTCGTAAGTAGCACTGATAGTTCGTCTAGTGAATAACTTGGTGTATATTATTGAGTAAAGTTCACGAATACATAAGAACAAAAATTGAGAAAGGAGAAAAACTACACTTTACATTAATAGACCCTGATAGAGTCAACGTAGACGAACTCGAAAAAACATCTAAAAGCCTTGTTGAAGCTGGAACAGACGCCTTCATGATTGGTGGTAGCCTAGCAGTAACGCCTGAAGAAGCCTCGCTAACAGCTAAAATACTCAAAGAACACGGTTTACCAGTAATAGTGTTCCCTGGGAATATCAATTGCCTAACACCACATGCCGATGCAGTATTCTTTATGATCCTAATGAACAGCTTGGAACCATATTATTTAATTCAAGCACACGTCCAGGCAGCTCCCATTATTGCAAAATACAAGTTAGAGCCACTTCCAACAGCATACTTAGTCATAGGCTTAGAAACAACCGTTGCACATGTTGGGAGAATACACCCTATTCCACGAAGCAGACCAGAAATAGTGGGAGCTTACGCGTTAGCAGCTGAAATGCTAGGGCTTAAATATATATACTTAGAGGCTGGAAGTGGAGCTACAGAACCCGTTTCACCAGTATTTCCACAAATTGTAAAAAAATACACTAAGTTAACTACCATTATTGGTGGTGGTATAAGATCTATTGAACCAGTAAAAGAGCTCACTAAGTCTGGAGCAGACATCATCGTTACAGGTACTATTGTAGAAGAGGATCTTGAATTAGCTCGGAAAATTATACGGGCGGTGAAGAGCAAAGACTTTTAGAGTAACTTTAGAGATACTTTTTCCTAAAAGCATCCTCTAAATCAATATTTAGCAGATTTGCAATACTGAGTAACCACGCAAAGACATCTGCAAGCTCCTCTTCTATAGCCTCTTTATTCATCTTAATAACAGCGTCTGCTAGTTCTCCTACTTCTTCAATAAACCATGTAAATGTCGCATAAAGCCCTCTCACGGAATCCCTCTCATAATACTTTTCTCGTATAATTTTCTGAGCCTCACTCAGATCCATGATTTTTAACCCACTAAATTCATGCTAATGAAAAGAATTAAAAATGTGACTTACAAATAAACTTAATAGGTGCTTAATGTGAGTAAACGCAGAGATAAAAAGAGTACCCCGGGTATAGCTTCCGCAGCAGGCCTCATTAGATTTTATGAAGAAATAGACTCTGTAATCACTATAAAGCCGCACTTATTAATAGCTCTAAGCATAATATTCACAGTAATAATAATAATTCTCTCCAAAATATTACCAGTAACTTAGTATAAAAGCGTCTTGAAAATGCTCTAAGAAGAGCTCAGTTGGGGATAAAGTCCTCATCTCTCAGACTCCCATCGCTCCTCATAGCTAAGCGAGTATTATATTTTTACTCAGTAACACGGACCATCTTCACACATCTGTTAAGTGGCGATTCATCATCAATTTTAGGTATTTTCTTCCCAGCTTATTAATCCTTTAGATAATAGTTTTAATTAATGCTAAGAGGTGTTAGTATTATATGTTTAGTAGAAAAATCAACATAGTCATTCAAGCTATTTCAATAGTATTGTTTGCCCTAGTAGCAGCTCTCATACCTCAATATGCACTATTGGTATTCATATTGTACTTTATACTATTCATGATTCTTATGACGAGAACAGGCTTAAAGAGTACTAAGAGTATTGATAAATCAGCAGGACCCTCACTATTTAAAGAGAGTGCAAGTGCTCAAGCAATGATGTATGATTCTCTACTCACCGAGGAATTAAAAAGTCAATTTAAATCAACAATGATATACCTCATACTTCCCTTTACAGCGTTTATGTTGATTCCACTTTACACGATGTTTATTGAGCCATATATTCGTAGTTTTCTACAAGCTCTGGGTAGCGGATTTTTAATAAACTTTCTCAAGTTTATAATAATGTACCTATTTCTCATCGGCGTAATTCAGGGAATGCGATTTCTTGTATCAAGAAAAACGAAGCAACAAAAACAACTATTAATACCTCGCTCTTTCACTCTATATAAAAAAGGACTAGTAGTTGATGGGAGATTTCTCGAATATAGCAGAGACATGTGTGTAAAAGAAAATCGTGAGAGAAAATTTATTGAGATACATGGTAACAAATTACCTTTTATAATAAGACTTTACACTTTAGAGGTATCAAAATTATATACGAAAATAAGAGAGGTTGGCTTAAGTGAGTGTAGAGAAATCAAAGCATAGATGTATTGTCTGTGGTAGGGTTTTTCCTTCAGGACAGGGTATTATTATCAATATTGAAGATTTAACATTAAAATTTCACAGTAATAGATGTTTTTCTAAATTTACACGTGAATTATTGAAAAAAATACCACCACAGGAGATTAAGGGTTATGCTAAAAGACTTCTCGAAGAATACTCAGAACTATTATCACAAAGAGCAAAATTAAAATCTAAGAAAATATAAAATATAACATTATTTAACTAAATAACTACTTAGTAGTGATGAGACTAGCCCCCTAGACCTCGAGTTGGGGTATGAAGACATTACCGCGGACTGATTATTTACAGACAGTTTTTCCGCTCATGAGGTTTCTTAACTCATTAAGAGAATCGTTTGTTAAACCTACTTGATTAAGTACTTGTAGTGCTTTTGTAAATGCCTCTTGCTCATTGCTAGCCTTGACGTTAACAATTATGTTAGTTCCCTTAATACATATTCTAAATCTCTTTTCTCCAAACATCACATATTCTTCTATAATGCTTAGATCGTTTTTCGAGATCAACTTTATTCATCCAGAGTCCAGGATTTTTTAATAATATCATAAGCTTCTCTAAGCCCCAACGGTAGTGGTTTTACACCCGAAATTATAGCTAAGAAATTTGCGTCGCCAACCCACCTAGGCACTATGTGAACGTGGAAGTGATCTGGGATACCGGCACCAGCAGCTCTACCTATATTTGAACCTATATTAAATCCCTCAGCCATAAGAGCCCTTCTCAATACAGCAATGGCTTTTTTCGCTAAGAGCACTATTTCTAAGAGAGTTGAGTCGTCTAGTTCAGCGAGTTCAGCTGCGTGTTTATAGGGGGCGATCATCAGGTGTCCAGTGTTATATGGATATGCATTTAATAATACATATGAATACTGTCCTCTATGGATAATAAAAGCTTCCTCATCGCTCATATTTTGAAGCCTACAAAATAAACACTCCTTTTCACTCCGGGATAACGCTGTCTTTTTTACATACTCATATCTCCACGGATTCCAGAGAATTTTCATGTTAATCAACCACAACTACTACGTAGTTGGATAATGAGTTGAAGTTTACTCCTCTATGTCACGTATACCTTCTTCGGTTATTGTAAACACTGCTTCGCCTTCAGGTAAATGAGGTGCATCTACAACTCTTGCTATTCTCTTATTACCCTTAGCTTTCTTCAAATACACCCTAACTCCTGGCACGTGAGCAAGTACGTGACCGCCAACAGCAGCCGTGGGATCTCCGTAGAAAATATCAGGTCTAGCCATAACTTGATTTGTAACTACAACTGCAATATTATATGCTTCAGCAAGTCTCATTAACTGATGTAAGTGGGCATTTAATTTTTGTTGCCTCTCAGCTAAATGCTCTCTTCCAGGATATTCTGCTCTGAAGTGACTTGTTACACTATCTATGGCTACTAGCTTAACATTGTTTTTCGGGACGAAGGAGAAGAGGTCGTCTACTATCGAGATCTGGTGATCACTATTATACGCTCTAATATAATAAATATTATCCATCACAAAATCCGGGTCTAATCCAAGGGCCCTTGCCATGGCTTCAATACGTTCCCATCTAAATGTACCCTCAGTGTCAATATAGACAGCTTTACCAAGTAATCCGCCTTTTTCATAGGGTAGTTGAACATTTACACTAAGCTGGTGACAAATTTGTGTTTTACCACTACCATATTCTCCATAAAACTCTGTTATAGTCTTAGTTTCAATACCTCCGCCAAGTAGTTCATCTAAGTTTTTACTACCAGTAGTAATCTTCTTTACATTTAATCTCTCTACTTTTACTTCTTTAGCTGTCTTAAACTTTATACCAAGCATTCTCCTAGCATTCTCAATAATCTTAGTAGCTACTGGAACAGGTATACCTGTTTTTTCTGCGAGCTCTTCAGGTCTCACTACAACAATACTCCACGCTGAAATATAACCAGCCGCTTCAAGCTTCTCAGCTATTGGCGGGTTTACGCCGGGAATGTCTCGCACAGATATAAATGAAGCTTCACTACTTTTCTCAGGCAATTTTCCCCCCCTCTCCTTATTTTAATATGCTTTTTAAAACGCTTAATATACTGAGGTTGTAATCAACTATTTTTGAAAACTAGGTGTATTCTAGTGAGAATACTCAGTATTCATGCGCGTAGTTTCAGCTACAAGGTAGTGGAGAAAGCTGTTGAGGAGTTTGAGCCGTTAAACCAAGCTAATGTTGAAGGTACTTTTGAAAACTCGCTAGTAGTATTTCTCAGCATTGAAGCCGATGATACAGTGGATCTCGTGGAAGAGGCTTCTTCTGAAATTTTAAACATATCTAATCAGGTTAAACCTTCAATCATAGTCTTATATCCCTATGCACACTTATCTTCACAGCTAGCTCTGCCACACAAAGCTATTGAAGTACTTAATGCATTATATAAAGTACTTTTAAAGAGATCAAGCATACCAGTTCATAAAGCCCCCTTTGGCTGGTATAAGTCTTTTAAATTAGAGTGTTATGGTCATCCATTAAGCGAGCTCTCAAGAACAATAACTAAGAAATCACAGTTAGCTAAGAGACCTATAGAAAGAGAATTCTATATTGTAACGACTTCTGGCAAGGTTTTCAAGCCCGAGGAATTTGACTACACTAACTACCGTGAACTAAAAGTTCTAGTAGACAAAGAAGTCTATGGCATAGAGCTTGAGGGTGGAGAAAACAGAGTTAACTATTACTGTAAGAAATTTGGTTTAGAGTGGGAGTTGATGAGTGATCATGGACATATGCGATACTCACCATATGCAGCAGTAATAATGGAAGCTGTATCTAGATACTCGTGGCAAGTAGCGAGAGATCTCGGGATACCTGTATTTAGAGTTATGGGGACAAACATGTTTAACCTCAAGGAGAGACCAGTATATGAACATGCTGCATTATTTGGCGATAGACTCTATGAGGTTGAGGTAGATAACGAAAGATACGTCTTAAGATATGCAGCTTGTCATCAGCAATTCGCTATGCTTAGAGACTGGATTATAAGTTATAAAGACCTACCCTTCGGAGTATTTGAAATAGCAGATAGTTATAGACTTGAGCAACGCGGAGAGCTCAGCCTATGTTTCAGGCTAAGAAAGTTCTACATGCCGGATCTACACATTTTAACAAAAGACCTCAATGAGGCTATAGAAGTATCCAAAATAGTTCAGAGACAAATACATAGAGAAGCTTATAAAGCAGGTAGAAAATACATAGCTCTATATAATGTAACTAGAGATTTCTTTGAAAACCATAGAGATACCCTAGTGGAGTTCATAAAGAACGACGAGTATCCAGCATTAGTAGCCGTCATTCCTTCAGGAATATATTACTGGGTTCTCAACGTGGAATATCACATAATCGATAATCTCAATCGGCCTCGAGAAATTGCCACGTTTCAAATTGATATAGGTAATAGTAAGAGATTTGAAATTACCTATGTGGATGAAGCAGGTAACAAAAAATACCCTGTTATAATACATACAGCGATTATTGGCAGTGTTGAGAGGTATATTTACATGATCTTGGATAATGCCGCATTAATGGAAAAAAGCGGTCAAATAGTGTCCTTACCAACATGGCTCTCACCTATCCAAGTAAGAGTAATTCCAGTATCTAGAGAGTACAATGAATATGCCTATAACGTAGCAAAGCGCATATTAGAAGAAAAGTTCAGAGTTGATGTTGATGATAGAGAGATTACATTAGGCAAGAAAATTAGAGAAGCAGGTGTTCTCTGGATACCATACATAGTAGTTCTCGGTGAAAGAGAGTATAAAACACAGACACTTAATGTGAGAATTCGCTCAGCAAATAAGCAAGTCTTAATGAGATTAGAAGAATTCATAGAGATATTAAAGAGGGAATGTGAGGGATATCCACAAGTAGAACCCTTCTTCCCTCTAAGTCTCTCCAGGCAACCTATATTTTTATCGTGATATAACTAAGTTAAATGGTCTATTTAAATGGTTGAGAAGACCAAAGTAAAGTTTATTGGAAGGCACCTCATGCTTAAGGGAGTTTATATTGAGAAGATACTTAGTGGAGAGAAAAGAGCTACCATTAGAAGGGGTATTGTAAAACCCAAGTATAATGAGATTACCATACATGCGGGAGGAAGACCCATAGCTAAGGCAAAAATCACTAGGGTGTATTTTAAAAGACTACGCGAGCTTGGTGATTATGAAGCAAAACTTGAAGGTTACACCTCAAGAGAAGAGCTCATAGAGGAATTGAGAAGAGTATACAAGGGTATTAGAGATGATGACTACGTTACTATAATAGAGTTCGAAGTTACTCAGAGATTAAACATGCTCCTATCCGAAGATCCTTATCACGGGCTTAAACCTGTGGATATAGCTCGAATAGCACTTAGATATATTAAAAACGAATTAAGCGACTTTGAAGTGAAAATACTAATTGATCTAACCAGGACAAGTAGTATTAGAAAAACAACGCTCAGAGTATTAGGAAATTTAAATAAACGTGGCATTGTCAGGAGGACTATTAAAAAAGCCATTAAAATGTTAATCGAGAAGAGAGTTCTCAAAACAATGCGGGTAGAAAGCGACATGTCAGAAAACTAATTAAGTACTAGGTAGAATACATTATTGATTTGGGGTAAATATGGGATATTGGCTATTACAATGTTTAGAATGTGGATTAGAGTGGAGGTTATATGTGAGCTTTCCGCTAAAAAAGGAATTTTCAAAATTATATCACTATTGTCCTTACTGTAATAAAAACACTTTTCATAAGATCATCGAGTATTTCGAGGAGTAAGAAGGAGATATTAGGCAGAGTTTGTAAGATACTTCTTGATGATGAATCCCCATTAAAGCCGTAAAGCTTGCGGAGACCTGTCTCAGCTGAACTAATCTATCCAGTCTTCATTCTCAATTTTCCTCGGGATATAAATGTCAGCTAGGAATCTTAAACCCTTACCTGTAATTGCTTCTATTTCAAGTTTACTAGTTGTATAAAAGAATATGCAGAGTTCGCGAATCCATTCGGGAGTAAGAAACCATGGATATCCGCTTACTCCTTCTTTTCTCTTAATTTTACTTCTATACTCTGGAGACCCTATACAGGCTTCTGCAACTCTATAGCCTACTAATTCAACAGCTCTCTCAATATCTCTTAGCTTAGCCTTAATTACGAAGTTCCTCCTCTCTTCGATACTTAAATATGGCTCTTTACTTTTCAATTTTAAAACATCTTTGGCGATCTCCTCTAATGTATTTTTTATTTGGGGATCTCTAAGGATCTCTTTAAAGATCTCTGTGCCGAAGATATCTGTAAGTGTTACACCTATAAATTTAGCTGTAGGTGTAGCGAGTCTCTCACTCTCATAGGATAATGTTATACTACCTGCTTTGAATACGCTATATATATAAAATCCGTATGGATCACTGTCACATAATATGTAAACAGGTAGTTTGAACTCCTCACTCAGTCTCCTTACAAATCTCCTAGTAGCTCTATCAGGTTGACCAGCACTCGTAACTAAAATCGCCTTGTTTTTCTTCCAAAAACCATATCTGTGTAATTGTTGAAAAACGGCATCTTTCTCTACTACTAAGACGTATTCGGCATCAACATCTATAAAGTCTATGAGGTCTGGCGTAGGTTCAATAGCGTATGCTCCATGACCCATTTTACTGAGGTCTATGGTGTCATCACCGCTCTTTATAATTAGGTTCCCAACTACTTTCCCCTTCTCCTTGCTTAGTATAAGGAGGTCTTCGCGGAGTATATTGAGAAACACCTCTAAGTCTCTAATTACACTATCGGATTCCCTTTGATCATCCCAACTATTTTCCGACACTTTCTTCCCATCAATACTAGTGTAGCTAATAGTGTGTTTACCTCTGTAGAATAAGTCACGAATAGTTGGATATTCATTGTTTCTAAGAGCCTCGTATACTATTGAAGCCATAAGTATGGTTTGTGTGAATTTCTTTGCTTCATTAATATCTGTAAACGATCTATATTGGACATCGGGTCCTAAGAGTAGTATTTTCGACTTCTGGTCGTAAATAGTATTTGAGAGCGCTCTCTTGGGAAATACTAGGTGGAGTTTACCACTCTTATCTAGTTCATCAAGGAGTCTTTTAAAATTCTCCTTTATGAGATCTAAAGCCCTCATTCGAGTTTTAACATCTGTTTTTGAAATAGTAGACATAATTTAAACACCTATCTCCACAGATTTAACAATAGAGTTTACGATTTCAACTGAAACATTAGATCTTCTCGAAACGTATTCTATGAGCTTACGGGTTAAAGCGGCCTCTATCCTGTTCTTAGAGCTGTTATCTCCGAGTATTGTAGCCAGAGACCTAGCTACTTCTGGAATATACTTTGCTAAGATCTCTACTCTGCGCATCACTTCTTTTTCTTTAACTTTTTTTACAAGATAACGTTTTAATTCGCGTGCAACTTCCATAATAGCTAGTTTAACCTCTCTCCTAATTTCAGGAATATCTGCAATACTTTCTTTACCTACTCCTTTAAACGGTATTTTAGTACTACATATGTGAACAATTATAGCTAGTGGTGCTGGAAAGGAGATCATATAGCTTTCCCAATTCACATCTTCTTTTACAACTTGAGTAACTACATCTGTGCTTTCATCATATATAAGTGGTACTCTATTTGCATATCTCAATATGATTGGTTGTTCTTGGGGGCTCATGGGAGTATTACCACCATAACTAATGGCAGCTTCTACTATAAAGGGGTTTCCTTCATAAGAACGTGGACTCCTAGTCACAGCGTATAGAAATTCAGGTTCAAAAATCCTCTTTAAACCTGCTTCTAGGACTTCTCTACCAAGTGGTGAGAGCGATGTGGCTGATGGTGGCTTGTATTTATCATAGCTTTTAATAATATTAAATAACCTCTGTATTTCGCTTTCTGTTAACTCATGTAATTTCTTATAGGGATCTATCTTAGCTAAGTTTAAAATCGCTCTAGCTGTTGATGGACCTATACTCTGAAAATTACTTGTTAAAAATTCTTCTACTGGTTCTTCACCATTACCATTATTATTTATTAGTGTTTTAAACATCTCTAAATCTATTCCCCGTGGGTGAGGTTTTGATTCACGAGGAGGTTTTGGCATAGCATTAGTTACTCTAGAGTAGTGTATTATTTCGTTCTCAGGTGTTATTAAAGTAATATTCGCGTATGGTGTGATTATTGATGTCCTGGAAAGATATTCTAAAATTCTCTGTTTAGCCCTGCTCCAGTCTCCTTCAATAGTCACTGATACTACTGTTCCATGCCAGTCACGTGTCTTTCTCCAAGCACCTCTCTCAATTATAACAGGTTCATTCTTATTAATATCTATTCTCAGCTTGAAATAATATATCATCCTATAGTTTTCCCTACTAGTGATTACTTCAACAGGTCTACCAGTGGTCATTTGTGCATATAAAACAACCATTTTTACGCCTAAACCATACATTCCACGAGATTGCTTCATAACATACTTACTACTAAAAAGCACTTTTCCAAAAGCGTATGGAACAACATCTGGTGGTATGCCAATACCATTATCTTCAACTGTGATTTTATAATACTCTTGAACTTCATCGGCTTTCTCAATAGAGATCTTCACATCTGGCAATATACCATGCATATCAGTAGCGTCAAGAGCGTTATCAATAAGTTCTTTAACCACCTGGTAAAATGCTTTTACAGGGTTTGCAAAACCAGCTACTTCGCGGTACTTGTAGAAGAACTCAGCTGGACTAATACTCATATATTTTTCTTCACTAATAGCACTCATAAGCACAGCACCCACTAGGTGCCAAAACTTCTATTTTATATTAATAGATTATAAGCACATGGCTGAGTACCTATTAGAAATAGTATCGGTGAACTCTATCTAAAACCCTTTAAAAACAACACCAAATTCCCCACGTTTAAAGGCCCTATTATTAGAGATAGGGTGTTAAAATGAAGGGGGTCTCGGGAATAGTGGCAACAGCAATATTACTAGCTTTAACAATAGCTGGAGGTTTACTACTATACACATATGTATCAAGATACCTTGTTGCGTCTACACAGTCGGGTGAACTAGTAGTAGAAAGTGCATATTATTTAACGACACTAAAGAGGCTTGAAGTAACAGTTAGAAATATAGGCATGAGCTCAGTCAACGTTACCGAGGTAGAAATTATTTACAAAAATAGTACGCAAAATATAAGTCTGAGTTCGACAATCATCATTTCACCTGGAAAAGCTCAGAGCATATTAATAGAGAATATAACAGCTGAACCCCTTTATGTTATTGTGAAATTTGACTATGGACGTAGAACTGAACCAGCTATGGTTAAAATACTAGGATAATTAATGGGGTTTTTATTGTGAAGGTGAATATAAGATCTTTTTTTACTCTTACCCCTATTTCTTCTAGGTTTTCTAGACTTTTTACTAGTAATAAGAGTGATTTTACAAGCAATATTGTTGAACTACTTCTAGATCTTTACACTAAGAGGTATAGGTGTGAAGAAGTATCTCTTAGTGATGTGTTAAGCCAATATAGGCTACTAGGAGTTGTAGATGTAACTATAGGTGCTAGTAGTGGGGAACTCTACTATGTTATTAAAGAACCTCTCATAACGCGGAGTGATATTTACAAAATTATAAAGGAGTTTCAGGAGCATTCTTCTGAGTGGAGTGAGAGTAAATTAAACTTAGAGCTACAAGATTCTTTGGGCATTGCTGAGTATAATTACCTTAAAATCTACAGCGGCTTAGGTCCTCTCTTACCATTTATTATTGACGATAAGATTGAAGATGTATCATTAAATAGAGTGAGTGGTAGGGTTTATGTAGTACACAGAGACTTCTCATGGTATGGTTGGATTAAGAGTAATGTAATCGTAGAACCCGGACTAGTGGATAGACTTGCCATGACTATTTCTAGAAAAGCCGGTAAACATTTATCTCTAACACAACCACTCGTAGAGGGGTCTGTGAAGAGCAGTATTAGAGCTAGTATTGTCTACGGTGATGTCATATCTGCACAGGGTACTAGTATTGTAATTAGGAAGAAGCCAAGCGAGCTCTGGACAATGACTAAGCTCATAAATGAAGGAGTAATTACGACTGAACTTGCATCATACTTGTGGCTTGTTCTTGAAAAACACGGGTGGATTATAGTGGCTGGTCCTGTAGGCTCAGGTAAGACAACACTGCTTCAAGCAATTTTAACCATGATTCCTCCACATAGAAAAGTCATTATTATCGAAGATACGCCGGAGCTTACAGCCATAAGTGAGTTGTGGGATGTTTTCGCAGAGCGTGTTGAGGTTTTCTCACATGTAACACCGATAGATAGCTATATGCTACTAAAATTCACTTTAAGGCGTAGGCCAGATTACATTGTGATCGGAGAGGTTAGGGGTATTGAAGCAAGATTACTAGTACAGGCGTCTAGACTAGGACATGGTGTTTTAAATACTATCCACGCTGATAGCCCAGAGTCTGTTATTCAAAGACTCACAGCTCCACCGATCTCAATACCTAAGAATCTGCTGAGTAATATATGGACTATTGTATTAATGGGTGTTATTGGAAATAAGAGGCATGTCGTAAGAGTTTCCGAGGTCCTTGGTAACTGTTCTCTAGTAGATATATATGATGCTAGTAAAGAGAACTACATCGACATAGACCAACTTATCTCGCGGTGTGAAAGACTTAAACTCTACTATAACATTGAGGATCTACGTGAATTACTCCTAGAGAGAGCCCTTTTTCTCGAAAGACTTGTTGCAAGAGGATTTTTCTCACATCAAGACTTAGCTGATAAAATAGCTGAGTATTACACTACACAATTATACCAAGTAGCGTCACGTTGAAGGTGCATTTTTATTGAAAACAACGTTTCAGATGTTTAATAAGTGTCTTGATGAATATTTCAGTGACTTTCTCATTACATTATCAGCTCTTGAGGCTGGAGGACTTAAAGTATACGATCTTTTTACAGCAATTCACGAAGGAGAGATTAACCTAGTAAACTGCTATGTACAAGTCGCAAACTGGTACGTTGTGTTAGAGAGATCTCTTGGAGATCCTCACATAGCTCTACAAGAACTTAGTCGAAGTCTCCGGGTATCTAAGTTAGCGAGTTTTCTAAGAGGTTATAGCGATATCTTAGTAACTAGCGGTGACACAAAGACATATGTAAATAACAGCTTACACGCAGAGCTCTTAAATGTAAAGGCAAGAATTGAAGAGTCGCTGAGGATTTTAGAGGTACTTTACGAGTCTACAATAGCCCTAATACTCACGCTATCATTATTAGTTGTTTTACCTATTTGGAACTTACCTGCGTGGATTAGTGTTTTAATTATTCAGTGTATTGGCTTAATAAGTTATTTGTTAGCTTTTAAAGTAATAAAGCGCCTCTATTACCCTACTCACGTTCTCTTAGTAATTTGCGATCTACTCTACTTGCTTCTCTTACCTATATTATATAGTTTGCCGGGGATGGGTTTAATTACTCTAATGGTACTAATTGTTTTACACATTTTTACAAAGAAATTTTTAAGTAATCTGCTAAGTGTAGACGCAGAGGTCATTAAGATCTTTAGAGAAGTATATTCTAACGTCTTACTGGGTAGATCTTTGGACTTAGCATTAATAGAGTCTCTGGGTAGGTCCCAATTAGATGTTTTAAGAGCAGTAAATATCGGGCTTTCACGAGGTCTCGAGGGATATGAAATATTAAGTAAAGTAAAAATGCCTACATTTTCATCTAAAATACTCACATTAATACTTAACCCAATAAAATATAGTTATACAAGTATAGCTCACGTAACAGCGGTAAATACCTTTATTGAAGAGGTAATGAGTACACGGATATTTGTTAAAGAGAGATCTCGACTCTATGCATTCTACATTCTAATATTAGCATTACTTATCTCAGTATCATATAAAATGCTCTCACAATTCCCAATACTCACGGGAGGTATTACTGGGCTTATCGGCTTCTATGGTCACTTGGGAATAATACTTCTCTCAGCACCAATAGGACTTGTGAGAGATGGTTGTTATACAGCTTCTGGAATAAGCATCGTCTTCGCGATAATAGCTCTAGGATTACTTATATTATTAAGTACCACGTTGTAGATATAAAGTAGTATTAACTCAACTTCTCCCAGGTCTCCCCCTTCTAGTCCTTTTTTCTATTTTTCTATATTTTGACATAGCTTTCTCTAAGAGCGTTTTATCAGCGTATATTGTTTTTCCATCTTTAAGTATTTCCATTATAAGTGTGCTCTCGCTCTCCAGCTTCTTTAAGAAAGAATCGGTCTTAAGGCATAATGGGTGATTTTAACGTCAATTAGTCTTCTTACTATTTCATACGCCTCCCTCGGATCACTTGGCATTTTATCAGCTACAATTAAGACGTCAATATCGCTTTCATCTGTGTAGTCTCCTCGAGCTCTAGAACCAAAGAGTATTATTAGTCTAACTTTATATTAATTAACTTGTCAACTAGTTCTTTGAGTTTCTCCAACAATTTTTCTCAACCCACTTCAAGATCTTCTCAGCGCGCTTTATACACTCCTCAGCGTCTTTACTTGTATAGTAATCTATTGAAGCACCTTCGTCAAAGACATTTGGATACCTAGTTGGAATATAATGTTTATCTAGTAGCAGAGCACACTCTTTAATCTCTACAGGAACCTCTAGTCCGAGCTCAGAGAACATAAAAGTAATTGAGCGCCCTCTTCTCTCCTTATGGAGGAAATTAAGTAATCCTTTAACAGCTTTTTCACCTGTTCACCTGCTTGATGCGATTCAAAACAAGCTTCTTCGTGAAGCCCCTCTCTATAATTAACAATTGCAGAAATAGAATTCCTCTTAGCTTGCCTTATCCAATCTCTTGTCCTTGAAACCATCATATATAATCATTTATCTCTAAGTGTTTCTATCTCTATTAACCTACTTTTATTGCTACATCTAGGAAATTCTACTCTTACTCGTACTTAATAAGTAGTCAGTATAGGGTTAAGTGTAATTATTTAACTTAATAAAATCCCTTTTCAAGATGTAGCTCGTTCTCTTTAATAAAATGATATGTGGGGTCTTGGTAAGTATTCTACGCCGGGTCTTTGTTGAATAGCTTGAGGATATAGTTCCATGATGTGTAGACTTCTGGCGGTATCTCTGTTTTAACATTTAGTCCGAGTTTCTTAACCTCTTCTACTGTTATTGGATAGTCATGAATATACTTACCTTCTATAAGCTCTTTGGCAACTTCTAAAGCCTTATCTCTACCTAACTTGTCTTCAAGTAACTTAACTATTAAACTTTGTATTTCACTAATAGCTTTCTCAGCTATATCCGCTAATACTAACATGTCATCTCATGCATTATCACCTTTTACTTTGGCTACTTTAATAATACTAGGTGCTGGGCAAACTGCTCCTCCTACTTGTACTTGTAGGTCGAGTGGACCTAAAGCAACATCCTGATCCATTATGATCTCGTCAGCGGCCAGAGCAATGAATGTACAACCACTCATAGCATAATGTGGTATTATCACGACCTTCTCACCTTTATGTCTCTTAAGTGCCATTGCAATTTGTGATGCGGTTAATACCAGTCCTCCAGGTGTATGTAGTTTCTATGTCAATATACTTAAAATTGGGAATCCTAAAAAACATTTTCTCTTGTCTATGAATCATTGTTATAACTCTCCGCTGATATTTTCTCTCAATTTCTCTAATCAACTTTCTAGCATTAGTAAGTGCTCTAAATTGTAATTGAGAGTGAATAATGAGATAAAGAAATGATAAGAAAAATAATAAACTAATGGGATCAATCAAGCACATCACATAATTCAACTATATAAAAAATTAAAAACCATAAAATAAGCAACCAATTACACATTCAACAATAATAAATATGATTTTCACCTAGCACATTACCTAATAGTTTACACTCCTCCTATAGAAGCGTGAACTATTAGAAATAACCCTATTTAAACAGGTATTTAGGGGAAATGCGGGCCCGCCGGGATTTGAACCCGGGACCTCCGGCTCCGCAGGCCGGCGCCCTATCCTAGCTAGGCGACGGGCCCTTAAGCCTATTATTAATTAGTGTTGTTTCTTTATTAGTTTTGAGTATTTGTCTGCTTCGTAAAGTGGTATTGGTAACTCTATTCCTTTAACTAAGAGGTTTTTTACAATGTTAACAGCATCTTCAAGGCGTATTTTATAGCCTATGCTGACGTATAATTTCCTTCCTTCATGCTCTAATATCTCGCCTACTATTAATCCATGAGCTCTAATTTGTCTTCTCCCATTACTAGTTTCAAAAACCTCGCCATAGAGGTGTTTTTTAGCGACGCCTATACTTGGTAAGCCTAGTACTAGGCCTAGATGTGTTGCTATACCAAAAGATCTTGGATGTGATAATCCATGACCATCTACTAGTATGAGTTGTGGTTTAATAGGTATTTTCATATAGGCTCTCATATAACCCGGTATTTCTCTAAAAGCAAGTAATCCTGGAATATAGGGCACTTTAACATCTACAATAACATAGTTTTTCTCAATCACAGCTCTCTTTGCGTAGTTATAGAGTACTACAGTGGCATATTGTTTTGAATTTGCGTAAGCGGAATCGAAAGCAGCTATATAGATTAGTCTACTGGTATCTAGAGGAGGAGTATTATAAAATTCACTTAGAACCTTAATTGAAAGTTCTTCTTGGAGCTTCTTAGCGCGTTCCACATTAAACAAAACATACACCAAGCATAATTAAAATACCTAGTTACAACTATAATAAATTGGTGTTGATGTGGCATATAAACTAGAAGACTTAGTACATGTTTACGTTGAGCTAGTAAGACGCGGTGTTAAGGCAATTGTAATTGGCGATACTGTTATACAAATAGCTCTTGGATACAAGAGGCTAGAGGGCGATCTAGACCTCTTCATATTAGAGCCAAGTCCAATTATGGAGAGAGATTTCTATGAGAATATTGCACGTGAACTTGGATGGGAGACTTCACTAACAGAGATCGGAATACCTGCGCTAATTATACCAACAGTGGAAGGTCATTTAGTAGTTGAACTCTACGAGAATTATATGGATATTGAAATACCAAGCGAGATCTTAGAGAGTGCTGATGAAATAAGAATTCACGGTGAGAAAATAGCTCTCATTAAACCAGAACACTACTTAATTCTCAAAGCTCGTCAAGGCGTAGACATCAATAAACTTAAAAAATATGTTTCTGAGCTCAAATCCAAAGGGATTTTTAATAAAAAATTACTAGAAAATGCTCTAAACCTATATCCTGAGGAGGAACGCGAGTTAATAATAAAAAGACTCGAAGATGCGGGAATTAAACTCTAAATTACTTGATTTTAAAACCCATCAACATTATTTTTACTGTGATTAAGCTCAAAGGTGCTAGAAAATGCCTATAACAAACCCTGAGCTTTTAAAAATAGTTGAAGAGAGAGTTTTGAAAAAACAAGTGTGTAGAAAGTGTGGTGCTTTAAATCCGCCTGGAGCAGTGAAGTGTAGGAGATGTAGGTCAAAGGGTACATTAAGACCTAAAAAGATACTCAAAGGAGGACCTAAATCAAAATAATTCTCTAATCGAAAACTACCCTTTGACGACACCTATGGGTACGAGTTTAACAACAGGCTTTGCTATTTTAACCTTCTCAGCTACAAATACAACTCTATCAACATCTTTATAGGCTTCGGGAGCTTCTTCACTAACAACTCTCTTAGTGGCTGCACGTATAGCTATACCTTTCCTCTCTAACTCTGATATCACGCGATCTGGTGAATACGATCTTATAGCCTCACCTCGACTAAGCCACCTACCTGCACCGTGAGGGGCACTATACCAGGTTCTTGCGCCCTCATATATGCCCACTAAGATGTAACTTGCGGTGCCCATACTTCCAGGTATTAGTACTGGTTGACCTATAGATTTATAGTCTTCTGGTATGTCTGGGTGTCCTGGTGGAAATGCCCTAGTAGCCCCCTTCCTATGTACTACTACTCTGTATTTTTCACTATTAATTATGTGCTCTTCTATTTTAGCAATGTTATGTGCTACATCATATATTACTTCTAAGTCAAATTCCTCTGGATCCCTCTTATAAACCTGTCTAAAGCTCTCTCTAACCCAGTGTGTTATTATTTGTCGATTAGCCCACGCAAAATTAGCTGCAGCAGCCATAGCTGCAAAATAGTCTTGTGCTTCAGGACTCTTAAATGGAACAGCCGCGAGCTCTCTATCTGGAACACTAATACCATATTTTCTCATAGCTCTCTCCATAATCATGAGGTAGTCGCTTGCAACTTGATGTCCAAGTCCTCTACTACCAGTGTGTATCATAACGGTGATCTGCCCAATGTGAGTAATACCCATGATCTTAGCTATGTGAGGATCGTAAATCTCCTCGACAACTTGTATTTCTAAGAAGTGATTACCAGCACCAAGAGTACCTAGCTGTTCATGACCCCTCTGCTTCGCTACTCTACTGACTTTGTCTGCACGTGCCCCCTTCATAGAGCCCTCTTCCTCAGTGTGAACAGCATCTCTCTCCCAACCGTAGCCATGCTCAATAGCCCACTTTACACCGTACTCGAGAACCTCGTCAAGATCTCTGAATGTTAGTTTCAAATAACCTGTAGAGCCAACTCCACTCGGCACGTTCTTAAATATGGCGTCAACAAGATCTCTCAACTTACTTTTCACGTCTTGAAGCGATAAATTCGTGCGGAGAACTCTAACACCACAATTAATGTCATAGCCAACACCACCAGGGCTTATAACACCATCTTCTATGTCAAAGCCAGCAACACCGCCAATAGGGAAGCCGTAGCCTTGATGACCATCAGGCATAACATAGGAGTATAGCTCTATACCAGGTAGACACGCCACGTTAGCGGCTTGATCTAGTGTAAGATCGCTCTCCATCTTCTCTAATAAGTACTCATCAGCAAATATTATTGCATCTGTTTTCATGCAGGGCTTAAATCCAGCAGGTATTCTCCACTCGTAGTCTCCTACTTTTTCAAGTCTAACTCTAGCCAAGAAACTTACACCTCTATGTTTCTCTACATATTAAATACTCTTAAAATTTCTCTCCACGCAACTATAAACTCTTTAACTCCCCTAGAAAATCTCTATTTTAGGTTAGAGAATTTTGACTGTAAAAACAAAAACTCAGGTAGAGAGTTCATGTCTACTAGGACCTGAACACCCGTTCTCATATTTTTAACTAATACTTTATTCTGCTTATACTCACTACTACCAACAATTATAGTGAAATCACAGTCGACTTTATTAGTATATTCAAGACCCTTTGAAAGAGACCTAGTCCTATACACAAAGCTCTTAAATGATGGAGGAATTAATTTTAAGATACGATATCCTACAGATATCGGTACATCTTTAAGCACTATTACTCCTATACACTCAACTCTCTGCGGCTTGAAAGAGTTAGAAAGTACGAGGGCTATTCTATCAAGTCCAAGTGCTAGTCCAGTGGAGTATTCAAAAGGTCCATTATACACTGTTGATAATCCATCATATCTGCCACCTCCACCAATACTAACCTCGAGATCTCCACTAGCAGTCTTATACTCAAATATTAGTCCGGTGTAGTATGCCAATCCTCTTACTAGCCTAGAACTAAATACTACTTGATATCCTAATTCTCTAAGAGCATTAATAAAATCTCTTGTTCTATAGTGTTCTTGGAGTGTTCTCTCGTAGAGTTCTCCAAGAGCCTTTTTTAAGTCGTATAAGTAGTTTTCAATAGTATCTAAGCTTTCTATAGAGAGTATTTTCGAAACTACTTCAGCCGCTTCAACACCCCCCTTTAATTTTACTTCTTCAATAGCACTCTCTATTCTCTCCTTATCTATTAGGTGTAATATGTGATCTTGAGAGCTTTCATCTACGCCGTAGCTTCTTAAAATACTCCTATATATTGACACGTTTCCAACTATATATACGTGTTTTACTCCAATATTGTCTAAAAATTCGCTAGCAGTTATAGCAGCACTCAGATCAGCGTTAACATCTGGATCTCCAAGTACTTCTAATCCTCCTTGCCAGAATTCCCTATATCTTGCATGCTGTGGCTCTTCATATCTAAAACACTGGGCAATATAGTATAGTCTAATTGGTTTTGGTAATGCTCGTAGGGTTCTCAAATAAACTCTTACGACACTAGCAGTTACTTCTGGTCTTAGAGCTAGTACACGTCCTGCTTTATCTTCAAAAACATACATTGAATTCCTTATTTCCTCACCGCTCTTAGCTTCAAATAATTTAAAATACTCTACTGTTGGGGTTATAATTGGTGAAAAACCCCTACTCTTAGCAGTTCTTTTAAACTCCGAAAATAAATACTCATAAAGTTCAGCTTCTACTCCAATAATATCACGCATACCTCGTGGAGGCAAATATTCACTAGTCACCTATGTCACCCTGAGATCTGCTTGTACTACTTCATAATACGTTAACTCGCCCTGTAAACTTACGATCGCCAGTGTTGCGAGTAGATTATTTCTACGCGCCTCCTCAACAAATTGCGCAATTGTCTCAATACCTACAGGGCTCTTCTCCTCTAAAATGAGAACTAACCTTAACCGACCACTCTTATCTTTAACGAGGAATTTTAAAGGTTCAAGCACTCTAACCCTTCTCCCTCGATCACGTAGATCTTTAAAAACCGTGAGCATAGGCCAGAAAAAACTCTTAAAACACTCGCCGTGAGCGTGAACGAGATCATTTAGCCTTTCAAACCTGTTATTACTAGTAACTACAAGCGCGCGCTCTGTTAAGAGTAAATAGGCTATTTCAACGAGGTCTAAAACCAGTCTGTTATCCTCATATTTACCAAACCATCTCTCAGCAAGATCTCTTGAGAAATCTCCCTCAACATAACCCTTACAACTATTACTGTCAAATATAATAGTGAAACTCCTCGGTAAACTCTTCATATATTACACCTATTTAAGACTGAGAGCTAACTCCACGCTCAATAAACCTAACTATTACCTTCTCCCGTGGCAACACATTTAAAATCTTATAGACAAGAGTGTCTTCTCCACCTAATACATCGATTAAGAGCTCTTTACGTAATTTATATAGAGTTAAAGCTACTTCTCCGCACTTATACAAAGATATTGAATTACCATTAACACCTCCACCTGTGCATGCTAAGACACACTCACCTAGAATACTAGTTATTTTCTGAAAGAGCTCATCACTCTGATCTACAATGTCTATTAATACGTGTTGAACCACTTTTAATTCACCATTTCTACTACAATATAAAGAGCTCTTCTAAAACTTCTCTAAGAGAACCACTTTTCACTATTTGTACTTTTACACCCATGGCTTCGATAACATCTTTCACATATTCTGGTATAGAAGTTGTTATGAAAACCCAGAAGTCATAACCATGTTCTTCAAAGAGGTCTTCAAGGACCTCAATATTGTTCGGCTTCTTTAGCGAGAGTTTTACAGCTCTACTATCCATATCATATACTATGAGTTCTTCTGCCTCCTCGTAACTTGTAACAATACTACCTTTACATGTTAATACAGCAATACTCAAATTAAACAACCTCGCAGAAAATTATACTAAGGGGTTTTTATAAGTTCTCTTGGTGCAGAGGTGTAAATGTGTGTTATTAATAGAGGTTAATACCACTAGAATAAAAGAGCTGGTTAACCTCTTAAAACCATATAAAAACACTCTGAAAACGCTTTATAAGAGAGATCCCCAGTACACAGCTATAGGGGAACTCTTACAGACTAGAACGTGTAGTGAAACAGTTATTTTAGTGATCACTAATGCAATAGTATCATATCAACTCATTACTTCGGGTGAATTATACTGGTTCAACTTTTCAAAATACTTCAAAGAGAATACAAGTAATAAATACCTAGATCTATTTAAGACCTTCTTATCTACATACTCACCTAGACTTTTAGCACAGAAACTCAATAGAGTCAGAAAGATTTTAGAATCTGAACTTGTATTAGAGCTTAGCAAAGACCCGCTTAAATACTGCAATAAAATAGCTAAACTAGTAGAGAAAATAGCTAATACACTTAAGGTCCCACCATTTTCAAAAACAATTCTCTTTGCAGCTAAAATGTACGGCTATGTGTGCGACCTCTGCAGTACTGAGCCCAACTATTGGGGTTTAAGTATTCCTCTTGATTATCGAAATGCCTTGTTAGCTATGATGAGTTGTATTATTAGTATTAGTGAACCCTGTAAAGACACATATATGTGTTCGAGAATACTTGTAACTCGAAAATACTTTAGAATAGTGCAAAATGCTTGGAGCGAAGTATGCAGAGAACTAGGAATAACATGTACCCACTTAGATACATTTACATGGCTACTCACAGGTATTATTATTAAGACACAATGTAATTTGGAAAAAGCACGTTCTCAGCTGAAAAACACCCTAGGTATAGATTTACCACGGGTTTTGCTAGAGGAATTCACTAAATGCGGGTGTTTATAAATGTGCCTTGATAAGATACAGTTATTAGTAAACATAGCGCAAACCCTATATGGTAATTCTTTTGATCATGGAATATTACACGTAAAAAGAGTACTCAACTGGGCTAAGAGGATTGTAAAGTACGAGAAATTAAACTTAAATGAAGATATATTGGTTCTCACAGTGTATTTACACGACGTAGGTCGCTTTATTGGCGAGCCACATGCCTATTACTCAGCTCTTATAGCTGAGAATTTACTCAGAGAGCTCGGATGCTCCGATTATGTGTTATCAGAAATTCTAGAGGCAATAAGTACTCACAGCTATAGCTATGCGAAGGCGCGAAATACGCTTCCTCAGAGTGTTCTCGGGAAGGTCCTCAGCGACGCTGATAAGCTAGATGCTCTTGGAGTAGTAGGTTTTCTAAGAGTCTTTATATATGGTGAGAGAACAAATAGAGATATTGACTACTCAATTAGGCACTTTTACGAGAAAATATTTAGTTTAAAATGTAAAATGTACTTTGAATACTCTAAAAAAGTTGCTGAGAAGCTTACAGAGAGAACTAAGAAGCTCTTAAATACCCTAAGAAAAGAGCTAAAGTAAAAATTTTCATTCTTCAAGGTGAAAGGAAGGTCAAATATATCTTAGACTATTCATCTATACTTGAGTGGATGACTAAAATGAGCTTAAATATAGCTAAAACACTAATACACGGTGCCGTGGTGGGGCTTAATGCCTATATAAAACCCGGAGGCATTCACAGGTATTCTCCTGGAACGCTATTTGACGAAGTGCTCTGTAACTTAATCTTTATTACTGGCAACGTAGCAGACGCTATAGAATTAGGTGATAAAGTGCGAAGAGGTGAACTCGCTGCTAGCAGTATTGGGTACAAGAAGCTTTTAGTAGATCCCTTAAAGGAAATATTTAGAACTTGCAATATTGTTCACCCACAGTTCATAGTACCCCTAATAATTGGAGGCGTAGCTTTAGGTATTAGTGGTGTAGAGAGTATTCTTGAAGAAAGTTCAAAGTTTAAGAGAGCTCTTGAATTGATAATGTTGAATGGTGCGTGGAGTGATATTAAGAACTTTATTGACGCGTTGAGAACAATTGGTAGACATGACATGTATGATCATCTTAAAGAGTCAAGCTATGTGGATATAGCTATCTTAAAGACCTCTGTAAATTTAAACGAAATATGTAAAGCTCTTGGTTCTCGTTGGAAGGGTTTTTTAATTATTGAAATACATGAGGGTATGTTATTCACATACTTGAAGAGGCTACAAGAGATCTATAAAAGCGAAAGAAGTCTTTATCATAGCATAATTAAACTCTATATGGAGCTCATTAAGCCATATATTCCTTCAACACTAATAGAGAGGGTTAAGAATGCCGAGCTTTGTGGTTATATGAAAACTCAAGAGTGTGCGAAGATTATGTACGAGCTTGAATTATTATTTAGAAAAAGCAAATTGGTCTTTAATGATATTAGTGAAGTTGTAATATTAATAGCGGCATTCGGATCTTTTGAGGGTTTAAAGTGAAAGAGACCTAAGTATTTATTAGTACAAGTTTACGCCTAGCTGGAAGTGACACATTGTAAACTAGTACATTGTGAATATTCATAACTTCAATAGCTCCTCTATGTGCATGTCCGTGAATTATAATGTCTACTAAACCCTCCTCCATAATGTGTTCAAAGCGTGAACAAGCTAAATAGGGATATATACTAGGGTCTTCTCCACTCAAATTTTTATATGTGACACCGTAGTGTGAGACAAGTATTATCTTATTACACCCAGAAACTCTGAGTTCCCGTGCGATTTTCCCAATTTTACCTGGTAATTCCTTGTAGCGCTTTTCGAGTAAAGGCATTTTACGCTGCTGCCAACTAGTTAATTTATCTAGTGCACCTCTTGTACCAATAATACAGAGCTCTTCTCCACTAAGTTCTATCTTTAAGTAATTATCGTTTAACCAAGTGATCTCTTTGTAAACAGACATGTAAAGCTCCTCGTAGCCTAGAAACTCCTCGTTACCAAAAATACTAATTATCTTGGATTCAGGTAGCTTCTGCTTAACAGCGTTAATGATGGGTCTTAGCGCGACAATATTGTTTCTCTTAACCATATCTCCTGCAAATACTACTAGCTGAGGAGTAGTGGAGACATTATTTAGAGATTCGAGAAATAGTTGGAGGTTTTCTGGACTATGTACATCAGACGTAGCTAGAATTAACACTTCTACTTCACCTTTACTTTTAAACCCCTCTAATTATAAACTAAGTAGTCAAGGTGCTTAAAATGACTGGAGGATTGCTCCGAGGAGTAAATAAATCTGGTCACCGAGGCTGGACTACTGAGAAGTGTATACTCTGCGCGACTACACTCGATTTTCTACAGGGGTATGATCTCAAAAACATATATTACTGTCCAAGATGTTTAGAGAGTCGTGTAAAAGCATATTTTTGTGCTGCTGATGCTAGAAAAGTGCACTACAAATGTCCCTTCTGTGGAAGCGAGCTTAAACCCTATTACTAAGAAATCTCTATTTTAATAGCACCACTTGGACATAGAGGTATGCATCCATAACACTCAATACATCTTGAGCTGTCAGCAACAATTTTATTCTTCACGAGACTAAACACGTAAGTAGGACAATACATAACACACTTCTTACATAGTGTACATTTATTCAAATCTACTTTAATACGTATGTTATTCGTAGTTAATGTCATTGGTAATACCTATATTTATTATTCCTATTCATAATTCATATTAATTAAAATTACCTCATATGGAATATTATACCTTGTATTATTTATTATTCAGCGAGTACAATGAACAAGTGGAAGTATAGAGTGGTGTGTTATGTTATTAAGAGCAGATCTACACATACATTCGACTTTTAGTGATGGTCGGGCCTCTCCTTCGGAGATTTTATATATTGCGGGTGAGAGGGGTCTAGATGTGATCTCCATCACCGATCATGACACTTTCGCGGGGAGTCTTATTGCTCACAGATATCAGAGTAAAATAAGAGGCTTGCCACTAGTTATTATAGGTGTAGAGGTTAGGTGTGTAGAAGGAGATGTTCTCGTGTACTGTGAAAAGGAGATAGATTTTCCTAGAAGAATAGATCTACTACTTGAGAAGGCTCATGTAGAGAGCTGCCTAGTTGTGCCTGCACACCCCTATGACATTGTTCGACTAGGTATCGGCGACTTAATATTTAACTACAAGGAGTGGGATGCTATTGAAGTATGGAACGCGTCATCTACTAAAGGCGCCAATTTAAAAGCCATTAAGGCAGCTCAATTACTGGGAAAACCAGGCTTAGCTAATAGTGATGCACACATACCTGAAGAAATAGGTACATCTTATACTTACATAGAGGTAGATGAGTTATCTCAAGGTTCAATTATGGAGGCAATTAGAAAAGGTAAAGTTAAACCTGTCTATCGTTCACGCCCTTTTAACAGTGTCATTAAGAGAGCATTGTGGAGTGTTAAACACCTAGTTAGAGGATTCATGAAGAAGACTTAATGTAAACGCCCTCTTCTAGTTTTATAGCATCTAGTGGGGGCTCTTTCTCATAGAACACTAAGTGCTCTAAGTGATGTAGGTCTATAAGCTCTTCTGCTACAGGCTTTAATTTTAAAGGTAAATATATTGTTTCCTTAAGCGGCATGTTTAGCTTAATACCTTTAGCTTTCTTGAACTTCCAGATCACATGGTTTACGCGCTGTACATCTATAGCTAGGTCTGGCGATATCTTCAAGTACTGTTCTTCAGGTTCTGGATATTTCTCACTATGAACACTACGCCCATATAGTTCTCTGTAGATGGCATCTGTAATAAAGGGCATTATAGGAGATAATACAATGAGCACCCGTCTTAGTGTATAGTGTAGCGTATACCAAGCTCCTCTTTGTTCTAGTTCACTATATTTACCGCTAAGATTATATGCCCTGTTCTTTACTAATTCTAAGTAATGTGAAGCAAAATAGTTCCATGTGAACTGGTAGATCTCATTAATAGGTACGTAGACATCAAGTTCTTTATATGCATTATCTACAGTAATTATTAGCCTATTAATTAATGCTAAAGTAGCATTATCTATAGGTCTTAGTGTATATTTTTCAGGCTCAGGGAAATTAGATATAAATCTAGCGATGTTCCATAATTTAGTTGCAAAGAGCAATCCAGTTTTAATAGTAGCTTCACTAAACCTATAGTCATATCCTAATTTAGCACTAATAGCGGCCCAGTAGCGGAATGCATCTGCACCATATTTTTCAATATAGGGTTCTGGGTCGATAATATTGCCTTTTGACTTATGCATCGCCTCCCCTTTCTCGTCGAGACCCATGCCTGTGATTCTAACCCATTTAAATGCTGGTTTACCGGTCAATTGGTATACTCGTAGAAGTGTATAATAGAGCCATGTTCTAATAATATCTAGTCCCTGAGGTCTAATCGTTAATTGAAAAGCCTTCTCAAAGAGTTCTTTATCTCTCATATAGCCTGTTACGTAGAGAACACTTATACTACTATCAAACCATGTGTCAAATACCTTGGTTTCTCCCACTAGACTTGATCTTGGGGCACCGCAACGAGGGCATTTCTCCCAGGGCGGTGGATCTATCCATGGCCTATAGTACTTACCAGGTTCAGGTACAAGTATTTCGCCGCATTCTTTACAATACCATACCGGCACTTCTGTAGCATAGTATCTATCTCTGCTAATAGGCCAATCTGAAGTTACACTCATGATCCAATCTAATAATTTTACCTTATGCATAGATGGCTTAAATTCCACTTGATCGATGAGTCTTAAAAGCTCATCTTTATATTCAAGTTGCTTTAAAAACCACTCAGTAGCGTGAATGATTTGAATTGGCGTCTTACATCTCCAGCAAACTGGAACTTCATGTATTATTTTTTCTTTTTTAACTAAGAGGCCTTTTTCCTCTAATATTTTAACCACTTTCTTTCTAGCTTCTTCTACAGTTAATCCTGCTAATACGCCTGCTTCCTCTTTTAATTTACCATCTTTATCAATTAGAATTAAGGGTGTTAATGCAAGATCTCTAAACATCCTCACATCCTCGCGATCACCATAACTACATACCATCACTAAGCCGCTGCCAAACTCCGGGTTTACTGATTCGTGTGTTAAAATCGGCATTTTATGCCCATATAGTGGATTAACAGCATGTAGTCCTCGAAGCGACTGATATCTAGAGTCTCTAGGATTAAACACAAGAGCCATACAGGAACGTAGAAGCTCTGGTCTCGTAGTAGCAACTATGACTTTATCTCCAGTCTCTTCTACTGTGAAAAAAATATAGTAGAGAAAATCTTCTTTCACCTCATACTCTAACTCAGCATCTGCAAGTGTTGTCTTACAGCGAGGACACCAGTTCACTGGTCTCTCAGCTTTATAGATCAATCCTCTCCTATATAGCTCTATAAAGGTTGCCTGAGTTATTCTTCTATATTCTTCGCTATCAGTTCCATTCTTCCAGTACTGAAAAGAACACCCAGTTCTCTTCCATATTTTTACCAGTTCGTTCTCTATCTCGTCGAGGAATTTTCTACATAAATTGAGAAAGTACAGTCTCCCCTCAGGTGACTTAGCTATTTCATGTGGGTTGATCTTATAGACCTTCTCTACTTGAACTTCTACTGGAAGACCATTTCTATCAGCGTAGAATGGTACAAGCACCTTATAGCCTTTTAGCCTAAAATACCTGGCAATCATGTCTATTTGAGTATAGTGTGCAACAGCACCTACATGCCAGCGTCCACTAGTATATGGTGGCGGGGTATCTATTGCTACAATTTTACTATCCTGTGGGGTATATGTAAACACATAAATTCCTTCTTCTTCCCATTTACTAATGAGTTCAAGTTCTCTACTAGGCTCCCAGCGAGTAACTATTAGTCTAGGTTGAAACTGTTGTGGCATCATAAATCCCTCTCTGTTGTCAATAGATTATTACAGTTATTTTAAATTAACTATGCATTTAATTTTACAGTGTATTTACAATCTCCCATGACTTCTTATAGATATACTCTATTTCCTCTCTACTAGGTTTATGATTTAATATCCATTTCACACTTATAACTTCAACTGGGTTTTCACGTACTTTAATAGCTACTACTAAAATGTTGATCACGCCTAGCAAGGTTCTTGATGCATCTTTGACCTCTTTAAGTAGTAAGCAGATGTTATCAATACAGGTCTCCTTAGGACTTTCAAAACTAGCTTTCTTCACATATACATCTACAGACACGATAAAATTGTCCTTTTCACTTAAAACTAAGACTCTATAAAATTCGTCAAAATAAATCTCCTCATAGTAGTGTGCATCAGAGCTCGCGATCATATCATATATCCCAATTGCAAGTTAAAAACATGATAATTTTAATTTTTAAGACACAGGCTCATAAACTATTCCAAGTTCCTCAGCTATCCTATAGGCTTCTAGTATTTCGTTTCGCGTAGGTCTCCTTGCAATATCAGAGTACATTTTTGGATACTTTGCAACTAAGTGCTCAGGGCGATATTGATCCATTATGTTTACCAATGCACGTGGCGTGTTTCTAGCTATCCATTCAAGTATTGGGCGGGTACAACACTCTAAATGATTAGGCATAACGAGGTGTCTAATTATTATATCCCCTGCGTCATGGGCTTGTTTAATGTTTCTCGTTGCGACTTCCCAGTAATTTCTCACTTTACTCAATCTCCAGGCACAGTTATTATTACCGTACTTTAAATCTGGTAACCATATATCAATAATGTCTTCGAGAAGTATCATTGACTCAAGAGACATGTACATGTTACTATTCCATAATTGAGGCACGTTAACATCTAAATACTTAAAACTCTCTAAGATAAATGGCAAGTGTGGTGTTGGCTCTCCCCCTACATGGTTTATATTTCTAGCACCACGCCTTCTAAGATGTACCTGGATATTTGCAAGCTCTTTAGGGCTCAATTTCTCGCCTTCACGAGCCCTCACCTGACTAATATCGTAGTTCTGGCAAAAGACGCACTTAAAATTACAACCACCATAAAATATAGTACCGCTGGGAACTAGTGGAGCTTCTTCTCCCATGTGGTGGAAGAAGCTGTGAACTATAATATCTCTATCTACAAGACACACTCCAGGCTTACCTTTAAGTCTTAAAGCTCCGCAAGCTCTTTCACATAGTCTACAAGGAGTTATCAGCTTATAAGCTATAGCTATTTTTACATCTAAGTAGCTGTATTTAGGATCTTCGAGCTTCTCAATACTTAGTTCACCGCTCTTCACAGATCTCAAGTACTCTGTAAATCTCTGAGATGCTTTTTCATGTAGTCTCCATAAATCTTTGAGTTCTAATTCTTGTAAGTACGGGTTAATTTCAACGGGAGTCTTTTTTGCAATGAGGAATTTCGCGGGTTTCTCGTTTCTCATAACACTATAATACCATGAAAGTCTTTCTCTAACTACAGGATTAGACCACACGCTTAAGGCATCAGGTCTCACGTTTAATAGCGTAATAAACCACTCCATACATATTCACGAGTATACAAGTTCTAAAAATCAAGGGTTCTTTTAGGGGCTATTATTGATTTAAATTAGTAGTTAAGAAGATCGAGTATTTCTGTTAAGTTATTTATAACATATTTAGCGTAATTACAGACCTCTCCACAAGGTTTAATAGCTATAGACATTGGCACTATTTTAAACACCTCTATGTCCCACCAGCTATCTCCTATGTAAACAACATCCTCTAAGTTAAAGTTTAAACTGTGTATAAGCCTTTTAACTATGTTGGGTTTTTCGCGTAATGGAACACGAGGAATCCCCCCTGGTACTAGTTCATCGTTAACAAACAATAACTCGTTAAATAAGCAAAGTTCTATGCCAAGCTCATTACACACTCTGCGCACAAGTAAATCTACACCACTACTAACTACAGCCGGAATATGTTTATTTTTCTTTAGCTCTTTAATAACAGTACGCGCCTCCCTCCTGATCTCCACATTCATGAAAGCCTTTTCTACCTCACTCTTCGTTATTGGAGCGCCACGACTATGTATCATTAAAGCTACGTCTATAATCATCCAGTCTAGATAGGAGATTAACCCCCTCTTATAGAGCTCGGCAAAATACTCGTTATCTTTGCTTCCAAAGTACTTGTGTAGGACACTCCAACTACTCTTAGCATTTGTTAATACGCCATCGCAATCAAATATAACGAGTTTTCTCGACAAATCTCTCAATCACCTCTAAAAGGTCTTTCCACACCGGTTTCTCTATTACTCTTCTAACTAATACTTCTACGATAACTCTCCCTCTAAATATTTTGATTTTTAACTCTGTGTTCTCATCAATTACGAGTCTAATAGTTCTCTTTAACATTTTTACTTGCTTAGTGTTAATTTTCTTTTTAAGTCTTTCTGCTAATTCATCAATACTTCTAAGTAACTCGTCTTCCTTATTACTACCTTTAGTAAGACTCTCTTTCACCTGATAAAGAGCTCTCTCTATAGTTGACCGCAAATATTCAATACCGCTATAGGCCTTCTTAGCTCTCTCAAGTACCTCTACCAAGACATCTATACAATTAGTTGAACGTAAGAAATCTACTAGATCAGCAAATTCACGCGATTCTAAGTAGAGTTTTAGATTGCGTATATCCCCATCATATATACTAAATTTATACTTAACCTCAGCTAGAAAAATTAGCTTCCTCACTTCACTAGCTACTTTTATAGGCATTCCACGCTCTACGTACTCGTTTAATATAGGATTTACTATACTCCTCAAGAAGTCTTGATACAATTTAATCCCCTCTCATTTATAAACCCCCTAAAGCTATATTATAGCTCAGTACTATAGGATTGTTGAAGAGTGTTAGTGTGTTGAGAAATAAGAGACGGGAAGAACCATATATTAGTGATGTGTATAAGTATAGCATATATCCACGGGTTAACTATAAGAACTCAGATGAAGAGATTAAGGTAGGTCAGCAATTAATAGTAGATATCTATGATGTTGATAATAAAGGCCGCGGCATAGTTTTCTACAAAGGTAGAAAAATCATTATACCAAGTGCTATGCTAGGGGCAAAAGTAAAGATAAAAATTGTGAGAATCGAAAAAGACTTTGCAGTGGCTAATGTTCTCGATGTTCTAAGAGAAACTGATAATGCATATTAAAAGTTCATTAATAATCATCTACATTTTATAGCCTATTTTCCTTAGAAATTCTCTTCTCTCTTTTTTATCCTCATCGGACTCTACGCCGAGTGGCGTATATCCATCAACAACTCCGATAACGGCTCTTCCCTGATCTGTTTCAGCTACAATTACTTCAACAGGGTTAGCTGTGGCCACATATAGTGATACTATCTCTTGAACATTCTTTAGCTGATTTAATATATTTATAGGATAAGCGTTCCTAATAAATAATACAAATATGTGGCCTGCACCAATATTTAAAGCAGTTTCTATAGCTGCTTTAACTAGTTCATCATCATTACCCTCATATCTTATAAGTCTCTTACCACTAGCTTCATTAAATGCTAATCCAAACTTTATTCCTAAAACACTGGTTACAAGGGCTTCATATATGTCTTCAACTGTCTTTATAAAATGACTTCTGCCAATAATGACATTTGCTCCTTGCGGAATTTTAACCGGGACTACGTGAAGCTTTATATTCACGAAAATCCCCTATAGTAAGATTAATAGTAAAGCTTAACTAAAAAATTTCTGGAGAAGTTGTATGCAAGTGGCTTCAAGAATAGAACTATTAGAGCAAGTATTTGAAAGCGATAGTCATGTTCGCATAGGGGCTTTAAGAATAGATAAAGAACTATGGAATATATGCGAAGTAAATGCGACTAGAATCACTATAGATGAACTTGTTGAAATAGCGGCTGAGAATATTATTAAACATCGCACTAGTGGAAAAGTCCTTTTAGTTACTGCTGAAATACCAGGACTTAGAGTGATTCTTGGAGAGAACGCTTTAAAAAACGTTTCAACTATTATTTCACCTAAACCTTCGTACTTAAGAAGGCTATTATTTGTAAAGTGTAAAGGCAGCGAGAAATGTATAGTTGTCTACGAGTTTAAACCAAGATCGCAAGTTTTAGTTTACGAGGGGGCTATAGAGTTACTAAAGAACATTGATTACGACTTCATTATATTGGAGTGCGAGGACTATAAGAGAGTGATATTACGCCACGAATTAACACTGCCTGTTATTAAGAATAATGTAAAAACAGGGAGGAGAAAAAGAAAGAAACAGAGAACTAAGACTAGGAAAAAGTGAGAAGAGGGAGTAAGAATGCCTATTCACATAAAAGCCCGTGAGGAGGATATAGCACCTAATATTATAGCCACAGGAGACCCTGCAAGAACAGAACTACTTGCTACTCTTCTAAGTGATGTTAAAGTTGTAAATACACATAGAGGTTTCGTAGTTATTACTGGTTACTATAAGAATACGCAAGTAACGCTGGCTACTCATGGAATAGGGGCCCCTAGTGCAGCAATTGTTTTTGAAGAGTTACATCAACTCGGTGCTAAGAGAATAGTTAGGCTTGGAACTACTGGTGGTATTAGAAAAGACATTAGAATAAGAGACATAATAGTTGCTACTGCGGCTGCTTACCCTCAGGGAGGTTGTGCACTGGGACAATATATGCCTGGAGTATGTGGTGCCACTGGACCTGATCCTAAATTAACATTTCACATTATGAATACATTAGAGGAATATGGTATTTCTTATAAGTATGGACCGGTATTTTCAAGTGACAGCTTCTATGCAGAGTCTCCTCAATTCGTGGAAATTATGAATAAATATGGTATAATTTCAGTGGAAATGGAAGCGGCAGTACTTTTTGCACTAGGCTGGATGAGGGGTTTCGCGTCAGCGTGTGTTCTTGTAGTTAGCGATGTTCTCCACGGAGAGGAAGCCGTGAAAGAGTTTTTAACAACAAAGGAACTCGCTGATGTATTTTTAAAGGTAGGTAAGATTATATTGGATGTGTATGATAAATACTACAGGGCTGACTAAAATTGTGTTACCAACTATAAGAATACATGATACTCTAAGTAAAGAGGAGATTGAACTTAAACCTGTAGAGCCAAATACCATTAAAATGTATGTGTGTGGTCCTACAGTCTACGATTATACTCACATAGGTCATGGAAGACCATATGTTGTATACGATGCTCTTAAGCGATATCTAGTACTTAGAGGCTATACCGTTATACACGTAATGAATATTACAGATATAGATGATAAGATAATAAAGAGATCATTTGAAGAGAAACGAGATTGGAGAGAAATAGTTGAAGAATACACTAAAGACTACTTAGAGGCACTTAAGGCATTAAAAGTTAGTATAGATCATCACCCCCGTGTTACAGAACATATAAAGGAGATTATAGAGTTTATATCTGTGTTGATAGATAAAGGCTATGCATATATAGCACCCAGTGGAAGCGTTTATTTTGAAGTAGATAGATATGAAGATTACGGTAAGCTTTCAGGTAGGCTTGAAAAAACCTTATGGAGTCAAGAACAAGAGTTTCTCAGTGAGAAGAAAAAACCCTATGACTTTGCTCTCTGGAAAGCCAGTAAACCTGGAGAACCATACTGGGAGAGTCCATGGGGTAAAGGAAGACCAGGATGGCACATAGAGTGCAGCGTAATGAGCTCTAGGTATCTTGGTGAGAGATTTGATATTCACGGAGGAGGAACAGATCTTATATTTCCACATCACGAGAATGAGAGAGCACAGAGCGAAGCTTTCTTCGGTGTAAAACCCTGGGTTTCAGTGTGGATGCACGTTGGCTTAGTAATGGTGGGGGCTGATAAAATGAGTAAGAGCTTAGGTAATATTATACCATTAAGAGACGCATTAAAGAAGTGGAGACCAGAAGTACTTAGGTTATGGTATCTCCACGTACATTATAGGAAACCACTTTACTTCTCAGAGGATAGTATTGAGAGCGCTAAAAGACTTTATGAAAGAATAGAGTCCGCTTATAGGCTTATAGAAAGGCTTTACAAAGAGGCTAAAGATCTCCACTACTTAAACGACAGAGATCTTAGTATTCTTAAACAACTAATAGAACTAAACTCAAAGTTCCACAGGGCTCTTAGCAGCGACTTCAATACTCCAGAAGCACTTGCAGTAATAAGTGAGCTTATATCTTTAATTTACAAGGAAATGCAATATAATCCTAAATATATGTTAATTTCACTTTCACTAAAATTATTTAGATTATTTAATAGCGTTTTTGGCGTATTCGAAGAGTATCCTGAAAGAGCGCTAGAAATAGAACCTTTAACAGAAGAATTAATGAAAATCATTATAGAAACTCGCAGAGAGCTTAGAAAAAGAGGTTTATATGATTTATCAGATCGCCTGCGCGAAGAGCTATCTAGGATAGGTATACAGTTAATGGATAAGGGGCTCGAAACCACATGGATTATTAAGAGAAAACAACAGCCTTAACTTTTCTGTACATTCTTTACTATTTCAGATCCAAGTTCCTTTATGTCATCAATTGATGTGATAGAAGAGAGCTTTTTTGGTAACTCGTAGAGTACTACTCTATTAGTTCTTTTATCAAGTAATCTAAGTAGATCTTTCTTTTTAAATACATATATGTCTAATAATTCTATTTCGTGTTTGCTTAACTCCCTCTTAAGCACCTCGGTAAGAGACTTAGGCATTACTTAATCCCCAAATACGTACTCTATTAATTTACTACTTAAAAATAGTACAAAATAGTATTTAGATTTAAAATTAGTGTGGTTATTTTGAAGAAATTATTGATGAAACTTAATGATGAATGTCTTGGTATTGAGTATTCAGGAGAATTAATACGCTTGACAGGCGAGAATTTCTCATTTGAGTTTAGACAACGTGTAATTATTTTGAAAAATGCTGGTAACGTGAAGGTATACTCGATTAGAAGTGGAAGTAAAAAAGTGATCTATGCTAAATATTATGGTAAGTTACTATCATGCTCAGACCTTGGAGAATTAGTTAGAGATGAGGTATCAACATCTCTTTTTACTGCTCGTGTAACCAAATGCACACTTGGTACATATTTAACAGTAGTATTTTCAGGCATGTTTCTCATAGATTACGTTATCATCAGCAAAGATCTAGTGGGGCTTCTTGTGCCCGGTAAGAGGGAAGTATATGTAGAAGTATCTAATGATATTATAACAATATACTTAGTTTAAGTAGTCGAAGATATTATTGTCGCGCGTTTAGGAACATGCCCCCTTATAGCGAGGATAGCTGATTCTATATCAAAACCTGATGTTATGATAACATCGACGCCTGTTTTAAAAGAGAAAGTGCTCATTGAAAGAACCTTGCTGTAAACACCACCGGTAGCGTCAATAGTTGATGTGTTTTTAAGAATTTCCAGCACGGAATTTATGTTCTCAGGTGTTATTCTGTTAATTAACTCAGCAGCACTACAAATCTTGGGATTACATGTGAATATTCCACTAACATCTGTGAGTAGAACTATTCGAGATGGCTTAATATACTCTGCTAAGAGCTCAAAGATCTTCTCAGTAGATAAAACTACAACTCCTATTTCACTTAAAACACACTCCCCATATACTACTGGAATAATCTTATTTTCCAGTAATACCTCGATCGGCTTAATATAAGCTTCAAACCCGCTTCTACTCACATATATTATTGAGCTTGGCTGTATACTTGTAGCCCACACTCCACTTTCAACGAGGTAGTCAACGAGCATTCTATTAAGAGATCGAGTAGCCTGATGACACTTCGCAAGGAGGTTTGAAGGATGTTTATTGCGATATTTCAAAACAGCGTAGTGGGCGAAGCTACCTCCACCATTACCTAGAATTAAGGAAACATCCTCTTTTACCTCGCGTATTATCTTTACAAGGGAACTTAGAGCTCGTAAATTGACTTTGACAGGTTTATCCTTATATGTAATAAAACTACCTCCAACTTTTACAAAGACAATATTCATAGCAAAAACCCTGTCCTAATTGCTAATATTGTTGCAAAACTAATTAAGGAGATATTAACCAGAATATTTTATGTGATTAGAGTAAAAGGTATCTTTATACTTGCTATTGATGAGAACTGGAGGTTTAGAGATGAATGGTCTCTGTATAGCTGAGAAGTTTAGATATATAACTAAAGTGTTCTCATTAATACGGGAATTGATATTTACAAGGAGAAAAATCGTAATATTAATAATAGTAACTATACTAATATCTTGGCTAACTCTCTCTGGCTGGAACTATTATGATGTAAGATACTTTTTACGCTGGTATGAAGAATACTTTAAGCCAGGTAGAATTCTAGAAATTTATACTAGTCGAGACCCCACTTTTAAAGTGGCATATCCACCATTAGCTATTTTAATATTCACAGTAATGTATCACTTAGCTATTACATTATCTCGTAACATAGTTGTACAGATCTTTATAGCCAAAATATTCTTAATAATAGGCTTCTATTCAACATATGTGATACTAGTTAAAAAATATGGTGATACAGCTGGCTACTTATGGATCATAAATCCCCTGATTTACGTTGTTATCTCCACATTTCAATTCGATCTCATAATAACACCATTAGTACTCCTTGCACTATATTACCTAATTGAAAAGAAGAACTATTACTTGTATGGTGTGTTAATAACTCTATCAGCCCTTGTTAAACAAATAATAGCACTTCTACTCATAGTTCCACTAATATTACTCATTAGAAAAAGAAATTATACAATATTACTTAAGTATATTTTTATAGTGGTGCTTACAGCAATACCAATACTATTCCCATTTTTTATTAAGGATCCCTGGGGATTTATAGAGAAAGTTATTTTATTTCACATGAAAAGGCCTCCACAGCAATTGAGCATATGGGCTATACCATATTACTATGTAGCATACAACCTTTACATTGTGCCCTCCATATTTGCTAATATATGGTTTCCTTGTTTCGCAGTGTACTTGATCTTAGTAATATTTATGAGTTTTAAAGAGAAGATATTTGACGAAAGATCTTACATGTTAAAATACACTATTCTCATAGCAAGCGGGTTCTTTATAATCAGTAAAGTAGTCAATATTAACTATTATTCGTGGTTTCTCCCTATAATTATAATATTATTGAGTAAGATCAGCCGTGGGGAAGTAATATATAAAAGTGTTATTAGAAATTACATTTTCGCGTTTTTGTGGATCTCTAGTTATGGCTTCTTCGCAACATTTGCACCTATAATTGCTGGAGACCCGCTCTTCATATTTGAAGATTGGTGTTGGATTCCCTCAGAAATACTATATCTAAGTATACAAGGCTCGGGTTTTTTCGCACAGTCTTCAATGTCCCTGGTATTATACATAAGATCAACACCCATCCTAAAGGAATTTTTTGGTGTTTTGTCTAGGACGCATTACTATGTATTAATAGTAATTGTAATTATCCACACAGCGTTTCAAATATACCTAGCTAAGTTAGCCTTGAAGTATTTAAACTCTGAGAAGAGAGAAATGTAATGCTATTATTTTCTGTATTTTATGAGAAGTGTGAGGAGAGGTGAGTTTTAAATGTTAATATTTCTTGGACTGGGTTATTCATTGAGACATTTAACTCTAGAAGCAATCGAAGTATTAAAATCTGCTGAGATAATCTATGTAGACACTTATACGTCGATCTATGAAGACCCCTTGGATGAAATTAAACAGTTTAATCCTAATGCGAAATACGTCTTTGCTTCTCGAAGAGATCTTGAGGGAGTTTCAATTAACAATATTATTAACGAGGCCAGGTCTAAAATAGTTGTCATAGCGGTACCAGGAGATCCGTTTATTGCTACTACACATGATGCTCTCTGGATTAGTGCTGTAAAGAGCGGCGTTAAAGTTAAAGTTGTAAATGGTCTCTCATTTATAACTATGGCGTATAGTAGGTTGGGATTACAGTCTTATAAATTTGGTAAACATGTAACACTAGTACATCCATCGCTCTTTAAATCATATAGTACGATAGACACCATATACGGCAACTTAGAAAGAAATCTTCATACAATAGTTTTACTTGATTTGCGAGTTGAAGAAGGTTATGCAATGACTATTAATGAGGCTGTTCAAATACTCCTAGAATTAGACTATAAGGGTCAACTAGGAGATCATTTGGCGATCGGAGTAGCTAGACTTGGCTGGAAAGATGAGAAAATATGTGTTAATAAATTAAAATATCTCGGCAATTTCAAGTACCCCCCTCCACCACACAGCTTAGTTGTTGTCTCTCCACGCTTAGATCCTGTTGAAGAGGAGTTTATTAAAACATTGTCTTCTATATGTTAACTTCTCTCAAAAACATTTAGAACATCTTTATGTTCTAGAAGGCGAGCTCCGAGGACTTTCTCCATATAATGTAATGCGTACTCATGATCTTCACTGCTAAAAGCAGCTACAGCATCTTTAACCACTATTATATTAAATCTTTCATAAAAAGCGTCTATAGCGGTGTGAAGCACACAGATATGTGTATGTATACCGGTTAAAATAACAGTATCGACACCGAGATCTCTGAGAATACTACTAAGACCAGTGTCTCTAAAACCACTATAAGATCTCTTATAGAGGATAATGTCCCCTCTCTCTGGCTTAAGTTCATCTATAATAGTTGCTTCTTCACTGTCTTGCATAGCGTGAGGACCCCACATACTAATTTCTTTATCAAAAACATAGTGCCTATCAGCTAAGTATATTATTGGAATATTCTTTTCACGGGCTTTAACTGCTAGGGCTTTAATTACAGGTATTATTTTAACAGCAGTAGGACTCTTTAACCTACCATATACAAACTCCTTTAACATATCAATAACCAATAGAGCAGGTCTCATGTTTTATCACCACCCTCCGGTTAACTTAATAAGAGTGAGAGTAAAAATTTCTTAGTGATGATGAGCGACACCGGTTCCGAATATTTCATGAAGAACCGTGTGAGGGCTGAAATTTTTAGAGAGGATACTTATATGTTTTTAAATATCGTAATTACTGTGTACATATATTTATAGTCAATATATATCCATACATATGCAATATTTTTAAACACATGCATCATAAGCTCTTTAAGGGTGGTATGTATGACAGAGCGCGTACCCTATGCATCTCTCTATGAAAACGACCCTGTATATCAAATGGCTGTAAATCAGCTACGTGAATCTGCCAATATACTTGGACTAGCAGACGATGTTGTAGAGGTTTTAAGACACCCTGAGAAACTCATACAAGTGAAAATTACTATGAAGAGAGATAGTGGAAAACTAGAAACATTTCTCGGCTGGAGAAGTCAACATAATAGTGCTCTTGGACCATACAAAGGTGGTGTTAGATATGCAGAAACCGTTACACCAGGTGAAGTAGTAGCTTTATCAATGTGGATGACTTGGAAATGTGCATTAGCAGGACTTCCATATGGTGGTGGTAAAGGTGGTGTAAGAGTCAATCCTAAGACACTTAGTCTCCGCGAACTTGAGGAGCTTAGTAGAAAGTACTTTGCAGCAATCGCTAGAGAAGTAGGACCTGATATAGATATACCAGCACCAGATGTGGGTACTAACCCACAGGTTATGGGGTGGTATTTTGATGAATATAGTAAATTAGCAGGATACCCGGCGTGGGGTGTAATTACAGCTAAGCCCGTGGAGCTCGGAGGACTCTATGTCAGAGTGATTTCAACAGGTTATGGTGTCGCGCTCTCAGCTAGAGAAGCAGCTAGAAAGTTATTTGGCGGACTCGAGGGTAAAACTGTTGCTGTTCACGGCTTTGGCAATGTAGGTACATATGCAGCCAAATATCTCGCTGAATGGGGTGCTACAGTAGTTGCTATTAGTGATAGCAAAGGCTATGTTTACAACCCAAAGGGTCTAAATGTAGAGAATGTTATGGAGGTAAAAGCAAAAACAGATGCAGTAACGAATTATAGAGAGGAGGGTGTGAAAGTCTCTAATAACCATATGGAGCTCCTTGAGTTACCTGTAGATATACTAGTACCCGCGGCAATAGAAAACGTCATTACGAAGGATAACGTCGAGAGAATTAAAGCAAAACTCATTGTTGAAGGCGCTAATGGCCCTACTACTCCAGAAGCAGATAAAGTCTTACACGATAAAGGCGTCGTAGTTGTGCCTGATATACTAGCAAATGCCGGTGGCGTAGTAATGAGCTGGATTGAGTGGAGTCATAACAAAATGGGGTGTTTCTTAACAGACGAAGAGGCTATTTCAAGGTTAGATAAAATGATGACATTAAACTTTAATAGAATATTTGATGAGTGGCAGAAGAAATACTCAAATTACCCGATGAGAGTAGCTGCTTATGCTATCGCTATTGATAGAGTAGTTAAGGCGATGAAACTTAGAGGGTGGATTTAAAGCGCTATCCCCGCCTCTTATACACCACAACACCATTTTTTCTTCTAATCTCCTCAACTCTATGTATAGGTATGATCTCGCCTTGCACTATTATAAAGCCTCCGCGAATATCTGTTATTAAACTACCAGGTATAGGTCGTAAAAACTCCTCACTATTCTCCCTATGTCTAATAAAGATCGTGTATTCGTTCTTAAAGCCTCCAAAAACAATCTTCCTCAACCAATTTTCTATTTCACCTCGCTTCCTACCACACAAATTAATAACCCCAGTAACCATGGTAAGTCTTTTAAAAATAGCCTCTTATACTATTACATATACGTAGTGTTTAAGAGTATGGATAATTACTACTCGGTGTTTCCCTGTGAAAAGAAAGATTCTAGGAATACTGCTTGTAGTAGTAGCATTAGTGACTCTGACGACATATACGTATCTGCTCTTCTTCACTGAAGCAACTATGCAGTTACGTGTCTTGAGATTAACTGTGTATATAATGGTAGTAGTATTACTTGCAGTTTTAATCGCTGTAGGCTATATGTTCCTGAGAACTCCTAGTTTCTCAATAACTCTGCCAGATATGAGTGAAGAAGATGAGGAGAGATGTTCTTCTAAAAATATATAGTTTTTCCTCATTTCTCTCGATAAGCTAACCTCATAGTAATAAACTTTAAGAAGTCTTTGGCTTCTTTACATATATTCTTCGAAGATTCAAGAGCATTTAAAGCCTCGATAACATACTTATCTACTAATTGCTCATTATAACTTAGACTTCCAGTGACTTTAACTATTTCGCGTACTTTATTAACATGAAAATCTGTTATTTGCTGAGGTTCAAGAACTTCATAGACGTTTCTCAAAAATCTTCTCTCAGATTCTCCTCCAAATTCATAGGCTTTAATTACAAGAAGAGTCTTTTTCCTACCTTTAACATCACTACCAGCAGGTTTGCCGGTGACTTCAGGGCTACCATAAAGGCCTATTATGTCATCTCTGATTTGAAAAGCTACGCCAGCTGGTATGGCGTAGCGAGATAAGTCGTCGAGGATCTCAGTATAGCCACCGACACAAGCTAAAGCCCCTAAGTGTAATGGTAATTCAATAGTATATGAAGATGTCTTTAACTTATATACTTGAAGAACGTCCTTCTCAGAGATCTCGGCTAGAGGTAATTGAGACAACATTACATCTAAGAATTGACCATATGCAACTTTTCTTAGCCCTCTACTATAGGTTTTTACTAGTTCTCGGGTTACGTTAGCAGGTAAGTAGGGTGCCATTAGTAGTCCTACTGCACATGCTTCTAAAAAATCACCTAGTGTAATAGCCTGTGAAATTCCATAGTGTAGGCACTCTCTCCACTCCTGCTCTATACACTTCTTAGTAAATACTACGTGTACTGTAGGTCCTCCGCGCCTAAGCTCATCTTTATCCATTATATCATCGTGTATTAGCAGGTAGCTTTGAAGCAGCTCTATAGCTACTCCAAGATCGAGCACTCGATCGATTTCTTTTAGGTTACAACCAGCACTCCAATAACCAGCTATTATTAATAGAGCTCTAAGTCTCTTACCTCCTCTTAAAGTGTAATTTTCCCCAACTTCTACTAGTTCCCTCGTTCTTGGAGATATTTGATATGCTTCGTGGGCAATTTCTCTGAAAAAGTCTTGTAAGCGAGCATTTATATTGGTGACTACTAGGTTGAGAAAGTCTGTGTAATCGCGCTGATCAATGTTTTTAGTCAAATTTTGCACCTTCTTTCACTTTAATATCTAGATTTTATAAGTTCTTTCAATTCTCTTATAACTTCTAGGTTTCTATGTTCTTCGCTAAGTAGTTCCCAGAACACCCCTTTTGGTTTATACCCTCTAGGCTCTACTCTCACTAGTTTTGTCGGTGTGGCATAGTAGTCTACGCTTAAATCATGGAGTTCTAGAGGTATTTCATCTACTAATTGTACATCATGTATTGTAGTCACTATGGGAGTATCTTCTGAGATTACTCCAAGCTCTCTTAGAATAGCATACTCTAACTCAGCGTAGCCACCTCCCTTACCAAGTCTTACACCACGTTTATCTACTGCTACACACCCTGTAACTACAAGATCTATTATTGGTATATCTCTTAACTTCACTAGTGAGCCATACTTAAAAGCTCCACTAATAGTAGCAGCATAACTTAACTTATTCGAGGGTATATGCAGAGGGTTTAGAAGTATAAATCCACTTTTAAGCCTTGGTGAAGCCATTATAACGATTTTTCCATCGCCGAGAGCTTTAAGCCTTAAATAGTATTGGGGAGAGTCAGGGTTAGCCTTAATAACTCTAGCTCTCGCCCATTCCTTCAGGTGAATAACTCTCTCAGCTGCTTTATCAGCTCCTCTAAAATTTGGGATTCTTCCAAAGACAGGTCGTGGAAACACTGCTATGTTAGCATCTTCCATTATTCTCCAAATTCTCTCCCTAATTGATGCTTTTATTTCATCAATACTCTTAGAGTCTACCATCTAGTAGTACCAGTTTTCTTGTAGATTAAAAACATATTTTATTTCTATTCTTCTAAATACATATAAGGTGATGTTTTGAAACCTATATTACAAGTGGCTTTAGATCTTGAGGAGCTTGTTAAAGCAGTTGAAATAGCTACAAAGATCTCCTCTACATTTAAATGTGAGAACGTATGGTTAGAGATAGGAACACCCCTACTTAAATCTTGGGGTAAGATCGCTGTGAGATCTATTAAAGAACTAACTAAGTGCTTCGTTGTAGCAGATACAAAGACTATGGATGTTCCACTACTAGAAGCTAGGGTAGTAAGAAGTGCAGGTGCAGATGCTTTTACCGTACTCGGGGTGGCAGATGACGAAACATTAATGGAGGCTATTACAGCGAAAAGAGAAATCGGAGCATTACTTATTGTAGATTTAATTAGTTGTAAAGATCCATATAAGAGAGCCCTTGAAGTAGCTAAATACGAGCCCGACGTAATACTCTTCCATGTAGGTATAAGTGTGCAAAGAGCTCGTGGTGTTACAGCGATGCAATTAGTTGAAGAGGCTGTTAAAGTAAAAGAGGAAATAGGGGTTAAAGTAGCAGTAGCCGGGGGACTTAAGCCAGGCACTATAAGGCCAATAGTTGAACGTAGAGTCGACATTATAATTGTAGGTGCCGCTATAACCTCAGCTAAAGACCCAGTAGAAGTTACACGCACTATTCTAATTGAAATGGGTTTTATTTAAAATAAATAAACTTCTCATAGCTCTTAACAGAGTTCATAGTTTCTAAGCTCTTTCTCCTTCAGAGAAACTACTTTATCGCTTTAGACTCGTATTGTGAGGTAAATCCTTTTCAACTTATTAACCTGAAAGAACATTTTTACCTTTATAGATTAAATAGGGGTTAAATTCTAAAATAAAGGTTTTTTAACTAGTTTCTCAATGAGGCGGCTTTCAAATACTTCTTTTAAACTATCTTGATGATTTTTAAGAAGTTGTTTTAATAGTTCACTTGCATTTCTCTTACATTGTCCACACAATATTTTCCCAGTGGTGCATTCATAATATATTTCCTCTAAGCGTTTATCATCTCTAATGAGATGATATGTGTATAGTTCAAATATTGTACATTTCCATGGCTCTCCACCTCGACGCTTTTGTTCCTCGGCCGTGATACGTCCACCAGTCAACGCGTTTATAACCTTTTTCTCCGCAATCTCTAGTGACTCATTTAAGTGTATAGCGTACTCCGGCCTACTCTTGCTCATCTTATTTCCATCAAGACCTCTCATTAATTTATGATAAAGCGATGCTGGTCTTTCAAATCCTAACTCATGTTTAAATCTATCAGCTAGGTCTCTTGTGAGTCTTAAGTGAGGGTCCTGATCAACACCCACAGGAATAACAACATATTTATATCCCCCAAACTCATCTAGCTGCAGGTGAAGTATGTCAGCTGCTTGTGTAAGTGCAGCTATAATTTTTGCTGGTGCTAAATCACCGTAGATGGCCTCTATTTCAGCTTGAGTTACTTTTCTCGAGAACATTTGAATAAGTCTATAATAGCTACTAGGCATTTCAGTCTGAAAGTAGAATTCTGCTTTATCTGGATTAATACCCCACGCTATAGCATGCGCTACGAAATCTAGTCCACGTTGTATGACTTCGTTTCTATTCTCACGTCTCACGGCATAAGCCTCTGCATCTGCTATAACTATTTTAACAAAAACACCTTTTTGTTGAAAGTACTTTAACTCTTCGTAAACCATTGCTGTGCCTAAGTGTGGATATCCACTAGGCATAAACCCTGTTAAAACAGCGGTTTTTTCACCATGTAAGAACTTATTAAACCACACATCAAGATCTCTATGGCCAAAAATCACTCTACGGGTAAAATAAATATGCTCTAATGAGTACTGGGATAAAACCTGATCTATAGGTTGTATACCAAACTCTTTTAAAAGCTTTTCATAGTCTTCAACTGCGAAATGCCCCCATGGATCTAACCTCATACTCACATTAAATCACCTATTTCCCCACAAAACTCCAAGTGCTCGGCCCCGGAGCTCTCTATCACCTCTCAGCCTGGACTAGGACTCCTCACTGCTAGACTACAATTAAAAATTTACCTTTATAAGTAGTATTGAGATTAATTAAAGCATGCTTATACTACGTTGTTATAGTCTTAGCTAATCCCGGTGGCGTATCTACAGGTAGTTTCTTTATTACTCCTACATGGTATGCTAATAATTGCAGAGGTATAACGGCTACCATTGGATATAAATGTCTCTGTACTTGAGGCAACGTTATTACTGCATGTGCTGTATTAGCGCTCACTTCAATAGTGTATAGTCTAGCATATCTATTTTCAACTTCCCTCAGTGTTTTAAAAAAGAGTGGTTTAGCGGCTTCTTCTATTGGCTCTATTAACATAACTGGGAATCCCGGCGTTGATAATGCTAATGGGCCATGTCTTAACTCTCCTAACTGTAAACCTTCAGCGTGAACTAGAGCAGCTTCTTTTAATTTAAGTGCACCTTCGAGAGCTACCGGATATGTTATTCCACTAGCAGCTATATACATGCTCTTCTGCTCAAATATCTCCTGTGAGAGCTTCATCATTCTAGAGTCATACTCTGGTATAAGTTCTCTTATTTTTTCAGCTAGACTCTTAATAGAGTCCACTATTCCTCTATATTCACTAATAGATAGCTTACCACTATATACCCCAGTATAAGACGCTAACATTAAGAAACCAGCAAGAGTTGATATATAAGTTTTTGTTGCAGGAACAGCTATCTCCGGTCCAGCACCTATAGGCAAATATACATTAGACTCTAAAGCCAACCTAGATCCAACATTATTTGTTATACCGACGATAACGGCTCCACGTTGCTTAGCTAACTTAACACTAGTTATAACATCAGTTGTCTCACCGCTCTGACTCACAGCTACTACAACAGTGCCTGTTTCTACGCTTTCAAGTAGCGAGTATGGGAACTCGGCTGCTGATATTACGCTGACACTTAAACCTGCAAGTTCACTAAAATAATAAGTTGAAACCATACCTGCATGTAGACTTGTACCAGTTCCAATAACAAATACTTTCTTAGCTCCTTGAATAATCATCGCGGCAAGTCTCAAATACTTCTCCATTATTGTAAGTGGTACCTTTTTAAGTGCATCTGGAATATCATATATTTCTTTGAGCATATAATGTGGAAATCCACCTTTCTCAACATATTCAACTACGTACTTTACACGTTTTAATTGCAAAGAATCAGCTTCAATCTTATTCCCATTTATCACGCTGTATAATTCAACTAGATCACTAGAGAGAATTCCCACAGTATTGTCTTCAAGAACATAAGCAGAGTCAGCAAAGCCGTATAGTGAGGGTAAGTCGCTTGACACATAAATACACTTTTTATCCTGTGAAAAACCGATCACTAGGGGTTGTCCATGTTGCACAATAAATAAGCTCTTTGTAGAGGCGTCAAGAAAAACAAGCGAGTATATACCGTGAAGTTCTCTTGCCACCTTTAAGAGAGCATTTACTCTATTATTTGTTTTTAAATATTCCTCTAATAAGTGAACAGCAACTTCTGTATCTGTTCGAGACGAGAACAAATGTCCACTCTTCTGCAGTTTACTCTTAACTTCTTCATAGTTCTCAATAATGCCGTCTCCTACAACTGCGAGTTTACGTGTACAGTCAAGAAACGGATGTGTGTTCTCGAGAATAGGCCAACCTCTACTAGCATATCTTGTATGTCCCACAGCTATATTTGAATCTATATTTACGAGATCCACGTGTTTTGAAACATCTTCTAAGTGTCCTGGAGACTTCCTTACCTCCAAGAGATCTCCTCGCAGAAATACAACGCCAGCTCCATCGTAGCCTCTATAAACAAGCCTACGAAGACCTTCATAGATAACGCCCTTTGGAATAACTCCTTCTTTGCAGAGCACAGCAAATATGCCACCCACGTGTATGCACCTTTAGATGTCATATTAGATCTATTAAAAACCAGGTAAAATTTATCTAATAGTTTAGAATTTAAGTGTAGCTGGTGTGGTATGTTGAGTAGATACACCATTTTAGTAATTAATCCGCAGAAGGGTGTAAATAGAGAAGCTATTAGTTTATTTGAGGATATATATAGGAGAATTTCAAGTGAAATGATCAAATATGGATGTTTGGCCTACATAATTGCACCATGGACTATACTTCTACTATCTAATGGTGTCAAAGATGACGTTCATCGAGAGCTATTTGAATCCCTTAAATCTAAAAATTATTTTAATGTTAAGCTAGTATCTATTACTAGCAGTAGTCCTATACATGCTATCTTAACTGCTACGAGGATACTAAGTAAAAAAGACTATTATTTCCAAGAAGGGGTAGAAGAGCCATATACTATAAGTGTCTTCACCTCAAAATGGGCTATTGAAAAAGTTGATCTACTCTCTAATATAGCATTACAAATACGAACATTCCTAGAAATCTCGCAGCTAATACTTAACAGTGGAGGATTACCGCTGAGTATAAGTTTAGGTAAACTAGTTAGTGTCATAAAAAAAGATAGTTTAACTATACTCAAAGAACTCATTAAACACGTAAAAATAGGATTTGGAGTTGACTACTTAGCTATTAACGCATTAAATAGAGCAGAAGAAAACCTCTTCTCACAAGAAACCGTCAATTACTAGCTTATCGAGTGTTCTTCTTGCTTTAATCTCACTAATTCTACTGTAATTACGACTACAGAGATCACTAGAGCCATTATTAGTAATAATAATAGTGTTGCTGGAAATGGGAGATACCATGATAATATACTAGAAGAAGTGCTCGTGTTATTTAATGGACTGTCTTTGGTAGTGGGAAGCAGTGTAGTATTTGTGGTGAAGTTAAAAAATAACCTGTTCGCGTACATATAATACCACCATTAAGTAAAAATCAGCTTTAGGGGCTTGATCATCTAGTATATCACAGGTAATACCGCTCATCACCTCATTATTTAGATTCTTTAAGGAGTTAAATATATTTAATGCTCGTTTTCTTCAATTTTTACAATAGTTAATTTTCCAAGCGATTCATTTCTACGTGCAAGCTCAATATACGTTTTAATTATCTTAAGCGATTGTTCGACTTCCTCGCTGTAAAAACACGCTGAAGTCACTATTTTACCATTAACAAGTTGTAAGAGTATTCTTTGAAAACCCTTTACATCACAGTTTTCGACATTAACATTACTAGCCAAGCCGATCATTGCAAGAGATTCTATGTGTCTTAGTGAGCAGTTCTCTGAACACGCAATATATTGGTCTATGTTCACGATGTACACCTAAGCTCTTATCTATACATATTGACACCCCTCCCTTAAAAGCGTAAGTTAGGGCATTACTATGACGGGGCGTAAGCTAGTATGGCTTGGAAGAAGCAAGAGACTATTGGTGATAAGATTAAAAAGCTTTTCACAAATGAGCAAGAGTCTCTTGAAAAGAGAGCCATTGTTGCACAATACAGGTTAAAGACAGCTCTTGGTAGAATATCAAACTATATTGACAAGCTCTCTGAAAGAGATAAAGTGCTCTTTGAAGGCATAGTAGACTCTCTCTTAAAGAAAGATGAAGCTAGGGCGAAGATGTATGCCAAAGAGGTTGCAGAGATCAGGAAAATAAGCAAACAATTACTTACTGTTCAATATGCTCTCGAGAATGCTATGTTGAAACTAGAGACATTCCTAATCTATGGTGGAGCTGTTTCTGAGGTTACACCAGTACTAGGAGTATTAAGAGAGGCTATTGGAATAGTTAAGAACGTCGCACCAGACGTCTGGATAGACCTCCAAGTTGCAACTAGAGAGCTTGAAGCTGCTGTTGGAGCTAGTGTTGCAGATCTCTCGGTAGATGTTGGCATCGGGCTAGACACAGAGGCTAAGAAGATACTTGAAGAAGCCAGAATTATCGCCGAGCAGAAGATGAGAGAGAAGTTTGCCGAATTACCAAGAATACCAGTAGCTGAAGGTGAACAGGCAAAAACTCAAGCTACATAACTAGGAGTTTTTAATGAATTACTTTTTTTCTATCTTTGCAATCACATTTAATTTTCTATATAGATAATTTTCAAAAATTCTCAACGTATTTCTGATTTCACTAAGTTTCTCCTTATACTGTTCTTTTTCAGCGAGATTAATTGTTACATTAACTCCTCTAGCCTTGATCTTTAAAAGTTTAGCTGAAACTTCAAGTACACCTCTTCTCGATTTAACGGAAATAATGTTTTCAACGGTATTTATTGATATTACTAGGTGCTCAGCTCTAGTTCTCATAAATACTGTTTCTTGATCATTAACTTGAAATACATATGTATATGGGGCGATCTGCACGATTTTTTCCCCAGATTCGCCAATTCTTCGCGAGATAAGCTCTAACATACTTGCAAGTTTCTCCAAAAATACAACTAAGCGTGCAGCTAAACTTAATACTCTTGCATCAACCTCGCCTCTCTTGGTCTCTATAACTTCTGTTCTAATCACTGACATAGTGTTTCTAAGTATATCAATTCCTTTTTTAAATACCAGGGCCATACCCGGCATATACCTTAACCTCCCTAACTCACTCAGCTAAGACCACAATTTATATATCTCATCAATAATATCCCTATTAATAACTTCTATTAACTGCAAGTTTCTATATAAGTATACTTCACCCTTGCCACTTTTAATACGACCAATTACGCTGTAAGGTTTTCTTAGATTTTCTAACGTATTTTCAAGCTCATTTTTATATTGTGGAGGAACTGTAGCAACTAAGCAACCACTACTTAGAAGTCTGAGCGGATCCACATTCACAGCCTCAGATATGGTGTTAACTATAGGATCTATGACAACGCTCTCTAAGTTAATGGTGATTGCCTTATTACTAGCAACAGCTATTTCACGAATAGCTTGTAAAATTCCACCTTCAGTAGCATCATGCATAGTGTTCACGTAATCTCTGATCTTCAATGCTATATCAATAACACTAATATCAAAGATAAAATTTCTTGCAGCTTTAATCACGCTCTCACTAACACCCTTACTAGTCAACAATTGTTCAAAATCCCATGCAATAATACCAGCTCCTTCACCGCCAACTCTGCCAATAACATATAAGAGATCTCCTTCTCGAGCATCACGCGTGAAGATTACTCTAGACGCAGTATAACCTGCGGCTGTCATCGATATTAGTGGTCTATTTAATCCCGGCGCGATCTCAGTATGCCCTCCTATAACTACACCACAGATCTCTTTAAGGGCTCTACCCATATCTTTAAAAATAACCTCGACATCACTTATACTGTAATGTGGGGGAAGTAGTACTACGGGTAGGAACCACCTCGGTTTAACACCTCTTACAGCTATATCATTAGCGGCAACGTGCACAGCTAAGTAACCTATGTGTTTAACGCTGGCAGTTATTGGATTGCTATGTACGACTAGGAAGCCGTCTCTTACTCTAATGACCGCGGCATCTTCACCTTGAGCAGGCCCCATTAGTACGTCAATGTCTTCTGAAATTATATATTGAAGTAGTTTATTCATAAGAGTCCATTCTAACTTACCTGTCTTCAAAATAGTAATCACCGTTACATTTTCTACACTTTTCTCTTCTTTAAACAATCTAGACACATATATTCTACTTGTGATATTTCAACAAGACATTCTTCACAACCTTGTCTTCCACATGAAATACAAGTAGATATTGAGAGATATTTTCCACATATTTGACAAAGAGCACTCTCACACACGCTGCAGACACCTTTCTCAGTATTGTAGTCGTCATAACAAACTCTCCTACCGCAAATTTTACATTCATGTACTGCTTGTTTAAAACCACAGATCTCACAGCTCATTATACATCACTCAAGGAGACTTCACATTCATATATTTAACTACATTATCTACTAGAATTCTGTAAGCTTGCTCCTCATTCATATCACCTTTCGCGACTAGGTTTCTTACTACAACAGGTATCTCCCATGGATATGCTGAAACACCAGGTCTCCTGGGATCATCTAGAAAATCTGACTCTAACATGCAATATTCTATACCGCTCTTCAAGTACTCCTCATTGAAGTATTTAGCTGGAGCTGTAAAGGGTAACTTGTAGTTACTAGCCCAAGAGCTTGTCTCAGTATTTGTATGATGTAAAATAACGTGTTTACTATTTATACCAAGACTGTCAACTAGTGTCTTAATAGATAAAACTGTAATGAATCCTCCCTGTTCTAAGTGTAATTGCAATGGGACTCCAAGATCTTTAGCTAAGATCATGACATTCCTCATCAAGATCTCTGAGAATACAAATCTCTCAGGGCTTGTAGTATAATGTTGACGGCCAACCTCACCTATGCCGTCTAATAAGCCATTTCTCACAGCGTTTTCTACTAGTTTTAAGACTTCATTTAAAAAGGAGTACAATTTCTCGCCTCTAACTCCACGTTTATAGTACTCATCTATTTCAGCAGGATGTATCCCCATAAATCTAGCTACTTCTAAACCTAGTTCTCTAGCTCTAGCAGCCTCTCTTGAAATTAATTCAATTACACGCATATAAGATTCTATAGATATCTCCTCAAAACCATAATAGTATGGTGGTAAAGCAACAATAGCTATAAACCAACCACCTTCTCTCTTAAATTTCTTTGCTATTTTCTCTGCTCCTAAACCTCTCACAGGATTCACGTGAAGGTGAGTATCGCTGAAAAGCACGTTTTTCACCAATAGTAATATGAATTAATAGGCCTATAAGTAAGAGAATACTTGATACTAGGAGAGCTGATAATTTGATGTCTGAGAGTAGTAGAAGTGTGAGGGAAGTAAAGTTAAACCTACCAATAGATTTATATAGTGAGCTAGAAAAATTAGCTATAGAGGAGGGTTATAGTAGCGTATCAGAGTACATTATGATGATTATTGCGAGTTTCATAGCAACTAGTAAAAAAACCTTACCAGAAGATCTTAGCAGGTTAAAGGCTCGTATTGAGAGATATGTTCAAGATGAGGTAAATAAGAGACTAGCAGTTATTGACACTCTGCGCTCACAAGTAGCTGAGCTATATGAGAAGCTAGATGTTTTTGAACAAAAATTAAATGAACTGGAATTAACTATACAAAAGCAGAAAATAGAGTCGCCTAGTGAGGAAACTAAGGAAATACCACGTGTCAAAAAAACATATAAGACGGGTATAGAGAGACTTAGAGAAGAAAAAATAGTCTTTGAAAGTAAACTTCCTAGAAAAATTCAACGAGACAGATTATTCGCATACTTTGAGCGGGAAGGAGCTATTGTTCTCAAACTCACTAAGGAGAGAATTGCTATTGATCCGGACTTTTGGAGAGAATTTAAATACAAATTGCTTAATGAGCTTACAACTAACGTAGAAGATGAAATAAAGAATATTCTTGGAGATAAAGGGTTTGAGCTGTGGAAGGCCTTATATAGTGATAACACCATAATATATGACCCCAGAGCGAGAAGATGGAAGTTTATTTTAGATAAAGTACCATGAAGTTGAGGATTGAGAGGGGTTGGTGAGTGTGTCAACTAATATCGAGGTATCTAGAATATGTAAAAATACTCCCTAACGGGGCGATATTAGTAGGCAAAAATATTGTTATAGATGGACACGCTAAAAGGCCTCTAAGAGTAATTACACATGTACATGCTGATCACATAATCGACCTAGAGGATAGTATACGTGAGTGTAAAGAGATCATTGCTACAAAAATAACACTAGACCTCTTAGAAGCTCTTCAATATGTAAATTCTAATCTACTTCCAATATTTAAAATAAAAAAGAGGCCACTTGACTACTGTGAACGCTACTTATATGAAAACGAAGAAATATACCTTTTACCAGTAGACCATATACCTGGAGCAGCACAAGTGCGTGTTGAGTTGAAAAGTGAAAAAGTGAGTATTGGATATACCGGGGATTTTAAATTGACGCAGAAAACGGAAATTATGAGAGATCTAGATGTGCTCATAATCGAGGCCACTTACGGCCACCCTTCATATAGAAGATCCTATAAAGAATCTGTTAACTCTCTCTTAGCAGATCTAGTAAAGGAAGGGTTAAAAAGGTATAAGCGAGTTTATATATATGCCTATCACGGTAAAATACAAGAAGCTATGATTGTTCTCCGCGAGTATGGATTAACAGAGCCATACATAGTACCTAGTAGAGTCTATAATGCTACGAAAATACTAGAGGAAAAATATCAGTTTAATATTGGCAATTATTATAAAGATACTGAGGTTTTAAAATTAAAAAACACTGAGGGAATAGTGTTTTTTAAACACTTTAATAGTGCTAAACATCGTAGACTTGATGGTAAGGCTTTACACATAGTGTTAACCGGGAGGATTTTAGCAGAACCATTTAAGAAATTAGATGACTACACGTATGCTGTATCGCTTAGTGATCATGGAGACTTCGAAGACCTCGTAAACTACGTAGTATATGCTAACCCGAAACTTGTAGTAATTGATGGGTCACGTAGGGGTTATGCAGAGATTCTCAGAGAACACCTTGTAGAGAAAGGATTTTATACGATCGTGTTGCCGGAGAGAAAAGGTGAAGAGCATCGATGAAGTGTGTAACTATAAGACATCACATGTTAAATGCTTATTTAATGGGCCTCGGAGGATCCAACTATGTAATGTTAGAAACAGCTATAGCATTTGCTGAGAGAGGCTATGAAGTATATGTAGACTCTATTATCATTAAATCTCATAGAGATCTCTTAGAGCTTGCTACATTTTTTGGCATTAAACAATCAGAGGTAGTAGACATAAAAATTGGAGAACCGCGATGTAAACCACTTCTCATAATAAATACTAGTGGAGATGTATTTTCAGGTACAGGGGATGTTATGTATATTCACTACCCATCGTTCTTAAATCACACTGCCTATTATCCTGGTTTAACTGGCATTTCACGTTTTCTCGGCGATTTATACTCTCTAATAAATGCTTCACTATTCCCATTAGTAAAGAGGCGGGTGAGTCTCTTTATAGCAAACTCAAAGTTTACTGCGAAATTTCTCAATGAATTCTTATCAATAAGCCCCATCATTATTAATCCACCTGTTAATTTAGATGATATACTCGAGAAACACGTTTTGGACTTTGCAGAAAGAGAGAGAAGGGTCATTACTGTTGCACGAATAAGTCCTGAAAAACACCCTGAATTAGCAGTCTACTTAGCCTATTTATTAAAGAAGTATAAGGTCTCTATTGTTTTAGCTGGTGCTTTTTCAAGTTATAATAAACCATTATACGATGAACTAGTAGAATTATCTGTAAAAATGAACGTAGATGATTGTTTCGAAATTAAAACAAATATTTCACGTGAAGAGCTCATAGAGCTCTATAGAAGATCTATAGCGTATGTTCACATAACGCCAAAAGAACACTTCGGTATTAGTATTGTTGAAGCCATGGCTGCTGGAACGCCTGTGATTATACCAAGAAATTCAGGTGGCTGGATTGACATAGCTAGAGAAGATGCTAATGTGGCTATTCCATATTGCAACTTAAGAGAAGCCAAATGTTACATTAAGGCATTACTAGATAATCCACAATTGTGGAGGCTATTAAGCACAAATGGGCATACTAGGGCTTTAGAATTAAATAGGAGGTCTTTCAGAGAAAAAATATATGAGGCAGTTAAACCAATATTAGACATTAAGATGAAGAAAAACCGCGACACTGAGAGAATGATGTAGAAGAGCCATACTGAATCTCTATAATATTCTTGAACACTGAACATTAAATACGTTGAACACGCGTTTCCCCTCTAACGGTACTTGGTGGTGTTTGTAAATATTTGTAATCCCGTTAGAGGGGTTGGGCCTCGGTGTGGGTTCACCAGCATCACCCACACCCCATGGGCCCCCGTCGAGCCCAACGCCATGGGGCTTCCATCTGAGTTTAGGTACTTCAACCCGATGTTTACTGCTCCTACAACATCTCTCTCAATGGCTCTTCCACCTACCTTTGCTACTCTGAGAGCTATTTTCATTGCTTTCACTCTCTTGAGCCCCTTCACCGCAGTGCGGATCACCAGGGGCTCGAACTTTTTAATCCTCTTGCCTGTGAACGGGTCTCTAGATGAAGTCCTCCTCTCAGAGACCTTGACGACGTGTAATGGCTTCTCGTCGAGTAACTCAATTGATTTCTTAACACTCCACTGGTGAATCCTGTGCCTCAACTTACTGCTCGAGTTCTTCTCCATCCTCTCCTTAGCCTTCTCATCAATGTTACCAACCACAACAACGGCTCTGCTTTCAACAGCGAGATTTTCTATGAACTTAGCTGTCTTCCTCAGTACATCTAGCTTCCTCTCTTTCTCTCTAAGCTTCTTAAGCTTCTCTTTAACCTCCCTAACCTTTGTTGACCCGCCTAAGGATATTCTCTTCCTCCTCTCAGAGTAGGCAATAACAATTCTCCCAAGGTTGGTCTCGATCCTGTAGACATCTGCAAGAGCGCCATCTTTAAACAATGCTACAGTAACGTTATTTTCGTTGACATCTACAGCAACAACGTTCTTAAGGTCATAGCTGACCTCGAAGCTCTTAGTGAAGGATAGATACACAACTATCCTCTTACCTAGGATCTTGAACCTCAGCTCGCTGGCCAGTCTCCAGCCACCGTGGAGGTACCTGTGTAGCTGTCTGTGGTTTCTGTAGTGGAGCTCAACCCAGTCCCTATGAGTCCTAATCTTTATGACCCCGCCCTCAAGCCTCCAGTCTTGCGAATCTGAGTATGTTATTGTCGCTCTCCTAACCTCTGGCTTATCCTTGTACGCCTTGCCCTTCTTCTTACGCTCTCTAAATGATTTCGCCCTCCTAGTGGCATCTCTATAAGCACCCTTAATCACCCTGGTCGGAAGCCATGGATACCTCTCCCTGAACTTCTCGTAGAAGACTCTATGTAGCGTCTCCTGGGAAGCCTTGTACTTAACAGCGTACTCAACCATCTCCACGAGCATCTCTCTATAAGCATCCTCTATCTCTCTGAGACTTCTCCTAGCGTATCTATTGGTGCGACACTCAAGAACAACGGTTCTAGTTAGAGCCTTTGACTGCTTCTCCAATACAACGCACCACCTCCTTATACCTCTTAGACCTCTTGCCATAGATCCTGGATGCAAACGAGGTGACTATCTCTACGAAATCCTCTACAAGCTCCTGTATATAGTCCTTCGACTCCTCCTGGAATGCAACGTAGACGTCTACACCGAGAGTGTTGAATAGGGTCTTGAGGTACTCGAAGCCAAACCTAGTTAACCTGTCTCTATATGCAATCACTATTGCCTGTATCTCTCTCCTCTTAGCCATCTCGATGAGCTTTCTCAGCCCCCTTCTATCTTCATTCAAACCACTGGCAATATCCGTGACAACAATGTATTCAGCGCTTGGAAAGTTCCTGGAGACCCAGAGCTTCAAGGATTCAACCTGTCTCTCCAAGTCATCCTCCTGAGTATTTGAAGAGACTCTAGCATATATCGCTACACGCCTAACTCTCTGAACACCTTTGAGTAACCTCTCAACTTCGCTATAGGGGATCCTCCACTTACCGTGGACGCTATAGGCAGTAATCTTCCCCTTCTTAATCCACTTAATCACAGTAACCCTTGAAACACCCAAGACCCTAGCGAACTCTCTAGTATTAAGATAGTACTCTCCCACACCTAATTCCCAAGTATTTACAAGTATTCACAGATATTTAAACTTATCGCCAGTTTTACAACAGCCTCGTTATGCTGTTTTGAATTTCATGTGGGTTTATGTAGTTTTAATATAATTAACATCAATGCAATGTATTAGAGATCGTTATTACTACGAGTTTAAATTAAAACTACTATCTCATAGTGTTGTGTTGATAACATCGAAGGGAGTTTTTTGTATTGAGAATTAATACTCTTGTGTCTTCTACTAGCCTAGCTGCTATGTCTACTTTATGTCTTACTCCTGGTATTAGATGGTCTGGGTAGTTTAGTACTTTGAGCCCCTCATATATAACCTCCATGATCTTTGCATATTTTTCTGCCTCTTCCACGCGCAATTGATCCAGAAGTCTTACTACAAGTCTTCTTAGCTCTCCGACAAGGTCGCCGAGTCCCTGTAGATATGGGATTATTAGAGTGTCTAGCTCACGTAGTGTTAAAAATCGTTCTTCTACTACTATTGAGTATAATAGTGATGCTTCCACATACTCACTTAGGCTATTATAAATTATGCCGGAGTACTTTAAGTCTTCTTGTTCTTTAACGAGGTCAAGTAATTTACGTACATGTTCTCGTAGTGATGCAAGCTCTAACTTAGCTTCTTCAAATTTCTCTCTATGAATATTACTCACTACACGGCTACTTAACCTTGTAATATTCCGTGATAATTTAATAGCTTCTTCTCTCACACGGTCTTTTTCACTCAAAATGCCATTAATCTCCTCTAGATCTCTTCTAAGAACTTCACACACAGTCTCAATACTATTCATTAAAAACAACCTCCTTGCAACACCTCATAAAAGTTTGTATTAGAAAAGCTTTTATAGGCATAATAAAAAATACTCTATAAGAATCCCCGCCGTAGCTCAGCGGCAGAGCGCCCGGCTGTAGTGAGGGGCGGCGACCGGGTGGTCGGGGGTTCGAATCCCCCCGGCGGGACTTCTAATTTATAAAAGTACTTTAAGACTTCTTGAATATAGTAAAGAGCTTTAAAATTTAAAAACAAACATATTTCTCATAGTGTTATTTAGGGAAATCTGGGTTTAAGGGCCCGTCGTCTAGCCTGGTAGGACGCCGCCCTTACAAGCACCTCTGGGAGAGGCGGAGGTCCGGGGTTCAAATCCCCGCGGGCCCATTTAGCCTCCTAGCTCATTATTTATAGAGAAGTATGAGGAATATATAGAATATATGATGTAAATATGTATTCTTAATGGTATTTTTATACCATCTTAATTTAGCCTATTTATATAAACCTATTATTAATTTACTATAATGTGTATAGATGTGGGCGAGCATGATGATTAGCATAGAGAGAAGAAGAATTCAGAGAACAGGTTCATCTTCATATATTATTACATTGCCTAAAGAGTGGGTTGATTCTGTTAAATTGAAGGGTGGAGATTACGTTATTGTAGAAAAATATGGAGATAAATTAGTTATTACACCATCTGTTGCTGAACCCCTAACTCTAAGAGCTAATATAAAGGTTTATTCGGGAGCTGACTCTCAACAAGTATTAAGAATGATGTTGGCTACTTACCTTACTGGATACAACTTAATCACGATAAATTTTGACAAGAGTATTCCTGATTTAGCTAAGCTTATAAGTGAAGTTAAGAATATTGTTCGAGCAAAACTCGCCGGTGTAGAAGTTATTGAAGAGTCTTTTAACACAGTAGTATTTAAAGTACTCTTAGATATTCGTGAACTACCATTACTTAGTGCTATTAGAAGACTTCACTTAATAGTGAATAACATGTTGCAAGACTGTTCAACCCTCCTTGAAACAGGCGATCTCAGCTATGCCCACGCAATTATACAGAGAGACGATGAAGCCGACCGCTTCCACCACATGTTAGTAAGAGAGTTATCTCTAGCCCTCTTAGATGTAAAAATACAACATGAACTTAGAATAACAAATGTTACCGAGATCTTGAGTTACAGGGTCGTTGTCAGAAACTTAGAGAGAATAGCAGATCATACTGTAGCGATCGCTAAAAGAATACTTAATATTGGAGGTCTCAAAAATTCAGAGGTAGTATGTAGATTTTTAGAGAAAGATAAAGAGCTCTTTAACAAGGCAATGGATTCTCTATATAATCTCAGTAGAAGAGGGGCTGAGGACGTTATAAGTGAGAGTAGAAGAATTGTTAATGAAATTGAAGATGCTCTTCATAGTGAAGTAATGCCCATGCAAATAGATATACGTGAAAAAGTCGCTATAACACTAATGTTAGATAGCCTAAAGAGAATAGCCAGATATTCAAACGGCATAGCTGAGGCATCTCTAAATATAAAAGCAGCTAAATCAGCTGAGTTAGATATAAAGTGAATTTAATGTCATAAAATGAGGGGTCTCTAGAAGTAAAGCTTTAAGGGGGACACGAGTTATAATTAATAGTAGATGCCGGGGTGGCCGAGCGGTCAAAGGCGGCGGGCTGCAGGGCTATTGTGCTAGATACCCGTTAAATCGCGGGTTCGAATCCCGCCCCCGGCTCTTTATTCTATAAGTTTTATATTTTGACACTTAAGTTTTTTGAGGAACTCATCTAGGTTGTTTAATGGTATTTTAATAGTATATAGATACCTTCTAGTTCTAGCTTTAACCTTAGCTAAACCCTTATCTTCTAATTTGATAACTCTACATTCTAATGCGTGCTCAGAGATTTTTATGAACTCCTCAGGGTCTGCTATTTCCTTAGGCGTAGACACCACCTCTAATCCTTAGTCTAATATATACCCTTTATAAATAAGTATTAATCGTATTAGTCATGTAAGGGCTATTACTAGTGAAGTAAATTATGAAGAGGCGATACAATAGAACTTTTAAAACTACTCGTGAAGACTATATAGCAACTATTTATAGGTTACACGAGGTTTATGGTTCAGCTAAATTATCAGATATATCAAGAGAACTTGGAGTAAAACCTGCAACAACGTCTAAAGTTCTCTCTCAACTCGAGAAAAGTGGACTTGTTAAGAAGTATAAGTACAGAGAGATTGTCTTAACAGAGGAGGGAGAAAGAGTAGCAGAGAAAATTATTAGAAAACACAGAATATCTGAGGTCTTTTTAGCCTATAAGCTAAGTGTTGATATTTTTGATACACATTACTACGCTCACTACTTAGAGCATCTGCCAGATGAATTAATAGAGAGAATATATATTCTACTAGGTTTCCCTCAGAAATGCCCACATGGGAATATTATTCCAGGTACTGAGAGAGGTAAAGATATAGTGTTAGCTGAGTATATTAGGCTTAGCGAAGCTACTAGAGGTACATATAGAATTGAGAGAATAGCAGGCGAGCTTTCATCGATTCTACCTATTCTTAAAGAACTTCAACTAAAACCAAATACTATTGTTGAAGTAGTAGCACAGACACCTGAATATACTGTAATAAGACAAAATAGTATGCTGAGAAATGTTGCTAAGCATGTAGCTTTTACAGTGCTACTAATAAAATCTAAAGATCTTCTTTAAGCATCCATCAATTTAGACATATCTAAATTTATAAATTCTAAGCCAATAAATCATTTAGAGAAAATCTCTATGAAATAAAGGTGTTTCATGTGGGAGAAAAAGAAGGCCTTATTACAACGCTCGATAAAGTGAGTGAAGGAAAAACAGCTACATTAATTTCACTGGAAGTAGGTCACGGATTACTATCTAGGCTATTAAACATGGGGCTCATCCCAGGCATAAAAATAAATGTTCTCGTGAATAGGGGAAAAGGGTTATTAGTTATTAGAGTCCAAGATGCCGAGATCTCTATCAGCCGTGGAATAGCACAGAAACTAATAGTTAAGGTGGAATCTTAGTGAAGAAAATTAGAGTTGCCGTGATAGGTCAACCTAACGTGGGGAAGTCTACATTATTTAATGCGCTTACAAAAGGCCATGTAATAGTAACTAATTGGCCCGGTACTACGGTGAGTAAAAATGAAGGAATTATAAAATACGGTAATTATGAAATTCACTTAGTAGATTTACCAGGTATTTATGGATTAACAGCATTTACACTAGAGGAAAAGATATCAAGAAACTTTATTGTTGAAGAAAACCCTGATGTTATAGTTGTTCTCATAGATTCTCTCACACTAATTAGAACATTATACTTAGCATTAGATATCCTTGAACGCACAAAGAGAGTTGTAATTGGAGTAACTAAGGTAGATGAAGCACATAGTAGGGGTATTCACATAAATTTCGAAATACTTGAAAAAGCACTAGGAGTACCTGTTGTCTCTATTTCCGCGATAAAAGGCATCGGCTTAGAAGAACTCATTAAAAAAATCATTAGTGCATATGAGAGCAACATAAAAGGCTATTTAAACATAGATTACGGAGAGTTAAATACCTATATAGAAGCTTCAGAGGCTCTTTTAAGGCAAAACGGCTTTGAAGATTCCTCTAGATGGCTCGCTGTAAAGATATTTGAGGGAGATCCTGAAACATTGATAATGATCAAATCTAAAAGTGAAGACCTATATAAAGCTCTTATGGAATTGAGAGAAGAGGCTTTAAGAATATTGAGAACAGATCCAGCCGTTATAGTATCTCGTAGTAGATTTAAATACGCTGAAGATATTGGCAAATCCTGTTTAATTCAAATAGCTGTTAAAAAGAAAAAAGTTTCAAAAATATTTTACCACCCAGTTTTTGCACCAATTATAAGTATTGTAATTATTCTCGTAATGTTCATGGCAGCTTTTACAGTAAATACAGGATTTCCAATAACCTACGTATTAAAGTACTTGGGATTAAGTGGTGTGTCTCATATTATTGAAGAATACTCTATTAGTTCACTTATGGAGAAGTTTATTGAGCATATTGCAAATATATTGGAGAGTATTCTTGGCAAAAAAGCGATCACACTTTTTATAGTTGATGCTGTACTCGGTGGTTTAGGAGCTATATTGTTATTTCTGCCATTAATAATGATCGTGATGGCTATTCTAGGGGCTCTTGAGGACTCTGGTATATTAACTAGGCTGGCTATCGGAGTTCACATGTTGTTTGAAAAGGTTGGTTTCTCCGGGCACGCGCTCTTTCCTCTGTCAATATCACTTGGATGTAATGTCCCAGGAATATTAGTAACGCGTGCAGTTCCAAGTAGCACTGAAAGAGTTAGGTTAATTATGCTTTTACCTTTTATACCTTGTCAAGCTAGGCTTGTGGTTTTACTTGCTTTAGCTACGGCTGTAAAAGAGGGTTTCCTAGTACTAGCTCTAAGCTACATAGTAGCTTTTATAGTGTTTTTCGCTCTTGGATATGCCCTTTACTTATGGAGTCTTAAGCGGGGGGAAGTTGTAGAGATCAGGCTATTACTAGAACAACCTCCTCTCCATAGACCAATACCTAGAGTTGTTTGGTGGTATACCTGGTGGCATACAAAACATTTCTTAGTAAAAGCAGGGACAATAATATTCATGGCTAATCTCTTGTTCTGGTTATTAACACATGTCTCTCCATCATTGAGTCTTATAGATACACCTAGTGAAAGTTTAGGAGCTTTATTTTCAAAGAACCTTACACCCATACTTACACCATTAGGCATAGTGGGAGAAAACGCGTGGATCATAGTATTAGCGCTCATCGCTGGTTTCCTTGCCAAAGAGATCTTTATTACCACTCTCCTCATAGTGACAGGTGCTGAGAGTATTAGAGAAGCATTTATTACTATAGGTATTTCAGAGCATTCAATTATAACATTAGCTATCTTTATAACGCTCTATGTACCTTGTTTAGCTACTATTGCAACTATATATAGTGAAACTAGGAGTTATAAGCTTACAGTGGGGGTAGTAGTAATAATGCTTATAGTTGCATATACGTCAGCTCTACTAACTAACATTTTAACATCTATCCTAACACGGTAGGAGCTCGTAATTTTAAAATAGACTTTTATATTATAAAGCTCTAATGACCTAAAAATTACTAATGAGAATGATTATGGGTGTGTAGAAGTGACAATATACTGGGAGAGATGTGATTTCTGCGGGCTTTATAAGCCTACATCAAGGTGTGCTATGTTCCCAGAGCTTTCAGTAGACTTTATGTGCTGTGTGAGTTGTCCTCTATGGATGAATACTTGTAAATCACCTACATGGAAAATTTCAACTAAGCCGGTATCATTACAGTTAAAAAGTAGAGGGGTTAGTGCTGAAGAGAGAAAAAGGGTTTTTGAAGAACTTATGAAATCTCTTGAGAGTAGTAAGAGCTAGGAACTCCTCATACTTTAAATTCTAGGTACTAGCCAATATGCTAACTTACTACCATCGCCTATATCATATTCTACTTTTAGCGGTTTACCAGTATCAAAAGACACTGTCACATTTTTAGCAACACCCGTTGCTCTGGCAGCTTCTACTAATAAATCTATACTGTACGATGCCTTAGCCTTCTCAACCAGCGAAGATACTAGTATTAAGGGGTTTCCCTCAGTTAATTCACACTTATATTCTTTCTGTTGCTCAGTACTAGAAATAATAATTTTTCCAGCCTCATATGTGAAGACAGCTTCGTCTCCAACCAATTTAAGATCACCAATGATGTTCTTGAAGTCTTGGGATAACATAGTAAAAGTTACACCAAGCTCTAATTGTAATTCGGGCAGTGGTTCAATGGGCTTAGGTACTAAGGGCACGCCGATCTCTCTTTCCAGTCCTGTTTTTTTATCACGCAGAGTTATTTTAAGTATGCTATTCTCCTTATCGAGCTCAAAAACAGCTACATCATTTTTAGCAGCCCTCTTAATAGCTTTCTTCAGCTCTGTTCCTGAGACAATAAAGCCCTCTTCTTCACTTATGCTATATTCTTCAAACACTACGCTAGGTGCTCGGAAAACCCCCATGATCGTCTTATCAGGACTTATAACTTTGACTTCAAAAGCTTCTTGTGTAATAAAAAATGGAAGCTCATCGCTAATTTTAACTAATACTTGAAACACTCGCTTAAGCTTAGAAGCATTTGGATATGTAACTTTAATCAATACTAACACCTTTACGCCTATGTTAAACATAGTGGCCTCTCACTAAAATACCTTTTAACTCTTAGAAAAACTTGTACTGTTGGCTTACTAAAAACCTGTCAATTGAGATCTCCAGAGCTCATGTGGATTTTAATCTTAGAGTACAAGGTGCTCAATTATAAACACGCTCTTCAATTAAAGTATTATTTATTGCTTTTACTCTTCTTAGCTTTCTTAGTGACCTTCTTCTTTACCCTCTTTTTCACCTCTTTCTTACTCACCTTTGTTTTAGGTTTCTTTACCTTGGCTTCTTTATGTGCTACTATTAGAGACTCCAGAGGCAAATTACCTTGTAGAATATTATGCCAGAGTTTACTGATATCAATGAGATATTTTAGTTGATCGATGATCACTTCACCCTCCTCTTCTTTTTCTTCTTCCCTTACACTCTCAAGTTCTTCTTCTTCACCTGAATTCTCTTCTAGAATCATTTTCCCTACCTCTACTAGTCAACTAAAATTTAGTATTTTATTGTTAAGTACGCTATTCATCTTACCTTAAGTATGATGTGAACTTTATTTTACATGTGGCTTTATTAAGGTTTAGTGAGACTTAACTTCATGATAAAGATGTTCTCAGAGCCTGTAGCGTGAACTATATAAGTATATTGCTTTAGAGATTTTAAAACCTCTGAAATACATAAACTCTTAGCTTTAACAGCACCGCCAATTATGTCAGCAGCTATTTTTATACTTTCAGGCTCATTGAGTGTAAAGAAAACCCGTAAACCTGCATTATTTAGTAGAGTTTTCGGTATTCTCTTAACATCTTGAGAAACAACTATTGTAGAGAAGCCGAACTTTCTGCTTTCCATGAATATTCTCGATAAGAGCTCCATGCCTAGTGCTCGCGGCATAATATGTCTAACTTCATCTATGACTAGTTGTAGGCGAATTTTCCCGGCACTATACATCTTGCTTATTAACATATACATTAAAGTCTCTACAAATATTGCTTTTGCAAAATCACTTGAGACTCTACTCAAATCTATAATAGTGTTCTCTCTCAGTAAATCTTCTATGCTGAGATAAGTGCCGAAACCAATATTCTCGCTAATGAGGCTTAAGTAGGGTAGTATTCTGAGGTATTCTTGATTTAACTCACTAAGTTCTTTACATACAGATACCATATCCCCTAAAGTTGGAGGTTTAAGCCTCCACGTATCTGGATTCTCCGTTATGCCCCTACTAGCATATGTTCTCAAGATCACTTCTTCGAGCATTTTTCTCTGAATAAAGCCTAGTTTAAAAATAGAGGCTATGACGTGTGATAATTGTAAAGCCCTATCTCTAGGTGAAGTGTTTTCAAGCACTAAGGGGTTTATAGTGTATTTTGAAGCATCAATAACTCTGCAGGGAGTATTATTGGTCAGAGTTGAATACTCACCATGAGGATCTATAATTAAGAAGCGATAACCATAAGTCCGATTAAACTCTAACACGAGATGTTTTACTAGTGTGGTTTTTCCAGTACCTGAAGCCCCAACGATCACAATGTGTGGAGTGTTTAAGTCTTCTAGTTTAACATAAATAGGTTGAAGTACTTCTCTAAAAAACCAGGTTTCTCTACTACTAGTACCGAGTAAGTATTCCTGGGAGACGCCACTATATATGTTGCGCGGTTCTCCATAAGCCAATTCAGCCTCAGCAATACCTATGAATACGCCTACGGGTTCTTTGTAAAAAACTCTACTTATTTGAGGAATGTGTGATATTTTCCTAGGCAAGATCATTAGTAAAGGCGATAATCCTAGTAGTCCTGTAGCAGAAAACACGCCTAGTAGTGTTATCTCGCATAACTCTCTATTAGGAGCATATAGAAGTGCGAGTATTAGAAGGGAGAGCTGTATATATAGATTTAAAATACCAGACTTAGCAAGGTTTTCTAACGTAACACCTCTAGTAGTAAGTAACATAGTTAACAATAATGTGAATATTGAGTACGCTATGCTATGAGAGGCTAGTAATATAGGTGTAGCTTTGAGAAGATCTCTCATACATAACTCTCGAATAGATAAAACCCTGGCAGCCTCCCTAAACTCTCTACTACTGGGGTATACGCTAAGTACTTTTACCGTTATAAGTAATCTTGCAATAATCAGTGTAATTAATAGCGATACGAACTCTCTGATCAAGCTATTTATTGATAAATTATCATAACCTAATATTATTATTTGAAAATAAAAACACGATCTATTTAAAGCGGCAAAAACCACACTAGATGTTAATGTAAGAACTATAAGTATGTGTATTACTCCGAGAACAAGGAGCAATAGTTGTATATAGATAGGGCGAGGTAACCATTCATAAGGGAAAGGAGTGCTTCCAGGAATAGGTTGCCAAGTATTCTCGGCTCTGTAAAAGTAGTCTAGTAGAATATAAACTAAGACATTTACAACTAATATGCCAATGCTCTTACTAAACCGTCTTAAAGCCTTAAACATCAAGATGACTATCACACACTACTTATTCTATATAAATAATAGCGTTAAAAACGGTATTTGAGTATTAAGAGGAGTGAAACTCACTTAAAGATGGGATATTTTAGTGAGAAAAGACTAGGGGAATAGTACTTGTGAGTATTACTCAAATAGCTGAATGCCTTAAAAAACTAGGTTATGAGGAGTTAACAGATATACAGCGTGAGAGTTTAAAACATCTGCTTAAAGGTAAACACGCGATAATAATAGCCCCCACGGGTAGTGGGAAGACAGAAGCCGCGATGTTTCCAATTATGCTGAGAATTTCAGCTGAGAAAGTTGAACCTATAGCAGTAATATACATAACCCCGCTAAGGGCCCTCAATAGGGACTTAGAGCGTAGACTTAGGCTGATTAGTGAGTGTTTTGAGTTACGTGTTGCTGTTAGACATGGTGATACTCCAGGTAGTTTAAGAAAACATATTGCTAAAGATCCGCCACATATATTGATAACTACACCTGAATCACTCAACTACATACTACTAGATGATACGTTAAGAGAGAAACTTAGAAATATAGAATTCGTTGTTATTGACGAGTACCGTGAAATGCTTGAGAGTAAAAGAGGCGCATTGCTCTTAACAGTATTGAACCTACTCGAGGAAATCATCAAGAAGAAATTTGTAAAAGTGACATTAACAGCTACTCTCAGCAACATCGAACTAGCTGTTAAAATGTTATCTTCAGGTGGAGACGTTACTGTAATTAGAGATCCGGGCTTAAAGGCTTTTAAAATAGAAGTAGTAAATCCCACAGAATGTGCCAGTGAAGAGTGTAAATTAATTTGTAATGAAGTTGATAATTACAAATTAGCATCAAGAATTAACACTATTCTTAGTTTAGCTAAGAAACATAAGCATATATTAGTATTCACGAATACTAGAACACTTGCTGAGAGTTTAAATTACCTTCTAAGACAACTAAACAGTATTCATAAATTCACGGTGGAGGTTCATCACGGGAGTCTCTCAAAACAACACAGAGAGAACGTTGAGAGAGCTTTTAAAGAAAGGAAAATAAATATGCTAGTAGCTACTTCGAGCCTAGAACTCGGTATAGATATCGGACATGTAGAACACGTTGTCCAATACATGTCGCCTAGGCAAGCAGTTAGATTAGTACAACGTGTAGGTAGGAGTAGACATAGAATAGGAGAAGTCAGTGAAGGTACTATAATAGTAACAGATAATATATTACATGAACTAGAAGCACGCGTACTCACATTGAGAACTATTAGTGGAGACCTTGAAGAGGAATATGTGATAGAAAAACCACTTGATGTTCTTGCATATGCCATAGCATTATATGTAGCTCTTAATCCCAATGGTGTGTCTATAAGCGAATTTTTTGAGACCATAAAGAAAATACCTCTTTACAGTAATTTAGAATTTGATGAGTATAAGAAAGTTATAGAGTTTTTATCTTATACACGTGTATTAAGTGTACATGACAGTGTTCTAAAACCTACTAGAAAAACTAAGTTGTATTTATATACGACATCAATGATACCTTCAAGTAGAGAAGTTAATGTCGTAGATATTTCAAGTGATAAAAGAATCGGTGTTCTAGATGAAGAATACGTAGTAGTAAATATTTCACCCGGTGATGTACTTATTCTTGCTGGTCGTCCTTGGCGTGTTCTCAACTATAATGATAGAGATGCCAAACTCTATGTAGAGCCGGTAAGTATAGAGTTAACCGAAGCTTTTATACCACACTGGGAGGGAGAAAATATACCAGTAGAATATAGTACTGCGAGTAAAGTAGGTGAAGCTCTTAGATCTATAAAAGCTCATATTAGAAATGTTGAGAACTTTCTACCCAACGTAACAAGTGAAATATTAGAATACGTCAAAGATCTTGGCGATGATATAACTATATATGTAGATTACATCAAGGACTTCAAGATAGTAGTCATAAATGTCTTTGGTGGAAGTCGTGTAAACAACGCGATCAGGGATATTGTTAGATATGTACTTAAATCTTATTTTCCATACATTAGATTTGAAATACATTCTACATCATATGCTATAATTATTAGATTTATCGATTTAATCGATGAACACATAGTAGAATATATTGTAGACACGATTAGAGATCTATATAAATATGTGACGCCAGAAAAGATCAGGCAGATAGCTATGAGTAGTAACACCTTTCTCTGGAGAATTTACCAAGTAGGACAAAGATTTGGAGCCATTTCACCCGGCACGCCTACTAGTAGAAGACTCCTCGAAGCCTTCACAGAAACAGTTATTGGCGATGAGGCTTTAAAAGAAGTCTTATTTAGAGATTACGATATTAAATCCCTTAGGCAACTAGCAGAAAGAATTCGAGAAGGCTCTATCCAAATTACACGTAGAATTTATAATACATTACAAAAACACCATGCAATTATATTAGAATACGTTGAAATACCCATTATTAAAGAACTACCTACACTAGATAAGACAACCTACCTGGAGAAGTTAATGCGGAGACGAGTTTTACTTATATGTGTCAAATGTGGACATACTATAGAAGGAACGGTTAAAGAGATTCTAAGTAGCATGAAAGACTATTTGTGTCCTAAGTGTGGTTATGCCACATTAACGCTTGTAAAAGGTGATATTGAAGTAGAACTCAATATCTTAGATAAAGCTAGGAGAAGTTTGAAGTTAACAAGTAATGAGAGAAGAATATATGAGGATCTCGTGACAAGATCCATGTTATTATACCGGTTTAAAGAGAAGGCATTATTAGCCCTAGCAGCCAGGGGTGTAAGTACAAGTGAAGCTGGTAGAATTCTAAGCAGGGTTTTTAGTGGGGCAGACATACTAGAAGAGATATATGAAGCAGAGAAGAGATTTCTAAGAGCTGGTGTATTCTTAAAGAAGTAGTTCTTGAGAAGTCTAAATGATATTATAATGACAATTTAAGTCTTTTTCTACTCTTACGTTTAAAAGCCCTATAATCTCTTAGGATAAGTGGAATAAGTATCTTCTCTACTAGCTGGTCACTTATAGGGCAAACTTCTATAAATACTCGCATTGATTTTTCATCTAATTTACTCATTAGGCAAGGCCCGTTTGGCGTAAGCTTCACTGAGCCTCGAGGAGACCATATCACGCAACTACCGCACAGCGTGCATGCTCGAAGCCTATATATGTTCTTGAATATATCTACGAGATCCTCAAAGCAGTCTTGTGTTGGTATTTCTGCTTGTAAAGTGTTTTTATGAATAATTACATGTAATTTTTCCTTGTAAATTTCTATAGCATTAGCCTGCTCTATTACAGTAAACCCTGTGTTTGTTAGATTAGCAACTACTAGTTTTTTGCAGTGTGCTGGTATTATTGTCTCATTGAACACTATTGTAAACTTAGATCCTTCACTATAAACTAGCACAGGATACATGTTAATTCTACTACTCATTAATCGCTTCTTATATTCTTCAACCCAGTTAATCTGGTAGTCTTTTAATTGAACTACTATCCTCTTCTTAGCTGTTGCTGGAGTAAGCCATCTCCATAACCCTAATCTACTCCACTCCGGTGGCTGTCCGAGTTTTAATCGCCATGATTCAAGTACATTCCACCATTTTATCCATAATTCAGGATATAATTTTTCGATCTCCTTATACTCGGCGAGCGCTGAAGATGGACATAAATAACAACCTAGTCTGTCAAAGCCCTCTTCATAGAGCCTATTGTAAGGCAATTTGTATTTAAATATGTAAAACCAGCATGCTAACTGTCCCCAATACTGGATTGGCGTAGTACTAATCATATGTGAAACCCATTTATTACGCCAAATTAGTGGACTACGAGCTCTATCTAAAGATTCGTAGGCTCTTTGACCAACAATATTTAACGCTCCACTAGGCCAGAGAGCCTTAGTTAACTTAGCTATAGGTGCTAATTTAGCTATTTTACAACACCACCTATAGTCTTTGCCTGGTGGCCCGAAAATCTCAATGGCCTTCCAGAAGATGTTACCGGCTGATGCCCAATGTGCCTTACATTTATAAAAATCAGAGACTTCTTCAACGTTTCTTAAAGTTTCTGGCAGTTCTAATCCTGTATCATTAAATATTATTTCAAGCTCTCCGAAAACCCTATAAGCTAGATCCAAAGCCACGAGGCTATCTTTACCTCCAGAATATGAGACCACAGGTTTTAAATTAAATCTCCTACTTAATCTCTCGAGAAAACTTATAGACTTATCTTCGAGGCTTTGTAGGCCATTTAAATTACGTAAAATAGTAAAGTCCATGGAAGCACTTTTCTCACTAGTCTCTACTGGTGGGAGTCTTTCGTGAAATGTCTTAATTAAAAGTACGCCGTTGTTCTCAGATACTTCGCCAATTGCACGAATATTTTTACGTGAATCAAGTACTACTACTTGCCTAGATGATCCTCCATATTTACCGCTAATTAAGCGGCCTGCATAGAAAGGCGGCTCAGCGGTAATTGTGTCAACAACACCTAATTGAACTGCTATATATGCTCCTTGATGTGTTAATCTAAACCTCCATTTATCATTAAAAGGGTCATAGTAGAGTTGACCAATGACATTACCTGATACTACAACCTCGTACATTAGATCCCAGTGTGGTACTTTATTGAGAAGTATGAATTTACCATCAATATATTTATTAAACAACGAGAGATCGTTGAACTCGTAGTTTAAGGCTCCTTTTAATCTCTCAATATCTCCTTTAAAAGCAAGCCTCGCATCTCCGGGCTCGCTTAATCTTAACAAGTAGAAGAGATCTATTTCCTCTTGTTTAGGCTTAATAACTGGGATATTTAACCATGGGTCCCAATATATCTTAACAGTTTGAGGCCATAGTTTCTGCACTAAGACACCTCTAAGACCACTAATACTTTTACTCAACTCTCCTATTTTACATTATGTAATTCTCTATTAGGGGTTAATTATGGATCCAGTTGAATTCATAAGGGGGTTAATTACAATCGTTGTGGTGATAGCGTGGTTTGTGTTTCTATTAGCTTGGATTGTGGGATGGCTTATTAAGGGTTTACCAATACCATTTTTGAGAGTAAAGAAGCTTGGAGGGAGGTTCATAGAAGATGCTGTGTGGGCGGCTTTTTGGCTAGCTATGGGTACAACAGTGTTTGCAATTATAGCTTATATAACGTCTTCACTTCAATTACCTATGCCACAACCCCCTTCAATGCCGTAATTTACTATTAACCGGGGTTAAATGCTCATGGATATATTATCATTAGCGTTTTACTTATCTATACTATCTTATTGTCTAGGAGCACTGCTGAGAGCTATACCTTTACCTTTTTTTCACCTGAAGAGACTCGGTAGAACACTAATGGTAGATGGTGTTTTTGCAGCTATACTTGTATTCTCGTATCAAACACTTATTAGACTTATAGATTATTTAAGCTACGTGCTCGGCGTGAACTGGGCTACTTTTACAGAGTGGGTTACTGGGAGATCTTCGATCCTTTTTCTCCTTCTCGCAGCTTTTAAAGCTATTGGTATAGTTATAGGTAAAACTGGTTTAGGTACTATTATTTCAAGTATACTCTCTCCTATTGTTAGCTCTATTACAACATCTCTTACAACAATACTCACAGTTTTTATTATAGCATTGGTGTTGCGGGTTGCAGCTGGATTTCTAATAGCTCTAGGGGTGCTTATGTGCTCTATACCCTTTAGATTAGCTAGAAGTGCAGGGGCAATGATCATAGCTGTAACAATGGTGTTCTCAATAGGTATACCACTAATGCCGCATTTCATAGCAACCGTTACTCATGGTGCTGTAACTAATATAGGTTATAACGTAAGTTTAAAAGAGCCTGTGTGCTCAACTACTTTAAACATAGTAGATGCTAAAGTTCACCCAGTAAGTCAAGCTGTTATTGAGGGTTATAGAGACGGAGAATTACTCTATAGGTATGTCTTTAATGAGCAGGGACAACTAGAAGTAGATAAATTAAAGGGAGGATTTCCCTGCTCGGCGCATGAGGCTAAAGTTGAAATAGCAGGTATTAGATATACGCTTGATATACCTGGATCTCAAGGTACTGAGTATGTAAATTACACTATGCAACTTCCAGATCTCCTAATACTAGGTCCTAATAGAGTTGTAGAGCTCGGTTGGGGCATTAGCGTTATCAACTACTCTAGATCAAGTAATAATTCTAGTGTTGAGTTAACAATGGAATTAGAAGTAGCTGAGAATACCTATTTTGGAGTATATATTGAAGCTTCAGATAAAGTAGAAGTGTTTATTAATAGTGAAATTGTTAACGCATCAGATATAGCGGAGTTTTCATGGTATGGTGTAAGTTATATAGCACTAAAATACCCTCTCACGGCAGGTACTTATTTAGTAAATATAATAGTAAGGTATTACTCTACAACTCCATTAGACATTGTAATTGAACCTTTTATAGTAAAAGCACTTAACATAGATATTTTTTCACCTGAATTAGCGATATTCTACGTAGTATACATGTTTGTAGAGTTAACTATACTGCCGCTAGTTTACATTGCAATATTACTGACGATTTCATATGGAGTAGCTCGCTTACTAGGAGGAGCTTCAACTGGCATAGCCAGATACTTGGTGGCTATATAGATGAGGAAGCTAATAGTAATATTGGTAATGATGGCATTATCATATGGAGCACAAATGTACATGTATACTCATAACTTAATACATCTCTATGTCTCCACAATACTCTCAGCACTACTACTTTTAGTTCTTAAATTGGTGAGAAGAAATGAGATTCGTGAGAAGAGTTCTTGAGCTGTTGCAAGTTCCTTTACCTTCAAAGCTCAGGATAACACTTGAACCACCAGACATAGTAACATATTTACCTGGGAAAGTTATAGTAAAGAGAGTATTAATATGTAAAGATGTAGATTATTCCCTTGAAGATCTATCTGAAAGCTCTCTACGCGCTCTCATAGAATCTTATGCAGCTCTCTTAAAATCTCTGCCACAGGGTGTACATATACATATTTTAAAAGAGGAATTTGACACTGAGAAATTCTTGAGAAAATTAACAAATGATATTTTAAACACACAAGTAGATCTTGAAAGCGCTGGTGATGAGGCTCGTAGAGTTAAGTTACAGGCTAAATTACATAAGTTAAAGAGTATATATGAGGCTTTGCTGAAAGGTAGGCCGTTTATTAAAGCCACATTGGTTCTTACATTTGTAGTGAGTGATACTAGCCTAGATAAAGCTAAGAGTTTAGCAGACTATTATGAAACCCTGATTTCAGAGCTTTTTCAAAAACAATATAATCTGCAACTTAGAAGAGGAAATCGTAGTGAGATATTGAAACTCCTATTAGAGTCTCTTGGTTTAAGTAAGGAACTTGAGATAAGTAGTGTTGTTATAGAGGCAAGTAAGCTGTCACATATTCAACCACTAGTTATAGATAAGCCTACATTATCTCGTGAAGACATCATAGTCGGATTTATTAAAGATAGTTTACACCCTGTTGGATTAAAGCTAGAAGAACTATATTATCACTTAGCCGTAATAGGGCCAACCGGGAGGGGTAAGTCAACACTACTCTCTAGTATAATAGAGCAAGTTGTAGCAGAAACGCCAATTAAAATATTTGTTATTGATTTTAAAGGTGATTTAGAGGACTATACAGTACCAGGGATACTTAATACGGTGATACCTGAAAAAGCCCCTCTACATTTTTTAAAGCCTCCTCTAGGCATAAGTCACATCGACTGGAGATCTGTTGTCTTAGATACGGTATCTTATGTAACTAACCTGCCACTTGATAAGATTTCTAATGCATTAAGCTCTCTTGAGGAGTTTAGTAGCTTTGAACATGCTTTAAAGTCGAGCTCAGCGTCATTACTGCTAATACACTTCTTAGAATTCATAGATAATAAATCAGACTATACAATGTTAGAAAGCGTTTTAAATGGAAATGTCATTGTCAGTCTCAGAGGTAAGGGGATAGTATTTCAGAACACTTATGCCTCACTCTTCATCGGACTTTTACGACAAGTGCTCTTAAGGGGGAGTAGAGATCAGGGCGCGTTAATAATCATAGATGATGCTTGGAGAATTCTCAGGTTAAGAGCAATAGCTGAAATGGTGAGAGAAGGTAGAAGTAAGAGAGTAGGGGTTATTATTTCGACACAGAGTCCTGAAGATGTGCCATCAGAAGTATTAGAAAATATAGGTAATTTTGTGATTTTCGGCTCTAGAAATGAGGAGTACATAGAAAAGGTTAAACGCATTGTGGGTGTGAGTGATAATTATGCAAAGCTACTATTAAGACTTAATATAGGTGAAGCACTCTACATTAATATGCTCAATAAGAGAGTAGAATTGATTAATATTGTTAAGCCGCTTAAATTGAGCAATATTGGCATTGAGAGTGGTATTAGAGAAAAACGAGGAAAAATATAATAAGTTGTCTCTAAATGCACATAGTAGACTATGTCGTGTGTTATTAAGTAGAGGTGTTATATATGGGTGGTAGACAGAGAACAACGCTATTTATGAGTAAGGAAAGAGTGCAGAGAGAAAGTACTACTAGTGGAGAAGAGAGAGGTAAGCGTAAGGAGAAGTAATGTGAAGAGTGTGTAGTAAAATCAATGACTTTAATTAGAGTAGCCTTACCAACTAGTATTTTAGATGTAGAGCATACACCACTATTAAAGGCTATTAAAATACATCAAGTAGCACGCTGGACATCTATTTTCGGCGTCTACGAAGTAATCTTCTATAAAGAGCCTCTAACAGGACATATTGAGTTTCATGAACAAGAGAAGTTTATTAAGACATATTGGAGTTACTTCTTTACACCACCTTATCTTAGAAAACTACTCATATCCTCAAACCCTCTTCTGAGGTATGTAGGTGCTTTACCTCCAATTAGGTTAGAAGCTTTTAATGTCGCTAAGAAGCCTAAGATAGGAGAAGTAAGAGTAGGATTTGTTTATAAAGATCTTAGTGGCAAATTTTATGCGCATATAGGGAATAGAATACCTTATCTCGTCGAAAACGCTTGTGAAGAGGGATTAAAACCTCTTCTTGTGGTGAGTATTGAAGATAGAGTGGTTGAGTGTATAGAGAAGCCTATATATCTAGGTCCTCGTTTGACGTTTTATAGTAGTTTACGCGAGGTATTAGAGAGATCTAGAAGCACTTCGCACTACGTGATTGCAACTGATAAGAAGGGTGAGTTTCCGAGTTATAATACTATAAGTAAACTTCGCGACCGGGATATTACAATTCTATTTGGAAGTCCTAGATATGATTTATTTGAAATAGCACAACAAGAGCAAATGTTATTGCAGAAATATATAGATTATGTTTGGAATACTATTCCCGAGCAGAGAGTTGTAAGCATTAGAACAGAGGAAGCATTGATCATAACACTTGGAGTTATAAACATATTTTTAAGAGGAGGTGTAGAAAGAGTATTTTAAAAGGCGCTAGAAAGTATATAGTCAAGTGCTGGTGCTTACATAATTTAACCAGAGTAGTGGTGTTTTAACTTGGGTCACAGAAAGACACATGCTCCAAGACATGGAAGCCTAGGAGTTAGGCCACGTAAGAGAGCCGAGGATCTAACGCCTAGGATAAAATCATGGCCTGAGAAGAGTTGGTTTGACCTGCTTATTGAAAGATACGGTGAAGAGGCTTTAAAGAAGGGTATAACTAAGACACCTGTTCTTCTAGCTTACCCTGTATATAAGGCTGGTATGACGCACGCTATTGTAATTGAGGATCGTCCTAACACGCCTTTTACTGGTAAAGAGAGATTTATACCTGTTACCATACTGGATGCACCACCAATAGTAGTTATAGGTTTAAGGACTTACACGCGAGATTATAATGGGGCTTTAAAAGCTATTGGTGAGGTGTGGACAAGTCCAATTAATGCGGTGATTAAAGCTGTAGAAGACCTTTATGTCTCAAATTCACTGTGGAGTTTAAGTCCCAAAGACGTAGTGCGCAAATACTTACTGGGATTACGTAAAGTTAATCATGGACTTGTTAAACCGGATCCAAGCGGAGATTATGGATTTAAATTTATAGCAGAAAGCAGTGAAGATGAAGTTAAAAAAATACTTAGTGGCGATATTGTCGACGTTCGAGCTATAGTTACAACTATACCTATTCTCGCAGGTTTTAGTAAAAAGAAATGTGAGGTTTTTGAAATAAAGATCCATGGTGAAAGTATTGATGAAAAAATAAAGTATGCTAATTCTATTTGGGGCAGATATTTAACACCTTTTGATGTGTTTATTGAAGGGCAATTTGTAGATGTTATTGGAGTAACTAAAGGTCATGGTTTCCAAGGTGTTATAAAGAGATTTGGTGTTAAAGAACTTCCAAGATGGCATAAACATAGAAAAGGAAGTAGAAAAGTAGGTGCAAGAAGCCCTGCATTTACGTACTCTATGAGTGAAGTTCCACAGCCGGGTCAAATGGGTTTTCATAGAAGAACAGAGTATAATAAGAGAATAGTTAAAATGGGTCGTTACGGCTATGAAGTAACAGTTAAAGGAGGGTTTTTGCACTATGGACTCATATATGGACCTTATATTGTAGTTAAAGGCTCTGTTATGGGGCCTTCAAAGAGAGTGCTTGTTTTGAGACATCCGATTAGACCAGATTTAAGGTTTATACCTCTCTCAGGTCCACAAATAGTTTACTTTAGTCTTGAGAGTAAGCAGGGTGTATGAGGTGTTTTCTCATGGAAGTTATTCTCGCTATTAAGGACCCTCATCTAATGGGGCAAAAACTTGTAGTCAACGTATTTAATGTGAATGGTGATGTTATTGAAGAAATAGAATTGCCGAGCATTTTCTATTATACTATTAGAAGGGATCTTATTAATCGAGCATTCTTATCGGCTTTTACAGCAATGTTACAACCTAAAGGCAGAGATCCATTTGCAGGTAAGAGAACTACAGCTAAATACTGGGGTGTTGGTTATGGACTTGCGAGAGTACCAAGATTACCAAATGGTACAGCTAGATTTGTTGCTTCTACTAGGAAAGGGCATATAGCGTTTCCTCCAAGACCAGATAGGAATATACATGAAGAAGTAAACGAGAAAGAGCGTGTAATGGCTATACTATCAGCGCTCGCAGCTACGTCTAGAATAGAGCTTGTGAAAAAGAGAGGCCATATTTTTACATGTGAGAAATTACCAGTAATCGTAACTGGAGATGTGGAAAACACTATATTTAAAGCCAAAGAAGCTAAAGCATTTCTTGAGAAAATTGGAGTATGGAGTGATATTGAGAGAAGCTATAAGAAGATAAGGATAAGAGCTGGTAAAGGTAAAATGAGGGGGCGTAAGTATATAGAGCCTAATAGTGTACTATTTATTTTATCAAAATATAGTGTCCCCTTTGCGAAAGCTGTGAGAAACTTCCCAGGTGTGGATATAGCGACGCCTAGAAATCTCAGCATATTACACTTAGCTCCAGGGGGTGTTCCAGGTAGGCTTACGGTGATATCTCTTCCGGCTCTTGAAGAGCTTAGAGATAAATATAAGGTGGAGTTTATTGAGTGATGTTGAGTGGGCTTTAAAAATAATTAAGCGTCCTCTTCAAAGCGAGAAAGCGTTAATGCTTATTGATAGGCAAAATACATTAACATTTATAGTTGATATTAAAGCTACTAAACACGACGTTAAGAGGGCTGTAGAGACGTTATTTAATGTTGAAGTTGAGGATGTTAGAACCTTGATAACTTCTAGAGGTGAGAAAAAAGCATATGTTAAACTTAAGCCAGAATTTAAGGCATCAGAGGTCGCTACGAAATTAGGTTTAATGTAGGGTGAAGAGTATGGGTAAGAGAATTATTGTTCAAAGGAGGGGTCGTGGGAGTCCCACATGGCGTACTCCAGATCACCTGCATATAGCTCCAGCTAGGTATCCTTCACTAGATATAAGTAAGAACTACAAAGGATTAGTGAGAAATCTAATACATGATCCAGGTCGTTGGGTTCCATTAGCTGAGATAGAGCTTGAGACGGGAGAAGTATTTTACATACCGGCTGTTGAAGGTATGTATGTAGGACAGGTTATTGAAATAGGTCCTCAAGCTAAGATCGCTAATGGCCATATATTACCAGTAGGCGTTATACCTGAGGGTACACAAGTAGCTAATGTTGAAAAATTACCGGGTGATGGGGGAAGATATGCAAGGTCTAGTGGAACATATGCTGTTATTATGGGTAAGTCTGGTGATAAGGTTAAAGTTCTACTGCCAAGTGGAAAAGTTGTTGAAGTATCAGCTATGGCTAGGGCAACTATTGGGGTAGTTGCTGGAGGTGGAAGACTTGAAAAACCTCTCTTAAAGGCGGGTGCAGCATATTGGAAGTGGAGTGCAAAAAGCCACTGGTGGCCTCGTGTGAGAGGTGTTGCCATGAACCCTGTGGCGCATCCACATGGTGGTGGTAGACATGTTGGTAGACCTACTACTGTCTCTCGCACTACTCCGCCAGGTAGAAAGGTAGGACATATAGCAGCTAGGAGGACAGGTAGGAGGAAGGGGAAGTAGTAGTGTTGAGTGTAATTAGAATTAAAAACTACTTAGAGATACTCGTAGATTTGAGGAAGAGTGTTTTAATTATTGGTGACGATATGTGAGTCAAGTTTTAAAGTTACCTCCCCACTTACAGGACATGCCACCTGAGTGGAGGAGGTTTAAATATAGAGGTAGGACTCTAGAAGAACTACTCAATATGTCGCTAGATGAGTTTGTTCAGCTGTTACCAGCTAGGCAGAGAAGACATCTTCTACGTGGTTTTACCAAGGCCCAAATAAAACTCCTCGCTAAGATAAGAAAGGTTTTAAGAGACCCAGAGCTCGCTAAGAAGAAGGTAATAAAGACCCATGTTAGAGACATGATCGTGCTTCCTGAAATGGTTGGATTAACTTTCGCCGTATATAACGGTAAAGAGTATGTTCAATTTAAAGTAACACCAGAAATGATAGGGCATTATCTTGGAGAATTTTCTCCAACTACTAAGAAAGTTACTCACGGTGAACCTGGACTTAAGGCAACTAGGAGTAGTAGGTTTGTAGCTATGAAGTAGGTGCTTATTCATGCCTACATGGCATTACACTTTAAAATTACGAGACGAGTCTAAAATAGCTAAGGCGGTTGCTTTTGATATTCCCGTATCTATAAAATACATGAGGGAAATTGCTAACTCTATAAAGGGCATGAAGCTAAGTGATGCTGAGAAATTTCTTGAGAATGTAATTAAACTTAAACAAGCTGTTCCCTTTAGAAGATACCATGGAAAACTCAGTCACAAGAGGGGTCTTGCAGAACAATTTGGCTGGCCTAGCGGCAGATATCCTGTGAAAGGAGCGAAGTACGTATTAGAATTATTAAAAAATGTTAAAGCAAATGCTGAGAACAAGGGGTTAAATGTAGATAAGCTAATTATTACTCATATAGCTGCTCATAGGGGTCCTACATTAAAGAGATATATGCCTAGGGCATTTGGTCGCGCAACTCCGAAGTATAGGAGAACTAGTCATCTCGAGGTAATTGTTAAAGAGGTTGAGTAATATGGTAGGACCTAGAATAAGGGACTATTTTCTCTCATACGGCTTAGTAAAAGTAATGGTTGATGAGCTTTTAGCATACTACTTCAAAGACGCTGGTTATGCCGATGTAGAAGTGTATAAAACACCGCTAGGCCACAGGGTAGTTGTCTACGCTGAACACCCTGGTAGGCTAATTGGACGCGGTGGATCTGTATTGAAGAAAATAGCTACGGTACTTCAAAGTAGACTAGGATTAGAGAATGTGAGTATAACTGTCTCACCTGTTATTAACCCAGATCTAAATGCGAGAGTAGTAGCTTTTAGAATAGCTAGAGCACTTGAAAAGGGTATACCTTTTAGGAGAGTAATGATGTTCATGTTACATAGAGTATTGGAGTCGGGAGCCCTTGGATGTGAAATAGTTATAAGTGGTAAACTTCGAGGTGAAAGAGCCTCTTATGAGAAACTACGTGGTGGAAGGGTTTATAAAGCAGGGGATGCGGTTGATCATATAGTAGATAGAGCAGTAGCACATGTTCTACTAAAACCTGGTGTTTATGGTGTAGAAGTAGTCATAGTTAAGCCGGCTGCGCAGTTACCAGATCAAGTGATGTTAAAAGAGATCTCCTCTAGCGAGGTTGAGAAGATAAGACAAGAGCTGGGTGAAGCTAGTTGAAGCCGGCTGAGATACGTAAAATGAGCTCTGAGGAGAGACTCAGAAAACTCGAAGAGTTAAGAATGGAGCTTGTTAAGCTGAGATTACAAGCTAAAATAGGGCTCTTAAAAGACACAGCTAAGATTAGAAACATTAAGAGAGATATCGCCCGCATACTAACTGTCATGAGCGAAGAGAGACTTAAGGGTAGTGGATCTAAGGAGTGATATTTATGAAAATAACCCCTAATAATATACTATGCCATGAGCTAATAGGGTTAGAGATTAAGCTCTTACAATATACTGATCCAGCGTTGATAGGGCTCTCAGGCATTATTGTAGATGAGACACTTAAAACTTTTATTATTGAAAGGAGTGATGGGAAAAAATTACGTGTTTTTAAAGCTAATGGTGTTTTTGAGCTTAAAATTCCCGGTGGTCAAAAGGTGACTATTGTGGGTGAAGATATTATGGGTAGGCCTTGGGATAGGCTTAAGAAATACATTAGAAAGTGTAGGGGGTGAAGCGTGAGCTCTTCACAACGTAGCTCTGGTGTGCGTAATATTGGTATTCCTGGTGTAAAACCCCCGGAAAAGATGTGTAGTGATCCGACTTGTCCATGGCATGGACATTTAAAAATACGCGGTATACTACTTGAAGGTGTCGTTGTAAAGAGGCGTGCTCAAAAAACAGCTATTGTGCTTCATGAGTATTTACATTATGTGTCAAAGTATATGAGATATGAGCGTAGGAGAAGAAAAATACATGTACGTGTACCTCCATGTATAGATGTCGAGGAGGGTGATAAAGTATTAATAGCTGAAACACGCCCACTTGCAAAAACTGTTGCATTTGTAGTTATAAGTGTCCTTGAGAAAAAGAGAGGTAGTTAGGTGGTAGTTATATGGGTGCTAAGCGTGCTGTAGCGGGTAAGCCGGTTTATTCTAGGAGGCGTGTAGCAACAGGGCTTCAAGTAATGTCTCTAGTTAAAGTGACTGATAATAGTGGTGCTAAAGAGGCCTTAATAATAGGTGTTCCAGGTTATCATGGAAGACTTAGAAGAATACCTCCAGCAGGTGTAGGAGATCTCGTAGTTGTAAGTGTGAAAAAAGGTACCCCTGAAGTCAGAAAGAAGATCTTTAAGGCAATAGTAGTAAGGCAGAGAAGACCCTATAGAAGGCCTGATGGAACATGGATCGCGTTTGAAGATAATGCTGTTGTATTACTAACACCTGAGGGTACGCCAAAGGGGACAGAGATTAGAGGACCTATAGCTAGAGAGGCTGCCGAGAGATGGCCTCAAGTAGCTAATTTAGCATCAATAATTGTGTAGAGGTGAATGTATTATTGAATACTAAGATCTCATCAAAACCTAGAGTTCAAAGAAAACAGCTTTACACAATGCCTCTCCACCTAAGACATAAATTATTTAACGCCCCTCTTTCACATGAGCTACGTGAAAAGTATAATATTAAAAGATTACCTATAAGAGTAGGTGATGTAGTTAGAATTCTAAGAGGAGACTTTGCGGGCACAGAGGGTAAAGTTGTTGATGTGGACTTAAAACGAGTCAGGATCTTCATAGAAGGAGTACAAATTAAGAAAGCTGATGGAACGCCTGTTTATTATCCAATACATCCAAGTAAAGTAGTGATCGTTAAATTAGACTTGTCAGACGAGTATAGATTAAAGATCATTGAAAGGCGAAAAGCAACAATGTCAGAATTAGTCGCTAAGGGTGAGGAGAAAGAACAAAGAGGTGGTGGATAATGGCGAGAATGGGTGGTTCAAGGCACCTAAAATCTTTAGCTGCACCAGAATTTTGGCCTATTCTGAGAAAAGAGTATAAATGGACAGTAAAACCAAGTCCTGGTCCTCATCCTCTTGAACGTTGTTTACCGTTACTTATACTAGTTCGTGATATTTTTAAATATGCAAAAACAGGAAAAGAGGCTAGGAGGCTCATAGGGGAGGGTCGTTTTAAAGTCGATGGAAGAGTTGTAAGAAACTATAAGTTTCCAGTGGGATTAATGGATGTGATCGAGATTACTGACGTTAACGAGTTTTATAGAATTTTGCCAACGCCCATTAAAGTTCTCTGGCCTCATAAAATACCAAAAGAAGAAGCTGGGCTTAAACCTTGTCAGATCATTAATAAGACAACCGTCAAGGGTGGGCATATACAGCTTAATTTACATGATGGTAGAAATGTTCTAGTAAAAGTGGCTGACCCTCGTAATCCCGTAGAGGATATTTATGAGACCCTAGGTACCGTATTAATATCACTAAGAGAGAATACTATAGTTAATTATATTCCACTAAAAGAGGGGGTTATTGCTATTGTCTATGGAGGTAGAAATGTAGGGCGTGTAGGTAAAATAATAGAGATAATTCCCAGTGCTCTTAAGAGGAGGAAGTATATTGTAACATTAGAGGATAATGCAGGTAGGAGGTTTCAGACTAGTCTAGAATACGTATTTCCTATAGGTATAGATAAGCCAGTGATAACGTTATATGAGGGTGCGTGGTAGTGTCTGGGTTATTGCCAGAAATAGAGAGCAAGATCCTTGAGAAGTGGGATAGTAATCCGATGTTAAGACCTAGAATAACTAAGGTTACTGTAAACGTTAGTATAAATCCAGATTTTGAGCGATTAAAGAAAATAGCTGGCGTATTAGAAGAGATCACAGGGCAGAAGCCGTCACTTAGAAGAGCTAAGAGAACTATTAGAGAGTTTGGTGTTAAGAGAGGTGATTACATAGCAGCTATAGTTACATTGAGAGGTAAACGAGCAGTAGAGTTTTTAAAGAAAGCTCTAGAAGCCGTTGGCTATAGGATAAAAACTAGTAGTTTTGATGAATACGGTAACGTGTGTTTTGGTATTAAAGAACATATACATATACCCGGAGTGAAATATGATCCTGAAATAGGGATTTTCGGCATGGATGTCTGTATTACTATTGAGAGACCTGGTTACAGGGTTATGCGTAGAAGACGCTGTAAATCTACAATTCCAAAGAGACATAGAGTGACAAAACTAGAAGCTATGGTTTTACTTAAAAACCTCTTTGAAGTTGAAATTGTTGAGTAAGAGGTGTGCTTATGGCTAAGTTTAAGCCACCTAAACAATATAAGCATGGTCGTGGAGTTCAAGAGTGTAAGAGATGTGGTTCTCGAGATGCTGTTATACAAGCTTACGGTATCTACTTATGTAGACAATGTTTTAGGGAAGTTGCTACTATTATTGGATTTAAAAAATATAGTTAAAGAGGTTACACTCATGGTAGCGATGGATCCTCTTGCAAATACCCTTGCAACTATATATAATGCTGAGCTAAGAGCTAAGAAAGAGGTTATTACATGGCCAGCCTCTAAGCTAATATTAAATGTACTTAAAGTTTTACAGAGAGAGGGGTATATTGGTGAGTTTGAATACATAGATGATGGTAGATGGGGTAAAATTAAAATACAATTACTCGGTAGGATAAATAAAATAGGAGTTATAAAACCTAGGTTCTCAGTTAAATATGAGGATCTAGTAAATCCACCGAGTTGGTTAAAGAAATACTTACCTGCGTACAATATCGGCATCTTAGTTATCTCTACATCGCAAGGTGTAATGTCTCATAGAGAGGCTATAGAGAAGAGAATTGGAGGTGTGCTTCTAGCATATTGCTACTAAGTAGTAATTATGGTGATTAAAATGCCTAAAGCTATACATGTAGAGGAGCGTATTTCTATACCTGAAGGTGTTAGAGTTCATGTTGAGAATTTAAAAATCCGTGTTGAAGGACCGAAGGGTACTGTAGAAAAAGATTTTTCACATGCACGAGGAGTTTACATATCTCTTAGAGATAACGAGGTTATTGTAGAGGCTTATCTTGCTAATAGGAGAGTTAAAGCTCTTGTTGGGACAATAGCTTCACATATAGAAAACATGATTATTGGTGTTACTAGAGGCTTTAGATATAAGTTGAAAATTGTATATTCACATTTCCCTGTTACAGTTGTTGTTGATAAAGAGAGAGGTGTTGTTAGAATAAAGAACTTTCTTGGTGAAAAAGCTGACCGCATTGCTAAGATCTATGGCAATGTGGATATACGTGTAGAAGGCGATGACGTTATCGTTGAAGGCGTTAATATAGAAGAGGTAGGTTTAACAGCAGCCTCTATAGAGAGAGCTACACGTGTGAGAGAGCGTGATAGAAGAGTCTTTGTAGATGGCATATACATTTATGAGAGAGGGGTTATTGGTGAGTAGTATGAACGTTGAGAGAGAAATAGAATATTATTTAAAACTACGTGAGAAAATAAAACAAAAAATGCCTGAATTTCTAAGACACTTATGGTGGAAGAAGCCGAAATTTAAAAATGATCCTAAGTGGCGTAAGCCTAAGGGTATTGATAACAAGATGAGACTTCAATTAAAAGGTTATCCACCAATAGTCAAAGTGGGATATAGAGTACCAGCTATAGTTAGAGGTCTACATCCTTGTGGACTTAAACCTGTCGTGGTTCATAGTGTAAAAGAGCTTGATAACTATAATCCTAACGAACACGTAATCTATATTGGGAGTAATGTTAGCTTAAAAAACGCTATTTTAATATATAAGAAAGCCGTTGAGAAAGGCTTTAAAATAGCTAATCCACCTAAGATAGCTGAGATATCATAGAGGTGTTTAAGACTTGGCTGATTTAACACTACAGAAGAAATTAGCAGCAGAAATACTCGGTGTAGGGGTTTCAAGGATCAAAATAGATCCTAGTAGGATAAGTGATGTGTCACAGGCTGTCACAAGAGAAGATGTAAAAAGGCTTATTAATGAGGGCGCGATTTTAATTAAGCCAGAACACGGCATAGCTGGACATGCATCGAGAGTTAGACATAAAAAGCGTGTAAAAGGTGGAAGGAGAGGTCATGGTAAACGTAAGGGCAGTAAACATGCACGTATGAGTTCTAAAGAAGCCTGGATGGGTAGGATAAGGAAGATAAGACGATATTTAAGGTATTTAAGAGATCACGGCATTATAGAGAAGAAGACATATAGGCGCCTCTACATGTTAGCCAAAGGTGGATACTTTACTTCTCTATCGTCACTAAGACTCTACTTGAAAGAACATGGCTTAATAAAAGAAACAGAGAGGTGATTTTGTGGCAAGAGGTCCTAAGTATAAGGTTCTACGTAGAAGGAGACGTGAAGGGAAGACAAATTATTATAAGCGCTATGTAATGGTTCTTTCAGGTCATCCGAGGTTTGTTGTGAGAAAGACATTAAATTACATATGGGTTCAGATAGTAATTGCTAAGCCAGAGGGAGATCACGTGATTGCTGCAGCGCATTCAAGAGAGCTTTTTACTAAATTCGGGTGGAAGGGTGGAATGGCAAATACTCCGGCTGCATACTTAACTGGTCTTCTTGCTGCTTTAAGGGCATTAGAAAAGAATATAACATATGCCGTGCCAGATATAGGTCTTCAGAGACCTGTAAAAGGAGGAATAGTGTTTGCTGCAATTAAAGCTGCTAATGATGTAGGCCTTAAAGTACCTATGAGCGAGGAGATAGCTCCTCCACTAGATAGAATTCGTGGCATGCATATAGCAGAATATGCTAAGATGCTTAAGGAAAAAAACTTAGTTAAAATTAGGTTTTCAAAGTATTTTGAGAGAGGTTTAGACCCAGAGAATCTGCCTGTGCATTTTGATGAGGTTAAAAATGCTATTCTAGCTTCTTATAGTTCTAAAATAAATATTAGAGGAGTTGAGGCGACATAGTTATGTCTTACACGTTTATGCCAGCAATAGATAAAGCTGCGCTAGAAAAGTGGGTTCCACGCACGAGGACGGGGAGGTTGGTATTAGAGGGTAAAATAACAAGTTTAAATGAGATTTTCAGTAAAAATTTACCGCTTTTAGAGCCTGAAATAGTTGATTACCTCTTACCTAACTTAAAGTATGCTAGGATAGATGTAAAAATTGTTCAGAAAATGACTGATGCTGGTAGGAGAAGTAAATTTCAAGTAGTAGTTATAGTTGGCGATGAGAATAGTTATGTAAGTATAGGTATTGGTAAAGCTCGCCAGTATACAGAGGCTTTATCAAAAGCTCTTAGAGATGCAAAGCTGAATATTAAACCTATTAGGAGAGGGTGTGGAAGTTGGGAGTGTAGATGTGGGGAACCTCATTCAGTACCCTTCATAGTTACGGGTTCTTCTGGAAGTGTGAAAATAATGCTTAAACCAGCCCCTAAGGGTACAGGTCTTGTTGCGGGAGATGTGGCTAAAGTAGCACTTAGACTAGCTGGTATAAGAGATGTATGGACACAAGCTTTTGGTGAAACTAGAACTACGTTAAATTTCGCAAAAGCCACTGTAAATGCACTACACAATACTTACAAATTCATAACGCCAATAGACTGGGTAAAGACATAACTGGGGTTAAACTATGAGCTCTCAGGAGAGCTATATACCAGTATATGCTATTATCAGAGTCCGTGGTACTGTAAATTGTCCATACGATGTCAATTATACATTAAAATTACTTCGCCTACATAAAAAATATCACTGCACACTATATCCAGCCACTTTACCGGGATTAAAGAACATGTTGTTAAAGGCATCAGGCTGGATTACTTGGGGTGAAGTAAATAAAGAGACACTAATATTATTACTAAAAGAGCGTGGGAGGATACCTGGCAATAGAAAACTCACAGATGAATATGTAGATAGACATTTCGCTAAGTATGGTGTTAAAGGTGGTATATCAGCACTTGCAGACGCTATTTTACAAGGCAAAATATATCTTCACAAAGTAGAACACTTAATAAAACCAGTATTTAGACTACACCCCCCACGCGGTGGATTTAAGGGAACAATAAAGAGACCATATAGTCAAGGCGGAGAACTCGGATATCGTGGACCTGCAATAAACGAACTCTTAATAAAAATGATCTAGGTGATTTCACGTGGTTGTAAGAAGAAAAAAGAAAAGTCGTAGATTACGGGGCAGAACAAGAACAATGGGTTGGGGTAGAATAGGACAACACAGAAAGAGTGGTTCAAGAGGTGGTTTTGGTGCTGTTGGTTTTCACAAGCATAAATGGACGTGGACAATAAAATACGCGCCAGATTGGTATGGTAAACACGGCTTTATCAGCCCAAGCCAGTTAAAAAGAGAAGTGAAAACAATTAATGTAGGTGTACTTAATGAGCTAGCTCTTCAAGCAATCTCAAGAAATGAAGCCCTAAGAGAAGGTGAATTAATTGTTATTAACACCGCGGAGATGGGATATGACAAGGTTCTCGGACATGGCGAAGTAACACTCCCATTAAAGATCATCGCTAAAAGCGTTTCAAAAAAAGCCAAAGAGAAAATTGAGAAGTGTGGAGGGGTAGTTGTCTTAGTTAATAAATAAACCTTTCTACTCATTTCCGCCTTAAAAGCGAGTTTTTCATTATAAACACTAAGTGAGTGGCGTAGTTAATTTACTTGAAAAATTATTTTAAGCTACTAGTAGTCATATATAGGTTGACGTGACTTATTTAAATCTACAGGTGTTTAATTAGCAGATTGACAAAGATGAGGGTGATATTTTGGGAGTACTCTCGGCTATGGCTGCTGTAGCTAAGTATATACCAGCTGTGCCTAAGCCTAAGAGGAGGCCTAGTCTCGTAGAGAGATTAATATGGACTTTTCTTGCACTAGTAGTGTACTTGTTAATGTCACACACACCTCTATATGGCATACAGGTAACAGGTCCCGAACAATTCTTGCTCATCCAGGTTATTTTCGCAGCTCACAGTGGTACGCTAATGGAGCTAGGTATAGGTCCTATAGTTACAGCTGGTCTTATAATGCAAATACTAGTCGGAGCAAAACTCATCGAAATAGATCTCACAGATCCGGAGGAGCGCAGGACATTTACCATGGCTCAGAAAACTATAGCATTAATACTGGCTGCATTTCAGGCTTCAATGTACACGCTCGCATGTAGATACTGGAATTTTATTGGTAATCCTATTACTCACTGTGTAGCAGGGTGGCATATTAGAGTAGCCGTAACAATACAATTATTTTTGGCAACACTTCTCATAATGATTCTCGATGAGATGATTCAAAAAGGATGGGGCATAGGATCAGGTGTTTCGTTATTTATTCTAGCCGGTGTAGCTACGACAATATTTTGGAATATATTTAGTCCACTAAAAGTTCAAGGAGAATATATAGGATTTATACCGTACACTGTGAGTGTAGTAACAAGTAATGGTGATTTAACACGTATAATCATGAGGCCAGGTGGTAGAGATCTCATAGGGCTTATAGCTACTTTAGCTTTTACTATATTACTCATTTATCTCAGTAGTATGAGGGTAGAGATACCAATTACATCACCTCGATTTTATACAATTAAGAGTAGAGTGCCTTTGCAATTCCTATATGTTACTAATATACCGGTATTATTCATAGGTATTTTATATTCTAATGTAATAGTATTTGCAACTCTCATTAGGAGATATTTGAGTGCATTTGTGCCAGCTCAGATAGCTGACTTCCTAGTTAAATATGATGAGCAAGGGAGAGTCGTAGGTGGATTAGCTTATTATTTATCAAGTCCTCACGGTGTTATAAGTGCTACATATGATCCAGGGCACACTATTATTTACAGCATACTTGTAATAGTTTTTGCTATTATATTTGGATTAATGTGGGTTGAGGTGGCAGGATTAAATCCCTCAGCTCAGGCACAACAACTCATAGATAGTGGTTTTGAAGTGCCTGGGCTTAGACGTAATCCTAAAATTCTAGAACAAGTGCTTGCAAAGTACATTTATCCATTAACAATACTTTCATCAATAATTGTAGCATTAATTGCGGTTGCAGCTGATATTCTAGGAGCCTATGGTACTGGCATGGGTTTACTATTAGCTATAGGCATTCTTCAACAGTATTATACTACAATAGCTTATGAAAGAGCTCTCGAAGCTTACCCGCTACTAAAGAGAATTATTGGAGAGTAAGATATGTTAACTATTTTAATAGTCATATGTATATTACTCCTCACACTTATATATATTGTAGTAGTTAGAATGTTAAAGAAAACTCGACTTTATATTCAAATACAAGCTCTACAACGACAATTAGCAAGAGCGCCTCAGGATATCAGGTCTAAAGGAGATATTAGGAGATATAGAAAACTAAAACCCTATATTAAATATTTTCGTAGGAAGACATTAATACTCACACTGATATATTCAGCTGTATTCTTAGTAATCTATACTGGAGGTTTACTAATAACTTGGTTTATTTCAAGTATTATAGGAAAGTTCTACGTCATATCGCCAATTGGAATACCATTTCTAAGCGGTTTTAGCAGAGACTTAGGATATTTTATTATTCCAACTCACGTGGTTGTTTTAGTAGCGTTTATTGGGGTATTTTACCTCATTACAAGAGAAGTTAAGTTATAAGTTAAGAATAGAGTAACTATATTTAAGCACCTTTATTGTGAAAATAAGAGCGGTATTAGGGTGTTTAATTATGCCTCGTCCAATGTATCGATCAAGGGGTTGGAGAAGAGTTAAGAAAATTACTCCTGGAGGGGAACTAATAGTACATTATGAGAAAAGGCGTCCAGGAAAAGCACGGTGTGCTATTTGCGGTAGAGAACTACACGGTGTCCCATCACTTAGACCTTATCAGCTCAGTAAATTAGCTAAGACTATGAAAAGACCTGAGAGAATATATGGAGGTGTAATATGTCCTGCATGTCTCACTAGGGGGTTGCGAGAAGCCGTACGCGCTTCTCTACATACTAGTAAGCTTACATCTCCTCTCTGAAATGCTTTAAGATATTTTAATACTAGGTGTAAAGAGTTATGAGAGTAGTCATTAGTGGTCCACCAGGTAGTGGTAAGACTACACAAGCTAGACTTGTAGCTGAGTATTTTAAGTTAAGGTACTTCTCTGCTGGTAGAATATTTCGGGAAATTGCAATCAAACGTGGTATAGGAGTTGAAGAGCTGAGTGTAGTTGCCACTAGAGATCCTAGCATAGATATTGAGGTTGATAGGAGAACATTTGAAGTTGCACGCGAAGATGACATCGTTATAGATGCACATCTAGGGGCGTGGATTGTTAATGATCTCGTGGATATTAGAGTATATGTGACAGCCCCTTTCACGCTTAGAGTTCTCAGAATTGCAGCGCGAGATAACATGCCTATTGATAAGGCTTTTAGAGAAACTGTAATAAGGGAGGTTACTCAGAAAAAACGTTTCAAGGAGTTTTATGGTATAGACATAGATGACTTATCAATATTTGACGTCGTCATAAATACAAAGAATATTGATGCTAAAAAAGCCTTTGAAATCTTAAAGAGAGTTATAGAGAGTAGTCTTTAAAAATGTAAAATAAATAATGTTTCAAAGCATAGTTAGGGCTTGGTGTGCTTATAATGCCGGCTATAGAAATAGGTAGAATCTGCATTAAAGTAGCTGGTAGAGAAGCTGGGAGAAAATGTGTTATAGTCGATATAATAGACGAGAACTTTGTTCTCATAACGGGCCCTAAACAATTATCTGGTGTTAAGAGACGTAGAGTAAATATAAAACACGTTGAGCCAACAGATAAGGTTATAGATATTTCCAGAGGAGCTAGCGATGATGAGGTATTAAAAGCGCTTGAAAAGAACAACCTAGTAGAGTATATGAAGGAGGTGGTGAAGCCAAAACTCAGCAAATTGTAGAGGATCCATGGGATAAGTAAGAAATGAATTTAATTTAAAATATATTAGAGAACATAGAAAGAAATGCGTATAGTGCTTTTATGCTACATTAGAAAGTATCTTGATATAGACGATATGATTAGAACAAAGCGACAATAAGAAAAGAGTGAAGAGTGAAAGAGGTGATGAGAAATATTAGGCATTTCATTAGATTTGGTTAATTAGAGTAGTAAAGTAGAGTTCTTGCTTAATTACTATAAAGGTCAATATTATTAAGTCCAAAAATATTAGTATTGTTGCCATAATCTTTTTAACCGCGAGCTCCTTCTTGAAGCAATAATGTGGCAAGAATTGCGAGAACAAAACACTAGAACGTTTCACTAAAACGACTTTACTAGCTTTATTTTTCTGTAATGCTATAAAGTAGAGAATTCAAGATGTTCCACTTACAAGGTTGCTTAGCAAAAAGAATAAGTATTCGTGCTGAGTGAAATTAACCAAGTTGCTAAAGAATAGTATAGTAGTATAGTAAATACTAAACTCGTTGCGACAACCGATCTTAACGTAGTGGCGGTAATAGAATTAACTACCTATAAGTTTTTTGCAAATATCGTTGTAAGTGCAGCGGTAAATGCTCCTAGTAATGCATAGATAAATCACTCAGATGCCATGAAAAACACCTACAGACTAGTTGGTCGCGTTTCCCCTCTAACGGTGCTTGATGGTACCTGTGAATACTTGTATTTCTGCTAGAGGGGTTGCACCTCTGTGTGTGTTCACCGGCTTCACCTACACATCATGGGTGCCTGTTGAGCCCAACGCCATGGGGCTCTCATCTGAACCTCTCTACATCACCGCAACGCGGATCATCCAAGAAAATATAGTGAAATAGAAGTATTTAAACATCACTCTACAACACCAAGTATTCACAAATATTAAAACATATCATCAGCTCTGCAACAGCCTTTTAAGATAATTAAAGCTATACAAGGAAAATAAACATATAGGTTAGAAGAATAATGAGGAGTTGTGTCTAATTCAAAGATACTATGAATAAATGTTAAGTATATGGATAAGCACTCTTACGATTGTCGTTATCTTTGTCCTTACTATATGAGAGGTTTTCTTGCCTCTTTCTGCTATTCTTTAGAAGAATATATTTTAAATTATAACTAGTCGTATAGTCAATTTGCTTGTTAAGAGTTGTTTTCATAAAAAATAGTTATTAAGAGTTTTATTGAGCTGAAATTAGAAGTAGTAGAGTTATAAACCTCTATAAACTCACGACTTTTCGGGATTAAATATGGGTCTTATAGAGAAGGGGTTGGAGTTTCTTGATAAAATTACTGAGAAGGCTGGTTATAAAAACACGTGGATAAAAATACGTGAAGCTGACACAAGTCCAGATTATGGAACATTACCATATGCTAGGAGAATAGAGGATCTTATACAGTTTGGTGTTATAAACTTAGATAAGCCACCTGGACCCACGAGCCATGAAGTAGTAGCATGGGTTAAAAAAATGTTTAATATTAGTAAGGCTGGTCATGGGGGTACCCTAGAACCCCCTTTCCGGGGGGTGGGGATATCCCAAGGTGACTGGTGTTCTTCCTGTTGGATTAGCTAATAGTACTAAGGTAATTGGTAGTGTAGTTCATAGTATAAAAGAGTACATTATGCTTATACAACTACATGAATATGTGTCTCTGAGTATTCTTGAAAAAGCTCTCGAAAACTTTAAAGGTAAGATATATCAAAAACCACCGTTAAGGTCGAGTGTTAAGAGGACTATTAGAGTTAGAAGTGTATATGAGATCGAGTTATTAGATCATTTTGATAAATATGTCTTAGTGAGAGTACTCTGCGATCCAGGAACATATATGAGGAAAATAGCACACGATCTCGGCTTAATTTTAGGCGTCGGAGCACATATGAGAGAGCTTAGGAGAACTAGAACAGGTCCTTTTAGAGAAGATGAATCCCTGGTAAGGCTTCAAACTATTAGTGAAGCACTGTATCTATGGAGAACTAGTGGTAGAGATGAGCTTTTGAGGAGAGTTATACTACCGGTAGAGGTCTCTATTGTACACTTGCCCAAGATAGTTATTATGGATACAGCTGTAGATGCCATTGCTCACGGAGCAGATCTCGCAGCTCCAGGTGTAGTAATGCTAACTAATAATGTTAAAGCTAATAGTAAAGTAGCCCTTTTTACATTAAAAGGTGAGCTTGTAGCACTTGCAAAAGCACTTAAAGAAGCTGAAGAAATCGCTAAGATGGAGAAAGGTATTGTAGCAAAAACTAATAGAGTTATTATGCCTAGAGGAATTTACCCGGATGTGTGGAAGCGTAGGAAGAAGAGTATAGGTGTTTTCTAGTGACTCATTACTATAAGGTGAGACACCCCGGTAAACGCGTATTAATACCACTAGTTATTCATGGAATTTCATTACAATTTATCTCATATACTAGTCTCTTTTCTGGCTCAGAAATAGATGAGGGTACTAGACTTTTACTAGAACACATAGTGTTACCAGATAGTGGAGTAGTATTAGATGTTGGCTGTGGTTATGGTGTAATAGGTATTACAGTAGCTAAATTAAACCCTAAATTAAGAGTTTACATGGTTGATATAGATCCGTTGAGCGTTAGAGTGGCGAGGATCAACGCTAAGTTGAATAATGTAGATAACAGAATACATGTTCTCGAAGGAGATAGATATATGCCCGTGAAGAACTTGAAGTTTAATGCTATATACTCAAATCCACCATTATCGGCTGGAATGAGCATTGTAGAAAATATCGTATTAGAGGCTGGAGAACACCTAGTAGAAAATGGATTTGCACAATTTGTTCTTGCAAAGGGGGGAGACTACTTAGCTAAAAGAGCCAGGGAAATATATAAAAACGTGAAGATCACTAGTAAAAAGGGTTATATTATCCTATATGTAGAAATATAAATAGAAGCCGGGGTGCCCGAGCGGTCTAAGGGGCCGGCCTTGAGAGCCGGTGGGGATTACCCCGCGCGGGTTCAAATCCCGCCCCCGGCGCTCCTCCTTTAAATACCCAGATAAATTTTACTAGGTTGTCTTTCAGGGTTCACGCCTCCGCGGGG